>Ga0073934_10001686_pt1 | contig 51201 bp, 54 predicted proteins | sample LarsenN4metaG_FD_76834 | JGI IMG/M metagenome (GOLD analysis project Ga0073934, IMG submission 76834) | Hot spring sediment bacterial and archeal communities from British Columbia, Canada, to study Microbial Dark Matter (Phase II) - Larsen... ...
CAGCACGATGCGGTTCTCGCCGTCGCGGATCTGCGCGCCGGTCGCAAGACGGGCCGGCTTGCCGTCCAGCAGCACGTTCATTTCCTGCACGTGCGCGAGCGTCCCGCGCTTGGCGTCGGCCGGGATCGAGCGCAGCTGCGCCGCCGCCGGGGCCGCGGCGAGCTGCAGGGCCGCGACCAGCAGCGCGGCACGGATCATGGAGCGAGTGTACAGAATATGGGTTGGTGGCGAATCAGGGACTCGAACCCCGGACACACGGATTATGATTCCGCTGCTCTAACCAGCTGAGCTAATTCGCCACTCGGTTCGGGAATTCCTGCGAAGCGGCATTTTCGCTCAAAAGCGGTCTGGAGTCAAAGAGTTGGGCAAGGAGAAGCCGGGCGTGGCGCATCAGTCGGAGGCAGCGGTCGTCGGCGGAGGGCTGGCCGGTCTTGCGGCCGCGCATGCGCTTGCCCGCGCCGGGTTGCGCGTCGCGCTCGTGGCCCCCGAGCCGCCCGCGCGGCTCGAAGACGAGGCGCTCGACGGCCGCGTGTATGCGCTCAGCCCGGGCAACGCCGCTTTCCTTGCGGCGATCGGCGCCTGGCCGAGGGTGCGCGCCGCGCGGGTCGCGCCGGTGCATGCGATGCGGGTGTACGGCGACGACGGGCGCTCGTGCCTCGCGTTCGACGCCTGGGAGGCGGGCGTCGAGGCGCTCGCCTGGATCGCCGAGGAAGGCGAGCTGCTCGCCGCCTTGCGGGAAGGGCTCGCCCCGCCGGTCGCCGCCGCGTGCACCGGCGTCGAGTTCGGCGCGTCGCAGGCGAGGCTCCTGCTCGATGGCGGCGCGGCGCTTTGTGCGAAGCTGGTCGTCGGCGCCGACGGCGCGCGCTCGGGCGTGCGCGCGAGCGCCGGCATCGCCATGCGCGAGCAGCCCTACGGCCAGAGCGCGGTGGTGGCGAACTTCGCCTGCGAGCGGCCGCACCGGGGCGTCGCTTACCAGTGGTTCCAGGGCGACGCCGTGCTCGCGCTTCTGCCGCTACCCGGCGAGCGCGTCTCGATGGTCTGGTCGGTACCCGAGGCGCAGGCCGAGCGACTCGCGTCGCTGGAGCCGGCGCAACTTGCGATCGAGGTGAGGCGCGCCTCCGGCGATGCGCTCGGCGAGCTCGGGCTGCTTGCGCCGCCGCAGCGCTATCGGCTGCGGCGGGCGCGCGCGGCGCGGGCGATCGCGCCGCGCCTTGCGCTGGTCGGCGACGCCGCGCACGTGATCCATCCGCTCGCCGGGCAGGGCGCGAACCTGGGCATCCAGGATGCGCGCGTCCTGGGTGAGGTGCTCGCGGCGCGCGAGCCGTTCCGCGATCCCGGGGACGTGCGGCTCCTGCGGCGCTACGAGCGCGCCCGTGCCGAGGACGTGCTCGCGATGGACCTCGTGGTGCACGGATTGCAGCGGCTCTTCGCCGCCCGCAGCGGCCTCGCCGCGGGTCTGCGCAATGCGGGACTGAACCTTGCCGACCGCTTGCCGGTCATAAAGAATCTGCTTGCGCGCCAGGCGATGGCATGAACCCGGAGATCCCATGACTCGAGTGCTTGCGGTTATCGCGGCGTTTTTCTCTCTCGCCGCCTCGGCCAACGAACAGGCGATCCGCCAGGCGCTGGAACCGAGGCTCGGCGGCGCGCGGATCGAGGCGGTGCAGGCGACGCCCGTTCCCGGGATCTTCGAGGTGCGCTACGCCGGGCGCGACGGTCCGCAGATTCTCTACACCGATGCGCAGGGCAGCCATGTGTTCGACGGCAATCTCTACGACCTGCGCGCCGGGCGCAATCTCACCGAGGAGCGGCTGCGCAAGCTCTCGGCGATTCCGTTCAGCACGCTGCCGCTCGATCTGGCGGTGAAGGTGCAGCGCGGCAACGGCCGGCGCGTGCTCGCGGTATTTTCCGATCCCTACTGTCCGGCGTGCCAGCAGTTCGAGAAAGCGCTCGCCGAGGTGTCCGACATCACGATCTACTACTTCATGTACCCGGTGATCCGGCCGGAGCTCGCCGAGCACTCGCGCGCGGTGTGGTGCGCGCCCGACCGGGGCAAGGCGTGGCTGGATCTCGCGCTGCGGCGAAAGCCGACGGCGCTCGCTGCCAACTGCGACGCGCCGATGGACAGGCTGATCGAGCTCGGAAAGAGCTTGCGCGTCAACTCGACGCCGACCCTCATCCTCGCCAACGGCGAGCGCATCCGCGGGGGGCTGCCCGCGGCGCAACTGAAGGAAGTGCTCGACGCGGCGGCGAAGGACGCCGCCCGTCCCGCAAAGTAGCGGAACCGCGAGACAGGGCCGGCCCGGGAGGGGATCCTGTTTTTCTCAGGGTAGCGGCGCGCCGCGCGGCCAGAGGAGCCACAGCCTGCCGCGCTGGCGCATGCGCCCCGCCTGCTCGCCGGCCTCGGGGCCGGTGCCCCAGAAGAAGTCGGCGCGCACCGTGCCGCGGATCGCGCCTCCGGTGTCCTGCGCCACCATCAGGCGCTCGAGCGGCTGCTCCGAGAGCGGCCAGCTGGTGGCGAGGAATACCGGCGCCCCGAGCGGGATCGCACGCGGATCCACCGCCAGGCTCACGCCGGCCGTGAGCGGCACGCCGAGCGTGCCGAGCGGTCCGCCTTCGGGTGGCAGCTCCCGGAAAAACACATAGCTCGCATTCGCTCCGAGCGCCTCCGCGAGCCGCGCCGGGTTGGCGGCGGCCCATGCCTTGATGCCCTGCATCGAGGCCTGGTGCAGGGCGATCTCGCCTCGCTCGACCAGGTGCCGGCCGAGCGAACGGTACGGATGCCCGTTGTGATCGGCATAGCCGACGCGCATGCGCCGCCCGCCCTCCAGCGCGATCTGCCCGGAGCCCTGGATGTGGAGGAAGAAGAGCTCGACCGGATCCTCGACCCAGGCGAGCACCGGCGCCGGAAAATCCGCCCCGCGCGCCTCGATCTGCGCGCGCGTCCAGTAGGGAACGAGCCGCCTGCCCTCCAGCCGCCCGCGCAGGCGAAGGTGGCGCGCTTCCGGGGCGACGGCCGCAAGGTCCACCGCGATCAGATCGTCGGGCACGCCGTGCACCGGGTAGCGAAAGCGCGCGCTCGGCGTGCGGCTGCCCGCGAGCACCGGCTCGTAATAGCCGGTGATCAGGCCCTCGGCTGCGCCGTCGGGCGAAAGCACGGCATAGACGTCGAACGCCTTCTCGAAGAACGCACGCGCCTGTTCGCCTTGCGCCGGCGCGAGGGCGCGCGCGGCGTCGCAAGCGCGTGCAAGCGGGCTTGTCGCCTCGATCGCAGCGCAGCCGGCGACGAAGGCGGCAAGGGCACGGGCATGGCCGGCTTGCGACCAGCCGGGCAGGGCGGCATGCGAAACCGGCTCGTAGCGCGCCGCGTCGGCGGGGGGCGCCTCACACGGCGGGCAGGGCTCCGGTGCGACCGGCTGCGCGCAGCCGGCGGCGAGCACTACAATCGCCGCAGTTCCCGGCACGAGGGCATGCGCGATGTGGGTGATCGTTCTCGAAATGGCGGTGGCGCTCGCGCTGCTCATCCTGATCGTGTGGTGGACCGCTTCGCCGCGGCGCTCCGACGGGCGCGACCCGCCGCGCAAGGGTGACTGAATCCATTATATGAGCGCAGCGCCTCCGCCCGGCGCCGCGCGCGCGCGCTGGTACCGGCTGCTCGCGCAAGACGACACCGATCCCGCGGGACGCGTATTGCGCGGCGCGATCCTGCTTGTGGTCGTCGTCAGCGTCGCGGCGGCGATGATCCGCAGCGTGCCCGAGTACGGCCTGGCGCACGCGCTGGCGCTCGACGTGATCCAGCTCGTCTGCACGCTCGGTTTCGCGCTGGAGTACGCGCTTCGCATTTGGGTCGCGCCGGAGCAAGCGGGCGCCGGCGGCGCGCGCGAGGCGCGCCTTGCCTACATGCGCTCGGCGCCGGGGGTGATCGACCTGGTCGCCGCGGTTCCTTTCACGCTCGCTCCCTATGCCGGCTTGAGCCTCGACTGGCTCGACATCGTGCCGGTGTTCAAGCTGCTCCGGCATACCACCGCCTTTCATCTCGTCGTCGAGGCGGTTTACAGCGAGCGCCGGGTGCTCGGCAGCGCGGCGGTGCTGATGTTCGCGCTGCTCGTGTTCTGCTCGAGCCTGGTGTATTACTTCGAGCGCGAGGCGCAGGCGGACAAATATTCGAGCATCCCGGCCTCGCTCTGGTGGGGCATCATCACCCTGACCACCGTCGGCTACGGCGATGTCACGCCGGTCACGGCCTGGGGCAAGGTGGCCGGAGGGCTCACGACGGTGATCGGCCTGTGCCTGTTCGCGATCCCGGTCGGCATCATCGCCTCGGCTTTCATCGAGGCGGCGCGCCGGCGCGACTTCGTGGATACCTGGAACCTGGTCGCCAAGGTGCCGCTGTTTCGCGCGCTCGACGCGGCTCGCATCGCCGCGATCGCGGGGGTGCTGCGGCCGCACCGCGCCGCGCGCGGCGAGCGCCTGATCAGCAAGGGAGAGACAGGCGATGCGATGTACTTCATCGTCTCAGGCGAGGTCGAGGTGGACACCGGCGACGCGGACAAAACCGGCCAGCGCGCCGTCCACATGCCCAGACGCAAGCTGCGTGCCGGGGACTTTTTCGGCGAGGTGGCGCTGCTCGCGGACCGACCGCGCACCGCCACTGTCACCGCCCTCACGCCATGCCGGCTGCTCGTGCTGCACAGGGACGACTTCGAAGCCTTCATGAATGCCCACCCGGAACTGAAGGCTGCGGTGCGCGAGGCCGCCGCGCGGCGCCTCGCCGAATTGGACTCACCCGGTTAGGGCGTCGTGCCGCGCCCCGCCGGCGCCGCGGCGCGCCGGGCGAGGATCGCCTGGAGGGTCTTCTCGGCCTCTGCGAGCATCGGGCCGCCCAAGGCCACCGCGCGGCGCGCCGCGGCTTCGGCCTCCTCCATTCGCCCCAGAGCGGCTAGCGCGTGCGCCAGATTGTTGTGGGCCGGTGCCACGCCGGGATGCGCCACGACGGCGCGGCGGAAGGCGCGCTCGGCGGCGGCGGGGTCGCCGAGGGCGTATTCGGTGTTGCCCAGACCGATCAGTCCGGCGAGGCTCTCGGGCCAGCGCGCGAGCAGCGCGCGGTAGGCCGTGCGCGCTTCGCGCAGCCGGCCGATGCGCTCCAGCGCCACCACCGCGGCACCGAAGTCGGCTTCTCCCGCGGTCGCCGGGATGCGTCCGGGCGCGAGCGCGAGCATCGCCCAGTGATCCGCGTCCCGCCAAAGGAACTCGAAGAAGCCGAGCGAATACACGACGCGCTCGCGCCGGCCGCTGCGCAGGATTACCTCGCCCGCCTCCAGGTCGTACCCCACGACCACCGCGTAATGCCACACCGGAAACAGGCGCGGACCGAGGTTGAGCAGCACCACCGCCGGGTTGCCGGCCGCGATCTCGGCGAGCAGCGCCTCCAGCCGCGGCGCCACGCGCCAGGCGACGAGCCCGTTGCGACGGGTCGCGCCGAGCATCTCGGCCTGCAGACTCCCCTTGCGCCCGGGCAGATACACCTGGGGCGTGAGCGAGGCGACGTCGCCGGGGGCGCCGGCGGCGTTGAACACCATCGCGAGCGCCGCCGGACCGCAGAGGAAATCCTCCTGCACGTGAAACGGCACCGCGCCGAGCTCCACGCGCGGGGCAAGGCCCGCCGGCGGCGAGGCGCGCAGCGCTTCCGACTGCGGCAGCGACACGCAGCCGCCGAGCGCAAGCGCGGTGCAGGCGAGCAGAACGAAAAAGCCCGCGCAAGCGCGGGCTTTGCCGGTGTCCTGCGCCTTGGCGCGGACTACTTGCTGAAGAACAGCCACCAGACCAGCACGACGGCGAGGATGAGCAGCACCGCGCCGGTGCTGTCGGCGCCCGCCGGAAGCGCGTCGAGCTTGCCGGCGAGCTCGATCACTTCGGAGTCGGTGAGCGCATTCGCGCGCACCTTCGCGGCGTCCGGCGCAAGGCCCCAGGCCTGGAGCTGGCGCGCGACCTCCGCACGTTCGAGGATCGTGGCGATGCGCTCGCGCGCGGCGGCGGCCTCGCCCGCGGCGAGCACCTGATCGGTGCCGATCAGGCCGGCCCCGGCGTGCAGCGGCGAGAGGATCATGCAGACGACAAGGATGCGGCTGATAAAGCGCACGAGCGACAGTTTCATGGGCTCCCTTTCTGGTCGAGGATTGGAATATTCGCGTCCTGCCGGGGTCAATCTAGTCCCGTGGCCGGCGACGCGTCAACTGTCGCGCGCAGGCGCCGTACGGGGCGCTCGCCGGCCGGCGGCCGGGGGCGTACACTGACCGTCTTTTCGGCGCCGCATCGAAGGAGGCCGGTGATGCCGATCATCGCGCTCACGCGGGAGATGGGATCGCACGGCAAGGACGTCGCCGCGGCCCTGGGCGAGGCGCTCGGGCTGCCGGTGATCTACCACGAGGTGATCGACCACCTCGCCGACCGCATGCGGGTGCGCCGCAGCCATGTCACGCGCCTGCTGGAGGGCGGCGCGAGCCTCGTCGAACGCATGACCGCCGACCGGACGAGCCTGTTCCTTTATTCCGCCGACGAGATCGTCGGCGCCTGCCTGAGGGGCGACGGCGCGATCGTGCGCGGCTGGGGCGCGACGCACCTGCTGCGCGACATCGCGCACGTGGTCACCGCGCGCGTGTGCGCGCCGCGCGAGCTGCGCGTGCAGCGCATGATGGGGCGGCTGAACACCAGCGACGCGGAGCTGGTCGCCGAGGAAGTGCATCGCAGCGACGAGGCGCACGCGGCGATCGTGCGGCGCCACTTCGGCGTGCAGTGGAGCGATCCGGAGCACTACGACCTGGTGCTCAACACCGCGCGCGTCGGGGTCGCGCAGTGCGTGGACGAAATCGTGCGTCTGGTGCGCTCGCCGGGGTTCGCCGAAACCGGGCGCTCGCGCCGCCAGCTCGAGGATCTCGCGCTCTCGGCGCGCGTGTGGGCGGCGCTGCGCCGCACGCCCGAGACGCGCTCGACGCGCGCCTCGGTCGCCGCCGAGGCGGGCGTCATCCTGGTGTCGAACTGCGGCACCGGCGAGCTGCTGAAGATCGTCGAGGTGGCCGCCGGCGTGCCCGGCGTGCGCGACGTGCGCTACCGGCCGCGGGACGCGCTGCCCCCGCGGCCGCCGTTTCACTAGCGGCGCGCGAGGCGTCACAGCGCGATGTTCAGCTCGGCCGCGACCTCGGCGCGCTTGCGACAGGGCTTGCACTCGCCGCAGGGGCGGTAGCCGTCGGCGCCGGTCACCGGCCGGCGGCACGACCAGGCGAGTGCACGCAGCTCGGGCGGCAGCGACGCGGCGACCTCGGCCTTGCTGAGCGCGTACACCGGATAGATCCACTGGAGGTCGGGCTCGCCCAGCTTGCGCGCGCGGTAACACGCGTACATGGCGTCGAAGACTCGGCGCTGGCTCTCGGAAATGCGCCGGCGTACCTCCCCCGGATCCGCTCCCAGGATGCCGACGGCGATGCGGTTGCAGCCTGGCGTGTCAATCGCGACCTGGCAGGCGACGAAGGCGACCACCATCCAGTCGATCGGGATCGCCTCCAGCTGGGTGAAATCGAGCGCGGTTTCCGAATAGCGGAACGGCCGCAGGCGCGCGCGACACCAGGCGACGATTCGCTCGACCGCGTCCTGCTCGGCGCGCGCGCGGCCTTCGCGGTTGGCGAGCCGGATGTGATGCACGTGCAGCGGATCGGCGGTTTCCGCGAGCAGTTTGTACAGGACGGCGGTGCTGTCCAGACCGCCCGAGAGCATCACCAGCGTGGTCATCGCGCCGATCCCCTTTCGCGCGTCATTATAGAATCGCCGTTTCGCGGCGCACCGGCGGGGACGGCGCGTCGGCGGGGAGGGAGGCGACAACATGAACGGCGATCGGGCGGACGGCCGCATCCTGATCTACAGCCACGACACCTTCGGCCTCGGGCACCTGCGCCGCTGCCGCGCGATCGCGCATTCGCTCGTGGACCGTTTCAAGCAGCTCTCGGTGCTGATCCTGTCGGGCTCGCCGATCATCGGCTCGTTCGACTTCCGCGCGCGCGTGGACTTCGTGCGCATCCCCGGCGTCATCAAGCTGCGGAACGGCGAGTACACCTCGCTCAATCTGCATCTGGACATCGAGCAGACGCTGAAGCTGCGCGGCTCGATCATCCGCCACACCGCCGAGATGTTCGAACCGGACATCTTCATCGTGGACAAGGAGCCGATGGGGCTGCGCGGCGAGGTGCTGGAGACGCTCGAGATGCTCAAGCCGCGCGGCACGCGCCTCGTCCTGGGCCTGCGCGACGTGATGGACGAGCCGCGGGCGCTGGAGCCGGAATGGCAGAGAAAGAGGGTGCTGCCGGCGCTGAGGGAGCTGTACGACGAGATCTGGGTGTACGGCCTGCCGCAGATCTGCGATCCGCTGGAAGGCATTTCGTTGCCGATCCGCGTGCGCCAGAAGATGATCTACACCGGTTACCTGAAGCGCGAGGTGCCGACCGGGGGCGCTCCGCCGCGGCTGCCCGAGATCACCCACCGGCCCTTTCTTCTCGTCACCACCGGCGGCGGCGGCGACGGCGAGGCCCTGATCGAGTGGGTGCTGCGCGCCTACGAGCACGATCCGCTGCTGCCTTACCCCGCGCTGCTGGTGCTGGGACCCTTCATGCAGCCGGAGCGCCAGGCCGAGTTCATGGACCGGGCGGCGCGCCTGAAACGCGTGGACTGCATCACTTTCCACAACAACCTCGAGGCGCTGCTCGCGCGCGCCGCCGCCGTGGTGGCGATGGGCGGCTACAACACGTTCTGCGAGGTGCTGTCGCTGGACAAGCGCGCGCTGCTCGTGCCGCGCACCGCTCCGCGCCTGGAGCAGTTCATCCGCACCTCGCGCGCGGCCAGGCTGGGCCTCGTCGCGATGCTCGCCGACGATGGGCGCTACGACCCGGAGGTGATGGCGGCGGCGTTGAGAAACCTGCCGCGGCAGAACCGACCCTCCGAGATCGTCATTCCGGGACTGCTGGAGGGGCTGGAGAACGTGGCGCGGCTGGTCGCGCCCTGGATCGAGGGCGGAGCCGAGGCGGCGGCGAGGGTTTCGCGCGGGCTCTCGCGCTCGGCCTGAGGGCGACGGCGCCGCAGGCGATGAACGGCGCCCGCCGCGGTCGCGTGGCCTTCGTGGTGAAGGGCTGGCCGCGGTTGTCGGAGACCTTCATCGCGCAGGAAATCGCGGCGCTTGAGCGCCGCGGGCTCGAGATCCTCATCGTCTCGCTGCGGCAGCCGACCGACTCGCGCCGCCATCCGGTGCACGACGAGGTGCGCGCCGAGGTGCGGTATCTGCCCGAGTACCTGCACCGAGAGCCGCTGCGCGTCGCGCGAGCCTGGCGCGCGGTGCGCCGCTGGCCGACTTATGCGGCCGCGCGCTCGCGCTGGCTCGCGGACCTCGCGCGCGACGCGACGCCGAACCGCGTGCGCCGGTTCGGTCAGGCGCTGGTGCTCGCCGCCGAGCTGCCCGCCGACGTCATGCGCCTGCACGCGCATTTCCTGCACACCCCGGCCTCGGTCGCGCGCTACTGCGCGCTTCTGCGCGGCCTGCCCTGGAGCGCGTCGGCGCACGCCAAGGACATCTGGACCACGCCCGAGTGGGAAAAGCGCGAAAAGCTCGCCGAGTGCGAGTGGCTGGTGACCTGCACCGCCGCCGGCCGCGATCATCTCGCGGCGCTCGCGCCGCGCGGGCGCGTCGAGCTGGTGTATCACGGGCTGGATCTGGCGCGCTTTCGGCCGCCGCCGGAGGCGCGCGCACCGCGCGACGGCGCCGACCCGAGCGCGCCGGTGGTCGTGCTCTCGGTCGGGCGGCTGGTGGAAAAGAAGGGCACCGACGTGCTGCTGGAGGCGCTCGCGCGACTGCCGCGCGATCTGCACTGGCGCTTCGTCCACGTCGGCGGCGGACCGCTCGCGGCGCGGCTTGCGCGACGCGCGCGCCGGCTCGGCATCGCCGAGCGCGTTGCCTGGCGCGGCGCGCTCACCCAGCCCGAGGTGCTGGCGGAGTACCGCGCCGCCGACCTGTTCGCGCTCGCAAGCCGCGTCGCGGCGAGCGGCGACCGCGACGGTCTGCCCAACGTGCTGCTGGAGGCAGCGAGCCAGGGCCTTGCGTGCGTCGCGACCGCGGTCGCCGGAATTCCCGAGCTGATCGAGGACGGCATGACCGGCGTCCTCGTTCCGCCCGACGCGCCGGCGGCGCTGGCGCAGGCCCTCGCCGCGCTGATCCGCGATCCGCTTGGCCGCGCGCGGCTCGGCGCGGCCGCGCGCCGGCGCGTCGAAACCCGGTTCGCGCTCGAACCCAACCTGGAGCGCATCGCCGCTCGCTTCGGGCTCGCCTCGACCTTGAGCGAGAATCGGGCATGCGCATCGCGTTCTATGCGCCGATGAAACCGCCGACGCACGGCACGCCTTCCGGCGACCGGCGCGTGGCGGGCCTGTACATGGATGCACTCGCGGCCGCCGGCCACCGCGTCGAGCTTGTCTCCACGTTTCGCAGCTACGACGCGGCGGGCGATGCGGCGCGCCAGAGCGCGCTCGCCGCGCAGGGCCGCGCGCTCGGGCGCGCGCTCGCCGAGCGCTGGCGCCGCGCCGCGGCCGGCGAGCGCCCGGACCTCTGGTTCACCTATCACGTGTATTACAAGGCGCCGGACTGGCTGGGGCCGGAGGCAGCCGCGGCGCTCGGCATCCCCTATGTGATCGCCGAAGCCTCGCACGCGGCAAAGCGCGCGCGGGGACCGTGGGCGGTCGGACACGCCGGTGCCGAGGCCGCGATCCGGCGCGCCGACCTGCTGCTTTGTCCCACGCGCGAGGATGTCGCCGGGCTGGTCGGTCTCGCCGCGCGTGCCGAGCGGGTCGTATGGCTGCCGCCGTTCCTCGACGTGGCGCCGTTCGCGCAGGCCGCGCGCAACCGCGCGGCGCATCGCGCTCGCCTCGCCGCCGAGCACCGTCTCGATCCGGGCGCGCCGTGGATCGCGGTCGCGGCGATGATGCGGCCCGGGGACAAGCTTGCTTCCTACCGGGCGCTTGCGGGCGCGCTCGCGCGCCTGGCCGACTTGCGCTGGCACCTGCTCGTCGCCGGCGACGGTCCGGCGCGCGCCGAGGTGGAGGCGGCGTTCGCCGCCGCGGTGCCCGGACGCGTGACATTCCTCGGCGCGCAGCGCGAGGCCGGCGTCGCGGCGCTCGCCGGGGCGGCCGACCTGTGCGTCTGGCCGGCGGTGAACGAGGCCTACGGCATGGCGCTGCTCGAGGCCGAAGCGGCGGGCGTTCCGGTCGTCGCCGGCGGCGAGCGCGGGGTGCCCGATGTCGTCGCGCACGGCCGCACCGGTCTGCTGGTCGCCCCGGGCGATGAGGCGGCGCTCGCCGCCGCCGCGCGGCGACTGCTCGTCGAGCCGGATGCGCGCGCCGCGATGGGCCGCGCCGCCGCGCAATTCGTGGCCACCGAACGCAGCCTGGAAGTCGCCGCGCGGCGGCTTGCGGCGCTGCTTGCGGCGCTTTGAAGTCCGGACGCGTCTTTCTCTACGTCCAGCACCTGCTCGGCATCGGGCATCTTGCGCGCGCCGCGGCGCTGGCGCGCGCACTCCTTGAGCGGGGGCTTGCGGTGACGTTCGCGACCGGCGGCCCGCCGGTTCCGGAGCGCATGCCCGCCGGCGCGCGCATCGTGCAGCTCGCGCCGGCGAGCGCGGCCGACCTCACGTTCCGCACGCTGCTCGACGCCTCGGGGCGCCCCGTGGACGAGGCGTGGAAGGCGGCGCGGCGCGAGGCGCTGCTTGCAGCGTGGCGGGACGCGCGCGCCGACGTGTTGGTGACCGAGCTGTTTCCTTTCGGCCGCCGCCAGATGCGCTTCGAGCTGCTGCCGCTCCTTGAGGCGGCGAGCGCTTCTCGTCCGCGCCCGGCGATCGTCGCCTCGGTGCGCGATATCCTCGGCGGCGGCCAGAAGGACCCGGCGCGGCAGGACGAGATGCTCGAAGTCTTCGAGCGCTACTACGACCGCCTGCTGGTCCACAGCGATCCGCGGGTGGTGAGCTTCGAGCGCACGTTCCGCCACGCGGCGCGGTTGGGTGCGCGCCTGCACTACACCGGTTTCATCGCGGCGCCGGCCGCGGCGCCGGCGCCCGATGCCGCCGGCGAGGTGCTGGTGTCCGCGGGCGGCGGCGCGGTCGGCGCAAGGCTGCTCGAGACGGCGATCCGCGCGCGCCGGATGACGGCGCTCGCCGGACGCACCTGGCGCGTGATCACCGGGGCGAACCTCGCACCGCACGCCTTCGATGCGCTCGCGGCGCTCGCGCGCGCCGAGGCCGGCGTCGTGCTGGAGCGCTTCCGCGCCGATTTTCCGTCGCGGCTTGCGGCCTGCGCGCTGTCGGTGAGTCAGGCGGGTTACAACACCCTGATGGAGGTGCTCGCGGCCGGGGCACGCGCGGTGGTGGTGCCGTTCGCCGGCGGCGGCGAAACCGAGCAGCGGCTGCGCGCGCGGCTCTTCGCCGAGCGCGGTCTGATCGAGGCGCTCGACGAGGACGATCTCGCGCCCGCGAGCCTCGCCGCGGCGATCGCACGCGCGCTCGCACGGCCGGCGCCGGCGACCGATGCGGTGGATCTGGACGGTGCGCGAACGAGCGCGGCGCTCATCGCCGGCTGGGCGGGGCGGTGAACCGGCGCTGGGGCGAACTCGCCGACGAGCTGGCGCGCTGGCGCGACGCCGGGCGGACCGTCGAGTTTTGGTGGCGCGATGACGACGCCGGGGAAATGAATCCGGCGCTCGCGCGCCTGCTTGCGCTCGCCGAACGCTCGGATGTTCCGCTTGCGCTGGCCGTCATCCCGGCGCGCGCCGGGCCGGAGCTGTTCGTCCGGTTGCCGCGGCAAGTCTCGATACTTCAGCACGGCGCCGATCATGTGAACCGCGCCGCCGCCGCGAAGAAGAGCGAGTTTCCGGACGACGAGGCGCCGCAGGCGGCGCTCGCGCGCCTCGCGCAGGCGCGCGAGCGGCTTGCGCGCCTTGCCGGCGGCTTCGCGCCGGCGGTGCTCGCGCCGCCGTGGAACCGGATCGCCGCCGCGCTGGTGCCACGCCTTGCGGCGGCCGGCTTTTGCGGCTTGAGCCTGTACGGCGCGCGTACCGCGGCCCTCGCCGCCCCCGGCCTGCGGCAGGTCAATGCGCACGTGGACATCGTGGACTGGCGCGGCACGCGCGGTTTCGTCGGCGAAGAGCGTGCGCTCGCGGCCGTCTGCGCGCATCTCGCGGCGCGCCGCGCCGGCCGCGCCGATCCCGCCGAGCCCACGGGGGTGCTCACGCATCACGCCCTGCACGATGAGGCGGCATGGGCTTTTCTGGGCCGGCTGTTCGACGTCACGCGCGCGGCCGGCGCCCGCTGGCTCGGGGCTGTGGAATTGTTCACATGACGCGCGAGGTGCGCTATCCGGCACGCTCGCTCGCGGCCGATTACGCGCGCAGCGGCGCCGGGATCGGCGTGTGCGGGGCGCTGCTCGGTCTTGCGTCGCCTTCGCTCGCGGTCGGCGTACCGGCGGCTGCGGCGGGGCTGCTCTTCCTCGTATACTTCGCGCGCACGGTCTGCCGTCAGTTCACCCGCATCATGTGGGACGAGACCGGAATCCGCGCCCGGGGACCCCTGGGTGCCGACATCCGGTGGGCGGAGCTGCGCGCGATGCGGCTCGCCTATTTCTCGACGCGCGGCGACCGGGAGGAGGGATGGATGCAGTTGCGCCTGCAGGACGCCAGCCGGACGATCCGTGTGGACTCGGATCTGCCGGGATTCGCCGAGCTCGCACGCACCGCGGCGGCGGCCGCGGCGAGCCGCGGCCTCACACTCGATCCGGCTTCGGCCGCCAACCTGCGCGCGCTGGGCGTCGCGTAGTGCAGCCGCTGCTCGAAGTGCGCGACCTGCGCGTTCACCTCGACGTGGACGCGGGCACGGTGAAGGCCGTGGACGGCGTTTCGTTCGCGATGGGCGAAGGCCGCACGGTGGCGCTGGTCGGCGAATCCGGTTCCGGCAAGACGATGGTCGCACAGGCGGTGATGAACATCCTGCCGCGCGTGGCCCGCGTCGTGTCGGGCGAAATCCTCTTTCGCGACCCGGCGCAGCCGGGCGCGGTCACCGACATCGCGCGCCTCGACCCTGCGGGCGAGGAGGCCCGGCGCATCCGCGGCGGCCGCATCTCGATCATCTTCCAGGAGCCGATGACGGCGCTCTCGCCCCTGCATACCATCGGCAATCAGATCGGCGAAGCGCTCGCGCTGCACCGCCCGGGCCTCGGTCGCGCCGAACGCCGCGAGGCGGTGGTGGACATGCTTCGGCGGGTGGGCTTTCCCGATCCCGTGAAGGCCGAGCACAAGTATCCGTTCGAACTCTCCGGTGGCCTTCGCCAGCGCGCGATGATCGCGATGGCCCTCATCTGCCGTCCGGCGCTGCTCGTCGCCGACGAGCCGACCACCGCGCTCGACGTCACCATCCAGGCGCAGATCCTGCAGCTCATCCAGGCGCTGCAGCGCGAGTTCCGCATGGCGGTGCTGATGATCACGCACGACCTCGGCATCGTCGCCAACATGGCCGACGAGGTGGTGGTGATGTACCGGGGCCGGGTGGTCGAGTCGGGCGCGGTCGAGGACATCTTCCGCGATCCGCGGCACCCGTACCTGAAGGCTCTGATGCGCGCGGTGCCGCGTTTCAACATGGCGCCGGGCGAGCGCCTGACGCCGATCCGGGAGGTGAAGGTCCAGACCGACCGCCTGATCACGGGTGCGGGCCGTCCGCACGAGCGCGGCACCGACGGCGACCCGTTGCTCATGGTGCGCAACCTCGTCAAGCGCTTCCAGACGCGCAAGAGGACGCTCTTCGGCAAGCGCCTCGCGGGCGAGGTGCGCGCGGTGGACGACGTGAGTTTCCACGTGCACGCCGGCGAGTGTCTGGGGCTGGTCGGCGAGTCCGGCTGCGGCAAGACCACCACCGCCAAGCTCATCCTGCGCGCGCTCGAGCCGGACGCGGGCGAGATCGTGTTCAACGACCGCGGTCATCCGCGCGACGTGCTCGCACTGCAGGGCGAGGACTTGTTCGCCTATCGGCGCAAGGTCCAGTTCGTGTTTCAGGACCCGTTTTCCTCGCTCAACCCGCGCATGACGGTGAACGACATCGTCGCCGAGCCGCTGGTCATCCACGGCGTGGGCGACGCCGAGGAGCGCTTCGCGCGGGTGAAGGAGCTGATGCAGCTCGTGGGCCTGGACGTGCGCCATCTGCGCCGCTATCCGCACAGCTTCTCCGGCGGCCAGCGCCAGAGGATCGGCATCGCGCGCGCGCTCGCGCTCGGGCCCCAGCTTCTCATCTGCGACGAGCCGGTGTCGGCGCTCGACGTCTCGGTCCAGGCGCAGGTGCTGAACCTCCTGCTCGACCTGAAGGCGGCGCTCAACCTCACCTACCTCTTCATCTCGCACAATCTCGCCGTCGTGTATTACCTCGCCGACCGCATCGCGGTGATGTGCGCGGGGCGACTCGTCGAGGTCGCGCCCTACGACGAGCTGTTCCGCAGGCCGGTGCACCCCTACACCCGCGCGCTGCTGGCGGCGGTGCCGGTTCCGGATCTCGACCGCAAGCTCGATTTCGCGGCGCTGATGGAGGGCAGGGCGTCGGATCCCGCGGCCTGGCCGGCGCCGTTTCGTCTCGCCGACGGCGAGCGCGCGGCGATGCTCGAAATCGGCAACAATCACTTCGTCCGGGCGCACGAGAGCGCCGACTTTTCGGAACTTCGGGCATGAAGACGATCGCTCGCCTTCTCCTTGCGGCGCTGGCGGCCGGCGCGGTGGCCGGTGCGGCGGCGCAGTCCGTGAAGTACATCGAGCCGCCGGCGCTTGCCGAGGACGTGAAGGCCGGGAAGCTGCCGCCGGTCGCCCGGCGCCTGCCGGAGCAGCCGCTCGTGACGAAGTTCGACGCCGGTGCCGAGCCCGGCCGGCACGGCGGCACGCTGCACATGCTCATCGGGCGCACGCGCGACGTGCGGATGCTGGTCGTGTACGGCTACGCGCGGCTGGTCGTGTACGACCGCAACTTCAACCTGGTGCCCGACATCCTGGAGGCGATCGAGGTGAAGGAAGACCGCGTGTTCACAATGCGCCTGCGCCGCGGACACCGCTGGTCCGACGGCCACCCGTTCACCACCGAGGATTTCCGCTACTTCTGGGAGGATGTCGCCAACAACCGGGAGCTGTCGCCCGCCGGACCGCCTGCGGAGCTGCTGGTCGAGGGCGAGCCGCCGAAGGTCGAGTATCCGGACAAGTTCACCGTGCGCTACAGCTGGTCCAAGCCGAACCCCGATTTCCTGCCGCGGCTCGCTGCCGCCTCGCCTCTTTTCATCTTCCGCCCGGCGCACTACCTGAAGCAGTTTCACCGCAAGTACAACCCGAAGGCGGGCGAGGGCCAGGCGGCGTCGGGCGCCAAGCGCGGCTGGGCGGCGCTGCACAACCGCGAAGACAACATGTACCAGTACGACAACCCGAAGCTGCCGACGCTGCAGCCGTGGGTGAACACCACGCGGCCGCCGGCCGACCGCTTCGTCGCGGTGCGCAACCCGTACTTTCACCGCGTGGACGCCGAGGGCCGCCAGCTGCCTTACATAGACCGCGTGGTGCTCTCGGTGGCCGAGCCGAAGCTGATCGCCGCCAAGGCCGGCGCCGGCGAATCCGACCTTCAGGCGCGCGACATCCAGTTCAACAACTACACCTTTCTCAAGAAGGGCGAGAAGACGGGCCACTACCGCGTCTTCCTGTGGAAGACCGCGCGCGGCGCGCATTTCGCGCTCTATCCGAACCTCAACGTCGCCGACCCGGTCTGGCGGCCGATCGTGCGCGATGCGCGCTTCCGCCGCGCGCTCTCGATGGCGATAGACCGCGCGCTCGTCAACCAGGTGCTTTACTTCGGCCTCGCCACCGAGGGCAACAACACGGTGCTCGCCGAAAGCCCGCTCTACCGCCGGGAATACCAGACGAAGTGGGCGCAGTTCGACAGAAAGGCGGCGGCGCGCCTGCTGGACGAACTGGGCCTGAAGCGCGGCGCCGACGGCGTGCGGCGGCTGCCCGACGGCCGCCCGATGGAGATCATCGTCGAGACGGCGGGCGAGTCCACCGAGCAGACCGACGTCCTGGAGATCATCCGCGAGACCTGGCGCGAGGTCGGCATCAAGCTCTTCTCCAAGCCGCAGCAGCGCGAGGTGCTGCGCAACCGCGTCTTTTCCGGCGAGGCGCTGATGTCGGTCTGGAGCGGCTGGGAGAACGGCATCCCGACCGCCGACACCAGTCCGGACGAGCTCGCGCCCACCAGCCAGCAGCAGCTGCAGTGGCCGAAATACGGCCAGCACTTCGAGACCGGCGGCAAAGCGGGCGAGGCGCCCGACATCGCCGAGGCCGCGGAGCTGATGAGGCTGTACCGCGACTGGCGCAGGGCGCCGGCGCGCGAGGAGCGGGAGCGGATCTGGCATCGCATGCTCGCCATCCACGCCGACCAGCAGTTCGTGATCGGCGTGGTGAGCGGAGTGGCGCAGCCGGTGGTGGTGCGCACCCACCTCCGGAACGTCCCCGAGAAGGGCATCTACAACTGGGACCCGGGCGCGTTCTTCGGCATCTACCGTCCCGATACCTTCTGGTTCGCCGATCCGGGGCGGGGCGCGGGGCGATGAATCCGGAGCGATAGCCGCCCGTGCTCGCCTACCTCGTCCGCCGGCTGCTCGTCATGTTCGTGACGCTCGGCGTCATCAGCTTCGTCACGTTCGTGATCATTCAGCTTCCCCCGGGCGATTACCTTTCCAACCAGATCGCCGAGCTGCAGAGCCAGGGCGACAAGGCGGCGCTGGAGCGCGTCGCGTTCCTGCGCAAGCAGTTCGGGCTGGACAAGCCGTTTCTGGAGCAATACGCGATCTGGGTGGGAATCTGGCCGGGCGAGCGCGGGTTCTCGGGTCTGCTGCAGGGCGACTGGGGCTGGTCCTTCGAGCACGACCTGCCGGTGTGGGACGTGGTCGGGGACCGGCTGCTGCTCTCCTTCATCCTCAACTTTTCGGTGATCGTGTTCACCTGGGCGGTGGCGTTCCCGATCGGCGTGTACGCCGCGACGCACCAGTACAGCTGGGGCGACCATACCCTGACGCTTCTCGGGTACATCGGGCTCGCGACGCCGAACTTCCTGCTCGCGCTGGTGCTGATGTACTTCGCCAACGTGCAGTTCGGGCTCTCGATCGGCGGCATGATGGACCCGGAGTACCTCGATCAGCCCTGGAGCTGGGCCAAGGTCGGATCCGTGCTCTCGCACCTGTGGATCCCGGTGATCGTGATCGGCACCTCGGGCACGGCGGCGATGATCCGGCGGCTGCGCGCCAACCTCCTCGACGAGCTGCAGAAGCAGTATGTCGTCACCGCCCGCGCGAAGGGCATGCCCGAGCTGCGCCTGCTCGTCAAGTACCCCTTGCGCATGGCGCTCAATCCGTTCATCGCCGACATCGGCAGCCTGCTGCCCTCGATGATCTCGGGCTCGGCGATCGTCTCGGTGGTGCTGTCGCTGCAGACCGAGGGGCCGATGCTGCTCGAAGCGCTGCGCAGCCAGGACCAGTACCTCGCCGGTTCTTTCCTCATGTTCCTCGCGCTGCTCACCGTGATCGGCGTGTTCATCTCCGATCTGGCGCTGGCGGCGCTCGATCCGCGCATCCGGCTCACCGGAGGGAGCGCCAGGTGAGCACGCGCGTCGAGCACTTCGTCTCGAACGAGCCGTTCGACCCGAACGCGACCGAGGCGCTCACCCCCGAGCAGGAGCGCTTCTACCGCGCCTCGCAGTGGCGGATCATGTGGTGGAAGTTCCGCCGCCACCGCATCGCGGTGATCTCGATGTGGATTCTGGCCGCGTTCTATTGCTCGATCCTCGTCTCGGAGATCCTCGCGCCGTACAACCTGCACACGCGCGATCCGCGCCACATCTACGCGCCGCCGCAGCGCGTGCACCTGTTTCACGAGGGCCGCTTCGTCGGGCCGTTCGTCTACGGCTACGCGATGCGGCTGAACGAGCAGACGATGAAGCGCGAGTTCACGCCCGATCCCGCGAAGGTGCAGCCGCTCAGGTTCTTCTGCCGCGGCGACGCCTACGAGTTCTGGGGCCTGGTCGAGTGGGACTTTCACCTCGTCTGTCCCGCCGAGGGCGGGACGTTCTTTCTCTTCGGCACCGACCGGCTCGGGCGCGACGTGCTCTCGCGGATCATCTACGGAACGCGCATCTCGCTCACGGTGGGACTGCTCGGCATCGCGGTGAGCTTCGTGATCGGCATCGTGCTGGGCGGGATCTCGGGCTACTACGGCGGCTGGGTGGACAACCTGATCCAGCGCTTCATCGAGATGGTGCGCTCGTTCCCGGAGCTGCCGCTGTGGATGGCGCTCTCGGCGGCGCTGCCGGTCACCTGGAGTCCGGTGCTCGTCTATTTCGGCATCACCATCATCCTGGGGCTGCTCGACTGGCCGGGCCTGGCGCGCGCGGTGCGTTCGAAGCTCCTTGCGCTGCGCGAGGAGGACTTCGCCACCGCCGCGGTGCTGATGGGGGCGAGTCCGGCGCGCGTCATCGGCCGGCACCTGCTGCCCAGCTTCGCGAGCCATCTCATCGCCTCGCTCACCCTGTCGGTGCCGAGCATGATCCTCGGCGAGACGGCGCTGTCTTTCCTCGGCCTCGGACTAAGGCCCCCGGTGACGAGCTGGGGGGTGCTGCTCAACGAGGCGCAGAACATCAACGTCGTCGCGCTCTATCCGTGGCTGATGATCCCGGTGGTGCCGGTCTTCATCGTGGTGCTCGCGTTCAACTTCTTCGGCGACGGCCTGCGCGACGCCGCCGACCCCTACCGCTGAAAAACAGGGTCGGACCCGGGTCTGACCCTGTTTGTCAGAGGTCGAGCGTCAGACCTTCGCGGGCGACGACGGCCCCCGGAAAGTCGGCCGCCGCCTGCTCGGCGATGCGGTCGAGCGCGTCGTCCGAGCGGTCCGGGTCGTGGTGGAAGATGGCGAGGCGCCTGGCGCCCGCGGCGCGGCACAGCCGCACCGCCTCCTGCCAGGTCGAGTGCCCCCAGCCGACGATCTCGCCGCGCGCGTATTCCTCGTCGGTGTACATGCAGTCGTAAATGACGAGATCGGCGCGCTCGATCAGCCCGAGCACGTTGCGGTCGGGGGCGCCGGGGACGTGCTCCGTGTCGGTGACATAGCAAAGCGCCCTGCCGCCGTACTCGACCCGGTAGCCGGTGGCCCCGTCGGGGTGGTTGAGCGCCGCGGTGCGCAGCCGGACGCCGCCGCCGGGCTCCAGGGTGTCGCCGGCGTCGAAGTCGCGGTACGCCATCTCGGCGCGAAAGACTTCCGGCGGCACCGGAAAGAGCGGCGACATCATGAACTCGCACAGCACCTGCCGCAGCGTCATGCGGCCGGCGAGATGTCCCGCCCACACGCGAAAGCGGTTTCGCGGCTGGAAAAACGGCTTGAAAAAGGGCAGGCCGCAGACGTGGTCGAAGTGCGTGTGCGTGAAAAAGAGGTCGCCTTCCAGCGGCGCCGAACCGGCCGCGAGCGCGTTGCCGAGGTAGCGGATGCCGGTGCCGGCGTCGAACAGCAGGAGCCTTCCCCCGCAGCGCACCTCCAGCGACGCGGTGTTGCCGCCGTAACGCGCGGTCTGCGGCCCGGCGCAGGCGATCGAGCCGCGCACCCCCCAGAAGCGCACCGTGAATTCGCCGCCGCCCGCCGCCGCCATCGTGTCCCCGGCGGCTACTGTCGCACGAACCGGCCCGGATTGCACGCCTTCCGGCGTGTGCGGCTATGATTCGCGCGATGGAGCGGACGCTCTACGGGTTCATCCTGCGCTACAGCCGCACCGAGCAGCTCGCGATCGTGCCGCTGGTGCTCGCCTCGATGCTGCTCTACTTCGCCACGCTGGACCTGCCCAAGACGATCATCAACGAGGCGATCCAGGGCAGGCGCTTCAGCGGACCGGACTCCACCGTGCCGTTCTTCGCCATCGCGTTCCGGCTGCCCGAGTTCCTCGGCGGCGCCACGGTGCGCGTGTTCGACGGCATTCCGATGCACCAGGTGCCGTATCTCGTCGCGCTCACGCTCGCCTTCCTCGCGCTCATCGTCGCCGGCGGCTTCCTCAAGTTCCAGATCAACACCATGAAGGGCTGGATGGGCGAGCGCATGCTCAGGCGCCTTCGCTACGCGCTGTTCGACCGCATCCTGCGCTTTCCGCTGGCGCGCTTCCGGCGCGTGAAATCGGCCGAGCTCGCCAGCATGATCAAGGACGAGGTCGAGCCGCTCGGCGGCTTCATCGGCGAGGCGCTGATCACGCCGCTCTTTCTCGGCGGACAGGCGCTCACCGCGCTTTTTTTCATCGTCTACCAGCATCTGTACCTCGGCTCGATCGCGCTCGGGGTGGTGCTCGTGCAGGCGTTCGTCATTCCGAAGCTGCGCCGGCGCATCCTCGCGCTCTCCAAGGAGCGCCAGCTCACCGCGCGCCAGCTCGCCGGCCGCATCGCCGAGGTCGCCGACGGCGCGGTCGAGATCCACGCCCACGACACCTCGAACTACGAGCGCGCGGAGATCTCGGCGCGTCTCGGGCGGATCTTCCGCATCCGCTTCGAGATCTACCAGCGCAAGTTCATGGTCAAGTTCCTGAACAACTTCCTGTCGCAGGTGGCGCCTTTCCTGTTCTACCTGGTGGGCGGCTACCTGGTGATCGTCGGACGGCTCGACATCGGGACGCTGGTGGCGGTGATCGGGGCCTACAAGGACCTGCCGAGTCCCGTGAAGGAGCTGATTGACTGGGACCAGCAGCGCCTCGACGCGCAGCTCAAGTACACGCAGGTCGTCGAGCAGTTCATGGGCGAGGACCTGATGCCGAAGGAGCTGCAAAAACCGGTGCCGGCGCCGCGGCTGCCGGAGTCGGGAACGATCCGCGTCTCCAACCTGACGCTGACGGGCGAGGCGGGAACCAAGATCGTCGAGAACGTCGGCTTCGAGGTGGATATGGGCGAGCACGTCGCGATCCTCGGCGCGCAGGCCTCCGGGGCGAGCGAGCTTGCGCTCATGCTCGCGCGGCTGGTGCCGCCGACCTCCGGCTCGATCGAGATCGGCGGCGTGGACATCGTCAAGGCCCCCGAGGCGGTCACCGGTCGGGCGCTCGCCTACGTCGGACCCTCGGCGTACCTCTTCCCGACCACGGTGCGGGAGAATCTGCTCTACAGCCTCAAGCACCACCCGGTGCGCGAGGCGACCTATGAAGGCGAGGCGGCGCGGCAACACGAGTTCGAACTGAAGGAGGCGAAGCGCACCGGCTCGACCCTGCTCGACATCAACGCCGACTGGGTGGACTATGCGGCCGCCGGCGCCTCCGGCCCCGAGGAGCTGGAAGCGCGCATCGTCGAGGTGCTCAAGGTCGTGGACCTGGAAGAGACGATCTTCGAGCTGGGTCTGCGGAGCGCCGTGGACCCGGCGCGGCATCCGCGTCTTGCCGCAGGGGCGCTCGCCGCGCGCGAGGCGATCCGTGCACGCATGGCCGCACCCGGCATGCAGGCGCTGGTCGAGCATTTCGACGCCGAGCGCTACAACCGCAACGCGACACTCGCCGAGAACCTGCTCTTCGGCACGCCGGTCGGCAAGGCGTTCGACATCGAGAACCTTGCGAAGAACGCGTATGTCCGGCGGGTGCTCGCCGAGACGGGGCTCGATCGCGACCTGCTCGTCACCGGGCACAAGCTCGCCGAGACGATGGTCGAGCTCTTCAGCGGCCTGCCACCGGGGCACGAGTTCTTCGAGCGCTTCAGCTTCATCCGCCACGACGACCTGCCCGAGTACAAGGCGCTCCTTGGCCGCATCGCCGAATCTGGGCTGGAGGCGATCACCGAGGAAGAGCGCGAGCGCCTCCTCGGACTGCCGTTCCGGCTGATCTCGGCGCGGCACCGCCTGGGGCTCATTGACGAGGCCTTCGAGGAGCGCATCCTGCGCGCGCGCCGCCACTTCCGCGAGAACCTGCCGCAAGAACTCGCCGGCGCGGTCGAATTCTTCGACCCCGCGCGCTACAACGGCGCCGCCAGCATCCAGGACAACATCCTTTTCGGCAAGATCGTCACCGGTCAGGCGGAGGCGGCGACCCGCATCGGCGCGCTGCTGCGCGAGGTGCTGGACGAGCAGAACCTGCGGCAGGAGGTGGTGCGCGTCGGGCTCGACTACCACGTCGGGGTGGCCGGTGCGCGCCTCGCCTCGGCCGACCGGCAGAAGGTCGCCGTCGGCCGCGCCCTGCTCAAGCGCCCGGCGGTGGCGATCTTCGACTCCGCCATCGCCAACCTCGATCCGGCCTCGCAGAACCGCGTGCTCGCCAACATCCTCGAGCACCGCAAGGGCAAGGGCGTCATCTGGGCGCTCGCGCGCCACGACCTCGCGGCGCGCTTCGGCTACGCGCTGGTGATGGAGCGCGGGCGGCTCGCCGAGAAGGGCCGCTACGAGGAACTGAAGTCCCTGGGCGGGGCGCTGCAGCGGCTGCTCGCCGCGGCGTGAAGCGCGCACCGACGCAAGGAGCACGCGCATGAGCCTGGAACAGGAATTCGAGCTGATCCGCAGGGTGCCGATCTTCAGCACCATAGACCCGGCGATGCAGAAGCTGCTCGCGTTCTCCAGCGACCGCCTGAGCTACGAGCCCGGGCAGGTGATGTTCAGCGCGGGAGACGCGCCCGATCACGCCTACATCGTGATGGAAGGCGAAGTGGACATCAGCGTGCCCACGCCCCGCGGGCCGCTGATCGTCAACACGCTCAAGCGAAACGACGTCATCGGCGAGATCGGCATCTTCGGCGACGTGGCGCGCACCGCCACCGCGACGGCGAAGACGCGCCTGGAGGTACTGCGCATCTCGCGCGACGTGTTCGTCAACGTGATCCGCAGCAACCCGGACGCGGCGATCGCGCTGATCCGCATCCTCGCCGACCGGCTGGCGAAGACCACCGCGCAGTTGCGCCGCATGGCCGCCGAAGGGCGCTGACGGTCGGTCCCCCTCAGTGCAGCACGCGCGGCACGGCGAGGGTGAACTCCGGAATCGGGGCGTCGAAGCGGGTGCCGTCGGCGGCGAGCATCTGGTAGGCGCCGCGCATCGTGCCGACCGGCGTCGCGATCGCGGTGCCGCTGGTGTACCGGTGCGCCTGGCCCGGCGCGATGACCGGCTGCTGGCCGACGACGCCGAGACCGCGCACTTCCTGCACGCGGCCCTCGGCATCGGTGATGATCCAGTGCCGGCTGATCAACTGCGCGGGAACCGTGCCGACGTTGCGGATGGTCATGGTGTAGGCGAAGACGTAGCGCCGGGCGGCTTCGTCCGACTGCTCCGGCAGGTACGCGACCTCGGCGCTCACCTCGATGCTGTAGCGTTCGTCCCCGGCCACGGGCGCATTGTAGGCAGGCTAGAATCGTCGCGCCATGCGCTACCGGATCGCCCCGTCGCTGCTTTCCGCGGATTTCGCGCGCCTGGGCGAGGAGGTGCGCGCGGTCGCCGCGGCCGGCGCCGACCTCGTTCACCTCGACGTGATGGACAACCATTACGTGCCCAACCTCACCGTCGGGCCGCTCGTGTGCGCCGCGCTGCGACCGCACACCACGCTTCCGATTGACGTGCACCTGATGGTGCGGCCGGTGGACCGGCTCGTCGGCGAATTCGCCAGGGCCGGCGCGAACCTGATCAGCTTTCATCCGGAGGCGACGGACCACGTGGACCGCACGATCGGGCTGATCCGCGAAGCCGGCTGCAAGGCGGGGCTCGCGCTCAATCCGGCGACGCCGCTCGTGTGGCTCGACCACACGCTGGAGAAGCTCGATTTCGTCCTCCTAATGTCGGTCAACCCGGGTTTCGGCGGCCAGCAGTTCATCGCCTCGGTGCTGCCCAAAATCGCCGAGGCGCGCCGCCGCGTGGATGCCGCCGCCGCGACCGGCCGCGAGATCTGGCTGGAGGTGGATGGCGGGGTCAAGGCGGACAACATCGCGGCAATCGCCGCCGCCGGCGCCGACACCTTCGTCGCCGGCTCGGCCATTTTCGGCACCAGGGACTACGTCGCGGCCATCCGCGACCTCCGTGCCCGCCTGGAAGAACAGGGCCGGATCCGCGTCTGATCCCGTTTTCCGGTTCTGGTATAGTGCGCCCGTCGTGACCGCATCGCGCTTCGACGCTTCTCGTTCCTGGCGTAGCTGGCGCCCCTGGCGCCGCTAGATCCCCTCGCGTCCCCGGGCGGCCGGGGGACGCCGAACCGCAAGGCCGCAGGCAGTCCCGGTTCACCAGCACAAGAAGCGTTGGAGCGTCGTCATGCAGCATCCGGATTTTCCGCAACTCGCGGCCGCGGGCTACACCCGCGTACCGGTCGTCGCCGAAGTGCGCGCCGACCTCTTCACCGCGCTCGCCGTCTATCTGAAGCTCGCCGGCGGGCCCTATTCGTACCTGCTCGAATCGGTGGTCGGCGGCGAGCGCTCCGGCCGCTACTCCTTCGTCGGCCTGGCCTGCGCCGAGAGGATCGAGGCGCGCGGCCGCACGGTGAGGAGGCTGGTGCGCGATGCGCGCGGAAACGACATCGAGATCGAGCGCGCCGAGGACACCGATCCGCTCGCATACGTGCGCGCGTTTCTCGGCAGGCGGCGCGCCGCCCCGCCGCCCGCGGCGCTGCGCTTCGGCGGCGGGCTCGCCGGCTACTTCGGCTACGAGCTCGTGCGTCACATCGAGCCGCGGGCGCTCGGCGCCGAAAAGCCCGACCCCATCGGCACGCCGGACCTGCTGCTGCTCGTTTCCGACGAGCTTGCGGTGGTGGACAACGTGCTCGGAAAGCTCTACCTCGTGGTGTACGCCGATCCGCGCGAGCCCGCGGCGCTCGCCGCCGCGCAGGCGCGGCTCGCGGCCCTGCGCGCGCGCCTTGCGGCGCCGCTTGCCGAGTCCGTGGTGCTCGGCGAGGGCGGCGGCGAAGCGCCGCCCGCCGCGCCGCCGGCGCGCAGCTTCACCGAGGAGGAATTCCTCGCCGCGGTCCGCCGCACGAAGGACTACATCCTCGCCGGCGACTGCATGCAGGTGCAGATCTCGCAGAGAACGAGCGTGCCCTTCGGCGCGAGCCCGATGGCGTTCTACCGCGCGCTGCGCGCGTTGAATCCCTCGCCGTACATGTACTACTTCGACATGGGCGACCATCACGTGATCGGCGCCTCGCCGGAGATCATGGTGCGGCTCTCGGGCGACCGGATCACGCTGCGCCCGATCGCCGGCACCCGCCGGCGCGGCGCGACGCCGGAGGAGGACGCGGCGCTCGAGCGCGAGCTGCTCGCCGACCCCAAGGAGCGCGCCGAGCATGTGATGCTGATTGATCTGGGCCGCAACGACGTCGGCCGCGTCGCCGCCGCGGGCAGCGTGCGCGTCACCGAGCGCATGGTGATCGAGCGCTACTCGCACGTCATGCACATCGTCTCCAACGTCGAGGGGCGGCTCGCGCCGGGGCGCGACGCGCTCGACGTCTTTCGCGCGGCGTTTCCCGCCGGCACCGTCACCGGCGCGCCCAAGGTGCGCGCGATGCAGATCATCCACGAGCTGGAGCCGGTGCGGCGCGGCGTGTATTCCGGCGCGGTGGGCTGGCTCGGCTTCCACGGCGACATGGATGTCGCGATCGCGATCCGCACCGCGGTGCTGAAGGACGGTTTCCTGCACGCGCAGGCGGCGGCCGGAATCGTCGCCGACTCCGACCCGCGGTCCGAATGGCAGGAGACGCTGCACAAGGCGCGCGCGCTCATCGCCGCCGCGGGCATCGCCGCCGGGGGTGCATGATGGTCCTCGTGATTGACAACTACGATTCCTTCACCTGGAACCTCGTGCAGTACCTCGCCGAGCTCGGCTGCGAGGTGAAGGTGGTGCGAAACGACGAGGCGAGCGCCGCGGAGATCGCCGCCATGGCGCCCTCGCACCTGGTGATCTCGCCCGGGCCGTGCACGCCGAACGAGGCCGGGGTCACCTTGGCCGCGATCCGGCTGCTCGCCGGCCGCGTGCCGATCCTGGGCGTCTGCCTCGGGCATCAGGCGATCGGGCAGGCGTTCGGCGGCCGCGTCGTGCGCGCGCGGCGAGTCATGCACGGCAAGACCTCAACGGTCCGCCACGACGGCCGCGGCGTGTTCGCCGGGCTGCCGCCCGGGATCACGGTGACGCGCTATCACTCGCTCGTCGTGGAGCGCGAGACGCTGCCAGCCGAGCTGGAGGTCAGCGCCGAATCCGACGATGGCGAGATCATGGGGCTGCGCCGCCGCGGCCTCGGCGTCGAAGGCGTGCAGTTTCATCCGGAGGCGCTGCTCACCGAGCACGGCCACCACATGCTGAAGAACTTTCTCGAAGGGAGAGCGACATGAAGATCGGTATTGCCGAAGCGATCCAGCGCACCGTCGAGCACCGCGAGGTGTTCCACGACGAGATGCTGCACGTCATGCGCCAGATCATGCGCGGAGAACTCACCCCGGCGCAGATCGCGGGCTTCATCATCGGCCTGCGGGTGAAGAAGGAGACGATCGGCGAGATCGCCGCCGCGGCGCAGGTGATGCGCGAGTTCGCGACGCCGGTGAAGGTGAAGGACGACCGGCATCTGGTGGACACCTGCGGCACCGGGGGCGATGCCGCGCACACCTTCAACATCTCGACCGCCGCGGCGTTCGTCGCCGCCGCCGCCGGCGCCCGGGTCGCCAAGCACATGGGGCGCGCGGTGTCGTCCTCGGCCGGCAGCGCCGAGGTGCTGGAGGCGCTCGGGGCGAACATCGCGCTCGGCCCCGAGCAGGTGGCGCAGGCGATCGAGAAGACCGGCGTCGGCTTCATGTTCGCGCCGGCTCACCACACCGCCATGAAGTACGCAGCGCCAGTGCGCAAGGAGCTCGGCGTGCGCACGATCTTCAACATCCTCGGGCCGCTCACCAATCCGGCCGGTGCGAAGAATCAGGTGATGGGGGTCTTTCACCCCGACCTCGTCGGCATCCAGGTGCGGGTGCTGCAGCGCCTGGGCTCAAGGCACGTGATGGTGGTCTATGGCCTGGACGGCTTGGACGAGATCTCGATCTCCGGCCCGACGATGGTGGGCGAGCTCGTCCGCGGCGAGATCCGCGAGTACGAGATCCATCCCTCGCAGTTCGGGCTGGAGCTGTACGACCGGCGCGCGATCCAGGTGAACACCGCCGAGGAATCCAAGGCGATGATCCTCGCGGTGCTCGACAACCAGCCGGGCCCGGCGCTCAACATCGTGCTCGCCAACGCCGGCGCGGCGATCTACGTCTCCGGGGTGGCGAAATCGCTCGAGTCCGGCATCGCGCGCGCGCGCCGCGCGATCGCAAGCGGCGCGGCACGGGCGAAGCTCGAAGAGTTCATCGCCTTCACGAAGAAGGTAAAGGGCGGCGGCTGACGATGGCTGACGCCCGCGGCGAACGGATGCGGCACTGGATCAGAGCCGGGCAAGCTGGGCGAGGCAGCGTGCGCCTCTCGGCCGCGGCGTTCGCAAGGGGGTCGCCGAGCGCGTCATCTCGCCGGGGTGTGGTTGGCCTGCGTGACTGAGCAGACGGAAAAGCTCATTCTGGAGCATCTCCGGGCGACGCGCCGCGACATCGCGCAAGTGCGCGACGACATCGTCATGCTCAAGCAGCGCCTGACGTCCGTCTAGACGCAGATGGCCGCCTTGCGCGCCGCGGGTGGATCACGGCGCGATTTCCAGCCCTTCGCTTTTCAGCACCGCGATGAACGGGTCGCCTTCCTGCTCACGACGGCGCCACTCGTCCTCGCGTCAGCCGATCGGCTCGACCTCCGGCGCCACCTCGCGCACGGAAAACAGCAGATCGAGCCGCGCCCGGAGGTCCGCCGGCAGTTCGTCGCTGATGACGAGCAGGTCGGTGTCGCTCTCGGCGGTGAAGTCGCCGCGTCCGACCGAACCGAACACGAGCGCCCGCCAGCGCCGCAGGCCGAGCGCCTCGACGTAGCGGCGCACGCGCGCAAGGCGCTCGGCGCGGCACCGACGCGAGAGCGGCACGGGCCGCGCGAGCAGGCCCGCAAGGTCACCGCCTGTCGAGCGACGACACCGGCACGCGCGCGTCGCACGCACGGGACTTGATACACTTGCGTACTGAATCTTGCTCTCGTGAGCGATGACCGAAAGCGCGGAAAAACTGATTCTTGAGCACCTGAAAGTGCTGTGCAACGACCCGCGGGCGCTGAGCGGCGAAGTGCGCAAGGAGCGGGCCGAGCTGCGCTCGCCGCCGAACGCCGTGGAGGAACGCCTCGCGCCGACCGAGCTCGGCATCGCGAACGTTCGCGAGGATCTCGGCGTCGTGCGCAGGCGGCTCGACCGGCTCGATTTCCGCATCGAGCGCCACCCCGAACCGACCGCAGCCTGAGCGACATCCTCCAGCGCATTCTCGAGGCCAAGCGCGCCGAAGTGAAGGCCGCGGCCGCCGCCGTGCCCGCCGGCGAAATGGAGCGCCGCGCCCGTGCCGCGCCGGCGGCGCGCGATTTCGTCGGCGCGGTCCGCGCGAAACTTTCCGCCGGACGGCCCGCCGTGATCGCCGAGATCAAGCGCGCGAGCCCCTCAAGGGGCCTGCTGCGCGAGGATTTCGATCCGGCCGCGATCGCGCGAAGCTACGAGGCGGCCGGCGCCGCCTGCCTTTCGGTGCTCACCGACCGGGAGTTCTTCCGCGGCGCGCCCGAGCACCTCGTGGCGGCGCGCGCCGCCTGCGCGCTGCCCGCGCTGAGAAAGGATTTCGTGATCGAGCCGTATCAGGTGTACGAGTCGCGCGCGATGGGCGCCGATGCGATCCTGCTGATCGCTGCCGCGCTCGCGCCGGAGCAGATGCGCGAGCTGGAAGAAATCGCATCCGGCCTCGGCATGGCGGTGCTCGCCGAGGTGCACGACGGGGCGGAGCTGGAAGCCGCGCTCGCGCTCCGCACCCCACTTATCGGCATCAACAACAGGGACCTTCGCACCTTCGAGACGCGGCTCGAGACGACGCTCGAACTCGCCGCCGCGGTGCCCGAGGACCGCATCATCGTCACCGAAAGCGGCATTTCCTCGCCTGCCGACGTCGGCCGCATGAGGCGCGCGGGCATCCATGCCTTTCTCGTCGGCGAGGCGTTCATGCGCGCGCCCGATCCCGGCGACGCTCTCTCGCGGTTTTTCGCGCGGTCCGGGCAAGCTCGGTGAATCCGCCCGCTTCGCGCTGGACTTGAACCACCGGGCTCGAGCGACGCCCGGCGAACCGGCGGCGATACGCGCAGCAAACGAATCGCGGCCGACCGGAATTTCGCGTAACTAACTGATTCGATGAGAATTTCATATATGTTGCGCGGGCGCAACGCAAAGATGGAAAAACTTTCGGAAATCAGAAGGTTTCGTTGCATCGCTCACACGCCTTCCCGGAAAATACGCTCAACTTCTCGCCTGTGAGGGGTTTGAGCGGGGCGGGGTCTGGGATCATTCTTCGGTTCGACTTCCGCTCGATGGCATCAATAACTGGGAGACTCAGTTGATGAAAAAGAAACTTCTGGCAGTAGCGGTCGCTGGCGCCTTCGGGTTGCCCGGTGTTGCGCTTGCGCAGTCGAGCGTGACTATCTCGGGCTTTTTCAAGGGCGGCTTGGACAATCACAAGATCTCGAATGCGGCGGCAACCCGCACCGGGAACAAGAGCGAAACGCGCGTGACGGACCATTCGTCGCGGATCATCTTCAACGTGGTCGAAAATATTGGCGGCGGTCTGGAGGCGGTCGGCCAGTTCGACCTGCGCTTCTCGACCGACGCAACGGTTCGGACGCAATCGACCGCTGGAAGTGGCGCTGTGTCCACCAGCCCTGACATCAATCCGGTGTCAAGCGGCAACAACCATGTCGGTCTCCGCAGCAAGACTTGGGGTTCGATCCGGTTCGGCCGGCAGGACACGCACTACGGAAACTCGGGTGACATCGGACCGGTGTCGAAGCTTGCCCTTTGGGCCTTCAACGCCTCCACCTTTGACGGCGTGATGCGTCCGGGCGGCACGGTAGCCGCGATCGCGAACTGGTCGCGCACCCCCAACCTGATCTGGTACGACTCTCCGCGGTGGGGGATTTTCAACTTCACGATCGGCTACTCGACGAACCCGCTGCGCGTATCCGGAACGAACGAGGCGGAGAACGATCTCGGTCGTACCGGGCGCAAGGGGCGGGGCTGGACGCTCAACCCGAGGCTGGAGGGTCAGAACTGGCACCTGTCCTGGAGCTTTTGGGACGCCAAGGCTGACTGGACGGGCTGCCCGGCTGGCTCGGGTGACGCAGCTTCTGTCGCGGCCTTCACCGAGGCGTGTGCAAACGGAAATGACGATCAGAGGGCGAACACGATTCGGGGTCATTACATCTGGGGCGGGTTGCGCGTCGGTCTTGCGTGGAACCATTCGAAGACATACACGCCGGTTACGCGTGTACTCACCGGCGACCGCAAGGCGTGGTCGCTCCCGGTCGTGTACACCATGGGTCGGCATAACTTCTATGGCACCTACACTCATGTGGGCGACTCGAAGGACACCGCGGGAGGGTCGGGCGCAAATACCGGGGCGAGACAGATCATGCTCGGCTATGCGTACGATCTTTCCAACCGCACGTCGGTTAGCCTCACGTACGTGAAGCTGAACAACGATTCCGCCGCCCGTTACGGCCTGTTCTATGTGTCGGAGAACGTGATGGGCGGTACCGTTGCCCAGACGCTGGCGCCCGGCGGCGAAGACCACCGCATGATGGGTGTGACGCTGCGGCATAGCTTCTGATCATCCATGGCGAGGCCGGAGCGATCCGGCCCGCGGGGATTGACGAACGGGCGTGGAAACACGCCCGTTTTTTTTGTTTTTTCTGGTGTCGAGCACGCACGGATGGAAGGACGCGAAGCCAGTGCGGCGTCTGCGCCCCTTTAAGCGGACCCCTCCCCGGACGGCGCGGCCGACGCTTTCGTAAACCGGCTCGGGTTCCGCCCGATCCGGCTAGCCCGCCGCCGCTCGACTGCGACCCAGAAGCCCTGCGGCATGCGGTGGAAGGCCGCCAGCTCGAAGCGCTCGATGATTTTCGGCAGCCACCAGGAGGCGGGCCTCTGGATGAGATGCGCGTTTCGCCCGTCGGGCAGCACCTTGATAGCCGGCCCTGTGTGCACGGTGAACACCCCGACGCCGATTGTCACGCGCAACAGATCGTCGAGCACGTTGTCGAGGAGCTCGGGCTCGATGTGCTCCAGCACGTCAATGCAGGCGACAAACGGGCACGGCTCCGGAAGCGCGGACCACTCCGGGATTGCCGGATCGTAGTGGCGGATGCGAAGCGGCCGGGCGATGAGGGTTCTCAGCGTCTGCCCGAGCCGGCCCTTGCCGGCGCCGTAGTCTAGGATTTCTTCGGCACCCACCGCTTCGATCACCTCGGCGACGATCGGCGCGTACTGGACCGACGCGACCCCGTAGTTGGGGTTCTCGTGCAGCCGGCGCTGCATTTCCCGGTACGACTCGCTGATCAACGTGGGCTGGCTCACGGCCGTCGAGTGTAGCACCGGCGTCCGCGGCACCATTGCGGCGTTGCTATGATTCACTCATGGCGTTCGACCTTGACGAGTTGATCCTCGGCTTCGACCGCGCGCTGCGCGCGGTGGCCGGCGTGCATTCGGCGCGGAGGCCGTCTCCGGCCGGGCGCGAGCCCGAGGCCGAGCTGGACGATGCCGCGCGCGCGCATGCGGCGGCGCTGATGCGGGTCAATCACGCGGGCGAAGTCTGCGCGCAGGCGCTCTACCAGGGGCAGGCGCTCACGGCGCGCGATCCGGCAAAACGCGCGGCGCTCGCGAACGCCGCCGAGGAAGAACAGGATCACCTGGCCTGGAGCGCCGAACGCATCCGCGAACTCGGCGGCCGGCCGAGCCTGCTCAATCCGCTGTGGTATGCCGGTTCCCTTGCGATCGGCGTCGCCGCGGGGGCGCTCGGCGACCGCTGGAACCTCGCCTTTCTCGCCGAGACCGAACGGCAGGTCGAGGAGCACCTGGAAGGTCATCTCGCGCGCCTCGCGCCGGAGGACCGGAGAACGCGCGCGGTGGTGGCGGCGATGCGCGACGACGAGCGCCGCCATCGGCAGACCGCGCTCGCGCTCGGCGCCGCCGAGCTGCCGGAACCGGTGAAGCTCGCGATGCGCGCCGCGGCGAAAGTGATGACCGCCGTCGCGTATCGCCTCTAGAGGATGCTGCGCATCTTCATCGGCTACGACCCGGAAGAGACGGTCGCCTGGCACACGCTCGCGCACTCGATTCTTGCGCGCGCCTCGATTCCGGTCGCGTTCGCGCCGGTCGCGCGCGCGCACCTTCGCGGCGTGTACACGCGAGAACGCGGCCCGACCGAGAGCACCGAGTTCGCCATCAGCCGGTTTCTGGTGCCGTACCTGTCCGGCTACGAGGGCTGGTCGCTCTTCATGGACTGCGACATGCTCTGCCGCGCCGACGTCGCGGCGCTCGCCGCGCTCGCTGGGGATCAGGGCGACAAGGCGGTGCTCGTCTGCCGGCACGACTATGTGCCGAAGACCGAGCGCAAGTTCCTCGATCAGCCGCAGACGCGCTATCCGCGCAAGAACTGGTCGAGCCTGATGCTGTTCAACAACGCCCGCTGCCGGGCGCTCACGCCCGAGTACGTCAACCGCGCAAGCGGACTGGAGCTGCACCGCTTCGCGTGGCTCCAAGACGGGGAAATCGGCTCGCTGCCGCTGGAGTGGAACTGGCTGGTCGGCGAATACCCGTACAACCCGGACGCGAAGATCGTGCATTTCACCATCGGCGGGCCGTGGTTCGAGGAGTACCGCGCGAGCGACTACGCCGTCGAATGGTTCGAGGAACAACGCCGCATGAACCACGCAGCCGGCAGAAAGCAGGCTCCGACTCGGGGCTGACGCTGTTTTTTGCGGAAGCGCCACAGGACCGGGCGACTGCGGTGCAAGCTGGTGCGAGGATGCCAGCGCATACCGGGAGCAGGCGGCGCCGAGAGCTATACTGTCCGAGCTATGCCAGTCAAGAGCGGCGGTGCGCTGCAGGCGCTCTCGCGCGCGGCGAATTCCTTGCCGGCGACGACGGACACGCGGCTCGCCGACCTGCAGGCGCGGATCGCCCGCGCGCTGGAGTGTCGCGACGAGGTGCTGGAAGCGTACCTCTTCGGTTCACATGCGGCCGGCACGGCGCGCTCGCACAGCGACATTGACATCGCGGTGTACGTCCGCGAAGTGCCGGGCGCAGCGAGCGGCTACGGCTACGCGGCCGAACTGACGACTTACCTGATGCGCGCGCTCGGAACGAACGATGTGGACGTGGTCGTGCTCAACCGGGCGCCGCCGCTGCTTTATCACCGGGTGCTGCGCGACGGACGCCGGATCCTGACGCGCGATCTGCGTGCGACGACGACGCGCGAGGGCTACGCCCTTTCGCGCTACTGCGATTTTCTTCCCCAGCTCGCGAAAATGGAGGCCGCGCGCCGAAGCGCGCCTGCGCGCGGGAGATGACCGGCGGGCAGCTCGACCCGGAGGTGGTGCGGCGGCATCTGGCGGCGCTGCGGGAAGCGCTCGTTCACCTGCGCCGCCACTCCGGCCGCAGTGCCGCCGAGCTGCGAGCGAGCGCGGACCTGCGCTGGGCGGTAGAGCGCGGCTTGCAGCTGTGCGTCCAGAACGTGCTCGACATCGCCACCCACATCGCGGCGGCCTCCGGCCTCGATTCGCCCGACTACGCGACCGCCATTGATCGGCTTGCCGAGCTTTCGATCCTTCGTCCGGACTTCGCCGAGCGGTTGCGGCCGGTGGCCGGCTTCCGTAACGTGCTGGTGCACGGCTATCTGCAGGTGGACCTCGCCATCGTCGAGAACGTACTCAAGGAAAAGCTTGGCGACCTGGAGGAATTCGCCCGACAGGTGGAAGCCTGGCTCGCGCGCGCCTGACCGGCGGCAGTTTGCGCATTGGACCGCGAGCAAAAGCGTATGACCGGCATGGCGCGCGGCTGAAACAGGCTCCTCCCCGGGTCTGACCCGGTTTTATTCGGCGATGTGAAGCTCGCGGGTGATCTCGGCGGTCCTGCCGAGCATCGCGGTCGCGGAGCAGTATTTTTCGTGCGACAGCCGCACCGCGTGCTCGACGAGGCCGGGCTTGAGGTTGCGCCCGCGCACCGTGTAGCGCATGTGGATGCGCGTGAAGACTTTCGGATCGCTCGCCGCGCGTTCGGCTTCCATCCGCACCTCGCAGCCGGTGACGTCCTGGCCGCTCTTTTTCAGGATCGCGACCACATCGTAGGCGGTGCAGCCCCCGGCGCCGGCGAGCACGGTTTCCATGGGGCGCGGAGCGAGATTGCGGCCGCCACCCTCGGGTGCGCCGTCCATGGCAAGCAGATGGCCGCTGCCGGTCTCGGCGATGAAGGCCATTCCTTCACCCGTCCAGCGTACCGTGCAGCTCATGGCGCCCGCGCTCATAGGCGAAGGATTCTACGTTTGTCCGGCGATATTGCGCCGCAGCAATGACTGCGGCATAATGCGACCCGCACGTTCGCGCAGTGCGCCGCGGGCGGCGCATTTTTTGTTACCATTCGCGCCTTTTCGCGATCGAAGCGCAGCCAATGAAGACTTTCTCCGCCAAGGCGGGCAGCGTCCCGCAGGAGTGGTATCTCGTGGACGCCGAAAACAAGGTGCTCGGTCGGCTTGCGGCGCGCATCGCGGCGCGGCTGCGCGGCAAGCACAAGGCGATCTACACGCCGCACGTGGACACCGGCGACTACATCGTGGTCGTCAACGCCGCGAGGATCCGCGTCACCGGGCGCAAGGCGCAGACGAAGAAGTATTACCGCCACACCGGACACCCCGGCGGCATCAAGGAAACCACCTTCGCCGTCATGCGCGAGCGCCATCCGGAGCGGGTGCTGAGGAAGGCGGTGAAGGGCATGCTACCCAAGGGTCCGCTCGGCTACGCGATGCTGCGGAAACTGAAGATCTATCCCGGCGCTGCGCACCCGCATACGGCGCAGCAGCCGAAGCTTCTCGCGGAGGTCTGACATGGTCGGCGACTACTACTACGGCACTGGCCGCAGAAAGAGCGCGGTGGCGCGCGTTTTCCTGAAGCCCGGCACCGGCCAGTTCATCGTCAACAACCGCCCGGTGGACGAGTTCTTCACGCGCGAGACCGGGCGCATGGTCGTGCGCCAGCCGCTCGAAGTCACCAAGAGCGCCGGGCGCTTCGATATCGTGGTCAACGTGCACGGCGGCGGCGAGAGCGGGCAGGCGGGCGCGGTGCGCCACGGCGTCGCGCGCGCGCTGATCGAGTATGATGCGACGCTCAAGCCGGCGCTCAGCGCCGCGGGGCTGGTGACGCGCGACGCGCGCGAGGTCGAGCGCAAGAAGGTCGGCTTGCACAAGGCGCGGCGGCGCAAGCAGTACTCGAAACGCTAGGCGCCGGGAAGTCTCCCGGAACCCCATGGGAAGCCGCCGCAAGGCGGCTTTTTTGTTCGGGCGGCGAATATGGCGATCAAGGCGGGCATCGTCGGCGGGACCGGCTACACGGGCGTGGAGCTTCTGCGGCTGCTCGCGCATCACCCGCAGGTCGAGATCGTCGCGATCACCTCGCGCGAGGCGGCGGGCAAGCCGGTTGCGGCGATGTTTCCGAGCCTGCGCGGGCGCGTCGCGCTCGCGTTCTCGGCGCCCGAGCGCGCGCCGCTCGCCTCCTGCGACGTCGTCTTCTTCGCCACCCCGAACGGCGTCGCGATGAACGAGGCGCGCGCGCTGCTCGAAGCCGGCGTGCGGGTGGTAGACATCTCGGCCGACTTCCGCATCCGCGACGTCGCCGAGTGGGAGCGCTGGTACCGGATGAAGCACGCCGCGCCCGACCTCGTCGCCGAGGCGGTGTACGGGCTGCCGGAGGTGAACCGCGAGCGCATCCGCGCCGCGCGGCTGGTCGCCAACCCAGGCTGCTATCCGACCGCGGTGCAACTGGGCTTTCTGCCGCTCATCGAGGCGGGCGTCGTGGATCTCGATCACCTGATCGCGGACGCCAAATCGGGCACCTCCGGCGCCGGGCGCAAGCTGGAGCCGCATCTGATGCACTCGGAGGCGACCGAGAACTTCATGGCCTATGGCGTTCCCGGACACCGGCACTGGCCGGAGATCCGGCAGGGACTGGCGCAGGCCGCCGGCCGCGAGGTGGGGCTCGTCTTCACGCCGCACCTTTTGCCCATGATCCGCGGCATCCACGCCACGCTCTACGCGCGCCTCACGCGCGAGGCGGACCTGCAGGCCCTCTACGAGCGACGCTATGCGGCTGAGCCGTTCGTGGACGTGCTGCCGCCGGGCAGCCATCCTGAGACGCGCTCGGTGCGCGCGGCGAACGTCTGCAGGATCGCCGTGCACAGGCCGCCGCAGGCAAGCGGCCGCGCCGACACCGCGGTCGTGCTCTCGGTGATTGACAACCTGACGAAGGGCGCCTCGGGCCAGGCGGTGCAGAACATGAACCTGATGTTCGGGCTGCCGGAGACGACGGGGCTCGAACACACGGCGGTGGTGCCGTAGCCGCGATGCTGCGGCGTCTCGCCAAGCTGCGCCAGCGCTTCGGCATCGCCGCACCGAGGGTGACGGTGCGCACGCAGGTGCCGTGGTACGTGCGCTGGGCGGTGCTCGCGGTACTGATCGCGTTCTCGACGGCGCTCGCGGCGTGGATCTACGACGCCGGCCGGCGCTTCGCCGGCTTCGACCGCGGCGAGTTGGAGCAGGAGCTTGCCGCCGCGCGCGAGGAGCTTTCGGCGTTAAGGACCGAGGTGGCGGGCCTGCGCGCCACCGCCAACGCCGCCGAAAGCCGCCTCGCCATGGAGCGCGCGGCGCAGGCGAAGCTCGTGCAGCAGGTCCGGGCGCTGGAGTACGACAACGCGCGCCTGCGGGAGGAGCTGGCCATCTTCGAGAGCATGGCCTCGTCGGAGGCGCCCGCCGGAGCCGCGCCCTCGATCCTGCGCTTCAAAGTCGAGCCCGAGGCGCTGCCCGGGGAGTACCGCTACCGGCTGCTCCTGCGGGCGCCCGCCGCGCGCCGCGGCAAGGATTTCCAGGGTCGGGTGGAGCTGCTCGTGAACCTGACGGAGGACGGGCGCAGTGCTATCATCCGCATGCCTGACCCGAAGGATGCCGACGCGGCCGCTTTTCGCTTGTCGTTCAGGCACTTCCAGCGTGTCGAGGGGCTGTTCCGGGTGAGCGCGAAGGCGAAGGTCGAGAGCGTTCAGGTGCGCGTGTACGAGTCCGGCAACGAAGCGGTGCTCGCGACGCGAAGCGCAAGCCTGGGGTAGCGCGCGGACAACGGAGGGCGGAGATGTTTCGCAGGCAGAGCAGACCGCAGAACCGCATTGACAGCCTCATCGGCGCCACCACGCGCATCGAGGGGAACGTCTTTTTCAGCGGCGGCCTGCGCGTGGACGGGGCGGTGCGCGGCAACGTCGCGGCGCTTCCCGACCAGGCGGGCACGCTGGTGATCTCGGAGCATGCGCGCGTGGACGGCGAGGTGAGGGCCGCGTACATCGTGGTGAACGGCACGATCAACGGTCCGGTGCACGCCTATGAGACGCTCGAACTCCAGGCGTCCTCCCGTGTCAAAGGCGACGTGCATTACAAGAGCATCGAGATCCAGCAGGGCGCGGTGGTCGAGGGGCGGCTGGTGCACCACGGCGCCGAGGCGAACAAGTCGGTGGAACTGAAACTCGCGTCCTGAGGGTCGCGGAACGGCAAAGGAGAGCACATGAACGCAGTGACCGAAATGCCCGCGCCGCTCGTCTTTACCGACAGCGCGGCGCGCAAGGTGAAGGAGCTGATCGAGGAAGAGGGCAACCCGGAGCTGAAGCTCCGCGTGTTCGTCTCCGGGGGCGGCTGCTCGGGATTCCAGTACGGCTTCACCTTCGACGAGGTGCAGAACGAGGACGACACCGTCATGCAGAAGGAAGGGGTGACGCTCCTCATTGACCCCATGAGCCTGCAGTATCTCGGCGGCGCCGAGATTGACTACACCGAGGGGCTGGAAGGCGCGCAGTTCGTCATCCGCAACCCCAACGCCGTCACCACCTGCGGCTGCGGCTCGTCCTTCTCCGTCTGAACTTCTGAAGCGGCACGAACAGGGTCGGACCCGGGTCCGACCCTGTTTTGTTTCAAGGATAGATCGCCCCCAGCACGCGCGGACCGCGCGCGCCGGTGACCTCCGGCAGGCTCGCGGCGCGGCCTTCGAGCGCCTCGCGCGCAAGCCACGCAAACGCCGCCGCCTCGACTAGCTGCGGGGCGATGCCGTGCGCATCGCTCGTCTCCAGGGCCGCCGGCGCGAGGAGTTCGGCGAGCCGGCGCATCAGCGCCGTGTTCTTCGCCCCGCCGCCGCAGACGACGATGCGCCGCGCGCCGGGGCAGTGCGTCGCGATCGCTCCGGCGACGCTCTGCGCGGTGAGTTCGAGAAGCGTCGCCTGCACGTCGCGGGGATCCTCGGCGCCGGCAAGCCTGCCTTCGAGCCACGCCGCATTGAAGAGATCGCGCCCGGTGCTCTTCGGGGGCGGCTTGGCGAAATAGGGTTCGGCGAGCAGGCGCGCAAGCAGCGCCTCGTCCACCTTTCCGCCTTGCGCCCAGGCGCCGCGCTCGTCGTACGGCGTGCCGAGATGCCGCGCGGCCCACGAATCGAGAAGGCAGTTGCCCGGTCCGGTGTCGAACCCCGTCACGGCTCCACTCGCCGGCAGCCACGTCACATTGGCGATGCCGCCCAGGTTGAGCGCGACGCGGTCTTCGCCGTCGGTCGCGAACACCGCGGCGTGGAACGCCGGCACGAGCGGCGCGCCCTGCCCGCCGGCGGCGACGTCGCGGCTGCGAAAGTCCGCTATCACCGTGAGTCCGGTCAGCTCGGCGAGAAGCGCCGCGTTGCCGATCTGCACCGTGTAGCCAGAATCTGGCCGGTGGCGGACCGTCTGCCCGTGGCAGCCGATCGCGCGCACCGCGGCGCGTCCGCCGTGCGCGGCGAGGTCGAGCGCCCGGACGGCGCGCGCGTAGATCTCGGCGAGCGCATTGCCTGCGAGCGCGGCGCGCTCAAGCTCGTTCTCGCCCGGCGCGTTGAGCGCGGCCAGCTCGGCGCGAAGGTCCGCCTCGAAGGGAACATGGCTCGCGGCGAGGATGCGAGGCCGCGGCGCGGAGAAATCCGCGAGCACCGCATCGGCCCCGTCGAGGCTGGTGCCCGACATGAGGCCGACGTAGAGCGCGCCGCTCACTCGAACTGCGCGACTTGCGTCCCCGCGAGAAGCTGCAGGCGTGCGAGGTGCGGTGCGGCCTGCGCGCGGAACGCCGCCAGCTCATGCGCGGGCACCGGCTGCGCCGCCGGAAGCGCCATGCGCAAGGGGTTGCGCGCCACGCCCGCGACGCGGAACTCGTAGTGCAGGTGCGGGCCCGTCGCCCAGCCGGTCTGGCCGACGAAGCCGATCGTCTCGCCCTGCGCGATGCGCGCGCCCTTCTTCACCCCGCGCGCGAATCCCGACAGATGCGCATAGACCGTTTCCTGGCCACCGCCGTGGCGCAAAACGACCACGTTGCCGTAACCGCCCGAGCGTCCCGCGAACGCGACCGTGCCGTCGCCGGTCGCGCGCACGCGCGTGCCCAAGGGCGCGGCGTAGTCCACGCCTTGGTGCGCGCGCCAGGTGCGCAGGAACGGATGCAGCCTCGGCCCGAAGCCGGAACTGACGCGCGAGAATTCGAGCGGCGAGCGCAGGAACGCCTTGCGCAGGTTGGCGCCCTCGGGCGTGTAGTAGCCGCCGCCCGTTCCTTGCGCCGCGAACCAGAGCGCGCGATGGCTGCGCCCCTGGTTGACGAACTCGGCGGCGAGCACGCGCCCGGCGCGCAGCACGCGCCCTTCGAAGGCGCGCACCTCGTACACCACCGAGAGCCGATCGCCCCGGCGCAGGTCGCGATGAAAGTCAATGTCGCCGCCGAAGATGTCGGCGAGCTGAAGCGCGACCGAATCGGGGATGCCGGCCTCGTCGGTGGCGGCGAAGAGCGACGAGCGGATTTCGGCGGTCCTCGTTTCCTGCCAGGTGGTGAGCGCCGCGGCCGACTCGCTCGCGACGAGCGCGTCGCCCGCGCCGCGCTCGATCCGCACCAGCCGCTCGCGCGCGCCGAGAAAGGAAAGCGAAAGCAGGACGCCGTCGGCGCTCACCTCGGCGCTCACCCACGCCCCGGGACGGAGCAGGCGCATCTGCGGCAGCCGCGCGAGCGCGCGCGCGTCGGCCTCGCCGATCGCGAGACGCGCGGCGAGCGCCCCGAGCGTGTCGCCGGGGTGGAATCGCTCGACGGTGACATAGCTCTCCGGCGACGGCAGCAGCGCCTCGGCGGGCGAGAGGAAGAGCGGCTCGGGAACAGCCGTCTTCGGCAGAAGCAGCTCGGTCTCGCGCGATTCGCCGATCGTGGCGAGCGCCGCGACCACTCCCCAGAGCGCGAGCGCGACGAGAACGAGCGCTCGCAAGAGGGGCAGGCCGGGGATCACGGTTCGGCTAGAATTTCTTCGTTGTCCGAAGTCGCGGCAGTCTAGCAAAGAATCCGCCGGCGCGAAAAAAGGCCACCCGCCCGTTCATGGCGAGAATCACCATCCCCGTCGAGGAGCAGCTTCGGCGCATCAAGCGCGGCTGCGCCGAGCTGATCGTCGAGGAAGAGCTCGCGCGCAAGCTCGCCACCGGCCGGCCGCTGCGCGTGAAGCTCGGCCTCGATCCGACGGCGCCCGACCTGCACCTCGGCCACACGGTGGTGATCAACAAGCTGCGCGACTTCCAGGAGCTCGGCCACCAGGTGCAGTTCCTGATCGGCGATTTCACCGGCATGATCGGCGACCCGACGGGCAAAAACCAGACGCGGCCGCCGCTTTCCAGGGAGCAGATCCTGGAGAACGCGAAGACCTACCGGGCGCAGATGGCGAGGATCCTCGACCCGGAAAAGACGCAGGTGCTCTTCAATTCGGAGTGGTCCGACAAGCTGGGCGCCGAAGGCATGATCCGGCTAGCCGCGCGCTACACCGTGGCGCGGCTGCTCGAGCGCGAGGATTTCGCGCGGCGGTTCCGCGCCGGCCAGCCGATCGCGGTGCACGAACTGCTGTATCCGCTGATGCAGGGTTACGACTCGGTGGCGATGCGCGCCGACGTGGAACTCGGCGGCACCGACCAGAAGTTCAACCTGCTCGTCGGCCGCGAGCTGCAGAAGGACTACGGGCAGGAGCCGCAGTGCATCCTGACGATGCCGCTGCTGGAAGGCACCGACGGCGTGGAGAAGATGTCGAAATCGCTCGGCAACTACATCGGCATCACCGAGCCGCCGCAGGAGATGTTCGGCAAGCTCATGTCCATCTCCGACGAGCTGATGTGGCGCTACCTGGAGCTGCTCTCGTTCCGGCCGCCGGAGGAGATCCGCGCGAGGCGCCGCGCGGTGGAGGCCGGCGCCAATCCGCGCGACGTGAAGTTCGAGCTGGCGCACGAGATCGTCGAGCGCTTCCACGGCCGCGCCGCCGCCGATGCCGCCGGCGAGGAGTTCAACGCGCGCTTTCGCGATCACGCGCTGCCGCGCGACATCCCCGAAGTGACGCTCGCCGCTCCGGAAGGGGGCCTTGCGATCGCGCAGCTTCTGCGGCAGGCGGGCCTTGCGCCTTCGGCCTCCGAGGCGGCGCGCCTGATCGAGCAGGGCGGCGTCAAGGTGAATGGTGCCCGCGTCGCCGAGCGCTCGCTCACGCTCGCCAAGGGCGGGTCTTACGTGGTGCAGGTCGGAAAGCGTCGCTTCGCGCGCGTGAGGCTCGCCTGATGGCGCCGCGCTGGGAGGTCTACGCGCTCAAGTACGCGCATCACGAGCGGCGCGCGTCCGAGAACTTCATCGGCGGCGATCCGCATGACGGGCCGATGCCGCTCGACTATTTCGTCTGGCTGCTGCGCGGCGGCGGCCGCGAGATCGTCGTGGACACCGGGTTTTCGGCGGCGACGGCGGCAAAGCGCGCGCGCGAGCACCTGCGCTGCCCGGCCGCGGCGCTCTCGCTCCTCGGCTGCGACGCGCAGACGGTGAAGGACGTGGTGATCACGCACCTGCACTACGACCATGTCGGCAACTTCGAGCTTTTCCCGGCGGCGGAGTTCCACTTGCAGGACCTCGAGATGCGCTACGCGACCGGGCGCCACATGCGCCACGGCGTCTTTCGCGGCGCCTACGAGGTCGAGGACGTGGTCGGCATGGTGCGGCGCGTGTACGCCGGGCGCGTGCGCTTTCATGACGGCGACGCCGAGATCGCGCCGGGCGTGTCGGTGCATCTCATCGGCGGGCACACGATGGGGCTTCAGGTGGTGCGCGTCGCGACGCGCCGGGGACACGTGGTGCTCGCCTCCGACGCCGCGCATTTCTACGCCAACATGGAACAGGTGCGCCCGTTTCCGATCGTCTGGAGCGTCGCCGACATGGTCGAGGGTTACGCCAAGCTCGCCGCACTCGCCGATTCGCCCGCGCACATCGTGCCCGGCCACGACCCGCTTGTGATGGCGCGCTACCCCGCGCCCTCGGCCGCGCTCGAAGGCATCGCCGTTCGCCTCGACTGACCGACCGGTCGCCGACGGCGCCCCGGACGGGCCTCGGGAGGCCGGGATGCGCACAGCGTTTCGACCTGTGTCGGCCGGATGCGCTCAGCTGTCGTGCATCCCGCCGCGATTCGTTGACACCCGGGGGCGCGCCCTTCTAACATCCATCCCCTCTTTCGCGACAGGGGGAAACCATGCAACTCGTGCTCAAGACTTCGCTCGTGCTGGCGGTGGCGGCGGGGCTCGCGCTGCCCGCGCTGGCGCAGCAGCCGGCGGGTGCGGCCGCAAAGGCGCTCAAGATGCAAAGCACCTGGCCGGCGAGCCTGACGCTGCAGGACAACTTCCGCTTCTTCGCCGAGCGCGTGGACAAGCTGACCAACGGCCAGCTCAAGATCGAGGCGATGGCCGCCGGGCAGGTGGTGCCGCCCTTCGAGGTCCTGGACGCCACGCACAAGAAGGTGCTCGACGGCGCGCACGCCGTGTCCTACTACTGGGTCGGAAAGAACAAGGCGGCCACGCTTTTCGCCTCGACGCCCGCCGGCCCCTTCGGCATGGACCAGATTGACTTCATCGGCTGGCTGTACGAGGGCGGCGGCCTCGACCTCTACTGGGACTTCTACCAGAAGGAGCTGAAGCTCAACGTCATCGCGTTCCCGATCCTTCCGTCCAGCCCGCAGGCCTTCGGCTGGTTCAAGCGGCCGATCAAGAACCTCGCCGACTTCAAGGGCATGAAGTGCCGGCAGACGGGCATCGTCGCCGAGATCTTCCAGCGCATGGGCATGACCACCGTCAACATGCCGGGCGGCGAGATCGTGCCGGCGGCGCAGCGGGGCGTGATTGACTGCGCCGAGTGGGTGGGCGGTGTGGAGGACCTGCGCCTCGGCCTGCCGCAGGTGTGGAAATACCACTACACGCCCGGCATGCACGAACCGAGCGTCATCGGCGAACTGCTCGTCAACTCCGACGTCTGGAAGTCGCTGCCGGCGCAACAGCAGGAGGCGATCCGTTCGGCGACGTCCGAAACGTTCCTGCGCTGGTGGGCGCGGTGGCAGAAGCAGAACGCCGACGCGATCGAGGAGATGCGCACCAAGCACGGCACGCAGATCCTGCGCACGCCGCCGGACATTCTGATCGCCTTCCTCAAGGCCTGGGACGAAATGGCGAAGGAAGAGTCGGCGAAGAACCCGTTCTTCAAGAAGGTGCTCGACTCGCAGCGCGAGTACGCCGCCAAGGTGGTGCCGGCCAAGCGCTTCCTTTTCCCGCCGTACTCCTTCGCGGCGAACTACTACTGGCCGGAGGGTGCGGCGAAGCCGGCGGCGAAAGGCGCAGCGAAGAAGAAGTAAGCCGGCGGCGAGTCGAATCGGCGACGGGGACAGGGCGGCTGCGGCCGCCCTTTCCTGCACGCGGCGGCAGCATCCTTTCGGGTTGACCGGGTATTTCCAAGCGTGTAGGCTGCGTTTCGCTTTGCGAAACTCATTCCTGGAGGAGGGGATATGAAGCGATTCGGAAAGGCGTTCGTTGCGCTCGCATGCGGCGCCGCAGTCGCCGGCGGCGCGCAGGCCCAGACCAGCCTCAAGATGCAGGCCACATGGCCGGCGGCGCTCACGCTGTACGAGAACTTCACGCATTTTGTGGACCGCGTCCAGAAAATGTCGGGCGGCACGCTCAGGATTGACGCGATGCCCGCCGGACAGGTGGTGCCGGCGTTCGAGGTGCTGGATGCGACCCACAAGAAGGTGCTCGACGGGGCGCACGCGTGGGCGGGCTACTGGACCGGCAAGAACAAGACCTCGATCCTGTTCACCGGCGGCCCGGGCGGAACCTTCGGCATGGACTTCATTGATGCCATGGGCTGGATGCACCATGGCGGCGGTCTGGAGCTGTATCAGGAGTTCTACCAGAAGGAGCTCAAGCTCAACGTGGTCGTGATTCCGATCCTGCCGGCCGGCCCGCAGGCGTTCGGCTGGTTCAAGCGACCGATCAAGAACCTCGCCGACTTCAAGGGCATGAAGTGCCGCCAGACCGGCATGGCCGCGGAGGTGTTCCAGAAGATGGGCATGACGACGGTCAACATGCCCGGCGGCGAGATCATCCCCGCCGCGCAGCGCGGCGTGATTGACTGCGCCGAGTGGGTGGGCGGAATCGAGGATCTGCGCCTGGGCTTCCAGAACGTGTGGAAGTACCACTACACGCCGGGCGTGCACGAGAACGTGACGATCGGCGAGCTGCTGGTGAACGGCGACGTATGGAAGTCGCTCAAGCCCGAGCAGCAGGAGATGATCAAGGTCGCGGCGAACGACACGTTCCTCGTCTGGTGGGCGAAGTGGCAGAAGCAGAACGCCGAGGCGCTGAAGGAACTGCAGGAAAAGCACGGGGTGCGGATCCTGCGCACGCCGCCCGACATCCTGGTCGAGTTCCTGAAGACCTGGGACAAGATCGCCGCCGAGGAGGGGGCGAAGAACCCCTTCTTCAAGCGGGTGCACGACTCGCAGCGCGCCTACGCCTCGCTCGTCGTGCCGGCCAAGCGCTTCATGTTCCCGCCGTACTCGTTCGTCGCCAACTACTACTTCCCCGAAGGCCAGGCCCGGCGCGCCGGGGCGAAGGCGGAGGCCAAGAAGAAGTAGCGCCGGCGGAGACCAAAGGGGCGGCGACGCCCCTTTTTTCTTTTTCAAGGGAGGTTGCGGTTTCACATGGCTGAGCCGGTCGCCGCGCACATTCGGCTGGTGCGCGCCATTGACAAGTTCACCGACACCACCGGCACGTGGGTGGCGTGGCTGAATCTGCCGCTCGTGTTCGTGGTGAGCTACGAGGTGTTCATGCGCTATGCGTTCGACGCGCCCACCATCTGGTCGTTCGACGTCACCTACATGCTCTACGGCACCATCTTCATGCTGGGGGCGGCCTACGCCCTGCACAAGGGCGCGCACATCCGCACCGACTTCTTCTTCGAGAAGTGGTCCGTCCGCACCAAGGGCGTGATTGATTCGGTGGCCTACATCGTGTTCTTCTTTCCCTCGATCTTCGCGTTCCTGCTGCTGTCGGGGCACGAGGCGTGGTACGCGTTCGAGATCGGCGAGACCTCGGAACAGACTCCGTGGCGGCCGATTCTCTGGCCGTTCAAGGCGGTGGTGCCGCTCACCTGCCTGCTGCTGCTCATCCAGGGCGTGTCCGAGACGATCAAGAGCGTCTACGCGGCGCGCACCGGCATCGAGCTGGAGCACAAGGAAAAGATCGAGGTCTAGGCGATGACCGGACTCGCCGCGCTCGGCCTGGTGATGCTGATCGTGATGATCGGCGCGATCTTCATCGGCTTCCCGATCTCGTTCACGCTGCTCTTTCTTGCGCTCACCTTCGGCTACTTCGGACTGGGCGACGTGGTGTTCAGCCTCGCCTACTTCCAGACCATCGGCATGATGAAGGAGGAACTGCTCGCCGCGGTGCCGCTTTTCATCTTCATGGGATTCATCACCGAGCAGGCCGGGCTGATGGAGCGCCTGTTCGTCGCGCTGCGGTTGCTGCTGGCGCCGATCCGCGGCTCGCTGTTCGCGGTGGTGATCCTCACCGCCACGATCTTCGCGATGGCCACGGGGATCGTCGGCGCGGCGGTGACCGTGCTCGGCATCATGGCCTCGCCGATCATGGTGAAGACCGGCTACGACGGCAAGCTCGCCGCCGGGGCGATCACCGCCGGCGGCACGCTCGGCATCCTGATCCCGCCTTCGGTGATGCTCATCGTGATGGGCCCGGTGCTGGGCGTCTCGGTCGCCGACCTGTACGCCTCGGCCTTCGGGCCCGGATTCCTGCTCGCCGGGATTTACCTCGTCTATCTGCTCGGGCGCTCGTTCATCAACCCGAATCTCGGGCCGCCGGTGCCGGTCGAGGATCGCATCCACAGCGGGCCGGTGATCGTGAAGGAGGTGCTGGTCGGGGTCGTCCCGCTCGTCTGCCTGATCGCGGCGGCGCTCGGCTCGATCCTGGCGGGCCTTGCGACCCCCACGGAGGCCTCGGCGATCGGCGCGCTCGGCGCGCTGCTGCTCGCCGCCGCCTACGGCAAGCTCTCATGGGCCGGCCTCAAGCGCGCGGTGCTCTCGACGACCGCGACCTCCAGCATGGTGCTCTTTCTCGCGGTCACCTCCAACATCTTCGGCGCCGTGTTCGCACGGCTGGGAACGGCGAACTGGATCACCGAGAGCATGCTCGCTTTCCAGCTGCCGCCGGTGATGATGCTGGTGGTGGTGCTGGTGCTGATCTTCCTCCTCGGCTGGCCGTTCGAGTGGCCGGCGATCATTCTCGTGTTCCTGCCGATCTTCTATCCGGTGATGGACGCGATCAAGGCCGACCTCGGCCAGGCGATGGGCATCCCGGCCGAGATGGTGATGATCTGGTTCGGCGCGCTGGTGGCGGTGACGCTGCAGACCGCGTTCCTGTCGCCGCCGGTGGCGATGAGCGCCTACTACCTCAAGCAGGTGGTCAAGGACTGGTCGCTCGCCACCATCTACAAGGGCATGTTCGAGTTCATGGTGCTGCAGGTGCTGGCGATCGCGCTGATCGTCATGTTCCCCGCGATCGCCACGTCTTTCCCGGAGGCGCTGCAGGCCGAAGCGCGAGCGGTGAAGACCGAGGAAGTGGACGACAGCATGAACCGCCTGGAGGAGGATCCGACGGGCGGTGCGCGCACCGAGGACGCCGAAGAGGAGGGCGAAGAGAAAGGCGGCGACGAACTGGAGGAGGACGACCTGAAGGCGACGAAGTAGCGCCGCCGTGCGCCGGCGCCGGGCGCCTTGCGCGGCGGTCCCGATGTGCTACAACCCGCCGATGCCCTTCGACTTCGACACGCCGATCGAGCGGCGGGGCACCTGGAGCCTGCGCTGGGACCGCTATCCCGGCGACGTCATCGCCCTCTGGGTCGCCGACACCGATTTTCGCGCCCCGCCCGCGGTGATCGAGGCGCTGCGGGCGCGGCTCGATCACGGCGTGCTCGGCTACACCGCGGCGCCGTGCGAGCTGCGCGAGGCGATCTGCGAGCGGATGCGGCGCCTGTACAACTGGCGCATCGAACCCGACTGGATCGTGTTCCTTCCGGGCGTGGTGCCGGGCCTTCATCTCGCGGCGCGGCATCTGCTCGGCCCAGCGGAGCACGCGCTCCTGCCGGTGCCGCTCTATCACCACTTCCGCCGGGCGCTGGAGCGCGCGCCGCGCGACTTCACCGAAGTGCCGCTCGCGCTCTCCGGCGGGCGCTGGGTGTTCGACGAAGAGCGCCTTGCACGGGCGCTGAGGCGGGAGACGCGGCTGCTCTTTCTCTGCAATCCGCAGAACCCGGGCGGGACGATCTTCACGCGCGCCGAACTCGCGCGCCTTGCCGAATTCGCCCTCGCGCACGATCTCGTCATCTGCTCCGACGAAATCCACTGCGACCTCCTGCTCGATCCGGGCAAGCCGCACGTGCCGATCGCGAGCCTCGCCCCGGAAGTGTCGCAGCGGACGGTGACGCTCGCCTCGCCGACCAAGGCGTTCAACTTTCCGGGCGTCGGCTGCGCCTGGGCGGTGATCGAGGACGCCGGGCTGCGTCGCGCGTTTTGCACCGACGAGCACGCCACCGTGCCCGATCCCACGCTGCTTGGCTACGTCGCGGCGCTCGCCGCGCTGCGCGAGGGCGCCGAGTGGCTCGCGGCCGAGCTCGAGTATCTGCGCGCCAACCGCGATCTGGTCGAGCGCGAGGTCGCGGCGATGCCCGGCCTTGCGATGGCGCACGTCGAGGCGACGTTCCTCGCCTGGATCGACGCCTCGGGGCTGGGTGTCGCCGACCCGCACGCGCATTTCCTCGCGCGCGGCGTCGCGCTCTCGCCGGGCGCTCAGTTCGGCGCGCCGCAGTTCGTCAGGCTCAACTTCGGCACCCAGCGCGCGCGCCTCGCCGATGCGCTCGCCCGCATGCGCGGCGAGCCGCGCGAGCAGGGCCCGACGCGGGACTGACCGTTTTTCACGAGCGCATCCAGGCCGGGCCCCAGAGGTTGAGGGTGCGCTGCTCGTGCGGCCAGGTACGGAAGGCGGCCTCGCGCGTCATGATTTCGAGTTCGGCGGAGAACTCCACCTTGTAGCCGTCGGGATCCTCGATCATGAAGAAGAGGTTGTTGCCCGGCCCGTGCCGGCCCGGACCCCACCACAAGGGGATGCGCAGCGCCGCCATGCGGTCGGCCCAGTCGCGGATGTCGTTCCAGCCGCGGGTTTCGTACGCATGGTGATCGGACCGCGCTTCCGGCGCGCGGAACGCGGCGAAGCTGTGGTGCTCGGGATCGGAGCGCAGGAACACCGCGGCGAGCGCCTCGCCGTCGAGCACGCGGTCGGATTCGAGCATGCCGAGCCGGTCGCGGTAGAACTCGAGCATCGCCTCCGGCCGCGTCGTCGCGCAGACGAAGTGCTGCAGGCGCGCCTGCGGTCCCGAAGGCGGAGCCGCCGGTTCGGGCGCCGGCGCAAGTCCGAACACGACGCGCCGCCCGTCGGGATCGGCGACGGCGAACGCGCCGCCGTCGAAAAGGGGCGATGGCGAGGGCTCGCAGGCGAGGCCGGCGGCGTCGAGCGCGCCGCGCAGCGCCCGAAGCTGCGCAGCGTCCTGCAATTCGAGCGCGAACCAGGGCACGGCGCCCTTCGCGCCGCGGCCGACGAGGAGCCTTCGGCCACGGCCGGCGACGAGCCATTCGCCGCCGGCGAGGCGCTCGAGCCGGTCGCCGAAAAGCCGCGCGTAGAAGCGCGCGAGCGCCTCCGGATCGGGTGAGTCGCGGCGCAGGTGGTGCAGCCGCGCGGGCCAGAGCGGCGGGGGCGCGCTCATGCGGTTCGCCGCTCGTGCAGCGATTCCATCGCGAGCGCGCTCGCGGCCGAGAGCACGCGCTCCAGGTGCGGATCGCGCACGCCGAGCGCGGCCATGTGCTCCAGCGTCCTGCGCACGTAGTCGAGGCAGCGGCCGCGCTGGCCGACACCCTGCGCCACCAGCCGCGCGCGCCCGTGCAGGTCGAGCTCGCCCGCGTACTGCCGGTGGCTCGTGTCAGCGACGAACGCAAGCGCCCGCAGCCGCCGCCCGCCGATTCGCACCGCGATCATGCGCGGAATGTACACCCGGTTCAGCATTTCGCGCTGCCAGAGCGACCGGAGCGCGCGCCTGACGCGCGCCGCGGGCACCCGGTAGGCGATGCCGTAACACGAGCCGCCGCGGCACAGGCCGACCACCAGCCCGGGGCGCTCGGGCGTGCCGCGGTAGCGGTTGGAGAGGATGCACAGCGCGCGATGAAAGCCGAAGGCGCGCGCCACGCGCCGCTCGGCGTAGCGAAACCCCGGCGCCCACATGAGCGAGCCGTAGCCGAAGATCCAGAGGTCGCCGCGCGGCAGCCTGCGGCGGAAGTCCTCCAGCTCCATCAGTCCGACGCGAGGGCGCGGCGCACGTCCGCGGCGGAGGCGAGCCGCCCGCCGGCATGCTCGATCGCCGCGCGCGCGGCCCTTGCCCACGCCAGGTTCGAGCGCGGCGTGCCGAACGGCGCATCCTCCAGTCCGACGCGCACATGGCCGCCGCGCGCGACCGTCTCG
>Ga0073934_10001687_pt1 | contig 51172 bp, 56 predicted proteins | sample LarsenN4metaG_FD_76834 | JGI IMG/M metagenome (GOLD analysis project Ga0073934, IMG submission 76834) | Hot spring sediment bacterial and archeal communities from British Columbia, Canada, to study Microbial Dark Matter (Phase II) - Larsen... ...
GCACCACCAGCAACAGAAAACGGACCACAGCCAGATGGCCGCAGCCCGCTCTCCTTTTCCCAAACCTGATTCTAGCACGAGCACAGAACATGAGGTGTAACGCAGGTACTGAACCCATACAGGTTATTGCTTGCTGCGGGGGAACGCTGTTACCATGCTTCCGCGTGTCCATGGGACCGCGTCGAGGCACAACGTAGGCTACAGCGCTCGATTGAGAGACGACCAAGGGCCTGGCTGGCAGATTCCGCGCACGTCGCGGCTCTGCCGGGGGCCTTTTGCGTTGTGCGGAGAGATTCACAGGGAGGAACGGATGGACGTCAGTAAACACAGCGAGTTCACCTAGCGTTTCTCCCCGGGATTCGCCCGGGGGCATTCTCCCCGCCTCCAGCGGGACGAAAGGGACGGAAGAATGCACATCACGATCGACGGGTTCGGAGGCAACCCCGCGCAGCTCGCCAACACGGAGCTGGTCCGCAACCTACTCGACCGGTACCCGGACGAAATCGGTATGACCAAGATCTCGGAGCCGCACGTCTTCGAGTACCACGGCGTGAAGCCGGAAGACTGGGGGGTCTCGGGCTTCGTCCTCATCGCCGAAAGCCACATCGCCGTCCACACCTTCCCCGAGCACCAGCAGGTCTGGGTCGACATCTTCTCCTGCAAGGGCTTCGACGAGACGCCGGCGATCGACCGCATCGTCGACACGTTCGAGCTCGAGAGCACGCGCATCAACCGGCTCGAACGCGGGCTCGAGTACCCGCACGACGTCACGGCCAGCATCCCGCTGAACCGCCGGGAACGGCGTGAAGTCACGCCGGTCTAGCCTTCACCATGACGGACCCACGATGAGCAGGGGCATGGCCGCGCCATGTCCCTGCTTCGCGTATTGACCACGCGCCCGGCGGGCGGGCGTACAATATCGCTGGGACGCTCGCGACCAGGGAGGTCGACGATGCCGGTGATCACCGTTTCGGGCACGCTCGGGAGCGGCGCGCGCGAGGTCGCGCAGGCGGTGGCCGAGAAGCTCGGCCTCGGCTACGTGGACCACGAAATCCTCGTCGAGGCGGCGCAGCAGCTCGGCGTCAGCGTCGCCGCCGTCGAGAGCCGCGACGAGCGCCCGAGCACCATGGGCGAGCGCCTCGCCGGCGTCATGCGCGCGCTGATGGAGCGCTCCGCGGCGGCCGGCGCCGCCGACCCGCTCGCCGGCGGCGGGCTCGAGATGGTGCTCGCTCGCACGTACGGCGAAGCGGCCGCCCTCCCCGAGACCGGCACGCTCACCGACGAGAGCTACCTGAAGACCCTGACCAGCGTCATCCGCGAACTGGCCGCGCGCGGCGACGTCGTCATCCTCGGCCGCGGCAGCCAGGCCATCCTCCAGGACGACCCGGACACGCTGCACGTCTGGGTGGCCGCGCCGAAAGCGCAGCGCATCGCCAACCTCGTCGAGCGCGAGGGGATGACGCCCGACGCCGCAGAGAAGCGCATCAAGGAGAGCGACGCGAACCGCCAGGCGTTCCACCGCCGCTACTTCAAGGTCGACGTGGACGACGCGCGCCTCTACGACCTCGTGATCAACGCCCGCCGCATCTCGACGCCGCTCGCCGTGAAGTTGATCGCGCTCGCCGTGAACGAACGGACGCCACTGCCCGGATAGGAGCCAGCATGTACATCTCCCCGGAAGCCGAGCGGCTGCTCCAGGATATCGAGCACGCCCACCGCAGGCTCATGGAGCGTTTCAAGACCGACGAGGCCCACCGCCGCGCCTTCCGCTCCGTCTACGAGGCGCTCGAGTCGGCCGTCGGCGACATCGACGAGGCGCACCTCGAGACGCCGATCGAGGAAGGGGGCTGGTCGCCCGCGCAGGTGCTCGTGCACATCGCCGAGCACGACCAGAAGATCGAAGAGGCGACGCGCCGCGGCGTCGAGCACATGATCGAGCATGGCCTCGAGCACGCGCGCGCGTTGTGGATCGCGCGCATGTCCGCGGAGGCGCGCGCCGCGTCAGGGCGCTGATGCTCGCCGCGGCGGCGGTCATCGTCTTCGCGTACGTCCTCGGGTCGATACCAGTCGCGTTCCTGGTCGCGCGCGCCACGAAGGGGGTCGACATCCGCGCGTACGGCAGCGGCAACGTCGGCGCGTCGAACATCTGGCAGAGCGTATCGAAGGCGCTCGTCGTGCCGGTCGGCCTCGCGCAAATCGGGCAGGGGCTCGCCGGTCCGGGGGTCGCCGCACTGCTCGACATGGACGAAGGTGTCCAGGTCGCCGCGGCCGTCGCCGCCGTCCTCGCCAACGACTGGAACCCATGGCTCGGTTTCACCGGCGGGCGCGGCGTGGGCGCCACGATCGGCGCGCTGATCATCCTGTCGCCGCCCGCCCTGTTCGCCTTCATCATCATCTCGCTCGCTGGCGTCGCCCTCCGCGCCATCCCGCAGGGCGTCGGCCTCGCTCTCCTGTCGGCGCCGATCGTTGCCGCCGTCGCCGCCGCTCACGTCATCGTGATACTGGGATGCGCGCTCCTCGCCGTCATCGCGCTCGTCAAGCGCGTACTGGCCAACGAGGCGCCCGCGCCGGATCTCGAGCGGCCGGCCGTGTACGTCAACCGCCTCATCTACGACCGCGACATCCGCGACCGCGACGCATGGGTGCGCCGCGGCGTCCGCCGCACCGAGGACGATCGGGCGGCGCGCGCCGGCTAGTCCAGAAACTTCCCGATCAGCCAGATGTGCCCGAACGGGTCGGCCACGCTGCCCTGCAGCATCCGCATCGGCGCCCGCGATCTTGCGATCGCGTCCTCGTGCTCGGTCACCGCGCTCCGTTCATGCGCGCCCGCGGCGATGGCCGTCTCGAAGACGGCGCGCGGATCGTCGACGAACAACTCGATGCGCACAGTCGTGTGCCCCGCGCCGTCGGGCGAGCGCGTGCCGCGCGATGGCGTCTCCTGTGCCAGAAAGAACTCCGCGCCGTCGATCGAGAGCCCTGCCACCTCCGCCGGATCGCCGATCTGCCAGCGCACCGCCGCGCCGAACGCGCGCTTGTAGAAGTCGATGGCCGCGGGCGGGTCGCTCACAGCCAGCATCGGCGAGATCTGGGTAGCCATGCCGCGCTCCTACTGCTGCGCCGCCGCCACGTCCGGCAGCCACGCCCCCGCATCGCGCAGCGCCCGCTGCAGCGACGTCACGTCGACGTCGTGCACCGCCGACTGGGCGCGAAGGGCCTGCACGGCCGCGATCCCCGCCGCCTCGCCCGTCGCGAACGCCGGCGGGATCTCTTTCGTCGCGTGGTGCGCCCGGTGGTCGACGCTGATGCACCGGCCCGCCACCAGCAGGTTCGACACGCGCTGCGGCAGCAGGCTCCGGTACGGGATGTGGTACAGCGCCGAGTACTTCGTCCAGTGCCCGGTCGTCGCGATCGTGTCGGGGAAGACGTGGTCGATCTCGTCCCGCGCGAGCGTGTGCACGCCGTGCAGCCGCCGCGACTCCGTGATCCCGAGCGTCAGCGCGACGTCGGTGAGGTACGCGTCCTCGAAGCCCGGTACCTGCGCCCGCAGCCGCTCGACCTCGTCCATCACCATGCGCCGGCACTCCACCTCCGCGAACGTCAGGTCGTCCGGATCCGTCGCGTCGATGCGCCGCTCGATGCGCTCGGCCGCGCCCCACGGCATCAGAGCCTGCCCCGGCTTCACTGTCCTGAAGAAGAAGCCGCCGCCTGCCGACTGCGCCGCGTCGACGTCACGCACGCCCGCCATGCGGAACCACAGCCACGGATGCACCCGCTCCAGGTCGGACGACTCGCCTGCCATCGTGAACACGTCGCCGTCGCCCGTTGCGTCGATGACGTACGCCGCCTTGATCGCCTGCTTGCCCGCCTTTGACGTGAACACGACGTGCGTGATCCGGCTCGACGGCCTGCCGTGCGGCCGTTGCATCTCGACGACGACATCGCTCGCCCAGCGGTGGTACATCAAACGCACGTTCGCCTCGGCCACCCACGTGTTCGCGACATACTTGTACTCCTCCGGGTCGTACGCGACCGAGTAGCGCACGCGGTGCGGCCCGCTGCCCCACACCAGCCCCCAACGCCGGTACTTCTCGACGAGCTGCTCGTCGTAGGTACCCCACTCATCCCTGGACGGGTAGAAACATGCGCCGCGCGCCTCGAGCCGCTCCACCAGCTCCTGACACTGCCCCGCGATCACCTGCCTGCCGTCGCCGTCGTCGAGCGTCAGCAGCAGCACGATCAGCCCGCCCGACGCCAACCCGCCCAGGTAGCCGTAGCGCTCGACGAGGACCGTATCCGCGCCCTGCCGCGCCGCCGCGATCGCCGCCGACATCCCCGCCGCGCCGCCGCCGACGACCAGCACGTCGCACTCGGCGACGACGGGCACGCGCTGCTCGGGAAGACGGATCTCCGGCATGGGGCCATCGTATGGCGGATTGGCAGGTGGGGGCTAGATCGCCCGAGTGGCGTCGGAAGCCACGGCGAGACTGGCGATCTCGACCGCTGAGGTCGAACTTACTGATGTCGGCGCCCGCAATTCGGGGGATCCCTGCGCATGGCGGGGTAGCGGCGCCGGTACAGTGTGCCGATGGGTTGATCATCAGAACCAGGAGGACCCTCGATGAAGAAGATCGTGGTACTGGCGGGGATCGCGGCGGCGGCGTTCGGCGCCATGCGGCTCCTCCGCGGCGGCAAGGAAGAGGAAGCGTTCGGCGAGCCGTACGACATCGGCTACCAGCCCGAGACGACCGCCACGACCGCCCAGACAGCGCAGTCGTAGACGATCGAGCGCCAGCATCAGGGTGTGCGGCGGCACGGAGGATCCGTGGCCGCCGCTACGCCATTTATCTCCCTGCGTTCGCCGCATCGGTTCGCGTGAACAGAGGCGAACTCAGATTGCGCGGCACGATCACGTTAAGCGCCAGCGGCGCCACGTCGATCCGCAACGGCGTCTCGCCGCACTCCTCGCCGTCGACCTGCACCGGTATGCCCGGCGTGTCGATTTGCACCGACGCCGCGCGCCCGAACCGCACGTTCGGCGATCGATCGAGCCGCCGCCGTACCAGCCGCACGAGGTCCGTGACCAGTCGCAGTGGCCCGCCGCGACGCATGAGCGCCACGTCGAGCTTGCCGTCGTCGGCGTGCGCCCGGTAGGTGATGTCGATGACGCCGCCGTACGAGCGTGTGTTCCCCACGACCATCCAGTAGAGCGAGCGTTCCGACGCATCGCCATCGATCGCGATCTGCGCGCGCCACGCCCGCGTGCGGAGCGCCGTCGCGGCGCCGGCGACGATGTAGGCCAGCGCTCCCACGCGACGCTTTAGCCCCGGACTCACGCGCCGCACGATCGCCGCATCGAGCCCGATGCCTGCCATCAAGAGGAAGTAGCGGTCGCCCGCGCGCCCGAGATCGACCTTGCGCCGCACGCCGCTGACGATCGCGCGCATCGACCGCACGGGGTCCTTCGCGCAGTGCGTCTCCTTCGCCCACACGTTCGCTGTGCCGCCGCGCAGCACTGCGACCGCCGTGTCCGTGCCCGCGAGTCCGTTGATCGCCTCGTTGAGTGTGCCGTCCCCGCCGTGGACGATGACGACATCGATGCCGCGCTGCGCCGCATCCCGCGCCAGCTGCGTCGCGTGCCCGGCGCACTCCGTCGCCACGATCTCGAGCCGCCACGCCGCTGACTCGGCGATGCGCCTGATCGCCGCAAGCTGGTCGTCCGACAGCCGCCGCCGCGCGACCGGGTTGCGGATCAGCAGCGCCGAGGTGCCCGCCGCGTGCGAAGTGGAGGTTGGATCACCTGGTACGGAACCCAACCTCTAACCTCCAGCCTCCAGTCGATGAAAAAGGGCGAGCCTTACGCCGGTACTTCCGTGAGCCCCTCGCGCGGCGCGCCAACGAGCACCGCCATGTTGCCGTCCGGGTTCTTGCCCTCGTACATCAACTGGTGGCACTCGCCGACGCCGTCGAACGGGAACACGCGCGAGAGACAGGGGTCGATCGCGCCATCGATGACGAGCTGGTTGAACGCGTATGCCTGCTCATCGTTCGCGAAGTGCGAGCCCTGGAAGCGCTTCTGCCGCATCCACAGGTAGCGCAGGTCGACGACGGCGTTGTAGCCGCTCGTGCCCGCGCAGATGACGACCATGCCGCCGTTGTCGCAGACGAAGATCGACGTCGGCACCGTGTCCTCGCCCGGGTGCTCGAAGACGATGCGCGGGTTGCGGCGCTCGCCCAGCACGTCCCAGAAGGCCTTGCCGAACGCCCGCGCGCCCTTCGTCCACTCGGCGAACTTCTCCTCGTCCGTCCAGTGCGGGAGCATGCCCCAGTGGTTGAAGTCCTTGCGGTTGATGTAGCCTTTCGCGCCGAGCTTCATGCAGTACTCGCCCTTCGCGTCGCTCGACACCACGACGATCGGAATCCCGCCGAAGTGCTTGACGATCTGCGTCGCCATCGTGCCCAGGCCGCCGGCGCCGCCCCAGATGAGCACGACGTCATTCGGGCGCACGTTGTGCGGCTTCCAGTGCGTGAGCATGCGGTACGCCGTCGCGCCCACGAGCGTCGGCGCCGCGGCTGCCTCCCACGTCAGGTGCTTCGCGCGCGGCATGCACTGGTGCGCCCATACCTTCGTGAACTGCGCGAAGCTGCCCCAGTTCGTCTCGTAGCCCCAGATCTTGAACGAGGGCGCGTACATCGGGTCCTCCGACGCCTTCACGTCGTCGGCCTCCGGGTCCCACGCGCCGCAGTGGATGACCACCTCGTCACCGACCTTCACGTTCGTCACCTCGGGCCCGACCGCGTAGACGATGCCGGATGCGTCGCTGCCGCCGATGTGGAAGCCGGTCGTATCGCCCATCTGCGCGTGGACTTTGATGACATCAACGGGCACGCCCAGCGCCGCCCACACGTTGTTGTAGTTGATGCCGGCGGCCATCACGTACACCAGCACCTCGCGCGGCCCAATCTCCGGCACGTCGACGACCTCGCGCTTGAAGGCGTCCTTCGGCTCGCCGAAGCTCTCGCGCCGCACGGTCATCGCGTACATCTTCGGCGGGACGTGCCCCAGCGGCGGCGTTTCGCCGATCTCGTAGAGGTCTTTGGTCGCGGTGGTCATGGCTGCCTCCGGATGCGCTGTCAGCGAATCGTAACGAGGATGCGCGCGGCGAGCGCCTGCGCGACGTTGCGATAGCATAGCCCGCGTCTCAACCAAGCGCACAGTTCCATCGCGAACCCCGCGAGGCGTTGCGCGCCACTGCACGAGCGCGGCGCGGGGGCGCAGAATTGGCTGCACCAAGCTGCGCTGCTCCATCCTCACAGGAGAACATTTGTACGCTGCGGACACACCGCGCCGATGGGAACTATCCGAAAGTTGACCTGACGCTGTACGATTGCCTGCAGTTGAGTAGACGAGGATACCGTTCCACGCAGTCAAGGAGGTGACGCGAGGCGAACCCCCGCTGAGGGCATGGCCCTCGTCTCGAAGTTGGAGTGCGGGGTGGAGGCCCCGTGGACAGGGAGGAAGAATGGGTATCCGAAACCGATGGTTTCTCATCCTCGCCGGGCTGCTCGCGAGCGTGCTCGTCTTCGCAGCCGCTTGCGGCGGCGACGATGATGACGACGACGGCGACGGCGAGACGCCGTCCGCGACCGAACCGGTCGGCGGCGAAGACAGGGCACCGGCCGACCAGCAGCGCATCACCGTGCAGCTCGGCGAGCCGCAGTTTCTCGATCCACACCGCTCGAGCTTCGAGCAGGACATCGCCGTCATCCGCGCGCTGTTCCGAGGGCTGTACAACCTGAGGGACGACGGCGAGGGCGGCGTAGAAATCGTGCCCGAGATGGCCGCCGACATGCCGCAGGTCAGCGGCAACGTCTACACCGTCACCTTGCGGGACGGGCTCGTCTGGTCCGATGGCGAGCCGATCACCGCGCAGCACTTCGTCGACGGCGCCAAGCGCGGCTGCGACCCGACGGTCGCCACCGACTACGGCTATCTCTGGGGCGAGGGCTACCTTGACCTCGAAGGCTGCGCCGAGCTGCAGGCGAATGAGGACCCCGCGCAGGCGCAGGCCCTCAAAGACGCTCTCGGCGTGCGCGCCATTGACGACAAGACCGTCGAGTACACGCTCGCGCGCCCGAATGGGCGCTTCGCCATGATCATGGCGCTGTGGACGACGTTCCCCATCCGGCAAGACGTCGTCGACGAGCACGGCGACGCATGGACCGAGCCCGCCAACATCGTCGGCAACGGTCCCTTCAAGCTCCGTGAGTGGACCCACGGTGAGAGCATGGTGCTCGTGCCGAACGAGAATTGGCACGGTGAAGCCCCTGCGCTGCAGGAGATCACCATCCGCTTCATCGACGACTACACCGCGGCATTCCGCTCCTACCAGAATGACGAGCTCGACATCACCCGCTTGGCCTCCAGCGACATCGCCGTCGCCGAGGGCGACAGCGAGCTTGCCGACGAGCTCCTCATCGCCCCGTCGGGCCGCATCACCTCGCTGCAGGTGCAGATGGAAAACGAAGTCCTGTCGGACTTCAACGTAAGGCTCGCGCTCTCACGCGCCATCGACCGCGAAGAGCTCAACGACGTCGTGTTCGAGGGCTCGAACACGCCCGCCCTCTACTGGGTCGTCGAGGGCATCGAAGGCCACCAGGGTAACGAGCCCTTCGAGGGCTTGATCGACTTCGATCCCGATGCGGCGAAGGCAGCGCTCGAAGAGGCTGGCTACCCGAATGGTCAGGGCTTCCCGGAGCTGTCGATCACCGTCCACACGCCGGATTACGTCCGCACGGCCGAGTACCTCCAGGAACAGTTCCAGGAGATCCTGGGGATCAACATCAAGATCAACCAGGTGGACTCCCCGACGCGCTCGGCCATCTTCCGCGAGGAGCGGTTCGAGCTCTTCATCGGTGGATGGCAGCTCGACTACCCGGACATCGAGAACCCGCTGTTCGGGCTGTTCGAGACCGACGGCGGCAACAACCACTACAACTGCTCCAACCCGGATGTCGACGCCGCGCTCCAGCGAGCGCTGAACGCCGCGAACGACGAGGAGCGCATCGCTGCCTACCAGGACATGGAGACGGCGGTGGTGGAAAACCTCTGTGGCGTCATCCCGATGTGGCAGGACTCGCTGCCGTACATGATCGACAGCAACCTCGGTGGCATCGTGTCAAACGCCACGCTGAACGCGGGCTGGCCCGGCAGCGCATCCATCGAGGACTGGTACGTCAAAGCCGAGTAAGGCTGAGGAGCCTGCCGGCCGATATCACGAAGAGCGGGGGCCGTTGCGGAAGCCGCGGCCCCCGCCGGACATCTGGATGTTTGGATATACGCTCCGTCGCATTCTCTGGATCATCCCGGTCCTCTGGGCGATCGCGACGATCACCTTCTTCCTCATGCACGCCGTCCCCGGCGGCCCCTTCACGCGGGAGAAGGACCGGCCACCGGCCATCGAGGCGGCGATCGAGCGCGAATACGGCCTCGACAAGAGCATCTTCGAGCAGTACGTGACCTACCTGGGGAAGCTGCTGCAGGGCGACCTCGGCATCTCCTTTTCGGACCGTCAGCCCGTCATCGACACCATCAAGGAGTCGGGCTTCACGTCGATTCAGGTCGCCTTCTTCAGCCTCCTCCTCGCCGTCGCCGTGGGTATGACGCTGGGGACGCTCTCGGCGCTCCGGCACAACGGCATCGCCGACTACGTCGGCGTCGTCTTCGCCACCATCGGCGCGAGCGTGCCCCACTTCGTCCTCGCGGCGTTCCTGGTCATCGTCTTTTCCGTGAACCTCGGCTGGTTCGACCAGTTGGGCTGGGGCGGGCCCGACGACGTCAGCGACATCTTCAACCCGTCAGCCTACGAGTGGCGGAAGATGGTGCTCCCGGTCGTCGCGCTCGCGGCGCTGCCCGCTGCCTATATCGCCCGCGTCACCCGCGCGAGCATGCTTGAGGTGTTCGGCCAGGACTACATCCGCACGGCGCGCGCGAAGGGACTCGCTGAGTACCGCGTGGTCCTCGGGCACACCGTCAAGAACGCGATGATCCCCGTGCTCACCGTCATCGGCCCCATCGCGGCGATCCTCATCTCCGGATCGTTCATCATCGAGTCGATGTTCAACATCAACGGCATGGGCCGTGAGTACATCATCTCGGTCCAGCGGCGGGATTACGGCATCATCATGGGCACGACCTTGTTCTACGCGCTCATCGTCGCCGTAGCCAATCTCGTCGTCGACCTCATGTACGCTGTCGTCGATCCAAGGATTCGGTACCGCTGATGGCAACAACGTCACAGGCCGGGTCACAGGCGCTCTTCATCGATCACCGTGAGGGGATCGTCCGCGCGCATCGGGGGCTCTGGTCCGATGCATGGCGGCGGCTCATCCGCAACCGCCTCGCCATGGTCGGCATGATCGTCCTCGCCGTCGTCATCATCGTCGCCTTCGCCGCGCCAATGGTGGAAGCGATCGAGCGGTATGATCCGACGGATACGTCCCGCGAAAACCAGGAGGGCCCCAGCCTCGACCACTGGTTCGGCACCGATCAGCTGGGCCGCGACATCTGGGCGCGCACGCTCGAGGGCGTGCGCATCTCCGTCCAGATCGGCCTCGGCGCGCAGGTCGTCGTACTCGTGCTCGGTCTCGCGTTCGGCGTGCTGGCGGCATTCGGAGGCCGCGCCACCGACAACCTCGTCATGCGCTTCACTGACATCGTGTTTTCGTTTCCCGACCTGCTTCTCTTCATCCTGCTCCGCGAAATCCTGATCACGCGCGACGTCCCGTTCTTGACGAACACCGTCGTCATCATCCTCGCGATCGGCCTGATCGCCTGGACGACCGTCGCCCGCCTCGTGCGCGGACAGATGCTGTCCCTGCAGGAGCGCGACTTCGTCGTCGCCGCGCGCGCGCTGGGCGCGTCGCGCGGGCGCATCGTCGTGCAGCACATGCTGCCGAACACGCTCGGGCCCGTCATCGTCGCCATTACCTTCGGCATCCCCACGGCGATCTTCGCCGAGGCGGCGCTGAGCTTCATCGGGCTCGGCATCCCCGCCCCGGCCGCCAGCCTCGGTTCGCTGGTGTCCGAGGGCTACCGCGTCATTCAGCGCAACGTCTGGAACGTGGTGTTCCCGGCGGCGGCGGTGGCCACGCTCATGCTGTGCTTCACGTTCCTGGGCGACGGCCTGCGGGACGCCCTCGACCCGCGCACCCGCTAGAGATTCCACCGATCATCGTCGCCCGCGCGCCGGTTAGCATATCGGCGACGGCCCGCGTCCATCGCATCTCGCCTTGGCGGCCAGTCCACGGAGGGCGTCCGTTGAGCCTGTTCGCGCGCAGATGATCGAGGACCTGCTGAAGGCGGCGATCCTCGGCACGGTGCAGGGACTCACCGAGTTCCTCCCCGTCTCCTCGACAGGCCATCTCATCCTCCTCCAGGACCTCCTCAAGGTCGACGAGGACCGCTACGGCCTCGCCTTCGACGCAGCGATCCATCTCGGCACGCTGGCAGCGCTGCTCGTTTACTTCGGCCGCCGCTGGCTCGACCTCGCGCGCTCCGGCCTTCGCGCTCTGCGTGATCGCTCGTCCATCGACGGCGAGGGCCGCCTCGCCTGGCTCATTGTGCTCGGGACGGTCCCCGCCGCCGTGCTCGGGCTCGCGTTCGGCGGCTTCATCGAGGACGAGCTGCGGTCGCCGGTGCTGGTCGCCGTCATGCTCATCGCCTTCAGCGTCGTGTTCGTCGCCGCCGAGCGTTTCGGACGGCGCCGGCGCGAACTCTACGACCTGCGCTGGCGCGACGCGCTGTTCGTCGGCCTCGCGCAGGCCCTCGCGCTCGTCCCTGGAGTCTCACGGTCCGGCGCCACGATCTCGGCCGGGCTCTTCCGCGACGTCGAGCGTCCCGACGCGGCGACGTTCGGCTTCCTGCTGTCGGCGCCGGTGATCGCCGGCGCCGGCGGGCTTGCGCTCGCGCGGTCGCTGGTGGACGTGGCGCAGGGTGAGCTGGGGGGCGAGGAGATCGCGTTCTTCATCACCGGCATGGTCTTCGCCGCCATCGTCGGCTACGCCGCGATCGCATTCCTGCTGCGGTTCCTCGTGACGAACACGCTCGTGCCGTTTGTGTACTACAGAGTGGGGCTGGCCGTCGTCGTGCTCGGCGCAGTGGCCGCGGGCGCGCTCTAGTCCGGGGCGCCGCCCTCGCCGCGCCGCCGCGCACGGCCGCCGCGCCTGCCGCGCCGTCGCCGTTTGCGGCCGTCGGCGGCTTCGGACGGCGCCTGCTCGGGCGCAGGAGCAGCCTCGGGCGCGGGTTCCCCTTCCGGCGCGGCTAGCTTTAGCGGCGCCTCGATCTCCTCCACCAGCTCCATCGGCCGCACGGTGAGACCGTACTGCATCTGCAGCTCCGTCACCGGCATCTCGAGCACCTGCTTCTGCTCGGCGAGCCAGAGCGTCACCGTCTTCTTGAGCACATTGACGCTGTTCACCTTCGCCTCGCCCACCGGCGTCGACACCATCGCGCCGACCTTCGGCAGCTGCCCGCGCAGCTCGCGGTAGCCTTCGTACTCGAACGTCAGGCAGCAGTAGAGCCGCCCGCACACGCCCGAGATCTTCTGCGGGTTGAGCGGCAGCTCCTGCTCCTTCGCCATCTTGATCGAGACCGCAGGGAACGCCGTCTGCCACGACGCGCAGCAGAGGCGAAGCCCGCACACGTCGTAGCCGTCCACCATCTTCGCGCGGTCCCGCTCGCCCACCTGCAGGAACTGCACCTTCACGCCGAGCCGCGACGAGAGGTCGCGCCCGATGGAGCGATAGTCCACCCGCTCGGGCGCTGTGAAGTAGAACGTGATCTGCGAGCCCTCGAGGTTGTAGTCCGCAGACGCGATCTGCATGTCGAGCTCGCGCTCCGAGACCATCCGTTTCGCCTCGCGGAGATGCTCCTTCGCGCGCTCCTTCAGGCCGTTCCACGTCGCCAGATCATCGGGCGAGGCGACGCGAAGGATCGGCTTCAGCGACTCCTTGATCTCGCTCGCGATCACCTGCTCGGCGGAGATGACCACGCGACCGATCTCGATCCCGTGCGATGTCTCCACGACCACGTAGTTCCCGACATCGAGGTCCAGTTCGCCGGCGTCGAAGTAGTAGACCTTGCCGGCTTCCTTGAAGCGCACCCCCACGGGCACGCGCTGCTGATCGCTCATTCGACTCCTGTCCCGGCGCGCGGGACTGTGCTTCGTCTACGTCGCGAGCCGCGCTGCGACCGCGTTCGTCCGCAGCTCCGGCAGCGCCAGCATCATCACCTCGAGCGCCAGCACCGGGCTCGCGTTTTCTTCGAGCTGCTGCCGCGCGTCGGTGATCGCTCGCAGCGCCCTCGCGGCGGGCGCTACCCCGCATTGTGCCGCCAGTGGCCGCAGCCTGTCCAATCGGTCGCGATGCACGGCTTCACGCTCGCGCCCGGCCGCGATCAGCAGGATGTCGCGCCACCACTCCTGCCACAGCCCGAGCGTCGCCTGGACGCGCGCGCGGTCGCGCGTGTAGCGGCCGCCCAGCTCGCCGGCGAACGCAAAGCGATCGGCGAGGGGCGCGCGCGCCAGCTCGTCCGCGCGGTCGAGCGTGTCCGCGCGCGTCTCGAGGAGTGCCTCGTCGTGCAGCGCGAGCACGGCCCAGCCGATGCGGCCGCCCGACAGCCGCGCCAGCTCGGCCGCCCGCTCCACCTCCGCGCTCCACCGCGTCCGTAGCGCGCGTTCGATCGCGTCCTTGGGCAGCCCGCTGAAGGCGATGCGCCGCGCCCGCGAGCGGGCTGTCGGCAGCAGCATCTCCTCCCGGTCTGTGACGAGGATGATCACCACCTGCGCCGGCGGCTCCTCCAGCGTCTTCAGCAGCGCATTCTGCGAGACGTCGCGCATCGCGTCGGCCGGATCGATGATGACGACGCGGTAGCGCCCCTCGAACGGCGCCCGGCTCACCATCTGCTCCATGCGGCGCAACTGGCATACGCGGATGTCGCGCGAGTCATCGGACGCGTGGTTGTGATCGCGCTCATCGCATACGCCGCCTATCGTCAGCAACTCCACGTCCGCGTGCGTGCGCGCGGCGATGCGCTCGCACTGCCGGCACGAGCCACATGGGCGATCACCCTCCGCCGTGCAGTTGAGCGCCTGCGCAAATTGCAGCGCGGTCAGCGTCTTGCCGACGTGCGCCGGGCCGGCGAACAGGTACGCATGCGCGACGCGATCGCCGCGGATCGCCGCCGATAGCGCGTCGATCGCGCGTTCCTGTCCGACAACCGTCCAACTCATGCGCGCCCTCGTCATCTGCCTTCCGCCAGCCGCGCCGCGAGGAACTCCGGCAGCCCGGCGTCGCGGATCTTGCGCTGCGTTGCCTCGAAATCGTACGGGACCCGGTGGAACGCCACGGCGGCGCTGTCCTCATCGTACAGCATGTACGGCGCGCGCCGGTCACCGTCCCGCGGCTGGCCCGCGCCGCCCGGATTGATGATGAGCCGCCCCCCGCCGAGCGGGATCGCCTCGCCGTCCTCGAGGCGGCGCATCACGGGCAATCCGTCGGCTTCCGCTGCGGTGAACGGCAGGTGCGAGTGGCCCACGGCGCTGTACGGCGTCGTCTGCAGCGCGAAGTGCGCGGCCGCCTGCGCCGCCGTCAGCAAGTACTCCCACTCCGGCGAGCGCAGGCTGCCGTGCACGAGCGTGAACGCGCCCTCGATGCGCACCAGCGGAAGTTCGGCGAGGAAGTCGCGCTCGAACCGCGTCAGGCGCTCGCGCGTCCACTCCGCCGCCCGCGCGGCGACCGGGTTGAACTCCTCGAGGCCCATCTTGCCCGCGACCGCGAGGTCATGGTTGCCCGCGATCAGCACCGCGCCCCGCCGCCGCAGTTCCTCGATCACCTCCGATGGCTCGGGTCCGTAGCCGACGATGTCGCCGAGGCACCACACCCGCTCCGCGCCGCGCGCCTCCGCGTCCCGCAGCACCGCCCGCAGCGCCTCCTTGTTGCCGTGAATGTCTGAGATGATCGCGATCTTCACCATGGTCAGGGTAACCGCTCCCCCGGCGAGGATGCCCTGCCGGCCGCCGGGCGCCGGCAGCGGATCGCTGGTCGACGACCGCAGACCAGTGCCAGCCGCTCCCTATACTTCGACGGATGGACGTGCGAGACCTCGGCGAGTTCGGCCTCATCGACCGGCTGGCGCGCGCGCTCGGCGCCCCTGCGGACGAGCGCCTCATCGTTGGCATCGGCGATGACGCCGCCGTCTGGCGCGCCGGCGACGCGTACGTGATCGGCACCACCGACACGATGGTCGCCGGCGTGCACTTCCTGCCCGACCGCGTCTCCTGGCGCGACGTCGGCTGGAAGGCGCTCGCCGTCAACGTCAGCGACATCGCCGCGATGGGCGGCGCGCCATCGTTCGCGCTCGTCACGCTCGGCGTGCCGCCCGACACTGCCGTTGCCGCGCTCGACGAGTTGTACGCCGGCGTGCGCGAGTGCGCGGAGGCATACCACGTGACCGTGAGTGGCGGCGACATCGTGTCGTCGCCGGTGTTCACGGTGACCGTCGCGCTCATGGGAGAGGCGCTCGTGAGCGGCGGCGCGCCGCTGCTGCTGCGCCGGGACGCCGCGCGGCCAGGCGACTTGATCGCCGTCACCGGACCGCTCGGCGGCTCGGCCGGAGGTCTGAGGGCGCTGCTGGAAGGAACGCAGCTCGAACATCCGTCGCTCGTCGAGGCGCACATGCGCTTTTGGCCGCGCGTCGATGCAGGCGACATCGCAGTGCGCGCCGGGATACGCTGCGGGATCGACATCAGCGATGGTCTGGTGCAAGACCTGGGGCACATCTGCGAGGCGAGCAAGGTGCATGCGGAGCTACGTCTTGACCGCGTGCCGCTGGACGATGATCTGGTCCTCGCGTATCCGCAGGAAGCGGCGTCCATCGCAGCGACCGGCGGCGAAGATTACGAACTGATCCTCGTCGGCCCGCGCGGCGCGATCGAGCTGGCGGATGGCGCGCTGCGGCGTCAGCTGGTGATGCCCGACACGGAACAGCTGACCATCGTCGGCGAGATCATGACGGGCGAGGCGAACGTCTGCGTGCTCGACGCGAGCGGGCGGGAAGTCACGTTCGAGACGGGCGGCTGGGACCACCTCAGGCGCCGATGACCATCGAGCTTCACACGAGCACGCCATCCCAGACGCGGCGCATCGGCGAGCGCATCGGCCGCCTGCTGCGCGCCGGCGACGTTGTGCTGCTGTCCGGCGAGCTGGGCGCAGGGAAGACGGTGCTCGCGCAGGGCATCGGCCGCGGCATGGGCATCCGCGATCAGATCAAGAGCTCATCGTTCGTGATCATGAACGAGTACCAGGGCCCGGCGCTACGCCTGTATCACGCCGACCTCTACCGCCTCGAGGAGCCGGAGCAGGTCGCCGAGCTCGCGCTCGACGAGCTGGCATCCTCTGGCGTCCTCGTCGTCGAGTGGCCGGAGCGCGCCGAAGCGGAGCTCCCGCAAGAGCACCTCCGCGTCCACCTCGCATACGACGGCGCCAAAGCGCGCACCCTCACCATCACACCGCACGGCCCCCGCTACGAAGAGATCGCAGCGCGCCTCCGCACCCGTACCATGCCCTGACGGCCTCAACTCCGATCGTTGCAGGTTGTCGGTTTCCCGTTTGCCGTTTGCCATCTTGCCGTTTGTCATTTGTTGTTTGTTGGCTGCCATCTCGCCTTGGTTCACGGCTCTCGCTTCTCCCAACCGGCTCTACTGCATATGCACCACCGACACCCCCTTCGCCCACAGACTCTCGAGGTTGTAGTACGCTCGCTCCTCCGGCGCGAACAGGTGCACGATCGCGTCGCCGAAGTCGATCAGCACCCACCCAGAGTCCGGCTGCCCCTCGATCCGCCGCGGCCGCACGCCCTCGTCGCGCAGGTCGCGGTCGAGCGACTCGATGATCGCGTTCATCTGGCGCGGGTTGTTCGCCGTCGCCAGCACGAAGTAGTCCGTGAACGACGACACCTTGCTGATGTCCATCAGAACGATGTCCTCGGCCTGGCGGTCGGAGAGGAGGTCAGCGATGCGTTGTGCGAGTTCGGAGGACTCCAGCGCGGGCTCCGTGCTTCCGTGCGTATCGCCTCGATCAAGGCGAAGTCGAGTATAGCATGGCACCCCTTCGCTCAAATTCGCTACGATCTTCATCGATGTTGGGCAGGGTCGCGTGCGGCGCGATGGCTCGTCGCCTCGTGCGATCCAGCCTCCACCCTCCAGCCTCCAGTGTCCCATCACCGGAGAAGGACGACCGAAACATGAAGAAGCCGCGCGTCGTCGTAGCCATGAGCGGCGGTGTCGATTCCGCCGTCGCCGCAGGCTTGCTCGCGCGCGCCGGCTACGACGTCGTCGGCATCACCATGCGCCTCTGGACCCTCGAGGACCCCGATGCGCCCGTCGGCAAGAAGCGCTGCTGCTCCGTCGAGGACACCGACGACGCGCGTCAGGCCGCCGACGCCATCGGCATCCCCCACTACGTCCTCAACATGGAGCGCGAGTTCCACGAGCGCGTCATCGACTACTTCGTCGAGGAGTACGGCCGCGGCCGCACGCCCAACCCCTGCCTCGCCTGCAACGAGCACGTGAAGTTCCGCGCGCTGCTCGACCGCGCCGTCGCCCTCGACGCCGACTTCCTCGCCACCGGCCACTACGCCCGCATCGAGCGCGAGGGCGGCCGCTACCGCCTCCTCCGCGCCGTTGACCCCGAGAAGGACCAGTCGTACGTGCTCTACACGTTGGGACAGGCCGAGCTGGCGAAGACGCTGTTCCCTGTCGGCGCGTACACGAAGCCCCAGATCCGCGAGCTCGCGCGCGAGATGCGCCTCGGCCTCGCTGAGAAGCCCGACAGCGCCGACATCTGCTTCGTGCCCGACGGCGACTACAAGGCGTTCGTGAAGAAGCGCCTCGCCCAGCCCGCCGGCGTGGTCCGCGACGAGACCGGCGCCGTCGTCGGCGAGCACGACGGGATCGCGTCGTTCACGGTGGGGCAGCGGCGCGGCATCGGTGTTGCCGCCGGCGAGAAGCGCTTCGTCACCGGCATCGATCCCCTCACGCACGTCGTCACCATCGGCCCCGAAGAGGACCTGATGTCACGCGAGCTGATCGCCGAGCGCGTGAACTGGGTCGCCGGCCCACCGCAGGACGCCCTGCGCGCTAACGTGAAGATCCGCTACCGCACGCAGCCCTCGCTCGCGACCGTCACGCCGCTCGACGGCAGCCACGCGCGCCGCTACGTCCGCTACGTGCGCGTCGTCTTCGACGAGCCGCAGCGCGCCATCACGCCGGGGCAGGCCGTCGTCTTCTACGACGGCGACGAAGTCCTCGGCGGCGGCGCCATCCTCCGCGCCGTCCGCGGGTAACGCTGCGACGTTTCGTGCGGTACCGACATTGACCCTACGGTCTTTGGGTGACATGCTGCCGCTCAGCCCAGGGAGGTGCCATGGACGCCATCACATTCGCCACCAGGCAGCTCGAGGAATCGTTCAATCTCTTCAACGTCTGCGCCGGCGGCATTGACGAAGACCAGTACAACTGGAAGCCAGCCGGCACCGCCAACGTCATCGCGCGCTCGCACGTGCACGCGCTGTCGTCGATCGACTTCTTCATCAACATGCTTGCCGCCGGCGGACGCTCGGGCTGGCCGGAGTTCGCGCAGGCGAACGGCCTCCCCGCGAACCCGCTCGAGATCTGGAAGCATGAGGGGCGCATCCCGCTCGCGGCCGTCACGGAGTACGGCCAGCAGATGCAGAAGCGCGCGCTCGAAAACGTCGCCAAACTCACAGATAGCGACCTCGACCGCGAGATCGAGACGAACTTCTTCGGCCGCCGCCCGCTGAGCTTCCTGCTGCACCTCGCGTCCGTGCACACGGTCGGCCACGCCGGCGACATGGCCGCCGTCAAGGGCATGCAGGGACTAAAAGGCCTGCCCTTCTAGCGCAGCGCCAGCGTTACCGTCCGAAAATCTACATAGAACTGGAATGCGGCGGCTTGTCATCGTGTTTGACAGCCTGCCGTGCCCGCGCGTAACGTCCGAGAGGATGGGTGAACGCGAGCGGCGCATGGCCGTTCGTTATTCCAAGAGAGCGAGCGTTATGCAGGCCGTGATCTTAGCCGCCGGTGACGGTGGCAGGCTTCATCCGCTCACATCGCAAACGCCAAAGCCCCTGCTCGAGGTGCGCGGCCGCGCGCTGATCCATCACGCGCTCGACGCGCTGCGCGCCGCAGCCGTGACGGACGTCGTCGTCGTGCTCGGCTATCGCGGCGAGCAGATCCGGCGCGCGCTCGAGACGCACTCCCCGGAGGGCATGCGCGTGCGCTTCGTGCACAACGATGGCTACGAGCTCGGAAACGCACGCTCGCTGTGGGCCGCGCGCGGCCTCGTCGATGGTCCGTTCGTGCTGATGATGGCCGACCATCTCGTTGCGCCGTCGCTCGTGCAGAAGCTCGTGCGTGGCGCCGACGGAACTTGCCTGCTCGCCGTCGAGCGCACGCACTCCCGCGACGCGCGTGCCTTCGAGGCCACGCGCGCGCGCATCCGCGACGGCCTCGTGCTCGACCTCGGCAAGACGATCCCGCACTGGAACGCGCTCGACACCGGCGTATTCTGGTGCACGCCCGACGTGTTCGACGCGATGACCCCGGAGATGCGCGACGGCGAGGCCGGCGCTGTCTTCGCGGCGCTGGCGCGCTCGGGCAAGCTGCACGCCGTCGACGTCAGCGGCCGCCTCTGGATCGATGTCGACACAGTCGAGGACTTGCGCCGCGCCGAGCAGCTCTTCGGGAATCCCGCCCGGCATGTCACAGGGGCTTGAGGGTCCCGTCTCGCGTCACATCAACCGGCGCCTCTCCGTGCCGATCGCGGAGACGCTGAAACGCACGCCCATCACGCCGAACCAGGTATCTGTGATCGCGCTGCTCATCGCCTTCGGCGCGCTCGCGCTGCTTGCGCTCGGGCGCAACATCGAGGCGGGCGTGCTCATCCAGCTGTCGTCAGTCGTCGATGGCGTCGATGGCGACCTGGCGCGCGCGAAGGGCATGGCGAGCCAATTCGGCGGCGTCTTCGATGCTGTGCTCGACCGCTACGCCGACGTCGCCATCGCCGGCGGGATGGCCTGGTACGCGCTCGAGCACGAGGACTGGACGCAGCCGCTGCTCGTCGGCATGCTCGCCGCCGCCGGCTTCCTCATGGTCTCGTACTCCCGCGCCCGCCTCGAACGCGAAGGCGGTCCCGACGTGGCGTCCGGCCTGCTTGGGCTGGCGTCCCGAGATGTCCGCCTCCTCATGCTCGCTGTCGGCGCCGTCACCGGGCAGGCGTACTGGGCGCTCGTGCTGATGGGCGCGGCGAGCTACGCGACGGTCGCGTGGCGGCTCTGGGCGTTCCGGCGCAGGGTCGCGGCTGCCCGGCCATAGCAGAGGCGTATGCGCGGGCGTCCTCCCGCTTTCTCGTCCGTCGCTGCGCGCTCAGTGGCAAGCAGGGCCGTATTGCCCTTCCGGGCACCGTGATATGATCCGGCAGCATCGAAGGAGTTGACCATTGCCCGAGATCACCCCGCTATGGGTCGAGACGCTGCGCGACTGGGTCATCATCTTCATGGGTATCGCGTTCTTCGCGTTCTTCTTCGTCTCGCTCATCATCGTCATCGTCCTCGGGCTGCTCGTCCGCGCCGTCCTCAAGAAATCCGCGGATGTCGTCGACACGGGCGTGCGCCCGCTCCTCGACAACGCGAACAGGACGGCCGAAAATGTCCGTGGCACGGCGTCGTACATGTCCGACGCGGCCGTCACGCCGGTGATCCGGACATACGGCGTGGTCGCCGGCGTCCGGCGGGCCATCGGCGTCATCGCCGGCCTCACCGGCGGTGACGGCGAGAAGCAGACACCCTGATGGAAGCGACATCCACACAAGGAGGTATATCGATGGCGGCGGAAGATGCCACCGAGGGAGCCGTAGGCGTGCTCGAACGCCCGGAGACAGAGGACGAACAGCGAGTCGAGATCAAAGAGGCGCCCGAAACGGCCGAGGCCGGCGTGAGGGTCGAAGAGGAGAAGCCGAAGCGCCGTGGCCTCTTCGGCCGCCGCAAAGCAGCCGCGAACCGAGAGGAAGAGGGCGAAGACGAGCTCGAACGCGAGATCGAGTTCGAGACGCCGTTCGGCAAATTCGAGATCGAGTTCGCACCGACGTCCAAGCGTAAGAAGAAGGAAGAGAAGCGCAAGGCTGAGGCCGCCCGCAAGGCCGCCGAAGAGGCGAAAAAGGCGCAGGCGAAGCTGCTCGAGAAGCAGCGCAAGCAGGCGCAGAAGGGCGGCAGCGGCATGGGCCGGCTGCTCGTCATCCTTCTCGTCGTTGGGCTCGTCGTCGCCGCGATCGGCGTCGCCTACTGGCTCTTCGCACGCAAGCCCGAGGAGCTCGACGAGATCCCCGACGACCTGCGCAGCGAGCCTGTCGCCGAACCGCAGGGCGCGCTCGACAAGCTGTGCGCCCGTGTGCGCAAGGCGATTCGCGCCGGCCAGAAGGCGTCGAGCGAGGCGCAGCGCGAGCAGCAGCGCCGGTACGAGGAGATGGCCGGCCGCACGTAACCGCCGCGCAGAATCGAGTTGATATAATTACGTCCCGGAGAGGTGTCCGAGTGGTTGATGGTGCCGCTCTCGAAAAGCGGTAGGCGATGAGCCTCGTGGGTTCGAATCCCACCCTCTCCGCCAGCGCGTCCACCCATCAGAACCTGGACACCCGTCCGGGTTCTTGTTCGTCCGGCCCGCGGAGAGGTGCTGGAGTGGCCGATCAGGCACGACTGGAAATCGTGTGTGCGCGCAAGCGTACCGTGGGTTCGAATCCCACCCTCTCCGCCAGCTAACCTTCCGTTTCTTCGTCCTCTCGTGCTGCCGGAGCCATGGCGTCGCGTGCTTGGGCGCGCCTCAGGCTCCACGACGCTCCGCGCGTACCCGCGTCCCACTGCGCCTTCGTCTGACGTACGCCCGCCGTGCTCGCATCCCCGTACGCCAGATCGTCGAGGAACCGGATCAGCCCGCGCATCGTCCCCTCGATGAGATTGCACGCAGCCGGCCGGCCCATCCCGCCCTTGAATTCGCCCTGGGCTGCGTGGATCAGCGCGTCGATCGCCAGCATCTTGTCGCGTGGCGTGCGCGTCTGCGGCCATCTCTGGATGAACGCGCGGAACATCGGGTACGCCGCCCCGCCGACGACCTGCTTCCCCTTGTACGTGCGGTGGTACTCCCCCCACGTCGTGCTCGAGCCGCATGCGCACGACAGCACCGCGCTCTTGTCGCCGTTGTGCTCGATGATCGACTCGCACCGCGGGCACGCCGCCCGTCCGAAGTGCGCGCGCGTCACCTTGCGGATCGCCTCGCACCGGGCCAGCATCGCGTACCCTACCTCGTCGATCAGCTCCTCGTCGACGATACCCTTCGCGTCGAGCGTGTAGAGGCGGCGGATCTTGTCCTGCCGCACCCTCCGCGCCCACTTGATCTCGTCCACGCTGGCCATGCGTCACCTCCAGACGAAAGCGCCCGCCCGCCCGACGACGGCAGGCGAAACCCTGCCAGCGTCAGGCGGACGGGCGGGCCCGTCCGGCCGTCTTCGCTCGCCTTGTCCGTACAGCAACGACAGCCGCCTTCCGCCCTTGAATCCCGGAATCGCGCGTTGGCGGGCGATCCTTCACAATCGCACGGCAAACGTCTGCTGGAGGGGCACACACCATGGACTTGAACGGCGCTGTCGCCATCGTCACCGGAGGGGCAAGGGGCATCGGCCGCGGCATCGCCTGCGAGCTCGCGAAGGAGGGCTGTCGCATCGCCATCGCTGACCTGCCCGCCACCGCCGCCGAGCGCGACGAGACCGTCGCCGAGATCAAGCGCCTTGGCAGCGACGCCATCGCCATCGATGCCGACGTGCGCGACTTCACGCAGGCTCAAGCGATGGTGCAGCGCACACTCGACCAGTGGGGCCAGGTCGATGTGCTCGTCAACAACGCAGGCATCATCAAGATCGGCCCAGTTGTCGCCTTTGCCGAGTCCGACTGGGACCTGATTATGGATGTCAACGTGAAGGGCACGTTCCTCTGCTCGAAGGCCGTCATCCCGCACATGACGCAGCGCCGCCACGGCTGCATCGTCAACCTTTCGTCGATCGCCGGCAAGCGCGGTCGCGCCCTCGCTTCCGCTTACGCCACGTCGAAGTGGGCCGTGATCGGCTTCACGCAGTCGCTAGCGTACGAGCTGGCGCCCGCCAACGTCCGCGCTAACGCCATCTGCCCCGGCGAGGTGCAGACGTACATGTGGGACGAGGTGCTGCTCCCGGCGATCGCCGCCGGCGCCGGCTCGAGCAAGCAGGAGGCGTGGGAGGCGATGCTGAAGCGCGACGTCCCCCTTGGCCGCGAGCAGACACCCGAGGACATGGGGCACGCCGTTGTCTTCCTCTGCAAGGCCGACAACATCACCGGCGTCGCGCTCAACGTCAGCGGCGGCACGGAGATGCACTGAGACATGCGCTACATCGTCTACGGCGCCGGCGCTATCGGCGGCATCATCGCTGCCCGCCTCTGTGAGCAGGGCTACGACGTGATCGCCATCGCCCGTGGCGCCCATCTCGACAAGATCCGGCGCGATGGCCTCACGGTGCGTACGCCCGACGACACCGTCACCATCCGTGTCCCCGCCGTCGCGTCGCCACGCGACATCAGCTTGCAGTCCGATGACGTCGTCTTGCTCGCCATGAAGACGCAGGACACCGAGGCCGCCGTCCGCGAGCTGCATGCCTGTGCCGGGCCCGACGTCGCCCTCGTCTGCGCGCAGAACGGCGTCGAGAACGAGCGCATCGCCTTGCGACGCTTCGCGCGGGTCTACGGCATGCTCGTCTTCATGCCCGGCACCTTCCTCGAGCCCGGCCTCGTGCTCAACCACTCTACGAACGCCTGGGGCGTGCTCGACCTCGGCCGCTATCCATCCGGGAGTGACGCGCTTGCGGAGCAGGTAGCGGCCGATCTCACCGGCGCGCGTTTCAGCAGCCGCGTCAGCGAAGCGATTATGCGATGGAAGTACGCCAAGCTTCTCGGCAACCTCGCCAACGCCTTCGTCGCCGCCTGCGGGACGGAAGCGCGCGCCACCGAGTTCATGGCCGAGGTGCGCGAGGAAGCGCTCGCCTGCTACCTCGCCGCCGGCATCAACTGGGCGACCGACGAGGAGATGGCCGAGCGCCGCCGCGCCTCCGGCATGCGCTACGGCCCCATCGAAGGCGCCGGCCGCGACGGCGGATCGTCGTGGCAGAGCCTCGCCCGCGGCCTCCCCTCCATCGAGACCGATTACCTCAACGGCGAAATCGTCATGCTCGGCCGCCTCCACGGCGTCCCCACGCCGTGCAACCGCGCGCTGCAGATCGTCGCCCGGCGCACGGTCCGCGACCGCATGCAGCCCGGCTCCGTCGCCGTCGACGAGATCGCCGCGCTCGCGCAGGGACTCTCCGCATGAAGATCGCCTTCATCGGCGGCACCGGCGAAGAAGGCATGGGCCTCGCCTACCGGCTCGCGCTCGCCGGCCACGACTGCATCATCGGATCGCGCAGCATCGAGCGCGCCGAAGCCGCCGCTGCGGAGTTGCGGGAGAAGGACGCCGCCCTCGGCGTCACGGGCGCCACAAACGAAGGCGCAGTCGCCGGCGCCGACCTCGTGATGGTCACCACGCCGTACAGCGCGCAGGCCGCGACCCTGCCGCCGCTCGCGCGCGCGCTCGCCGGCAAGATCGTCGTCAGCACCGTCGTGCCGATGGCCTTCGCGGAGGGCCGCGCGTCGCTCGTCGACGTGCCGGAGGGTTCGGCGGCGGAGCAGGAGCAGGCGCTGCTGCCCGACTCTACCGTCATCGGCGCGTTCCACAACCTCAGCGCGAAGAAGCTTTTGCGCGGCGGCGCAATCGACGCCGACGTCATCGTCTGCGGCGACGAGGCAGCCGCGAAGAACCAGGTGATGGCCCTCGCCGAGCAGATCGAAGGCATCCGCGGCGTCGATGGCGGCCCGCTTGCCAACTCGAAGCTCGTCGAGGCGATCACCGTGCTGCTCGTCGCCATCAACCGCAACTACAAGGTCAACGCCGGCATCCGCATCGCGGGGATCAAATGACCGACGTCCGCATCTTCGGCCTCCCCGGCATCCCCGAAGTGCACCCCGGCGACGACATCGCCGGCATGATCGTCCACGCCGCGCGCGAAGCCGGCGGGCTCGAGGCCCGCGACGTCCTCGTCGTTACGCAGAAGGTCGTGTCCAAGGCCGAAGGACGTCTCGTCGACCTCGCGACCGTCACGCCGTCGCCCTTCGCGCTGCAGATCGCCGCCGAGTGGGAGAAGGACGCGCGCCAGGTCGAAGTTGTGCTCGGGGAGTCGAAGCGCATCGTCCGCATGGGACACGGCGTCATGATCTGCGAGACTCATCACGGCTTCGTCTGCGCCAACGCCGGCGTCGACGCGTCGAACGTCGAGAAGACCGGCACCGTCTGCCTGCTCCCCGTCGACCCGGACGCGTCCGCGCGCGACATCCGCCAGCGCATCCGCGCCGACATGGGCGTCGATGTCGCCGTCATCATCTCCGACTCGTTCGGCCGCCCCTGGCGCGAAGGCATCGTCAACTTCGCCATCGGCTGCGCCGGCATGCTCCCGCTGCTCGACTACACCGGCCAGTTCGACCCCGCCGGCTACGAGCTGCGCGTCACCGCCATGGCCGTCGTCGACGAGTTCGCCGCCGCCGCCGAGCTCGTGCACGGCAAGCTCAGCCGCACCCCCGTCGCCGTCATCCGCGGCGCCGAATACACCCCCGGCGAAGGCACCGTCCGTTCGCTCGTCCGCGAGGCCGAACGCGATCTGTTCCGGTAGTTCTACCCCCGCCGCGGCGACAGCAGCCCGTAGTCCCCGTCCCGCCGCTTGTACAGCAGCGCGTAGTCGTTCGTCGCCGCGTCCAGGAACAGGAAGAAGTCGTGGCCAAGCAGGTCCATCTGCGCCAGCGCCTCCTCCTGTGACATCGGCTTCGCCTCGAACTGCTTCACCCGCACGATCTTCCCCAGCAGGTACTCGTCGAACGACTCCTCGTCCGCCGGCTCGACCGGCGCGGGCGGCGCCTCCTCGATCATCCCCTTCTCGATGGGCGCGCGGTGCCGGTCGCCGAGCCGCGTCTTGTGCCGCCGCGCCTGTTGGGCCAGCACGTCCGCCGCCAGCTCGAGTGCCGCGCGCGGGTCCGCTGCCCGTTCCTCGCTGCGCAGGATCGACCTCCCCGAGTGCGCCGTGATCTGCACGGTGTACCGCTGCGCCGCTGAGCGCGTCTCCTCATGCTCCACCTCGACGACGACGTCGCCGACGCGCGGCAGATAGCGCTCGATGCGCGCCAGCTTCTTCTCGGCGTGCTCCCGCAGCTCGTGGAAAACGGACGTGTTGTGGCCTCGGAGGATCAGATTCATGCGGGTGAGGTTACCGGCTGCGACGTGACGCCGGAAGCACTGCCGCCATTTGGGACGTGCGCGCTCGCGACCCCGCCGATGCCCCGGTCCCGTTGTGGCCGCTCGGCCCGGCGGGTAGGCTAACTTAGCGGTTGCTAAGCCTAGTGACCCTGCCACGAGATCACGTTATGCTGAATCAAACATAACGACACAGGAGGATGTCAATGGTCGTCGAGACGAAGGACGCCAGGACCGCCGAAGCCCGCACCTACCAGCACTTCATCGGCGGCGAGTGGGTGCCCGGCGCCAGCGGCGAGACGTACGAGCGCAAGAACCCCGCCAACGGCCAGCTCGTCGAAACCATCCCCTGGGGCAACGAGGAGGACGCCCGCCGCGCCATCGCCGCCGCGCGCGAGGCCTTCGACCATGGTTCCTGGCCGAAGGCGCCGGCGCAGCAGCGCGCGAAAGTCCTCCGCGACGTTGCCGCCCGCATGCGCGCCGAGCTCATGCCCCTCGCGCAGCTCCTCTCGAAGGAAGTCGGCAAGCCGACCAACATGGCGATCGGCGAGATCGCCTTCGCCGCCGACGTCTACGACTACTACGCCGGCCTCGCTCTCGACATGAAGGGCGACGCCATCACGAATTTCGTCCCCGACGCTGTCGGCCTCACCGTCCACGAGCCGGTCGGCGTCGCCGGCGTCATCACGCCGTGGAACTTCCCCGTGCTGCTGATCACGTGGAAGCTCGCGCCCGCCCTCGCCGCGGGCTGCACGATCGTCGCCAAGCCGTCGGAGTTCACCGCCGGTACCACGTTCGAGCTCGCTCGCATCATCACCGAGGCCGGCGCGCCGAAGGGCGTGATCAACGTCGTCACAGGACCCGGCCCCGTCGTCGGCCACGAGCTGGCGGCGAACGACAGCGTTGACAAGATCGCCTTCACCGGCTCCACCGCCGTCGGCCGCTCGATCATGCAGGCGGCCTCAGGCAACCTGAAGAAGATCTCCCTAGAGCTCGGCGGCAAGTCGCCGAACATCGTCTTCGCCGACGCCGACGTCGACAAGGCGGTCGGCGGCGCGTTCTTCGGCATCTTCCTCAACACCGGCCAGGTCTGCCAGGCGGGCTCGCGGCTGCTGCTGCAGGAGTCGATCAAGGATGAGTTCCTCGCGAAGCTGAAGGCGTTCGCGGCCACCGTCAAGGTCGGCGACCCGCAGGACCCGTCGACGACGATGGGCCCCGTCATCAACGAAGCGCAGCTCGAGAAGGTCGTCCGCTACGTGCACGCCGGCCAGGAAGAGGGCGCCGAGATGATCTGCGGCGGCGGCCGTCTCACCGGCGACGGCTACGACCAGGGCCTCTACGTCCAGCCCACCATCTTCGACCGCGTCGACAACTCCATGTCCATCGCCCGCGAGGAGATCTTCGGCCCCGTCCTCTCCGTCATCACCTTCAAGGACGTAGACGAGGCGCTGCGCATCGCCAATGACAGCGTATACGGACTCGCCTCCGCTGTCTGGACGCGCGACCTCGACACGGCGTTCAAGATGGCGAAGGGGCTGCAGGCTGGCACGGTCTGGGTGAACGCCTACCACCAGGCGGGCCTCCCCTTCATGCCCTACGGCGGCTACAAGCAGAGCGGCATCGGCCGGGAGCTTGGCCACGAGGGGCTCGAAGAGTACATGGAGACGAAGGCGATCCAGATCAAGCTGAACCGACAGTAGTTGCCCGCAATGTCACTGTCATTGAGGCAGGATCGATGAGCGACGAACGCGAGACGAAGCCCGCAGGGCATCGCTGGTTCGCGGCCACCTACGACTTCCTGGTGCGCGGCGCGGAGCGCCGTCGCATCGGCAAGCTCCGCCGCAACTTGCTCGCCAACGTCCGCGGCGACGTCCTCGAGATCGGCGCCGGCACCGGCGCCAACTTCGAGCACTACCCCTCCGACGCCCGCGTCATCGCCACCGAGCCGGACCCGCACATGCTGAAGCGCGCGCAAGGGAAGCTGCGCCCCAACATCGACGCGCGTCTCGCTCCCGCTGAAGAGCTCCCGTTCGCCGACGCCTCGTTCGACACCGTCGTCTCCACACTCGTGCTCTGCACCGTCCGCGACCCGGCGCGCGCGCTCAACGAGGCGCGTCGTGTCCTCCGACCTGGCGGCTCTCTCATCTTCCTCGAGCACGTCCGCGGCGAAGGCGCGCTCGCCCGCTTCCAGAAGCTCATTCAGCCCGTCTACGGCTGGTTCGCCGCCGGCTGTCACCTCTCGCGCGACACCGAGCGCGCGATCACCGATGCCGGCTTCCGCTTCGAGACCATCACGCGCGGCAAGTTGGCGCCGCTCATGCCCGCGATCTATGGCGTCGGGAGGCCGGCGTGATCGACGTGCGCATCGTCCAGACGCCCGGGGAGCGCGACGACGCGTTCCGCGTGCGCATCGCTGTCTTCGTCGACGAGCAGCGCATCCCCCGCGAAGAAGAGTTGGACGCCGACGACGACCGCGCCCTCCACTGCGTCGCCTACGTCGACGGTGAGGCCGTAGGCGCGGGACGCCTCGTCGAGATGGACGGCTACGGCAAGATCGGCCGCATGGCCGTCCTCCGCGAGCATCGCGGCCACGGCATCGGCAAGGCCATCCTCGACGCGCTCGAGCGCGAGGGCGCTGCTCGCGGCCTGCGCGAAATCCGGCTCAGCGCCCAGCTCACGGCGCGCGGCTTCTACGAGCGCGCCGGCTATGAGGGTGTCGGCGACGTCTACGACGAAGTCGGAATCCCCCACATCGCCATGCGAAAGGCAGTCGCCTGATCGCTACGTCAGCGGCGACGTCAGCACGGGCAGCATGCGCGCGTCGATCTTCTTCGCCAGCTCGATCATCTCCGCCGACGAGTCCTCCGAGTTGAGGCGCGCCACCGACACCTGCGCCACTAGCCGGTCGCGGCGGAAATACACCACCGTGCTCTGCCCGCGCACGCCCAGGTAGCTGAAGTTGATGCGCAGGCCGCCTGCCTCGTCGCCGATGCCTGTGACCTCGAACTGCTCGATGCGCTCGATCGAGAAGCCGTTGCAGCTCGCCGATCGGCGCGCGTTCTCCTGCAGCGAGCGGTTGTCGTACGCGATCTTCGCGATCGCATTCTGTGCCGTGCTGAAGAGATCCAGGTCGCTCCCGACCGTGAGCGTCTCGTGGCCCGATCCTTCGGGTTGGTCGAAGTGCCGCGCGTAGCCGCGCACCCACGCTTGCTCGCTGAGCGCCGTCTGCTCCTTCTCCACATCGCACGCCATCAGCGCGCGCTCGAGCACAGCCGTCATCGGCGCGTCGATCGCTGTCCCGAATGTTGCGTAGCGCGGCCCGAACTCGTCGAGCGTCAGCGCCATCGCCTGCAGCTGTTCGACCGTGACGTCTCGCTGCGGGTACGGGTTCAACGTAGCGGTGGGCGGCGGCGCCGCCGGGGCGCGCTTCGCCGGCGAGGAGCACGCGCTGAAGGCCAGCGCGGCCGCCAGGCACGCGGATACGGCGATCATCGCTCTCATTGGGCGCCTTTCCCGGCCGCTCCGATGCGACCTGTCCCTGTGCTTACTTCTCGGCCCTCTGCCCCCGCGACTTAAGGGTTTTCCCGCCCCCGCCCCCCGGCCTTCACGCTGGATTCGGCCCCGCCCTATACTGGCGCCACATTCGGGCCGGACGTGGAGACGAGGACGAGGTAGCGATGGGCGCGAACGGACACCCCGGGCCGCTGGCCGGCGTCAAGGTGCTCGAGTTCTCAGAGATCATCGCCGCGCCCTTCGGAGGGATGCTCCTCTCCGACATGGGCGCCGAGGTCACGAAGGTGGAGCCGCCCGCGGGCGACCCCTGGCGCGGCTTCCAGCCGCTCGGCCTCCGCGAGGGCCGCGGCTACATCTCCCTCAACCGCGGCAAGCGCGGCGTCGTCCTCGACCTCAATGCCCCGGAGGGGCAGGAGGTCGCCCACAAGCTTGCCGAGCGCGCCGACGTCGTCATCGTCAACTACCGCCCCGACGTCGCCGCCAAGCTCGCCATCGACTACGCGACCCTCTCCGCGAAGAACCCGCGCCTCATCTACTGCGACAACACCGCCTTTGGGCGCCGCGGTCCATACGCGCACCGCCCCGGCTACGACCTGATCGCGCAGGCCGTCACCGGCCTCATGTCGGTCGAGGGCCGCCAGGACGAGAACGGCGTGCCGCTGCTCAACGCGCTCCCCTCTGCCGACCTCTCGACCGGCATCGCCATCGCCTGGGGCATCTGCGCCGCCCTCTACGCGCGCGAGCGCACCGGCCGCGGCCAGTGCATCAGCACGACGCTCATGGCGAGCGCCCTTCTCATCCAGAACAGCCGCTTCATGTCGATTGACGCCGTCGACACCGAGCGCCGCGAGGCCGCCGTCAGCAAGATCAACGATCTGCGCCAGAAGGGCGCGCCGTACAAAGAGCAGCTCGCCGTGCTGACGGAAGTGCGCCCGGTCGTCGGCAACATCTACTACCGCTGCTACAAGACCAAGGACGGCTTCGTCGCCGTCGGCTGCCTCAGCACGCCCCTGCGCGTGAAGCTCCTCGGCGCGCTCGGCATGGAGGACTGGCGCGTCGGCAAGCGCCCCGACGAGGTCGACGCCGCCGACCCGAAGGTGCGCGAGTACGGCCAGCAGCTCGTGAAGCAGGCCGAGGCGCTCTTCCTCACCAAGACCACCGAAGAGTGGCTGGAGATCCTCGACCGGGCGGGCGTCCCCGCCGGCCCGCTCAAGTTCACCGAAGAGCTGCTCGAGGACCCGCAGGTGACCGAGAACGAGTTCGTCGCCGCGTTCGACCACCCGCTCATGGGCCCCGTGCGCCAGATGGGTCCGATGATCCAGATGACCGAGACGCCCCTCCAGGTGCAGGGCCCCTCACCCACGCTCGGCCAGCACACCGACGACGTCCTCCGCGACCTCGGCTACGACGCGTCCGCCATCGCCTCGATGCGCGAAAAAGGCATCCTCGGCCAGCCTGTGGAATAAGCGCGCTCCGGACGCGCCGGCGTTGCGGATCGCAGAACGCACGGATATGCGCCCCCGTACGCGCCCCTAGCCTCGCGGCTGCCAGCCCGCAGTCACGCGCGGAAAAGCACGAGGCGCCCGAAACAAGCGCGTCCAACCAACGTCCAACGTCCAGTTACCCAACATCCGGCAACCGCTCCCGCAGCGCCTCCACCAGCCCCTCGATCGGCACCCGCACCTGCGCCATGCTGTCGCGCTCCCGGATCGTCACCGCGTTGTCTTCCTCGACCGTCTGGAAGTCCACCGTCACGCACAGCGGCGTGCCGATCTCGTCCTGCCGCCGGTAGCGCCGCCCGATGCTCTGCGCGTCGTCGTATTGCGTCATCCAGTGCTTGCGCACGATCTCGTGCACCTTGTGCGCCGTCGGCACCAGCTTCTCGTTCCGGCTCAGCGGCAAGATCGCCACCTTGATCGGCGCGATCGCCGGGTGCAGGTGCAGCACCACCCGCCTGTCGCCCTTTTCGTCGGGCTCCTCGTCGTAGCCGTCGACCATGAACGCGAGCATGCACCGCCCGACGCCGAGCGCCGGCTCGACGACGTGCGGGACGATGTGCTCCTTCCGCTCCTCGTCGAAATATGACAGCTGCTTGCCGCTGAACGTCGCGTGCTGCGTCAGGTCGAACGCGCCGCGGTGCGCCACGCCCTCCAGCTCGCCCCAGCCCATCGGGAACCGGTACTCGAAGTCCGACGTCGCCTGCGAGTAGTGCGACAGCTCATCCTTCGTGTGCGCGCGCACCCGCAGGTTCTCCATCTTCATCCCGAAGCGCTCGTACCAGGCGCGCCGCTGCTCGATCCAGTACGCGTGCAGCTCGATCGAGGTCTCCGGGTAGCAGAAGTACTCCATCTCCATCTGCTCGAGCTCGCGCACGCGAAAGATGAAATTGCGCGGCGTGATCTCGTTGCGGAACGACTTGCCGATCTGCGCGACGCCGAACGGCAGCTTGCGCCGCATGCTCGTCAGCACGTTCTCGAAGTTCACGAAGATCCCCTGCGCCGTCTCCGGCCGCAGGTACACCACCGACGCCTCGTCCTCCACCGGCCCGACGAATGTCCGCAGCATCAGGTTGAACATCCGCGGCTCCGTGAACTGCCCCTTCGCGCCGCAGTTCGGGCACGTGTCCGAGTCCAGCTCGTCGGCCCGGAAACGCCCCTGGCAGTTGCGGCAGTCGACCATCGGGTCCGTGAACGTCTCCACGTGCCCGCTCGCCTCCCACACCTTCGGGTGCATCAGGATCGCCGCGTCGATGCCGACGATGTCGTCGCGCTCCTGCACCATCGCCCGCCACCAGGCGCGCTTGATGTTGTTCGTCATCTCCACACCGAGCGGGCCGTAGTCCCACGCACCCTGCAGGCCGCCGTAGATCTCGCTGCTCTGGAAGATGAACCCGCGCCGCTTGCAGAGGGAGACGAGCGTCTCCATGTCAACCCTGGGCTTGATGTCCTCGGCGGTCGTCGGGTCGTTGTGCGCTGCTTCTGCCACTGCTACCTCCCGCTGCGAGGGACAGAGTACCGGCTCGGCGGGCGAAACATAACCGAGATACGCATCCCGGTCGCCACGGCCCCGCCTGAAGTTGACGCGCGTTGACACCGTCGATCGTTCGCGACTACGATCCCCGGGAGCGGGCGCGATGGAGGTGTCTTGCAGCAGAACGGACAGAACGGGCCGGACGCGCGGCTGAAGCTCGTCGTCATCATTGCGTCCGACTCGGACGCCGAGCGTCTCACCAAGAAGCTCGTCGAGCAGGGCTACCCCGCGACGAAGATCAGCAGCACCGGCGGCTTCCTCCGCAAAGGCAATGCCACCATCCTCTCCGGCGTCGAGGCCTCCGAAGTCGACTCCATCCTCGCGATGGTCCGCCTCGAGTGCTACGCCCGCACCGAGTACGTCCCTGTGCAGACGCTCCCGTTCTTCGGCGAAGGTTCCGTCCTCCAGGAGCCGATCGAGGTGCGCGTCGGCGGCGCCATCGTCTTCGTCCTCGACGTCGAGCGCTTCGAGAAGACGTAGTCGCGGGTTACGCAGCCGTCATGGTTGAGCCGCGCCCTACGGTGCGAGTTCACGCGGCTTTTCCTCCGCCGGCTCAGCGGCCGCCGGCTGCTCACCGTTCGGCCCCGGCGCCGCGATGCCGTCGCTTGGCTCCGGCTGGGGAGGCTCGCCCAGCGGGTACTCCACGCTGAAGCTGCGGTTGCCGCGGTCGTCCGCAGGCACCACCTCCTCCAGCCGCCACCGCAGCCGCAGCCGCTCCGCCCCGTACTCGCCGAGCGAGCGGTCGAGCGCCTCGTCCGGCGCGATGTTGCCGACGCGCAGGTAGACGTACTGGTAGACGTCCCGCACGAACGCCGCCAGCGGCACGATCAGGATCACGAGCAGGAACCCGCCCACCGCTCCCGCCAGCACCAGCAGCACGATGATCACGCCCGGGTGCATGCGCAGGAAGTCGCCCTGGATTTTCGGCACGATCAGGTTGTTCTCGAGCTGCTGGATGATCAGGAACGCCAGCGCTACCCAGATCGCCTTCACGGGATCGTCGGCCAGCGCAACCAGCACCGCCGGGATCGCGCCGATGATCGGCCCGATGATCGGGATCATCTCCGTCACGCCGGCGATGATCGCCAGCCCCAGCGGGTAACGCACGTCCAGGATCTCGAGCGCGACGTACGCCATCACGCCGATGATCGCGCCCTGCAGCAGCATCGCCCGGATGTAGTTGCGGAATACCGCATCGGCGATGCCGAGTGTGTTGCGCACGTCATGCCGCCACTCGGGAGGGAACATGCCGATGAACGAACGCACGCCGCGCGGGTGGTCCTTCAACGTGAAGTACAGCCAGATCGGGATCGTCAGGTAGCCGATGATGATCGTGAACGTGTTTCCGAGGAACCCGGGCGCGCGCGATGCGAAGTCTGTGGCCCACTCCGAAGCCTCGTCCCCGAAGTCCTGCAGCCACTGGTCCGTGCGCTCGTGATGCTCCTCAGGGATGAAGTCGTTGTAGAAGTCGGTGAGCCGCTCGCGCGCGTTATCGATCGTGTCGGGCAGGCTGTCGTTGAATTCCTGGATCTCGTCCGCCGCCTGCGGCACGAACACGAAGCCCAGCCCGACCCCGACGCCCGCCACGCCCGCATACAGCACCAGGATCGCCAGCCCGCGCGCCAGGTACGGGTCCCGGCGCTTGAACGGCATCACCTCGGCGATCCAGTTCACGGCCGGCGCGATCACGTAGGCGATCGCCACGCCCAGGAGGAAGGGGAGCAGCGCCGTCCGCTCGTTCCAGGCCACGAAAAGCGCGGCCGCGATAGGGACGAGCACCATCGCGATGCGGATGCGGCGGCGGGTCAGCTCGCTCATGCTCCCTCGTCGCGGCGCGGGTTGCCGCGAGTCACGCCCGCGTATAACGGTAGCTTACACTGACCCCGTGCACGCGCTCGCTTCAGTCGATGACATCGCGGCGTTCCTCGACCGCCTGCTCGATGCGCCCCGCTACGAGGCCGCCGAGCCCGACTCGAACCGCCTGCTCTACCGCGCCGGCGCCGGCGTCTCGAAGGTGGCGGTCGCCGTCAACGTCTCCCTCACGACGATATTCGGCGCGGCGAAGGCGGGCTGCCAGTTGCTCGTCACCCATCACCCGCCGTGGGAGGCCGTCGACCTTCACCTTCGCGAGGAGAAGATGCAGGCCCTCGAGGCAGCGCAGGTCTCGCTCTACGCCGCCCACTCCTCCCTCGATTGCGCGCCCGAGATCGGCAACGGCTGGGAGCTGGCGCGTCTCCTCGGCGTCACCGTCGAAGGCACCTTTCTCGACTACAACGGAGGCCACGCCGGCGTCTACGGCCGCTGCGACGCATCGTTCGCGGACCTGATCCAGCGGACGCAGGCGCAGCTTGGCGTGCAGGTCGAGGCGCACGAGCACGCGACGTCGTTCGGGAAGGTCGCGCTCGTGCCCGGTGGGGGCGGCATGACGCACGACCTCAAGCAGGCGCTCGATCTCGGCGCGGACACCTACGTCACGGGTGAAGGCGGCATGTTCACCCGCATGTTCGCCCGCGAGACAGGCATGAACCTCATCCTCGCCACGCACTACGCTACCGAGGCCCCGGGCATCAAGGCGCTCGGCCAGCGCATCAGCGACGACGCGCAGGTGCCATGGGAGTTCATCGCGGAATCGCCGGACGTGTTCTGATGGCGCAGGCAACGCCCGTCCCGCCCCAGTTCCTCGAGCGCGTGCGCGAGATCGAGATCCGCGCGCGCCGCCTCGTCGCCAACGTCTTCCTCGGCGAGTACCACAGCGTCTTCCGCGGCCGCGGCATCGAGTTCGCGGAGGTGCGCCAGTACGAGCCAGGCGACGACGTCCGCCTCATCGACTGGAACGTCACCGCGCGCATGGGCGCGCCCTTCATCAAGAAGTACGTCGAGGAGCGCGAGCTGACCGTCATCCTCGCCGTCGACCTCAGCGCATCCTCCGCGTTCACGACCGCGGATCTCACCAAGCGCGAGCTCGCCGCCGAGGTCGCCGCAACGCTCGCGTTCTCTGCGATCGCCAACGGCGACCGCGTCGGCCTGCTCGCCTTCACCGACCGCATCGAGGAGTTCATCCGGCCCGCGAAGAGCCGCCGCCACGTCCTCCGCATCATCCGCGAGCTGCTCTACCTCCAGCCGCACGGTCGCGGTACCCGCATCGGCGAGGCCATGGGCTACCTCGGCCGCGTCCTTCGCAAGCGTTCGATCGTCTTCCTGCTCTCCGACTTCTACGACGACGGCTACGAGGCGCCGCTGCGCGCCGTCGCGCTCCGCAACGAGGTCATCGCGCTGTCCCTCACCGACCCGCGCGAGCTGGAGCTGCCCGAAGTCGGCCTGGTCGAGTTGCAGGACGCTGAGTCCGGGCAGCGCGTGCTCGTCGACTCCACCAGCCCGGCCGTCCGCGAGGCTTGGGCCCGCCGCGGCGCCGAGCTGGCCGCCCGCCGCCGCCGCACCCTCGCCGCCCTCGACATCGAGGAGATTCCTCTCCGTACCGACCGCTCGTACGTCGAGCCGCTCCTCCGCTCGTTCCGCGCCCGGCAGCGCCGTCGCTAAATCCGTCGAAGATCGAGACTAGATGCCCTTGCAATTGACCGTACCGCCGTATATGCTAAATCACGCATAGACGGGAGTTAGGCTCGATGCCACAGCTTCGCCCCGGCGCCATGGAAGCCCCAGCGGCCGCCACCATCAAGTTCGTCGTCTCGCCCGGGCTCGATGTCCTCAACGCCCTTTACTTCACGTTCCTCGCCGGCGAATACGAGGGCGTCGGCGCCTGGCCCATAGAGACGCACGCCCGCCTCGACGCCGGCCTCCGCGATGAGCTGAATGCGCTGTACACCTACCCGCGCGGCGAACCCGGCATCATGGGCGCCCTCACCGATGTTGTGTTCTCCCGCAGGGAGACGTGGGGATCGGTCGAGGCCGTCCTCGACTTCATGCGCGGCCTGCCCGCCGGCGGCACCGCCGATCCGCACGACAGCGGCATCCGCGGCCTCGCCATGCACGCACTCCGCTGGCCGTGCGACGCCGATGGCTACCCCGCAGGACCGATGATCGCGCAGCCCTCCCGCGACAGCTTCGCGGAGATCGTCGCCACCGGCGATGTCGACCTCGACAAGTCGCTCGCGCTCTACGACGACCCCGAGCAGGTCCGCGCCCGCGTCATGCGCCTCATCCGGCGCTTCTACGACGAGCACTACCGCCACGATGAGCAGCGCCGCATCCCGATCATGCAGCGGAGCGTCGAGTCGCGCCGCGGCCAGGAGCGCGACGACCCGCAGGCCGTCCTCGACAGCCTCACGCAGCGCCACATCTCCTGCATCGAGGAAGCCGGCGAGCCATACACGACGTTCATCTTCGCCCCGTCAGTCGATGTCGGCGCGTACCTCTCGTGCACCGACACGCCGCCCGTCCACGGTGTCTTCTATCCGGCGGAGGCCGCCACCCTCGACACCGAGGATCCGGACGAGCGCGCCGAGCGCATGGCCCTCGTGTACAAGGCGCTCGCCGACCCGCAGCGCCTGCGCATCCTCCGCCTTCTCGGCGACCGCGAGCTGTACGTCCAGGAGATCGTCGAGCGGACGGGCATCAGCCAGTCGGTGGTTTCGCGGCACCTGAGCTTCATGAAGGCCGTCGGCCTCGTGTCGCCGCGCCGCCAGAACAACATGAAGTTCTTTTCGATCAACCGGCAGATGCGTCACGAGCTGCGCGCAGCCGTCGACGCGCTCATGCCGCCTGCGTAGGCCGGAGGGAGGCGCGCGATGTTGGAGCACTACCTGTACGTGAACGAGAAGCTCGACGAGTTGGAGCGCGCCCGCCCCCGCCGGCCGCAGCAGCCTCAATCGCCCCGTCCCCGCCCCCTCGGCGGCGCCGCGGTGACGCTCGGCCGGCGTGTACGCAGGATCGGCGAGGCCCTTGAGTCCTGGGGCCAGCCCGCGCCACGCTGCGCCCGCTCCTGACCGCTCCCGCCAGCGCCGTCCAACCGCTAGCCTCCACGCATGCGCATCGTCGCCACTCGCCGCGTCGTCGACACGTACGGTACCCGCATCCGCGACGCCGATCCCGAGGCCGCGTTCATCGTCCCCCGTGTCAGCGATGGCGCGCTCGCCTGGGACGACGATCCCGCCACCGCTGAAGCCGTCTGCTTCTCAGAGGACATGTGGCAGGAGCTGGAGTTGCGCCAGCTCGTCATCCCCGCCGTGTTCCGTCTGGAAGGCCTCAAGTGGTTCCACACCTTCAGCGCCGGCGTCGACAATGCGGCCTTCCAGGTGCTCATCGACCGCGGCGCGATCCTCACCAACTCCTCCGGCGCGTCGGCGCCGTCCATCGCGCAGTACGTGCTGGCCATGATGCTCGCGCGCGCCAAGCCGCTCGCCGCCTGGCGAGAGCAACAGGCCGCGCGCGAGTGGAAGCAGATCCCGTCGGGCGAGCTGACCGGCCAGACCTGCGGCATCATCGGCACGGGCGCCATCGGCGGCGAAGTCGCGCGTCTCGCGAAAGCCTTCAACATGCGGACCATCGGCGCGCGCCGCTCGAACGTCTTCACGCCGTACGTCGACGAACAGCTGCCCATGACCGAGCTCAACCGCCTGCTCGCGGAGAGTGACTACGTCGTGCTCGCGTGCCCGCTCACAAAGGAGACCGAAGGCCTCATCGGTGAGCGCGAGCTGCGCCTCATGAAGCCGACCGCGACGCTGATCAACGTCGCCCGCGGCCGCGTCGTCGTCGAGCGGGCGCTCATCGCCGCCCTCCGCGAGGGCTGGATCGCCGCCGCCTGCCTCGATGTCTTCGAAGAGGAGCCGCTGCCGCCCGAGAGCCCGCTGTGGGCGATGGCTAACGTCGCTATCTCGCCGCACAACTCTGGCTTCTCACCGCTGAACATGGAGCGCGCCATGTCCATCTTCATCGAGAATCTCGGCCGCCTCGTCCGCGGCGAAGACATGCGCAACCGCGTGCTCCGCGCCGGCGTCGGCTAGACCGCCGACGCCCCCGGCACTGGCACCACCGCCCCGCTGACCCGCTCCCCCGCCGGCGAGCACAGGAACGCAACCACGTCCGCGACGTGCTGCGGGTGGTTCCCGTCGCCCGCGATCTCTTGCCCGCGCACCGCCGCCAGCGCTTCCTCGTGCGTGATCCGCCGCGTCGGCCCCGGCGCGACGGCGTTGATCGTGATCCCGTGCGCGCCCTCCCGCGGCCCGAGCGTCCGCGCCAGCCAGTGTCGCGCCGCCTTGCCGAGCGGATAATCCAGCGGCGCCTCCGGCGGTCCGAACCGCCACTCGTCGGCCATGTGTCCGCCGATCAGCACGATCCGCCCCCAGCCGCGCTCCCGCATCGACGGCAGCGTCGCGCGCAGCAGGTAGAACACGCTCTCGATCTCCTCCCCGACGACCTCGCGCAGGTGCGCGGGCTCGATCTGCGTCACGTCCTGCGGCTTCCAGGGGCCGCCCGCGTTCGCCACGAGGATGTCGAGGTGGCCGAACGCATCCAGCGCTTTGCGGACCATCCGCTCTACCTCGCCCGCGTCGGCGATGTCCGCCCGAACCGAGAGCGCGCGCCGTCCCATCGCCTCGATCGCCTCCGCCGTGCGGTGGACGTGCTCCTCTTTGCGGTGAAAGTTCAGCGCCACGTCCGCGCCGTCGCGCGCCAGCGTAAGCGCGATGCTCCGTCCTATGCCCTGCCCGCCGGCGCCGGTCACCAGCGCCACCCGTCCTTCGAGGCTCATGGCCGCAGTCTACGCTTTCGTCATTGGTCGGGAGCGGGCGCGGCGATACCCTGAGCCGCATGACCGGGACGCAACGTAAGCTCGCCCTCATCACCGGTGGCACGCGCGGCATCGGCCGGGCCATCGCCCTCCGCTTCGCCCGCGAGGGCTACGACGTCGTCGTCGCCTACTCGCGTAGCCAGGAGCACGCCGACGCCACCATGCGCGAGCTGCGCGAGATCGGCGTCCGCGCCGAGGCGCACCAGTGCGACGTCGGCGACCGCGAGCGCGTCTTCGAGATGGTGCAGCGGGTCGGCGAGCGTTTCGGCCGCATCGATGTGCTCGTGAACAGCGCCGCCCGCGGCCTCGAGCGCCCCCGCGCCGCCATCGACTCGCTGCCGAAGCACCTGCACCACACGATGGACGTCAACGTCTTCGGCCCCTGGTTCGCCGCCCAGGCCGTCGTCAAGTACATGGGCGAGGGCGGCGCCATCATCAACCTCCTCTCGCCCGGCGCCCACCGCTACCTGCCGAAGTACGCGCCCGTCGGCGTGACGAAGGGCGCCCTGCAGTCGCTCACGATGTACCTGGCCGTCGAGCTCGCGCCGCGCGGCATCCGCGTCAACGCCGTCTCCGCCGGCCTCGTCGAGGGCAGCGAGGGCGTGCGCATGATGGGCGAGGACGTCCTCGATGCCTACGAGGCGAAGATCCCCGCCGGCCGTCACGTCACGCCCGAGGACGTCGCGGACGCGGTCTGGTTCCTCGCCTCGCCCGCCGCGTCGATGGTCGTCGGCCAGGTGCTCCTCGTCGATGGCGGCTACTCGCTGCTCGGGCTCGTCTAGCGCCGCGCTCGCTAAAGGATCTTCGAGAGGAAGCTCCGCGTCCGCTCGTGCCGCGGATGGTCGAAGAACTCCGCCGGCTTGTTCTCCTCCACGATCACGCCCTCGTCCATGAGCATCACCCGGTCCGCCGCCTCCCGCGCGAACCCCATCTCGTGCGTGACGACGATCATCGTCATGCCGCCGCGCGCCAGCGCCTTCATCACCTCCAGCACCTCGCCGACCAGTTCCGGGTCGAGCGCCGACGTCGCCTCGTCGAACAGCATCACCTTCGGCTGCATCGCCAGCGCGCGCGCGATGGCCACGCGCTGCTGCTGGCCGCCCGAGAGCTGCGCGGGGAAGGCATGCAGCTTCTCGCCCAGCCCCACCTGCTTCAGCAGCTCGGTCGCCGCCGCGAGCGCCTGCGCCTTCGGTACGCCGCGCACCTTCATCGGCGCGATGGCGACGTTGCCCAGCGCCGTCATGTGCGGGAAGAGGTTGAACCGCTGGAACACCATGCCCACGTGCGCGCGGGCGCGCGATGCCTCGCGGTCACCCAGCGCCTTCAGCCGGCCGTTCACCTCCCGGTAGCCGACGAGCTGCCCGTCGACGTAGATGCGCCCCGCGTCGAGTTCGTCCAGGTGCGCGATCAGCCGCAGCAACGTGCTCTTGCCCGACCCGCTCGGCCCGAGGATGACGATCGTCTCGCCCTGCTCGACGTCGAACGACACGCCCTTCAGCACCTCGACGTGGGCAAAGCGTTTGTGTACGTCCTCGACGCGCACCATGTTCATCGCGACTCGCCCCCGCCCGCCGTCCACCGCTCTGGCAGCGCCAGCGCCCGCCGTACCCGTTGCCACACGCCGCCACGCTCCTGCTCCGGCCGCAAAGACTGCTCGATCTCGGCCTGGATGAACGACCAGACCGTCGTGAAGAAGAGGTACCAGAGGCTGGCGACGACGAGCAGCTCCATCACCTTGAAATTGTTGACGTAAATCGCGCGCGAGCGGAACAGCAGCTCCTGGTACGAGATCACGTACGCCAGCGACGAGTTCTTCAGCATGGCGTTGAACTCGTTGCCGGTCGGCGGCACCACGACGCGCGCGGCCTGCGGCAGGATCACGTGCCGCATCGCCTGCAGCCGCGTCATCCCCAGCGACTTCGCAGCATCCATCTGCCCCGTCTCGATCGACTCGATGCCCGCGCGCATGATCTCCGACATATACGCGCCCTCGTTCACCGCAAGGCCGATCAGCGCCGCCTGGAATGAGCTGAGCCGAAGCAGGTCGGGGTCGTAGAACGGCAGCCAGGCGATCTCGTCCGGCGCGTAGAGCGGCAGCGCGAAGTACCAGATGAAGAGCTGCAGCAGCAACGGCGTGCCGCGAAAGAACCACACGTACAGCCCGAAGAGCTGGCCGATCACGGGGATCTTCAGGTTGCGCGGCACCGCTGTCACGACGCCGAGGATGATCCCCCCGATCTGCGCCAGCACCGAGAGCTGCAGCGTCCGCCACGCCCCTTCCCGAATGCTGTCCCGGAAGAGGTACTCACCGACGGTGCCCCAGTCGAACTCGCGCGCCAGGATCGGGAGCTGCAGCAGATCCAAAAGCATCATGTAGACGAGAGCCCCCGGAACTCCGAGGGCTCTCTCACTCCTTTAGTTGCGCGTCCGCCTACGATTCGATCGAGCCGGCGGTGAGGTTCCACTTCTCAAGGATCTCGTCGTACGTGCCATCCTCCACGATCTGGTCGAACGCCTGCTGCAGCACGTCCTCCAGCTCGTCGCTGTCCGGCCGCAGCGCGATCCCGTACGGCCCGGGATCGATATTCGTCGGCACCAGCTCGATGTCACCCTCGTTCTGCGACGCCGAGTACGCCGCCACCGGGTAATCGGCCAGCTCCGCGTCCGCCTGCCCCGCGAGCAGCGCCTGCACCGCCTCCGGGTCAGTCTGGAACTGCAGGATGTTGACCGGCTCGTCGCACGTCTCATTCAGCGACTCGAGGAAGTCGACCTGGATCGTCCCCTGCTGCGCCGCGACGTTCAATCCGCAGAGGTCCTCCGCCGACTGAATGCCCTCCGGATTTCCCGCCTCGACGATGATGCCCGTGCCGGCGTTGAAATATTCGATGAAGTCGACCTGCTCGTCGCGCTCAGGGTTCACCGACATCGCCGACATGATGATGTCGAAGCGTTCGCCCAGCAGCTCCTGGATCAGGCCGTCGAACACGGTGTTCTGGAACTCCACCTCGACGCCGAGTACTTCGCCCAGCGCGTTCGCGATGTCGATGTCGAGGCCCGCCGGGTCCCCTGTAGCCTCATCGATGAACTCGATTGGCGGGTACGCGATGTCGGAGCCGACGGTCAACGTCCCGTCCTCCAGCTCGGGCACCCCCGAGATCTCGATCTCGCCGCCGGCCGGCGTGCCGTCGGCTGGTTCCGTCGCCGCGGGCGTTTCATCGCCGTCGTCGCCGTCCTCGTCGTCGTCATCGCCGCAGGCGACGGCGAACGCCGCGACGATCAAGGCGACAAGCCCCAGCAGCCAGAACTTGCGCACGGTCTCGTACATGGATCCCTCCTTCTCCTCCAACGACCACGATCGTGGCCACGCCAGATCATGCGCGCGCAGCGCATGCTCCGTCAAACATCGGCCAGCCGACGCCACTCGGAGGAGAAGAACGAGCAGCGGGGCTCCGGTCGATGGGGGTGGTCCGGAACCGCCGCTGCTCTTCGGGTCTAACGGCCGAGGCGCCCAAAAGGTGACGGCTACGGCCACCGGCGGCGACGGGCGGCCACGGGCGGCCACCGGCCTATCGTGCGCGGCGGCGCCGGGGTAGGCTGTGCTCCGTGGCCAGCGCGGCAGCCCGAAAGGCACTCTAGGTGCGCCCCCGGATCGGCATAATCGGCGCCGGCCGCATGGGCACCGCCCACGCGAAGTCGGCGCACTTCCTCATCAAGCACGGCCTCGTCGATGGCGAGCTGGTCGCCGTCGCCGACCCCGACCCCGCGCGCCGCGAGAGCTTCGCCCGCGCCGCGCGCATGCCCATGGCCACCGCCAGCGCCGACGAGCTGATCGCCTCGCACGACGTGAACACGGTCTACGTCTGCACGCCCACCTTCAGCCACCGCGGGCTGGCGCTGAAGGCGCTCGCGGCCGGGAAGGCGCTCTTCTGCGAGAAGCCCCTCGCCTTCAACGCTACCGACGCTGCTGAGATGAGCGAGGCCGCGAAGCGCGCCGGCGTCACGCACCAGGTCGGTCTCGTGCTGCGCTACTCCGCCGTGATGAACGTCACCCGCGAGCTCTGCCGCGAGCCGTCCGCAGGTCGCGTGATGACGGCCGTTTTCATCGATGACCAGTTCTTCCCGATCCAGGGCCACTACGAGACCACCTGGCGCGGCGACGTCACCCAGGTCGGCGCCGGCACCCTCCTCGAGCACGCGATCCACGACATGGACATCCTCGTCTCGATGCTGGGGCCCGTCCGCCGCGTCTACGGCGTGACTCGCAACTTCGCCGGCAAAGAGGGCGTCGAAGACCTCAACAACGCGATCCTCGAGTTCGAGAGCGGCGCCACCGCGAACCACGTCTCCATCTGGCACAACATCCTCCACCGCGGCTCGAGCCGCCGCCTCACCATCTCCTGCGAGAACGCGCAGTACGCGTGGGACGACAACGACTGGTCCGGCCCCATCCGGGTCGACCGGAACGAAGACGGCGGCCGGGACGAGATCCCGTCGGAGGAGATTGTGCGACGCCACATGGAGGCCGCCGGCGTGACGGAAGCGCCGCTGCGTGACGTCATGACGCCGGAACCGGCCGGGCAGGACTACCTCCTTGAGAACTATCGCTTCCTCCAGGCAGTGAGCGAAGATCGGCCAGCCTTCCCGGACTTCGATATCGCCGTCTACGCCCACCGCGTCGTCGACGCGATCTACCAGTCGGCCCGCGAAGGACGGCCCGTCGACGTGGGAGCGTGACATGCCCGCCTACGACCTGATCATCCGCAATGGCCGCATCGTCGACGGCACGGGCGCGCCCGCGCGCGATGGCGCCGTCGCCCTGCGGGGCGACCGCATCGCCGCCGTCGGTGACGTCGCCTGCCGCGCGACAGTCGAGATCGACGCCGGCGGCCACGTCGTCGCGCCCGGCTTCATCGACGTACACGCCCACGACGACGCCGCCGTCGTCCGCGAACCGGCCATGGACTTCAAGCTCATGCAGGGCGTCACCACCGATGTCGTCGGCAACTGCGGCGCTGGCGTCGCCCCCGCCGACGATGTCTTCCGCCGCTACTATCCTGCCGGCTTCGGCCCCATCCTCGGCGATTCGGATCTCGCGTGGTCGACGACGGACGAGTACTTCGCCGCCGTCGACGCCGCCAGTCCCGCATGCAACGTCGCCGCCTACGTCCCGCACGGCGTCCTCCGCTCGATTGTCCTCCGCAACGAACAGCGCGCGCCCACCGCCGGCGAGCTTGCCCGCATGGCCGGCCTGCTCGAGGAAGGCATGGCCGCCGGCGCCATCGGCATGTCCACCGGCCTCATCTACCCGCCCGGGCGCTGGGCCCAGACCGACGAGATCATCGCGCTCGCGAACGTCGTCGCGAAGCACGGCGGTATCTACACCAGCCACATCCGCGACGAGGGTCCGCGGCTGCTCGAGGCTGTCCAGGAAGCCATCACCATCGGCGAGCGGTCCGGCTGCCCCGTGCAGATCTCGCACCACAAGGCCGGCGGCCCCGCGTGGTTTGGCATGACCGAGCAATCCCTCGCGATGATCGAAGCCGCCCGTGACCGCGGCGTGGACGTAACCGTCGACGTCTACCCCTACGTCGCGTCCAGCTCGTCGCTCGCCGCCATGCATCGCGCCGGCGGCGCCGGGCTCTGGGACCGCGTCCCGTCCATCATCGCCAGCGTCACCTTCAACAAGGAGAAGTACGAGGGGAAGTACGTCTCCGAGATCGCCGAGGAGCTCGGCGTGACTCCGACCGAAGCCGCCGAGCGCGTGCTCCGCGACGAGCAGAACACGCCCTCCGTCATCATGTTCATCATGGACGAGGCCGACGTGCGGCGCGTCGTCTCCTGGCCCCACGCCATGATCGGCTCCGATGGCCTGCCCACCGGCGGCAAGCCGCATCCGCGCCTCTACGGCACCATGCCGCGCGTGATCCAAAAGTACGTGCGCGAGACCAACGCCATCACGCTCGAGGACGCCGTCCGCAAGATGACGTCGCTCCCCGCGACCAAGCACCGCATCGCCGAGCGCGGCGAGCTGCGCCCCGGCTGCTTCGCTGACGTCGTCGTCTTCGACCCCGACACCATCGCCGACGTCGCCACCTATGCCGACCCGCGCCAGTACCCCACGGGCATCGATTACGTCGTCGTCAACGGCGCAGTCGTCGTCGAGCGCGGCGCCCAGACGTCCGCCCGCCCCGGCCGGATGCTGCGCCGTCGCTAAGCGCGTCTACGGGCCAGCGCAAGACCCGCGATCGCAAGCGCCATGCCTGTCAGCCCGGCCGCTACGAGCAGAGCGCTTCGTGTTGCTGTAGATGGGTGGCTGCCAGCGCCGCTTCCCGTGTTCGGCGGCCGGACGCCGGCGTCAGCCGTCTGACGCGCCAGTGCCGTTGCTCCGAGGTTCCCCTCCGGCGCGAAGTCCGGTATGGGATCCACCGCCCCATGAAGGAACACACATGACCCGTCTGCGCGCACGTAGATGCGCGTGCCTTCCTCCGGGCTCAGGAACACGCGCTGCCCTCGGTCAATCGCTGCCTGCGTCGTGATCTCGCGGTAGCCGGCCGGGATCGCGCAATCGCCCAGTGCGATCGCGGATCCGAGAGGCGTTGCGGAAGGAGTGGGCCGCACGCACATCGTCTCCGCGACGATCGAATGTCCTCCGGTCGCGATGAGCGTGCCCTCCACATCGAACGCGTCCACTTGCGCCTGCGCGAAGGCGACATACCAGCGATCCCCGGGCGGCAGCTCTGGCAGCCCCACCGTGTACCGGACCATGCCGTTGCCGGACGTAGGCGCTATCTCCGCCTGTATCGGCGCGGTAAACCCTTGCACCTCGAGCGGCGGCGTGCAGAACGGGTCAACCGCATTTCCGCGCACCACATGCATCTCACCTCTCAGGAGGTAGCGCGTCGCCCCTTCGATGGCATTCCATTCATAGGTCACGCCGTCGAGGCCCAGGCTCACCGCCGCCGGTGTCTCCGCCGGCTCAGGGGTTTGATCTCCTGCGTGACTTTGGCTGTCGAGACCCAGCGCGAGGGCGACCGCAGCGAGCCCGGCCAGTAAGCTTCTCATGGCAGTACAACGTCGAGGCCCGCCCGCGAGTTAACCCGAGCTCGCGCTGCGTCGGAGATGGATGCCATGGACATCCCGCCCATCGACCGCCAGGTCCGCCGCAACGTCGGCGCCGCCGCCGAACGCACCGGCTTCGGCAGCGTCGAGTGGGCCGTCCGCGCCGGCCACCCGGACGGCGCCGAGCAGACGGTCGGCCTCGCCACCTTCGATGCCGGCGAGAGCAACGTCGAGCACGTGCATCCGAACTGCGAGGAGGTCGTCTACGTGCTCGACGGCGAGGTTGAGCACACGCTGGGCGACCAGCGCGTCACACTGCGGGCGGGCGACCTCATCGTCGTCCCGCGTGGCGTGCCCCACCAGCTCCGCAACACCGGCGACGCGCCCGTCCGTGCGTACGTTGTGTTCTCGTCGCCCGAGCGCGGCTTTGAGCCAACCGGCCGCTGAGCTACTCCTTCGGGTGGACGAGCAGCACCGGCGCGACGCCCGAGCGCACCACCTTGTCCGTCGTCGTGCCGAAGAGCGCGCCGCCGAGTCCGCCGCGGCTCCGTGTCGCCATCACGATCACGTCCGGTTGTTCCGCCTTCGCCCGCTCGATGATCGTCTCGGCGGCGTCCTCCGAGATGTGCGCCTCCACGTGGATCGACGTGCCCTTCGGGAGTTGCCGGCCGAGGTTGAGCAGGTAATCCTGCATTTCGGCGATGCGCCGTTCGACGGCCTGCTCCTTGTTCTCCGCGAAGCTCGGGTCCGACGCCGGGATCACCACCGGCACCGTCGCGCCAAGCGTTGCCCCGCCGACGATGGGTGTGCGCATGCCGCCGCGGATGCGCGCGTGCGGCTCGTGCGCCACCGTGAGCAACGTGAACTCCGCATCAGGGAGCGCCGCAATTTTCTCCAGCACCGGCAGTATCGACTCGGAGAACGCTGTGCGGTCGAACGTGGCGAGGATCTTCATGCGGCACCTCCTAACGCGCTACGAAGCCGCCATCTACGGGAATGATAGCCCCGGTGATGAACGACGAGTCGTCCGCGGCGAGGAACAGCGCCAGCGCGGCGACCTCTTCCGGCCGCCCCAACCTGCCGACCGGCTCCATCGCGGAGTAGCCGGCGACGTCGGCATCGGACGGCGCCGCCCGGCGCACCATCGGCGTGTCGATCACGCCCGGGCAGAGGCAGTTCACGCGGATCCCCTGCGTCGCGTACTCCAGCGCCGTCGTCTTCGTGAGCTGCACGACGCCGCCCTTCGACGCGCAGTACGCCGGGATCCCCGCGAACCCCACCATCCCCGCCACCGAGGCGTTGTTGACGATCGAGCCGCCGCCGTTCTTCAGCATCTCCGGGATCGCGTACCGGCAGCCCAGGAAGACGCCCGTCAGGTTGACGGCGATCACGCGGTTCCAGTCCTCGAGCGACGTCTCGCCGGTCGGCACGCCCATGTGCCCCTCGATACCGGCGTTGTTGAACAGCACGTCGAGCCGGCCGTACCGTTCGACCGTCGACGTGACCATCGAGCGCACGTCCGCCTCGTTTGAGACGTCGGTCCGCACGAACGTCGCTTCTCCGCCCGCGCTGCAGATGGCCGTCACGGTGTCCATCCCGCCGCGCTCGTCCCAGTCGCACACGACCACCTTCGCGCCCTCGCGCGCGAACAGGTCCGCCGATGCCTTGCCGATGCCTGACGCGCCGCCCGTGACGATGGCGACGCGGCCGTCGAGCTTACCCATGCTCATCGCTCCTTATGTTGTAGATGTTGAAGCTGCCGATTATGCGCTCGCGGCGCCAAACGTTGACAACGGCCACCTGGCCTCGACGGCAGGCCGAAAGGCATCTGATACGATCCGCCCGTGAGCTTCACGACGTTCAACGTCGAGCGGCGCGGCCGGGTGGCCGAGATCCGCATGGCGCGCCCCGACCGGGGCAACCCCATCGACGCGCGCTTCCTCGACGAGCTGGACGCGGCCGCCCAGGCGCTTCATGACGATCCCGAAGTGTCCGCCGTCCTCCTCACCGCCGAAGGCGACGTGTTCTCGTCAGGAAGGCTCGCGGACGCAGAGGGAATGGCGGAGCCGCGGCGCCTCCCGTTCCGTGCGCTCGAGACCGTCTGCCCGCCGATCATTGCCGTCATTGAGGGCGACGCCATCGGCGCGGGCCTCGAGCTAGCGCTGGCCTGTGACCTCCGCATCGCCGCCGAGGAGGCGATGCTCGCCCTGCCCGATGTGGCGATGGGCGTGGCGCCTGCCGGCGGCGCAACGGCGCGCCTGCCGCGCATCGCCGGGCGCGGCCTGGCGGCGGAGATGATCCTCCTCAGCGCTCGCGTCGACGGGCGGCGCGCGCTGGCGTGCGGCCTCGTCAATGAGGCGCTCCCGCGGCCCGGCGTCCGCCAGCGCGCGGAACAGATCGCCGGCGACATCGCCCACCAGGGCCCGATCGCTGTGCGCTACGCGAAGGAGGCCATCGTCCGCGGCCTCGACATGCCGCTCGAGCAGGCGCTCCGCTACGAAACCGACCTCACCATCATCCTCCAGACGACGGCCGACCGCGCCGAAGGCGTCCGCGCCTTCCTGGAGAAGCGGCCGCCGCAGTTCGAGGGACGCTAGCCTTGGCCCGACGTCCTGACCGCCCGAGCTTCGGCGCCGTCATCAGTAACTGGCGCAACTACGACGCGCCGCTCGTTGAGAAGCTGGGCCTGGCCGCGACGAACTACTGGCGTCGCATCGTCCGGCTGCGCAATTGCTGCGGCAACGACGGCCAACCGGGCTGTTGACAGGTGCCCGTCGAGCCCCGTGAGGGCTCCGAACGCTGAGGCCCCCGATGCAACGTGAGCAGCCGCCGCCTCTTGCCGGCGCGGGCGGCGAAGACCGTGCGCGACGATCCCTGCCGGGTGACGAAGCTCCCCTGCGAGCGTGATTTTTCGCCGGAGCAGCGTCACTTCGGGCCAGCGGGCGCCGTTAAGCCGGTCGGATAGCGACGCCGCGGGCCACCCCCATCGACTGGCGACGCCGCTGTCCCCGTGGACTCCTCGAGCGCCCGCCGCCCCGGCTCCCCATCTCCGGTCCGGCGGGCGCTCACCCTGCGATCGCCCCTACCATTCACCCATGCCTGCCAGCTCCGTCGAGCCGGGCCTCTGCGCCGCCTGCCTCCACGCCGAGCGCGTCCAGTCCGCCCGCGGCTCGACCTTCATCCTTTGCGCGCGCTCCCGGACGGACACGCGGTTCGCGCGCTACCCGCGGCTCCCCGTCGTCCGCTGCCCCGGATACGAAAAGCGGTCGGTGCCGCCGCCTCCAACAGACCATGTCAATAACTAGCCGAGTGGTTGCGCGCGCGTTCGCGCGTCGCGCGCGTTCGCGTGTCGCGCGCGTTCGCGTGTCGCGCGCGTAATTGACGCTTTCGATGAGCCGTCCCTATACTCGATCACCGTATCCGCTCCTCCGCCACAACATAAGCCCGCACGGACCAGAAGGGGGTCGACGCATGGAAGACGTGGTCATCGTGAGTGGCGTGCGCACGCCGATCGGACGGTTTCAGGGCGCGTACTCGAATCTGTCGGCGTCGGACCTCGGTGCGATTGTCATAAAAGAGGCGGTGAAGCGCGCGGGCGTAAGCCCCGACCAGGTCGATCACGTCGTCCTCGGCTGCGTCGGCCAGGTGATGGAGGACGCCTACATCTCCCGCCACGCCGCGGTGAAGGCTGGCATTCCCATCGAGACGCCCGCAGTCACCGTCAACCGCATCTGCGGCAGCGGCCTCGAGGCGATCAACACGGCCGCCCGCTACATCCAGACCGGCGATGCCAGCGTCGTGGTTGCCGGCGGCGCCGAGAACATGACGATGATGCCCTACTACCTGCGCCAGGGCCGCGCCGGCTACCGCATGGGCAACGGCGTCATCGAGGACGGCATCCTGCACCTGCTGGGCGACCCGTTCGACAAGGTCCACATGGGCATCACCGCCGAGAACCTGGCCGAGAAGTACGAGATCTCGCGCGAGGCCCAGGATGAGGTGGCGGTTCGCTCCCAGGAGCGGGCTTTGGCCGCCATCGCCGCGGGCAAGTTCAAGGACGAGATCGTCCCTGTAGAGGTGAAGCAGGGTAAAGAGACGGTCACCATCGACACTGACGAGCACCCGCGGCAGACCTCGATGGAGGCGCTCGGGGAGCTGAAGCCGGCCTTCAAGGAGGGCGGCATGGTCACGGCCGGCAACGCCAGCGGCATCAACGACGGCGCCGCCGCGGTCGTGCTCATGAGCGCAGCGAAGGCGCGCGAGCTGGGCGTGAAGCCGCGCCTGCGCCTCGTCGCGCGCGCGGAGTCCGGCGTCGAGCCGTCGCTGATGGGCTCGGGCCCCA
>Ga0073934_10001688_pt1 | contig 51167 bp, 43 predicted proteins | sample LarsenN4metaG_FD_76834 | JGI IMG/M metagenome (GOLD analysis project Ga0073934, IMG submission 76834) | Hot spring sediment bacterial and archeal communities from British Columbia, Canada, to study Microbial Dark Matter (Phase II) - Larsen... ...
CGTCCATCCGTATCCCGAGCAACGCCTGTGCGTCAGAACCTGAGGGAAGAGCCCAGTGCGTTAACTGCGCACGCTGGGATCTGTGGAGGGGGTGCTCAGCAATGGGCATTCCTACTCCGACCCTTACGCCATGACGGCTAAAAGAACATCGTCAGATTCTTGGCCAACAGTACGCTCTGGTCGAGGATGATCTTGCGGCGGGCGAGCCTGAGCTGTCCGTCGAGCCGAGTCAGCGTGTCCTCGCGCCGCCCGACGAGCAAGTCCGTTTCCGATTCGAGGCGGTTGCGATACACGATGAACCGGCACTTCGTCGTCGCTCGCGCGCCTTCGGCCAGCGTCGACAGCGGCTCCGTCAGGCGGATGTTCGTGATCAGGTGAGACACGCGGGAAATCGGCTCGTCTGCCCAGTGCAGGCCGGTCTGAATCTGCTTGACGCGCTTTCTCAGCGTCTCCTTGTCGTCGTGAAACCAGGCGACGTCGTTCTCGTCCGTGATGTCGCGATGCCGATTCGCGAAAGACACGTTCTTGCGCATCGGCATCCAGTAGACGATGTCCTCCGTGAGCAGCTCGAGCCAGCGGTCGTACTCGCGCTCGTCGAGAAGGTCGGCTTCCGCATGAAGAAAGTCTTCGATCTCCCGCATCAGATCGAGATATCCGAGCCGTTCTTTGGTCAGGGACTCCATCGCGACGCGTCCTTCAAGACTCGGCCGTCCGGGCGCTCGACAGCTCGTCCCAACTGCGCGAGTCCATGTACTCCGCCCAGCGCTTGTAGAACGCCCGCGGATTCTGCTCGCTCGTGATCGGCTGCTCGGTGACGACGCCGGGAATGACGCGATGCCGCCCGCCGGCGCCGAGCCCGGCCTTGTAGTGGTACGGGCGCCGCCGCGCGATTGTGCCGCGGCTTGCCGCATGCGCGTAATTCCAGTTCTCCATGTCGTCCTGCTCGGTCATGCCGGCGGGACCGGAGTAGCGCATGTAGTACTCCCGCAGGAACTGTCTGACTTCCTCCGGCGCGTCCTTGTCGACGAAGTACGTGCGCCACATTTCGGTTTCATTCGGGCCCGTCGGATGCGAGACCAGCAGCGTGCGGGGCTGTTGGCCGTGAAAGGACATGTTCGGGAAGATCGTGCCGACCAGAGGCGAAGTCCCCGCCAGGTGGCCCTTGTTCTCGAGGCGCCGTTCCCAGCACTTCTGGAAGTACTCGGACGTCGCGCGAGACCCCGTGTACTCGGTGCGCGTCTCGTGGTTCGGATACACGCTGTATAGGATGCCGTGGCCCTCCGGATAGGCGGTGACGAGCAATTGCCCGAAGTCGTCGCGCCGGCCCGTCTTGCCGCTCGGCCCGAGACGCACGAGATCGACGGACCTGTGGCTCACGCCGTGCAGCCAATCGCCGGCGAAATTCTCCGCAATGAACTTCCAGTTGCAGGGCACCTTCCACTTCTGCACGCTGCCGAGCAGCTCCGTGCCGCCGTCGCCGCCGTCCCAGGCGCAGAGCCCTTGGTCGAGGGCGAAGCGCGCGTCGCCGAGGTATTCCTCGAACGACGGCGCGTCTTTGTCCCACGTTGCCCAGATCGTGCCCATGTAATTGGCGAGCTGCGCGACTTCGACGAGCCCCCATTTGGATTTGTCGAACGGCGGCTGATAGGCCCTCTCGTAATCCTGCACGCCGATCAACGTGCCGTCCGTCTTGTAGGTCCACGCGTGGTACGGGCACCTGAACACTTTGGTGTTGCCCTCGTCGTAACGGCAGACGCGCATGCCGCGATGAGCGCAGCTGTTCAGGAAGACGTGAATCCTTCCGTCCATGTCCCGCGTCAAGATGACGGATTCTTCGCCCATCTTGGAGACGAAATAATCGCCGGGATTCTTGATCTGGCTCTCGTGCCCGACGTAGAGCCAGGCCCGGCCGAAGATCCGCGTTTTCTCTTGCTCGTAGATGTCTTCGTTGACGAAGATTTCACGGCTGATCTCGCCGGCGCTCGTATCGACCAGGTCGCGGGCCGACGAGCTCGTCCGTCTCATGTCGCTCTCACTCGCATTCATCTAGGGTACGATCCTGTCCAACAGTTGTTGCGCCAATCCCGCGCCCGGCACGGAGATCCCCAATTCGCGCGCCAGCTTCAGCCCAAGCTGCAGATCCTTGTAGAAGATTTCGCGGGAGTGAGGCCCGAACTTGAGCTCCGACCATCCGTCGGCGATCCAGCTCTGTGCGAGGCCCTCATGGATGACTTTTTCCAAAACTTTCGGATCGAGGCCCGATTCGACGCCCACCTTCATCCCCTCGTAGGCCGCCATCATGTTCACCGTGATGATGATCTGATGAGCGAGCTTGGCGCGAACACCGGCCCCGAGGTTGCCGACGTGCCGGATCTTGGGGCCCGACGTTTCGAATAGCGGGCGGCACTTCTCGAGCGCTTCCGCCGAGCCTCCGACCATGTACGACATGGTCTTGGCCTTTGCGCCTCGCTCGCTGCCGCCGACCGGCGCGTCGAGAATCTCTACGTTGCGCTGTGCAGCCAGGGGCGCGAGCTTTTCGATCGTCTTGGGCTCGATCGTGCTGTGAATCACGACGATCGTGCCGGGCGCGGCCGTCTCGAGTAAACCCGCGGGTCCCGCGACCACGTCTTCCACCTGCGCGTCGTTCAGGACGCAGACCTGAACGATCTCGGCATGCCGGCCCACTTCAGCATTGGACGTGGCGATTCTTGCGCCCGCGGCCGCCAGCTCGGCAAGCGGCTCAGGCCGCGTGTCGTAGACCATCAGATCGTAGCCGGCCGCGGCGAGATTGATGGCCATGTACTTGCCCTGCATGCCGAGGCCGACGAAACCGACCTTCATCGAACGAACCCTCCTATGGGTCTGTGCCGCTACTGTGCCGGCGCGGTCGATCGCGCTCCAAGCGGCCGGCTCGTGGCGGGCCGCAGGATCGAACCAACCAAGCCCGCAGACCCAGCTCCCGACGCCGGGCCTCTGCAAGCACTCTGAGGCCCGCGGCCGCTCGAGAACATGGAGGAACCCGCCGGAGACTTGGACTTTTCTCAAGCGGGCGTACCATTGCGAGACACTACGCGCCGGAGCGCAAATGCTCGGCGGCGACGGCGCCGGCAGGGGGACGACGAAGTGGCGACGGCAAGGCTGGAACGGATACCGAGCTTCGCTCTCTACGGCGAAGTGCCGGGCAACGACGATGCCGAGCCGGCGCTCCACGTGGAGCCCATCGAGTTTCGCAGCGCGCCGCACCACTGGAAGATCCGCCCGCACGTGCACCGGGCGCTGAACCAAGTGATCTTCGTGCTGCGCGGTCGCGGCGTGTCGCTCGCCGAGGGCGCGACGATCCATTATTCGCCGCCGGCGCTGGTCATCGTGCCGGCCGGCACGGTGCACGGCTTCGACTTCGAGCCGGGAACGGAGGGTTTCGTCCTCTCGATGGCCGAAGATTTGTTCCACGAAGTCGCCGATCGCGACGCGACGATCGCCGCGCTGTTCGACAAATCCGCGACGCTCGAGCTGTCCAGCGAAGCCCTGCGCGGGACGGATCTCATGCCAGGGTTCAAGATGCTCGTGCGTGAGTTCAGTCACGCGGCGCCGGCGCGCTCACTCGCGCTCGACGGGCTGCTCGAGGTCATCCTGGCGAACGCGCTGCGGTTGTCGCGGCCGCCGGCAGGGTCCCCGCGCGCCGCCACCGGCGTGCATCGGCGCATCGTGCTGCGCTTTCGCGAGCTCATCGAGGCCGCCTACCGCGAGGGCTGGTCGCTCGCCGACTACGCGTCGGCTCTCAAGGTGTCGGAGTCGCGGTTGCGCCTTGCATGCTTGCGCGTCGCCGAGCAATCGCCGATGCAGCTCGTGCACGCCCGCATCCTGCTCGAGGCCAAGCGCCAACTGCGCTACACGAGCGCGTCCGTGAGCGAGATTGCCTACGCGCTCGGCTTCGACGACCCGGCGTACTTCACGCGGTTTTTCTCGCAGCGCACCGGGCTCTCGCCACGCGCGTTTCGTGCGTCGGCAGCGCGCTCCGCCCTCGACGGTGTCGTCGACACGTTATTGCGCGGGTGAGAGCCTCAGCAGCACCAGCCCGCAGACGATCAATCCGGCCGCGAGCACGCGCGTGAAGTCGGTCGACTCCCCGAAAGCGATCACGCCGACGACGAACGCTCCGACGGCGCCGATACCGGTCCAGACGGCGTAAGCAGTGCCGAGCGGCAGTGTCCGCATCGCGAGCGAGAGCAACACGAAGCTCACGATCATCGTCACGAGCGTGATGACGGTGGGCCAAAGGCGCGTGAAGCCGCTCGACTGCTTCATGTAGTACGCCCAGACGACCTCGAACAGACCGGCGAAGAAAACCAGGATCCAAGCCATGTCGGCGATTCTCCTCGTTGAACATCGCCGGGTCGTCCCGGGCTCTAAGCCCCGTGCAGCCCCGGGGGGGGGACCTGGCCTCGCAGGGCATCGTAGGCGAGCGCCGGGCCCTTTTCTAACGCGCTCGTTGGCCAAGAGACGGGCGGGCGCGGTTCCTTCGGTGGGCGAAGCCGTTCCTTGTTCGCAATCAGTTGTTCACGTTTTTCGGCCTGCCGCGGCCCGCCGGCCATGGAGCGCCCGAGTACCGTGACGTAGTTCGTGGCGACTCATTTACTTAGGTTGTTCGATGCCGAAGCCGACTGTTCGGCACACGGCCTGCGCGCCCGAATGTACTCGTTCGCGTCCGGCTTGCTGCGGCTCGATCATCGAGCGAGGATACGACGTTGGAGGTTTCGGAGCTTCCGGGCTACGAGCACGGCCAGCCAATTCACGACAGCAGCGCGGCCTACGTGTATCGCTCGAGGCGCAGCAGCGACGGCCTTTGCGTCGTCATCAAGCGCCCGAAAGGCCCCGCGGCATCGTTGCGACAACTGACACGTTATCGCAACGAGTTCGAGCTGCTGCGCTCGCTCGACTGCCGCGGCGTCGTCAAGGTTTTCGATCTCCTGAAGCACCAAGGCCAAGTCGCGCTCGTGCTCGAGGCCTTGAGCGGCCTGTCGTTACGCCGTTGGCTCGAGTCGGCTCCCGAGGCGCCGCTGCGCGAGCGCCTCGCCATCGCGGCGCAGCTAGCAGAAATCGTGGCGGCCGTGCACGCGGCCGACGTCATCCACAAGGACGTGAGCAGCCACAACGTCGTTTACGACCCCGAGACCGGCTGGTGCACGCTGATCGACTTCGGTATCGCCACGCGGCTCCGCAGCGAGCAGAGCAAGTTCAAGGCGCCCGCGGCGCTCGAGGGCACGCTCGCGTACATCGCCCCGGAGCAAACGGGCCGCATGAATCGCAGCCTCGACTATCGCGCCGATCTCTATTCGCTCGGCGTGACGCTTTACGAGCTCTTCACCGGCGCGTTGCCGCACGAGAGCGCCGATCCGCTCGAAATGGTTCATTTCCACATCGCCGGCAAGCCGGTGCCGCCGCACGAGCGCCATGCGCGCGTGCCGGAAGCCGTCTCGGACATCGTCCTCAAGCTCCTGCAGAAGGAGCCCGAGGATCGTTATCAGAGCGCCGCGGGTCTCGCGGCGGATCTGCGCCGCTGTCTCGCTGCGCTCGACGAGCAAGGCTCGGTGATCGGCTTCCCGCTCGGGAGCGCGGACGTCGTGGACCGCTTCGATCCGCCGCAGAAGCTCTACGGGCGCGCGGCCGAGACGCGGACGCTGTTGTCGAGCTTCGAGCGCGTCGCGCGCGGCAGCGTGGAGACGGTCACGGTGGCCGGCCCGCCGGGTATCGGCAAGACGTCGCTCGTGCAGGAGATCTATCAGCCGATCACGCGCCAGCGCGGCTATTTCGTCTCCGGCAAGTTCGATTTGCTGCAGCAGAACGTTCCGTTCAGCGCGCTCGTCGTCGCACTGCAGGATCTCGTGCAGCAATTGCTGACTGAAGGCGAGGAGGAGATTGCCGCGTGGCGCGATGCGATCCACGACGCCGTGGATCCGAACGGGCAGCTCATCGTCGACGTCGTGCCGGCGCTCGAGCGCATCATCGGCCCGCAGCCGCGCGTGCCGGAGCTGGAGGCGCTCGAGGCGCAGAACCGCTTCAACCTGGCGTTCCAGAGCTTCCTGCAGGTGTTCTGCAGGAAGTCGCATCCGCTCGTCCTGTTCCTCGACGACATGCAGTGGGCCGACTCGGCGAGCCTGAATCTCATCACGCGCATCGTGTCGGCCCGCGCGACGGAGTCGTTGCTGCTGGTGCTCACGTATCGCGACTCCGAGGTGGCCGCCAATCACCCGTTCATGCTGGCCGTGAAGGAGCAGGCGAAGCAGGGCGTGCCCGTGCGAGCGATCGAGCTTGCGCCGCTCGGCGTGCCGGCCGTCGCGGAGTTCGTCGCCGACGCGCTGCATTGCGCACCGGCGGACGCCACGCCTCTTGCCGAGGTGATCCAGCAGAAGACGGGCGGTAACCCGTTCTTCATGCGCCAGTTCTTGAAGGCGCTGCACGCCGAGCGGCTGATCAGCATCGACCCGGAAATAAGGCGCTTCCGCTACGACGTGGCCGCCGTCAAGGACGCCGCGATCACGGAGAACGTGGCCGAGCTGCTCGCCACCGAGCTCGAGCGGCTGCCCCAGCGCACGCGCGCGACGTTGCGCGTCGCCGCCGTCATCGGCGGCCGGTTCGATCTGCGGCTGCTCGCTAACGTGGAGCAGGCGTCGGCTGCGGACACGAACGAGAGCCTGCGTCCCGCCGTCGAAGCCGGGCTCATCGTGCCGTTGACGGGCCTCGAAAGCGTCGACGTCGACGCCCTGCAGTCGCCGCTCGTCTACGGGCGCTTCGCGTTCCGTCACGACCGCGTTCAGCAGGCGGCCTATGCCACGTTGCCCGAGAGCGAGCGACCGGCGCTGCACTTGGCCATCGGCCGCGCTTGGCTCGCCATGTTGCCGGCCGCCGAGCTCGACGGGCGCCTGTTCGACATCGTCGGCCACATGAACGAGGGCCGCGTGTTGATCCGCGACGAAGCGGAGCGGCGCCGGCTCGCGGACTTGAACCGCCGCGCCGGCATCAAAGCCCGCGACGCGACGGCCTACGACCTAGCGGTATCGAGCTTCAAGACCGCGATCGAGCTCGACGGCGACGAGGCATGGGATCGGCGCTACGCCGTCCAGTTCGATACGCACCGGCGGCTCGCCGAGGCGTTGGGGCTCACGTCGGATGCCCAAGGCGCGCTCGAGGTCGTCGAGCGGGCGCTCGACAAGGCGGCGTCCTTGATCGATCGCACGCACTTGAGCGCGATCAGGACGAACGTCTTGCTCATCATGGGGCGAATCCCCGAGGCGCTCGCTTGCGGGCGCGGAGCGGCGCGCGCGTTCGGAATAGACCTGCCGGAGCGGCCCGACGACGTTCGCGCGCTGCTGAAGCGTGAGATCGAATCGATCCGCGACCACGCCGCGGCCGTCGGCATCGAGAACCTGCTCGAGCGGCCGAAGATGGAGGACCCCGCGCAGATCGCGCTGATGGGCCTTCTCATGCACTGCCTGCCGGCGGCGTTTCAGACGGATCAGGAAAGCTACGCGCTGCTCTGCTGCACGATGGTCCGGCTATCGCTCGAGCACGGCAATTGCGCGCTGTCGGCGCGCGCCTATGGCTCCTTCGCGGCGCTCTTGAGCAGCCAGCTTGGCGAGTACGAGGAGGCCTATCGATTCGCGAAATTGGGCGTGGACCTCGCGCACAAGCTCGACGAGACGTCGATGCTGTCCGGCGTGTACTTCCTGTTCGCGATGTTCGCCTCGCACTGGGTGAAGCCCGTCGACGAGAGCGTGGCGCTCTACCAGCAGGCCGTGCATTTCGGCCTGCAAAGCGGCGACCACGTCCACGGCGGCTACAGCGTCGCCCGGCGATTCTCGCACTTGCAGGTGCGCGGCATGCCGCTCGCCGAGCTGCGTGAGGAGGCCACCGCGGCGCTCGAGATGCTCCAGCGCATGAGCGATGCGGCGAACGTGGAGTTCCTGCGGCCGAGGCTGTTGCTGATCGACTGGCTCCAAGGCTCGAGGCCTCGCGGCAACACGCTCGGCACGGACGACGCCGAGGAGTCGGTGCTAACGGCCGAGATCCAGGGCCGCGGCAACCGCTCGTTCGAAGCCGACTGGTTCATGATCCTCACGATCCAACGCTACCACGCCGAGGACTTCGCCGCGGCGCTCGAGTTCGCGAGCATCGCCTCGACCTTGCAGCCGTTCTGCGCCGGTTTCGTGACGCGTGCCGAGCATTCGCTGTTCCATGCGCTCGCGATGGCGGCCCGCTACGCCGATGCCGGCGCGCAGCAGCGGGCGGAATTCGACGAGAAGCTCGAGACGATCCGTGCCGAGATGCGCCGCTGGGTGAGCCTCTGCCCCGAAAACACGGAGCACATGCAGCGGCTGATCGAGGCCGAGTGCGCGAGGATTCGTGGCGCGCGTATCGAGGCCGCGGATCTCTACGATCGCGCAATCGTCGCCGCGCGCACGCATCGCTACGTCAACCTCGAGGCGCTCGCGGCGGAGCTCGCCGCGCGCTTCTGGTTGGCCGACGGCAAGCCCGAGTTCGCGCGAATCTATCTCGAGAAGGCGCTCGATGCGTACGAGGCCTGGGGCGCGACGGGCAAGGCCGCGGATCTGCGCGCCAAGCATGGGCTTGCGGCGGCACACGGCGCCGCCGTGTCCGTCACGGCCGGCTCGACGACGCTCGGGCCTTCGACGGAGCGGTCCGACGCGCTCGATCTCGCCACGCTGCTCAAGGCGAGCCAGGCGATCGCCGGCGAAATCGTGCTCGAGCGGCTGCTCGTGAAGCTGATGGACATCATCAGAGAGAACGCCGGCGCGGAATCCGTCACGATCGTTCTCGAGCAGGACGGCGAGTTCCTCGTGCAAGGCGTCAAGACCGCGAGCGGTGTAGCACGGGTGCTGATGGGCGAGCCGCTGCGCGTGTCCGTGGCGTGCTCGACCGGCATCGTCAACTACGTGTTGCGCACGTCCGAGCTCGTCGTGCTCGACGACGCGGAGCAGCAAGGCAAGTACCGCAGCGACTCCTACGTCAGGAACCGCCGGCCGAAGTCCATCCTGTGCGCGCCGGTGACGCACAAGGGCAAGCTCATCGGCGCCGTGTACCTCGAGAACAATCAGGTGGCCGGAGCCTTCACGCCGGACCGGTTCGAGGCGCTGAACATCCTGATGTCGCAGATGGCGGTCTCGATCGAGAACGCCACGCTCTACAGCCGCCAAGAGCAGCAGAGCCGCGCGATCGAGGCTGCAAACGTGACGCTGACGAAGGAGATCGGCGAGCGCAAGCGCGCCGAGAGCGAGTTGAGCCGCTACAAGGATCACCTCGAGGACCTCGTCAAAGAACGAACGCGCGAGCTCGAGAAGGCGCAGGGGCGCCTCGTCGATCTCTCGCGGCGCGCCGGCATGGCCGAAGTCGCGTCGGGCGTGCTGCACAACGTCGGCAACGTCATGAACAGCGTCAACGTCGGCGCCAGCGTGGCTCGCGAGACGGTCGGCGCACTGCCCGTGGAAGGGTTGGCGAGGGCCGTCGCGCTCATGGACGAGAACGCCGGTCGGCTCGGCGAGTACCTCACGTCGGACCCGGTCGGGCGCAAGCTGCCCGACTACCTGCGCAAGTTGAGCGCCGCGCTCGCCGAGGAAAAGCGCGCGATCCTGAGCAATATCGACCAGCTCGCCGAGCACCTCGAGCACATGAAGAAGATCATAGCCGCGCAGCAGTCGTACGCGAAGCGCGGGGGCGTCACAGAGGTTTGCACGCTCGAGGAGATCGTGGAAACGGCGCTGTCGATCAGCGAAGCCGCGCTGCGCGACAGCAACATCGAGATCGTCCGCAACTACGAGCCGCTGCCCCCGGTGCTCGTCGATCGTCACCAGATCATGCAGATCGTCGTGAACCTCGTGTCGAACGCGAAGCACGCGCTCGAGGAAGTCTCGCGGCCGGATCGTCGGCTCAACGTCTCGATCGCGAAGGTCGCGGGCGGCGCGCGGATCGAGGTTCGCGACAACGGCGCGGGCATTGCCCCCGAGCATCTGCCGAAGATCTTCAGCCACGGTTTCACGACGAAGAGAACGGGGCACGGCTTCGGGCTGCACAATTGCGCGAACGCCGCGCAGCAGATGGACGGCAGCCTCACGGCCTACAGCGACGGCCGCGGCAAGGGCGCGAGCTTCGTGCTGCGGCTGCCCGTCGAGCACGTCGAAGAGCTGCCCCAGCGCATCGGGTTCGCCGAAGCGAAGGGCGGCGCATGACGAGCAAGGACACGGTAGCCCGGCTCGTCGAGCCGAACCGGCGAATTCTCGTCGTCGACGACAATCGCGCGATCCACGAGGACTTTCGCAAGATCCTGAGCCGCGGCGGCGAGTCGCGCGACGACTTGAATGCGCTCGATGCCGAGCTCTTCGGCACGGCCGTCGAGTCGTCCGACGAGGGGTTCATCCTCGATTCGGCTTACCAGGGCGAGGAAGCGATCGAGAAAGTGCGCCAAGCGCGCGCACAGGGCCGCGCTTATGCGCTGCTTTTCGTCGACGTGCGCATGCCGCCGGGCCTCGACGGCATCGCGACGACGGCGCGGCTGCTCCGCGAGGATCCCGACGTCGGCATCGTGATTTGCTCCGCATACTCCGATCACAGCTGGGAGGAGATGACGGCCGCGTTCGGCAAGACGGACCGCGTCCTGATCCTGAAAAAGCCGTTCGACACGGTCGAGGTGCGCCAGCTCGCGCACGCGCTGCAGCGCCGCTGGGAGCTCGCGCAGCTCGCCGCGGTCAAGGTTCAAGACATGGCGGCGCTGATCGACGCTCAGACCGCCGAGCTGCGCGCCGCGAACGAGGCGCTGAAGCGCGAGGCGGCGTTGCGCGAAGAGGCGCTGAAGCGGCTCGGCGAATCGAACGAGCAGATCCGCGCGCTCGCGTATCAAGACGGCTTGACGGGTCTGCCGAACCGCCGGCTGTTCAACGAGCACCTCGGCAAGGTGCTCGCGCGCTCGCGGCGCAAGGGCACCGAGTTCGCCGTGCTGTTCATCGACATCGACAATTTCAAGCTGATCAACGACACGATCGGCCATCAGGCCGCCGACGAGGTCTTGCGCCAGCTCTCATCGTCGCTGAGCTTCCTGATCCGAACCGACGACATGGTCGGGCTTTACCACGACGACGACGTGGACGCGTCGTCGACGATCTCGATCGAGCCCGTCAGCGACGCCGTGCTCTCGCGCTTGGGCGGCGACGAGTTCGTCGTGCTGCTGCCCGACACGCGCGACCGCTTCGCGGCCGGCACCGTCGCCAGAAGGATCTTGGCTCACTTCGAGCACCCGATCACGGCCGAAGGGCACGAGGTGTTCGTCACGGCGAGCATCGGCATCGCCACGTTTCCCGAGGACGGCGTCACGAGCGAGATCTTGATTCGCAACGCCGACACGGCGATGTATCACGCGAAACAACAGGGCAAAGCGGCGTTCCAGTACTACTCCTCTGCCATGAACGCGGCTTCCGTCGAGCGGCTCACGCTCGAGACGGGCCTGCGCCACGCGATCGAGGACGGCAGCCTCGAGCTGCACTATCAGCCGCAAATCGAGATCGCGAGCGGCCGCGTCGTCGGCGCCGAGGCGCTGCTGCGCTGGGAGCACCCGCAGCGCGGGCCGATATCGCCTGCGTCGTTCATCCCGATCGCCGAGGCGTCGGGGCTCATCGTGCCCCTCGGCGAGTGGGTGTTCGACCGCGCGTGCGCGCAAGCGGCCGAATGGAGCAAGGCCGGGCTGCCGCATATTCCGATCGCCGTGAACGTGTCCGGCGTGCAGTTCCAGCGGCAGGACCTCATCGACGTCGTGCGCCGCAAGCTCGAAGCGTATTCGCTCGACCCGTCGCTATTGCACATCGAGATCACGGAAACGGCCATCGTGTCGGCGCGAGAACGTGCCATCGCGCTGCTCTCGCAGCTGCGCGACCAAGGTGTTCGGCTCGCGCTCGACGACTTCGGCACGGGCTATTCGTCGCTGAGCTACTTGAAGAGCTTCCCGATCGACACTCTGAAGATCGATCGCTCGTTCGTCGCCGAGATGCTCACGGATCACACGACGGCGTCGATCGTCGAGGCCATCGTGTCGATGACGCGCATCCTAGGCCTGCGCGTGATCGCCGAGGGCGTCGAGGATCACGCGCAATTTGCGTTTCTGCAGCGCATCGGGTGCGACGCCGTGCAGGGCTTTTACGTGAGCGGTGCCGTGCCGGCCGCCCAGTTCGTGAAGCTGCTCGAAAGCGCCGACGGCGGGCCGGCGCTCGGACGCCGCCGCCGCGCCGCATCCGTCAGCTAGCGTTCCGCATGCGACGGAGGAGACAGAGCGCGGACGACGTCGCGTCCGCGCTCTGCGGCACCCTGTGCGCCGGTTCCGCAGCCGGCTCGCTCACGCAGCGGCTACAGCAGCCGCGAGGCGGGCGTATGCAGTGCCGCGAGACGGCGGTTGCCGACGTCGCCGACGGCCTCGTCGATAGCGTCGCTCACGCAGCGCTCGCGCCAGCCGAGCGGTGCGGCTCTGCGCGTGCCGCGGCGGTAGCGTTGCGCTTCGTCGCGACACACTTCGTTCGCGGCTTGCTGCACGCGTTCGTACAGCGTTTGCACATCGGCGGCCTTGGCGAGATCGAGGTCCCAGACCTTGACTCGCTTCGTCGGCGCATCCTCGGCGATCTCGGCCGCGTCGCTCGCGAACGAAGTCAAAGGCAACGCCGTTCCTATGGCGAAGGAAGCAATCCATTTCAGCGAAGTGTTCATCTCGAAACGTCCTCTGTGTTGGGGGTGGAAGAGAGACGTTTCACGCGTTATCAAGTTACATACCATGTAACGCTACGCCGCAACTGCGAGAAAAAACAGCGGCTTGCCGCGGCAGCGAGATTAACGATCGTTCATCTGCGTCGCGCGAGCGGTACGCGGAATCCCACGCGCGGGAAATCGAGGGGCGCAGCGCTCGCCCGCGCCGCCGTCCGGCTTCCGAGTAGTCCGCCCCGCGCGGTTCCGCTATTCTCGGCTCGCCATTCTCGCGGCATGCGGCGGAGCAAGCAGTACCCCGATGCTGTCTCTGAAGCTCGTCTTGGCGAACGCGGCGCTCCTTGCCATTTACTTCGTCGCAGGCAAGCTCGGCCTGTCGTACTTCGGCTACATTCACCCGAGCGCCTCGGCCGTCTGGCTGCCGACGGGCGTCGCGATGGCGGCGTTCCTGCTCTTCGGCTTGCGTGTTCTGCCGGCCGTGTTCCTCGGCGCCTTCCTCGTCAACGTCACGACGGCGGGCACTGTCATGAGCTCGCTCGGCGTCGCGCTCGGCAACACGCTCGAGAGCGTGCTCGCCGTGACGCTGCTCCAGCGCTACGGCGGTGGACGGGCGGCGTTCGATAGCGCCGCCGGACTACTGAAGTTCGCGGGGCTCGCCGCTTTCTTGAGCACGACGGTCAGCGCGACGATCGGCGTCGAGAGCCTCACGCTGGCCGGCTACGCGCCCGAGGATGCCGTCGCCGCGATCTGGTTCACGTGGTGGCTCGGCGACGCAGCCGGCGCCGTGCTCGTGACGCCGTTGGCCGTTTTGTGGTGGACGAAGCCCGTGCGGCCGTTGTTCCCCCGAGAAAAGCGTGAGGTGGCGCTGATCCTCGTGGCGGTCGGCGCGGTGGGAGCCGTGACGTTTTTCGACCCGAGGCTCGAGGAGTATCCGCTTGCGTTTTTGTGCCTCGCGCCGCTCGTTTGGGGAGCGCTTAGGCTCGGGCCACGCGAGCTCGCGACGGCAGTTGCGCTGCTCGCCGTCGTTGCGACCGCGGCGACGGCGACGGGCAATGGCCCATTCGTGCTGGCGACGCCGAACGAGTCGCTGCTCGTGCTGCAGGCGTTTCTCGTGCTGATCTCGATGACGGCCCTGCCGATGGCGGCGCTCACCGTCGAGCGACGGACCTTGCTCGAGCGCGAGCAGGCGGCGCGCGCCGAGGCCGACGCCGCGTCGCGCGCGAAGGACGAATTTCTGGCCGTGTTGAGCCACGAGCTGCGCAATCCGCTGGCGGCCGTCAGCACGGCGGCCGCCGTGCTCGATACCGGCAACCTCGAGCAAGTGGAGGTCGGCAAGCTCGTCGGCAGCATCCGCCGCCAAGCGCAGCACCTCGCGCGGCTCATCGACGACTTGCTCGACATCGGCGGCCTGACGGCCAACAAGCTCGTCCTGCGCAAGGAGCCCGTCGAGCTCGCTGCCGCCGTTCGGCGCTGCGTGGACGTTCTCACGACGGCGCGCGGGCTCACGGCTGGGCGCATCGAACTCGAGCTCGAGCCCGTATGGGTCGATGCGGATCCCGTGCGAATGACGCAGATCGTCGAGAACCTGATCGGCAATGCGCTGAAGCACACGCCGCTCGGGCGGCGCATCGGCGTCGCCGTGCGTGACATCGCCGGCATGGCCGAGCTGCGCGTCGAGGACGAGGGTTTCGGTATCGACGCCACCTTGCTGCCGCGCGTCTTCGATCCGTTCCGCCAGGGCGAGCAAGGGCTGGAACGCGGCACGGGCGGCTTGGGGCTCGGCCTCACGCTCGTCCGCCGGCTCGTGGAGCTGCACGGCGGAACGATCGAGGCCGCCAGCGATGGAGCCGACCGCGGCAGCGTGTTCATCGCTCGGTTTCGCAGCCGGCTCGCGCCGATGGAAGCGCCGCCGCAGCCTGCGCAGCCGCCCGAGGCCCGCCGCCGCGTGCTGATCGTCGAGGACAACGTGGACGCGCGCGAGAGCTTGCGCGCGTTGCTCGAGGCGCTCGGTCACGAGGTGTACGAGGCGGGCGACGGCGAAGCGGGCATCCAGGCGGCGCTGGAGCTGAACCCCGATCTCGTGTTCGTCGACATCGGTCTGCCGCTCGTCGACGGTTACGAGGTGGCGCGCCGGCTGCGGGCAGCGAACCTAGCGGTGCGCCTCGTTGCGCTGACGGGCTACGGGCGGGACGACGACCGCAAGCGCGCGCAGGAGGCCGGGTTCGACGAGCACCTTCTGAAGCCCGCGACCACCGAGCGGCTGCGCGCGGCGATCGACGCGGCGACGTTGCGTTAGCGGCGTAAGACGTGCTCCGCCATGAGGAACGTAGCGGCGTTCCAGGACTGGCCGCGCATGCCGCGCGGCGCCGCGGTGCGCCCGTGCAGCCACTCGGCGAACGCCCAGTCGTCGAGGGCGCATGCGCGCGCGAGCTTGACGAGCTCGGCGCGCGCCGTGTGCCTGCGCCCGTTGCGGGCGAGTGCGGCAATGAAGAATCCGCCGATCATCGGCCACGCGCCGCCGTTGTGGTATTGCCACGCCGAGTTCTGGCGGTGACGCGCCATGTACGGCCGCCACAGCGCGCTTTGCTTGCGAATCGGCTGAACGACGGCGCGCACGGGGTAGGGCTCGTGAACGCGCGCCGCGAGAAGAGCGTCGAGCGTGCGGCGGCATGCGCTCGGGGCCAGAGCGCCGGAGAGCACCGCGAGCGCGTTGCCGAACACGTCGCCTTCCTCGCCGAAGAACGAGAAGTTCACGAAGCTCAACAAGAGATCGCGATTCCGTGCGCGCTTCAGCACGTACTCGTTCAGCAGCCGCGCGCGTCGATATTCGAGAAGCCCGGCCGAGAACGGATGGAACAATCCGTTGAAGCTCGCGCGCGTTTCCGCCGCGTGCGGCTGATCGAACAGGCGCTTTACGCGGTACCAGAGCGCGTTGGTGTAGAGCACGAAGCCCGAGCGGGGCATGATGTCGGCCCAATCGCTCGCTTCGTTCTGCTGCAGCAAGAAGAACCGCTGGTGCTCTTGGGCGCGCAGCCACTGGAGCGCGAGCGCCACCTCGCGGCGCCAGCGGCGCAACAGGGAGCGGCGCGAGCCGCGCGCGCCGCGCACATCGTCGAGCAGCGCCAGCGCGACGAGCCACCAGAGCGTCGAGTCGATGCAACCCAAATACCAAAAATCGGCCTCGCGCCGATCCGGTGCAACGAACTTCGGGATCTGGCCGTTCGGCGCCTGGTACGCGGCGAGCGTCTCGAGACCCGCGACGGCTGAGCGCTCGAGCGCGCGGTCGCCCGAGACGGCCATACCGAGCGCGCAGATGGCCGCATCGCGGCCGAAGATCGCCGTATAGCCCCTCGCCGCGGCGCGCGGCGTGGGACTGGCCGCGAGCACGCCGTGCGGCGTCAGATTGCGGTGGAGGAGCGCGATGCTGCGCGCGCGGCAATCGGCGAGCAGGTCGAGGTCGTTGCGGTTGCGCGGCATGGGCGGCCGATTGTAGCAATGCCGCGCGCGGCGATCGCGTGGCATGCAATTTGCTCGCGCTCGCTTCAGATGCTGCGAGTGATGCAATGGCCGCGAGCGGCCACCGATGCGTGGCGCGGCGACGTCGTGCGCATCGACGGCTCCACGATCGAGGTTCCCGGCACGCGCCGTATGCGCCTCTCCGTGCTGGCCGGCAACTTGCGCATTCATCGGCTGCTCGACCGGTTCGTGCGACCGGGCTCCACCGTCGTCGACGTCGGCGCCAACATCGGCTACAACACGATCCACGCGGCGCGGCTCGTGGGGCCGGGCGGGCGCGTCTTGGCCGTCGAGCCCGCCGGAGACAACCTCGAGGTGCTGCGCGCGAACGTCGCGGCGGCCGGCCTCGCGAACGTGCGCATCGAGCCCGTCGCGGCGGGCAGCGCACCGGGCATGCGCGATTTCTTCGTCCGCGGCCCGAAGAGCGCCGTCAATAGCCTGTTCGCGCGGAGCTGCTACGCCTTCGTGACGGACATCGTGCGCGTGCCCGTCGTGCCGCTCGACGATCTCGCGCCGGGCGGCGCCGATCTCGTGAAGATCGACGTCGAGGGCGCCGAGCTCGAGGTGCTCGAAGGCATGCATCGCATCCTCGCCACGGGACCGGTGCTGATCGTGGAGTGGCACCCGATCCTGCAGCAGTTGGCAGGCCATGCCGCGGACGCCTTGCCGCTCTGGCTGCTGCGGCGCGGCTGGCGCCTCGAGGCGGCGTCGCACACGGCCATTCGCGCGTTGACGGAGGCGGACGTCCCGCGGACGACGGCTCGGTGGCTCAGGCTCGAGCGTCCCGTCGAGCTGCTCGCCCGCCGCGGCTCCTAGAAGGCGCACCCGCGGCATGCCGCTTGCATGATCGGCCGGTTCGATCACGACCAAGGAGCGGTCTAATGGCGCAGCAGTCCCTCTTCGAGAAAGTCATCGTTCTCACCGGCGCGTCGAGCGGCTTCGGCAAAGGCGCGGCGCTCGAGCTCGCGCGCAAAGGCGCCAAGCTCGTCTTGGCGGCGCGGCGCATGGAGCTGCTCGAGGAGCTCGCGAACGAGTGCAACGCCGAAGGCGGCGAAGCGATCGCGTGCTCGACGGACGTGAGCCGGCGGCCCGAGGTGGAGCGATTGGCCGGAGCCGCGCTCGCGGCGTTCGGCCGAGTCGACGTCTGGATCAACAACGCGGGCGTCGGCGCGCTCGGTCGCTTCGAGCGCGTGCCCCTCGAGGTTCACGAGCAAGTGATCGCCACGAATCTGCTCGGCACGGTCTACGGCTCGTACTGCGCCTATCGCCAGTTCCTCGCGCAGGGCAACGGCGTGCTGATCAACGTCGCATCCGAGCTCGGCTTCGCGACCGTGCCGTACTACACGTCGTACGCGGCCGCGAAGCACGGCATCGTCGGCTTCACGGGATCGCTGCGCCAAGAGGTGAAGGAGAACGGGATCGAAGGCGTGCACGTTTGCACGATCATGCCGACGGCGCACGACACGCCGTTCTTCGATCACGCTGCGAACTACACGGGTCACGAGGTCACGCCGCCGAAGCCGCTGCACGATCCGCGCAAGGTCGTCGAAGCCATCGTGCGCATCGCCGGGAATCCCGAGGACAAGGAGATCGTCGGCGCGGACGGCATCGTGAAGCTCGCGATGGCGAACGTGTTGCCCGGCGCGGCGGAGAGGATCGGCGCGAGACAGATGCACAAAACGCAGATGGAGAAGCCGCCGCCGGCGGCCGACTCTCCGGGCGCCGTGCGCGCGCCGATCGACCGCGGCACGGGCGTCAGCGGCGGGCGGCGGAGCTAAGCGACGTCGGCGAGCGGCACTCGAACGTGCTCGGCCTGTCCGCAGGCAAGGCCGCCGAGCATTGACACGCTCGTTTCGCGCGCGCTTCAATCAGGCACGGCTCCAGGGCGTCACCCGAGGATTCGACGAGATGCGCACTGCAATCGCCTCCGTGTGCTGCGTCGCCGCTTGCACGAGCGCGGCCGTCGAAGCACAGCCGTTCGCCGACGCAGAGAGATCGGAGGCGCAATATCGGGTCGGGACCATACAGCCGGGCGGGCCGTGCGAGCAGCTGCACACGAGCGGGCTCGCCGACGTCGTCGAGATCGCGGCTCAGGCCATGCCGGCGGAAGGCAACACGCCGCGGCATTGCCGCGTGAGCGGCACGCTATCGCCGGAGATTGCGTTCGAAGTGCGCCTCCCGAGCGTTTGGAACGGCCGGCTCTACATGATAGGCAACGGCGGACACGCCGGCGAGGCGCTCGACAATCCCGGGCGCGTGGCGCAATTGCGCCAAGGGCTCGAGCACGGTTTTGCCGTTGCGCAGACGAACACGGGCCATTTCGCGAGCGAGGAGCCGGGCGCGACGTTCGTGCTCTCGAACCCGCAAAAGGCGCTCGACTACGCGTATCGCGCCGTGCACGTCACGGCCGTGACGGCGAAGGAGCTCGCGAGGCGTTACTACGCGCGGCCCGTCGACAAGGCCTACTGGAACTCGTGCTCGAACGGCGGTCGCCAGGGGCTCATCGAAGCGCAGCGGTATCCCGAAGACTTCGACGGCATCGTCGCGAACGCGCCGTGGGTGGACCAAACGGGGTTCACGATCGGCGCCATCTGGAATCAGCGTGCGTTCGCGGAAACGCACGTCTCGGCCGAGAAGCTCTCGCTCGTCGCCGAGCGTGGGATGCAGCAATGCGACGCCGTCGACGGCTTGCGCGACGGGCTCATCGACGATCCGCGCCGGTGCTCGTTCGAGGTGGCACGCGACGTGCCGACGTGCGCTGCCGGCAACGAAGCGTCCGCGGCGTGCTTGACGAGCGCCGAGGCCGAGGCCGTGCAGAAGGTCTACGACGGGCCGCGGAGCCGCGGCCGCGCGATCTTCCCGGGGTTCATGGTGGGCAGCGAGGCCGTGCTTCCGCGGCCGAACGGGCCGCCGACGAGCGGCTGGGTCGGGCTCATCGCGCCGGCCGAGGCCGGCGGCCGCACGGCGGACTTCGGGCTCGCCGAGGGCACGATGCGCTACCTCGTGTTCGATCCGCCGCGCCCGGAGTGGGACTTCAAGACATTCGACTTCGATCGCGATCCCGCGCTGCTCGAGCGCTGGGGCGAGCTCGCGAACGCGAAGCAGACGGATCTCCGCTCGTTCCGCGAGCGCGGCGGCAAGCTCCTGATCACCTACGGCTGGTCCGACGCGATCTTGCAGCCGCTCATGGGCGTCGACTACTACGAGAAGGCCGCCGCGGCCAACGGCCGCAACAGCACCGACTTCATGCGCCTCTTCATGATCCCCGGCATGGCGCACTGCGCCGGCGGTCTCGGCCCCGACCAGTACGACGCCGTGACCGCGGTCATCGACTGGGTGGAGAAGGGCACTGCGCCCGATTCGCTCGTCGCGAAAAAGATCGCGAACGGCGCGGTGACCCGGTCGCGGCCGCTCTGTCCGTACCCGCAAGTCGCGCGTTACCGCGGCGAGGGCAGCGTCGACGACGCGGCGAGCTTCGAGTGCCGAATGCCGGAGAGGCGCCGATGAGTCTCAAGTCCCGTTTCTCGCTGGCCCTCATGCGCGCGCTCGTTTGCGCACTCGGGGCCGCGGGAGCAGGCGCGCAGGAGCCCGTCGTCGCGGCTCCCGATCCCGAGGCGCTGTTCACGGATCCCGACCCCGAGAAGCACGCGAACAAGCAAGTCGTGCTGCACGTCTTGCGCGAGCTCATTCAGTGCAATTGGTGGGAGCAGGCCGATCGCTGGCTGACCGAGCGCTACATCCAGCACAACCCGAACGTGCAGTCCGGGCGCGACAACGTCGTCGCCTACTTCGCGGGCTTGCCGCGCGCGGAGACTTGCGACAAGTTGACGATGCCCGTCGTCACCGTGCTCACGAGCGGCGACATCGTCGGTGTCGTGCTCCGCATGGAGTACGACGACCCGCGCAACGAAGGGCAGAAGTACACGTCGATCTGGTACGACCAGTGGCGCATCGTCGACGGCCGTGCCGACGAGCACTGGGATACGGCTACGCTTGGGCCGATGGTGACGGCCCAGTAGCGCCGAGCGCGCGCGCCGGTCGCGTGAACGGCAGCGACCACCTCGGGAAGCCCGGGCTGAAGCGGCGGTTGAAAGCGGCTGTTTCGGCTTGGCGGAAACGAGACCGCGCCGCCGCGCAGTAACGTACGTTCGCGATTCGCGTTCGCTCGTCGCGCGCTCGAGCGACGCGATGATGCGCTGCCTCCAAAGCGGCGCTCATCGCCCGCGCCGTTCGCGGTCGACGTCTTCGTCGGCTCTCGACTCGACGCGCCTGACGATCCGCGCCGTCACGATGCTGCCGTCTGGGTGCTCGAGCAGCAGCTGATTGCGCCGCGCGGCGGCGCGCACGTCTTTGCCGCGCGGGAAGTCCTTTGCGGTGCCGCTGATCGTCGTCTTCGGAACCCACTCGCCGGTGATGCGTACGCCGTCGAGCGCTACGGTCACGCGGCTCACCCACTCCGTTGCGGCCGGCGTTCGGATGCCGCCGACCACGATCGAAGCCTTCTCGCGCTCGTAGACGCGCGACTCCGTGACGAGCGCCGCCTTGAATTCCGGGTCGGCGGCGCGGGCGGCGCCGGAAAGCGACAACGAGGCAAGCAGCAGAGCTGCGCCGAACCGAGTCACTTCAAGCCCTCGTTTCGAGTCCGAGGGCCGAAGTATAGGGCGCCGACTGACGTGGAGACGAGCGATGGAGCCGTAAAGCCGGCCCTTCGAGCGCCGCTCGACCGGACCGGCGCTGCGGCCGGCTTGCCTCGGCGTCGACGCGCGGCCACGATAGAGCGAGTCGTTTGCCGACGACGCCGCTCGGGGGTAATCGCATGAGGCCTTACGCGAAGCTTGCGGCTGCGGCCGCGTTCTCGATGTCGGCCGTTCCGGTCGCTGCGCACCACAGCAACTCGGCCTATCAGGTCGACCGGATCATCACGCTCGAGGGAACCGTCAAAGAGTGGCGGTGGATGAACCCGCACACTTGGCTCGTCATGACCGTCGAAGGGCCGGACGGAAAGACGCAGGAGTGGGCCGTCGAAGGGCGACCGCCGGGCATCCTCGGCCGCGCCGGGTGGAGCGCCAAAATCCTGCAGCCCGGCGAGCGCGTGACGGTGCACGCGAGCCCGGCGAAGAACGGCGACCCGGAAGGCATCATCGCGCGCGTCACGAAGGCCGACGGCACGGTGCTCGGCAATCAACCGAATTTCAATCGTGAAGCAGCGGCCGCCCTCACGCCGCCAGCTGCGGCGCCGCGGCCCGCAGCCGTCGGCAACCGGCCGAACTTCGCGGGCGTCTACTACCCGGCTCAACAGGGCGGTCAAGCCGCGCCGCCGCCGCGCCGGCCGGGCGAGCCGCTGCCGCCGCCGACGCGCTCGTCGCCGACGGTCGACGGCTCGCAGGGCCGCGGGCCGGACGCGCCGAAACTGACGCCGGAATATCTCGCGAAGTGGAACGCGATCGCGGCCTCGCGCATCAGCGGCTCGTACGAGACGGATAACGTGCACAACTGCCTGCCGCCCGGCATGCCGGCGATGATGAGCGCCGCGTACGGCATGGAGATCATGCAGGACGAGCAGAAGATCACGATCTTCACGGAGCATAACGACGCGATGCGGCGGATCTTCCTGGACGGCCGCAGGCCGTCCGAGCAAGTGCTCGCCGATCCCACCTATGCGGGTTACTCGACGGGCCGGTGGGAAGGCGACACGCTCGTCGTCGACACGGTGGCGCTGACGACGAAGTCGTACATCGACGGCTCTTCACCGCACAGCGCCAAGATGACGGTGCAGGAGCGCATCCGCTTCGTCGAGCCCGGCGTGCTCGAGAATCAAATCACCGTGAACGACCCCGAGGCGCTGGTCGAGCCCTGGCGCGTCGTGCGCCGCTATCGAAAGGCGTCGTATCCGAACGACGAGCTACGCGAGTTCGCCTGCGCCGAGGGCTTGCGCGACGCGCGGCACTAGCGCGGCTATTCCAGCTCCGTCGTCGCGGCATGCAGGGGCGGCGGAGGCGGCGGGTCGACGATCAACGCGTGGCAGTAATGCCGTCCGTTCATCGCGAGTAAGCGGTTCCATAGCCGTGAGCGTTCGTCGGCCGTCATCTTCGTGGCCCAGTTCCACGCTGCCGCGTAGTCGTAGCTCGCGCGCCAGGACGATTCGCCCCGAATCCGCTCCGCGGCGAACTGTTCGCCCCAGACGTCGGTCCACACACGATCCAGAATCAAGTACAGCGTCTGGTGGCCGTCGACGCCGTCGAGACGCTCGCTGAGCTGCCAGAGATGGCGGTGGCCGAGCTCGTGGACGAGCGTCGCGCGCTTGACGTCGAGGTCGTAGCTCGCGCGCAGACCCATCGGATACTCGGGCCCGCCGGAATGGCTCACGGCGTCGTCGATCACCGCGGCCACGGTCGTCTCCTGAAACGGCAGACACGTGCGTGCTTCGAGCGCCGCGACGATTCGCTCGCCGTCTTCAGCCCAGATCGCGCGGTAGTTGCGGGCAGCGTGCTCGTGCGCGGCCGTCGACGCGATGAACTCCATGTTGGGTTGCGCGTGCGGCGTCGCCGCAGCGCTACAGAGAAGCAAAACCGCCGAGGCCCGTCGGTGCATCGCGATACTCGTCGATAACTTGGCTGCCACGTCGAAGGCTAGTCTACGGGATACCGGCCGTCGGGAAACCTCCCGGCATGGTAGCCCTTGAAGCCGATTTTCGCCGCAAGGGAGCTCCGCGCCTCGGCGCCTGCCGCGAGCCGTTCCAACGCATGATCGAATGTCCAACGTGGCTCCCAACCGAGCTCGCGGCGCGCGAGGGTGTTGTCGTACACGCGGTCGATGCTCGGAAACATCTTCCAACCGCGCCGTGCGTACTCGCGCTCGTAGCCGGGCACTCGCTCGCCAAGCACTCCCGGAGCATCCATCCGCAATCGAGTCGCATCCGAGCGTGTGAACGGCGTCGTGGCGCTGATCACGTAGCGTCCAAATCGCAGCTCTGATGCTCGCGCCATCGCGAGCAAATGCGCTTCTACGACGTCCTCGATGTCGGCGCGCCGGTAACAGAGCTCGTTCGCCTTGACGTTGCCGTCCCGGTAGGCGCTCCGCACCGCCGCGTCGTCGTCCTCGTCGGGGAAGAACCGTGACGTCCGGAGGATCACGCACGGGAGATCGTATTTCCGGTGGAAGAGCTCGCAAAGATCCTCGGCCGCCTTTTTCGTGATGCCGTAAATGTTCTTCGGCAGGGGCACGACGTCCTCGGTTATCCACGCGGCCGGGGCTTCGAGGCCCGGGGAAAGCGAATGTCCGTAGACGCTCGTCGTGCTCGTGTACACGAACGAACGGACGCGAGCCTTCGCTGCCGCCTCGAGCAGGTTCAGGGAGCCGGCTATGTTCGTATCGACGAATTCCCGCCGGCCATGCGTGACGATGTGGGGCTTGTGCAGCGTGGCCGTGTGCAGCACCGCGTCGACGCCGTCCGCCGCGCGTTCGACGACGTCGGCATCGGTGATCGAGCCGACCACGGACGTGAACGGCGAGGGCGTTCTGTCCAAGCCGACGACTTCGTGCAAAGGGGAGAGCGTCCGCGCCAGAGCCTCGCCGAGGTGTCCCGCGCTTCCCGTCAGGAGAATTCTCACCGCGATGCCCGTCAGCGCACAGCCGCGAACTTGCGCGCGTCTGCAGACCACGGCGGGGCGTTCTCGAGCGCGTGTGGGATCTCTTCTGGCTCGTAGACGACCTGCCACATATCGAGATGCTGCGGCGCCATGAACCGTTCGTCGACGGCGTGGTTCAAGAGCGCAATCAGCGGCGCGAAGAAGTCGCGTGTATTCAACAGCACGATGGGGTGTACGTAGAGGCCCAAGCGTTTCAAGGTCAGGGCCTCGAACAGCTCCTCGAGGGTGCCGCAGCCGCCGGGCAGCGCGATAAGACCATGGCTCTCCGACAACATGAGGTGCTTGCGCACTCGGAGATCCTCGACTATCCGGAGCTCCGTGAGCTTCGGGTGTCCCCACTCGAGCTCCATCATGAAGCGCGGCAGGATGCCGCGCACCGTGCCGCCGCGCGCGAGCGCGCCGTCGGCGAGGGCTCCCATCGAGCCGTTCGCGCTGCCGCCGTAGACGATGCCGTAGCCGTGCTCGGCGAGTACCTCGCCCGTGCGGCGCGCGGCCGCGTGATACGCCGCGTCACAGAGGCGGCTCGACGCGCAGTAGACGCAGATCGTCTTGAGCGGCAGCGGTTCGTTCGAAGGCACGCCGACAGAATAACCGACGGCGCATGCCAGCGGGACCGCGCGCGACCACGGTGCGTACTGCACGGAGCTCGCCCGCCGCCCGCCCTGCTCGATCCTGTTGCGGGTGGAATGCGCGTTGGCGGGTGCCGCCGCTCAGTGTGGGTCCCCGTAGCTCAAGCCCGTCGCTTTGCCGTGAAACACGCGGTAGACGAAGATCGTGTACGCGATCGTGAACGGTAGCACGATGGCCACGCCCACGATCACGAACAGAAGCGAGCTCGGCGCCGCCGCTGCCTCCCAGATCGTGAGCCGATCGAGGACGATGTACGGATAGAGGCTGTAGGCGAGACCGACGGCGGCGAGCACGCACATGAGCACGGTGCCTCCGAGCACGATCCACGCGTAGCCCGCAAGCGCGACGTCGCGGCGTCCGAGCACCCAGTAGACGGTGCCGAACGCAACGACCGTCGTGAGCGGGATCGGCAGCAGGCCGATGAAGCTCGGCAAGGTGAACCACGCCTCGGCGATCGTCTCGCTGACGAGCGGCGTGGATATCGAGATGCCGAGCAGGGCCAGCCCCATGACCGGCATCGCGCGCCGCCCCCAGACGAGCGCCTTGTCGAACAGCGCGCCCTCGGTCTTGAGGAGCAGCCAGCCGGCGCCGAGAACGACGTAAAGCGCCGGCATCGTGAGCGCGATCAACAGCGAGAACGCGACGTTGACGGCGCTCGGCTCCAGCCCCGTGACGTAGCTGCCGAGCATCCAGCCTTGCGCGCACGCAGCGATCAGCGAGCCCCCGGCGAACGCGCGGTTCCACATGCGCTTCTGATGGCTCGCGGCCTTCACGCGGAAGTCGAACGACACGCCGCGCAAGATCAGGCCGAACAGCATCACCGTCACGGGTATGTACAGCGACGTCAACACGAGCGCGTGAGCGGCGGGGAATGCGATCAACAGCACGCCGACGCCGAGCACGAGCCACGTCTCGTTCGCGTCCCAGAACGGGCCGATCGCGGCGATCATCGTGTCCTTCTCGGCGTCGCTCGCGAGCGGCAACAGCAGACCAATACCCAAGTCGTAGCCGTCGAGAATCACGTAGAGCACGAGCGATACGCCCATGATGGCCATGAACGCGAGCGGCAAGAACGTCTCCATCGGCTCAGCGTTCCATTACGAGCGGTCGACGGAGCGGGTCGAGCATGCGCAGCGATTTCGCGGGCTTGGTGCCGAGATGGCGCAGCGTGAGGATGTAGGCTGCGAGTAGAAACGCGTAGAGCGCCGCATACGCGACGAGCGTGCCGCCGACTTTCGCGGCCGGGTGCGGCGCGACGGCTTCGGCCACCGTCATCGCTTCGTAGATGAGCCACGGCTGGCGGCCGACCTCCGTCGTGATCCAGCCGGCGAGCGTCGCCACCCAGCCCGCGAACGTCATCGCCGACAGCGAGCGCAGCAGCCAAAGCGGGGCCGGCTGGCCGCGCCGCAGTGCCCACGCCGCGAGCCACGAGACGGCGATCATGAGCAGGCCGATTCCGACCATGATGCGAAAGGCGAAGAACACGACGGCGACGGGCGGGTGCGCGCCGTCGAACTCGTCGAGGCCGCGCACCTCGCCGTTGGGCTCGTGCGTGAGCAGCAAGCTCGTGCCAAGTGGGATCTCGAGCGCGAAGCGCGTCGTGCGCTGCTCCTCGTCGGGCCAGCCGAGCACCGTGAACGGCACGCCGCGATCCGTTTCCCAAACCGCTTCGATCGCGGCGATCTTCGCAGGCTGGTGCTCGAGCGTGTTGAGGCCGTGCAGGTCGCCGATCACGAGCTGAAGCGGAGCGAGCACGGCCGCGAGATGGACGCCCGTCTTCAAAACGAGCGCCGTCGCGGGGCCGTCGACGCGGCGGACCATGCGCCCCGCGCTGACGCCGGCGATCAAGAACGCGGCCGTCAGCAGCGACGCGTTCGTCATGTGCGCGAAGCGATATGGAAACGACGGGTTGAAGATCACGGCCCACCAGTCGACGGCCTCGAACGTGCCGTCGACGATCTCGTGGCCCTGCGGCGTCTGCATCCACGAGTTCAAGCTCAAGATCCAGAACGCCGACAGGGTCGTGCCGACCGCGACGAGCGCCGCCGCCGTCAAGTGCATGCCGTTCGAGACGCGATCCTTGCCGAACAGCATGATCGCGAGGAACGTGGCCTCGATGAAGAACGCCGTCAGCACCTCGTAGCCGAGCAGCGGCCCGCTGATGTTGCCGGCGCGCTCGATGAAGCCGGGCCAGTTCGTGCCGAATTGGAAGCTCATCGTGACGCCGGAGACGACGCCGAGCGCAAACGTCAGCGCGAAGATCTTCACCCAGAAGTAGTACGCGTACTCCCACGCCTCGTTCTTTGTCGCCGTGTAGCGCACGCGGAAGAAGAGCAGCAGCCACGCGAGCCCGATCGTGATGGCCGGGAACAGGATGTGAAAGCTGATGTTCAGCGCGAATTGAATCCGCGCGAGTGTCGTGGCGTCGAGATCGAACATCCTTGCGCTCGAGCCTCCCCGGGGCAGCCGACGGGCGCGCCTTCCTGAGCTTACGGCGCCCCCGTGCGCCAGCCAAGGCGCGGACAGAAAACGCACTGTTTAGGAATGCGTCCGGTGCGGAGGGCTGCGTTATACTCGCCCTCGACAGCGCCGCTGTCGGATCCAAGCCAAATTCAGAGTCGACGGCCGTCGTTTTGACCGTCGATCCTTGGGGAAAGGGCGAGACGCCCAGCCAGAAAGCTCTTGAAGGAGATTCACGATGAGCGCCGTAGTTGACACGAAGACGGAACCCGCGATCAAAGCCCCTCACAGCTTCTTCATCGGTGGCGAGTGGCAGAAGCCGGCCACGAGCGGCCGCCTGAACGTCATCTCGCCCGTCACCGAGCAAATCGTGATGACGTTCGCCGAAGCGTCGCCGGTCGACGTGGACCGCGCCGTCGCGGCCGCGCGCGAGGCGTTCGATCGCGGGCCTTGGCCGCGCATGACGCCGGCCGAGCGCGGGGCGAAGCTGATCAAAGTCGCCGAGCTATTGCGTGCGCGGCAGCCCGAGCTCGCGCAGCTCTGGACGACGCAGGTCGGTGCCGCGATCAGCTTCACGAAATACGTCTCGAATCAGCCCGCCGACTTGTTCGAGTACTACGGCAAGCTGATTCAGTCGTATCCGCTCGTCGACGAACGCAAGCGCGACAACGGCGGCCTCGTCCGCGTCGTGAAGGAGCCTGTCGGCGTCGTTGCCGCGATCACACCGTGGAACGCACCGCTCGTGCTGCTCTGCTACAAGGTGGCGGCGGGCCTCGCGGCCGGTTGCACGATCGTCGCGAAGCCGGCGCCCGAGACTCCGGCCGACGCCTACGTCCTCGCCGAGTGCATCGAGGCGGCGGGGTTGCCGCCCGGCGTGTTCAACGTGATCCCGGCGGGCCGCGAGACGGGCGACTATCTCGTGCGCCATCCCGGCATAGACAAGATCAGCTTCACGGGCTCGACGGCGGCTGGCCGGCACATCGCGGCCGTCGCCGCCGAGCGATTCGTGCGCACGAGCTTCGAGCTCGGCGGCAAGTCGGCCGCGATCGTGCTCGACGACGCCGACGTCGGCCAGGTGCTCGGCAGCCTCGTGCCGTACTCGATGCCGATCACGGGCCAGGTCTGCTTCTCGCTGACGCGCGTGCTCGTGCCCGAGAAGCGCAAGGACGAGGTGCTCGGCGCATACGTCGGCGCCGTCAAGAACGTGAAGGTCGGCGACCCGCAGGATCCCGCCACGCAGATGGGCCCGCTCGCCATGAAGCGGCAGCTCGAGCGCGTGCAGGGCTACATCGGCAAGGGTAAAGCCGAAGGCGCGAAGCTCGTGCTCGGCGGCGGCCGGCCGAAGGGCCTCGACCGCGGCTATTTCGTCGAGCCCACGGTGTTCAGCGACGTCGATCAGGGGATGACGATCGCGCGCGAGGAGATTTTCGGGCCCGTCGTCTCGTTCATCACGTACAAGGACCTGGACGACGCCGTCGAGAAGGCCAACGCGACGATGTACGGCCTGCACGGCGCCGTCTACACGCCGGACGCCGAGCGCGGCTACGAGGTCGCGCGCCGCATGCGCTCGGGCAGCGTCACGGTGAACGGCATGATCGTCGATCCGAAGATGCCGTTCGGCGGCTTCAAGCAATCGGGTTGGGGACGCGAGGGCGGCATCGAGGGCCTCGAGCCGTACTTCGAGCTGAAGACGATTTATTTCGCGTAACGCCAGGCGACCGCCGGCGCCGCGAGCAGCCGCGGTGCCGGTCGGTTTCGACGTTTCGTTAAAGCGAATTGTCCCATATATCCCCTAACCAGCTGAAATTATAGGTAAAGACTATGGCGGGATCGTCTTCGGTTCGGACGTTCGCGGCGCTCGTCGCGGTGAGCGTGCTCGGTCAGGCGGCAGCCCAGGACCTCCAGTCGCTCGCGAAGCGCGTCCAGGTGCTCGAGGACCGCGAGGCGATTCGCGCGCTGATCCTCGCCTACGGGCAGGCGCACGACCACCGCGACTACCGCACGTTCGCGAATCTGTTCGCTTCGAACGGCGAGTGGGTCGGTGGCCTCGGCTCGGCCAAGGGCCCGCAAGCGATCTTCGAGCTCATGGATCGCACGATCGGCCATGACCCGCAGCCGAACGGCTCGGGCACGTACCACGTGATGACGAACGAGCAGATCGAGATCGACGGCGACCGCGCGTCGGCGACGACGAAGTGGATCTACATCACGCCCGGCGAGAACAACACGCCGACGCTGGTGTTCCTCGGCCGCTATCTCGACGAGTTCGTCCGCGAGAACGGCGAATGGAAGTTCCTGCGCCGCGAGGCGCCGGCCGACATTCCGGCGCCCGCGCGCTGAGGCCGCGACAGTCGACGCCGCGCCAATCGTGTGTGGCGCCGCGTCAATAGAAGAAGCGGTGCTCGCCGCGCTCGCCGGGCTCGAGCCCGACAAACACGATGGCCTGCACCTCGGCGTCCCACATCAGCGGCTGATCGTGAGGCAACGCGGATTCCACTGCGCAGGTCAGTGGTTTTGGGGCGCTTGCCGCTCGGCGGCGCGTCCGGCCCGCAGGATGTTCGCGAGCCCCAGGTTGCCCTCGTGGCACGCGTACTCGTAGATCGGCCCTTCGGTGCGGCGGATGTCCATTTCGCCCGACCACGGCTCGACCCACGTGTCGGGGTCCTCGACCGTGAACTCGTAGCGAATCGAGTCCTCGCCCGTGCGCGTGAAGCGCTCGACGACGTGCAGGCGCTCCGTCGCGAAAATGTCCTGGCGCGTGTTCTGCGGCGAGCCGCGGAAGTTCGTCAACGCCGTGAAGTTCGTCGTATCGACGACGAGTGTCTGCCCTTCGAATCGGCCGACGGAATGCCCGGCGAGCCATTGCACCGAAGGCGGCGGGTGGGGGCGGCCGTCCAGGTAGATGAAGCGCACGTCGTGCATCATCTCGTGCCGAATCACGACGAGATCTTCGGTTTGCAGGATCTCGAGGTTCGCGTTGTAAGTCGGCGGTAGCATCGGCGGGCCGACGTTGCCCCACGAGATGCAGCGTTCGGCGAGCGAGCGGCTCTGCGCGCTGTCGGCGGACACGGCCCGCTGAGTGGCGCGTTGCCGAGGCAAGCGGCTTTCTGCCGGAGCCGTCAGCGCCGGCAACCGGCCGTTGCGCGGGCTCGAGATCAGCGAAGTGCGGAGGCTCGCGACCTTGTCGTAGTTCTCTGCTTGCCAGAGGGCGTCGTCGTAATGGATGTCGTCCGCCGCTTGCCCGTGCAGCGCGTCGAGCCGGGCCTTGAAGAAGGCTGCCGCCTCCTCGGGAGTGAATTCCGCTTTGTCGCCGAGCTCGATGGGCCGCTCGAGCGGCGTGAACGTGTCGTTCGTCCAGTGCCCTTGAAGATCGGGGTGGCCCCAGGCCCTCCGCGGCGGCGTCCACTCGGTGTCGCCGGAGCTCGAGGATTGACCCGCGGCCGCGAGAGTCAGCGCGAGCGCGGCCGGTAGCACCGCGGCTGCGAAACGCCGAAAGCGACGGTTCATGTCTCACCCCGCCCAGAGCTGCTGTCCTCGAAACGCTACGAGCCTACGGCCACCGGCGTCAACTTTCCTCGGGAGCATCGACGGCCCCGGTGGTCGCAGCAGATAATGCCCCGATCGACACGCGCAACATTTAGGGGGAACAGCGTGATCCAGCATCCGTTCCGGAAGAACCGCCTCTTGACTTCGCTGCTCGCGGCCGGCCTCGTCGCCATGCCGGCTGCCCATGCCCACCACGGCTTCGGCAACTTCGCGATGGACGAGGACATCGAGGTGTCGGGCATCATCACGAAGATCGACTTCGTGAACCCGCACTCGTGGGTGCACTTCGAGGTCACGCAACCGGACGGCACGAAGGCTCAACATCGTTGCGAGCTGCGCTCGGCCACGACGTTGCGCCGCTCGGGCTGGACCACGGAAATGTTCGCCCCCGGCACGCAGATCACGATTCAAGGCTCGCCTGATCGCGCCGAGAAGAACGCGTGCTACGTGAGCACGCTGCGCTTCGGCGACGGCACCGTGCTCGATCGCTATGCGCAGCGGATTCCGGCGGTGCCGAGCGCCGAGCGCCCGGCGCGTCTGCCGAGCGGCGAGCCGAATCTTTCCGGCGATTGGGCCGCCGAGCAGCTCGTCATGACGGACCCTGCCGGCCGCGACGGCACGCTCGTGCCGCTGAGCCGCGTCGGCGAGTTCGAGCGCGGCGGCGTGCCCGAAGGGCAGCGCGAGATTCCCGGCGCGCGCGGCACGCCGGAAGCGCAAGCACCGCGCACGGGGCCGCCCGGCGGCGGCGGTTTCGTCGGGCGGCCGGCGGTTTCGTTGACGGACGCGGGCCGTGCAGCGCAGGAGGCGCTGCCGCAGCTGTCGCGCGCCGAGCGCGCGTGCGCTCCGGGCAGCATCGTCTCCGATTGGGGCGGCGAGCCCGTCAATCGCATCGCGCAAGCGGCGAGCACGATCACGATTCAATACGGCCGCAACGGCCGCATGCGCTCCGTGCACATGGGGGCGTCGCACCCGGCGAACGTCACGCCGACCGCCGACGGTCATTCGATCGGCCGTTGGGAGGGCGACGTGCTCGTCGTCGACACCGTGGGCTTCGTGCCCGGAACGCTGATCGGCACGACGCCGCACAGCGCTCAGCTGCACGTCGTCGAGCGCTTCTCGATCGACCCGTCCACGAACACGCTGAAACGCGAAGTGCGTGCCGAGGACCCGCTGTTCTGGACCGAGCCGTACACGCGCACCGACACGATGATCGTGTCGAGCGTCCCCTACGCGCCGGAGCCTTGCCAGGATCTCACGCCGGGACTGCAGCCGGCCGCCGCACGATAGGGAGCGCGCCGTGCGAGCCGCGCGCGCAGGGTGCTTGGTGGCGACTTTGAGCGCCGCCGCGGGCGCTCTCGCGGCGCGCGACGCCCTCGCGCATCACAGTCCGGCCCGCTACGACATGCAGGCCATGCGGACGGTCGAAGGCACGATCACGGAGTACCAGTGGGGCAACCCGCACGTTTATCTCTCCGTGCGCGACGGCAGCGGGCGCGTCTGGGTCGTCGAAGCGTTCCCTTCGACGGCGATGAAGCAGTACGGCTGGGCACCGGACACGTTTGTGCCGGGTGACGCCGTGGTCGTGGGCGGCCATCCCGGCCGAAATCCCGAGGCAACGGTGCTGTTCCTGCAGAACATCCGCAGGGCGGGTGCCGCGACGGCCATGTACGACTCCCGCGGCGCAGTCGCCGCACCGCCGCCGGCGCCGCCGCAGACGTTTCGAGCGACGAGCCTCGCCGGCACGTGGAGCACGAGCGTCGGCCCCGCGTTCGCGAGCTTCTTCACGCCGGCCGTCGCGCAGCTCGCGACGCCGGCCGGAGCCGCGGCCATCGCCGACTTCCGCGACGCGGACGCGAATCCGGGGCTCGACTGCGTGCCGTTCGCGTCGCCGCCGTACATGATCCTGCCCGGCTTTCGCAGCATCGAGCTACGCGACGACAGGGTGATCATTCGCGGCGAGGATGCGGCCGTCGAGCGCGTCGTGCATCTCGACGTTGCGAGCCATGACGGCGCGGCGCCTAGCGTGCAGGGTCATTCGATCGGCCGCTTCGAAGGAACGACGCTCGTCGTCGATACGGCGCGGTTCGCGCCGCATCGTCTCGGCAATGGAGCGGGGCTGCCGTCGAGCGCAAACAAGCGTCTCGTCGAACGCTTCGCGCTGAACGCCGACGGCGGGCTCACGTACAGCTTCGAGGTCGAGGACGCCGAGTTCCTGAAGGAGCGCGTCTCGGGTACCGCGCAGTGGGTTCATCGGCCCGACGTCGAGTTCACGGCCACGCCGTGCGACCGCGATAACGCTAAACGCTTCTTGGCGGAATAGATCTCACGCGGCTCGACGGAGCTTCGCGCAACTACTGCAGCTCGGCGATGGCGCCGTCGAGCCCGAAGTTGACGACGAACTCGCTCCAGCCGAACTCCGTCTCGAGCATCTTCTGAATCTCGGCGCGCGATCTCCGCGCGCGATTCATCTCGCGGATCATGTCCTGCATTCGCACGGTGATATCGAGATAGGTTTCGAGATGCGCGCGGTCCGTGGGACCGCCGTGCCCCGGGATCACGGTGTCGAACGGCAGCGCCAGCGCGCGCTCGAGCGTGCGCGACCATTCGCGCAGGCTGCCGCCGGCCGCATAGTGAATCAGGTGGACGTACGGGTCGTACGTCGCGAACAAGTCGCCCATGAAGATCGTTTTCTGCTCGGGCAGATGAACCACGACGTCGCCGTCAGTGTGGCCGCGGCCGAGCCAGTAGAGATCGAGCACGAACTCCCCGTGGTAGAGGCGTAGGTGGTCCTCGAGCGTGAGGTTCGGCAGGCCCGTCGCTTGCGTCTGCGCCATCTGGAAGCGGGCGTTCTCGTGCGCGATCACCTTCGCCCCCAACGCTTGCTTCGTCGCGTTGCCGCCCGAGTGATCCGCGTGCAGGTGCGTGTTGATGACGTAGAGCACCGGCCTGTCCGTGATCTCGCGGAGCTTCGCCATGATGGCGTCGTGGTCCATCTCGAACTTGTTGTCGATCAGCACGACGCCGTCGTCGGCCACGAGCACTGAGCAGTTGCCGGATTGGGCGCTGCGGATCATGTAGAAGTTGTCGGCCACTTCGAACGTCGTGAGCTCGGGCGGCCCGAAACCGGCGCCGGGGTCCGTTTGCGCGTTTTGCCCTTGCGCTCGCTGCGCGTGCGCGATGCTCGACAGAGCGGCCAGCGCCGCCAACGTCGCGATTGCAATGACTCTATTCATGACTTGCGCGGCTCCCCTCGTATCGGCGTGCGCCGATGACCCGTTGTTCGTGAGCGGGGGGCCGCCTCCGCGGCACGCGCGCTCGAATCTTCGTGGTGCTCAGGCGCTCCGACGGATTGTCGAGCACCGGGACGTGGAGATCAACGCGCCGCGTTACGTCGCTTCGCCCGCGCAGGCCCAGTCCGCGCTCGCCACGACGAAGAACGTGCCGCTCAACCCGCGCGACTTGAAGATGCTCTGTACCTTCTTGCTCACGACGCTGCGCACGTCCTCGACACTGCGTCCGTCGAAGGTGCCCATGACGGCCGCGGCCGGCAGCTTGAAGCTCGGCCCGCTCTCGGACTTCACGGTTTGCTTGAGGCCGAGATCGGCGAGGTCCATGTAGCAGTAGAGGTAGTCCTCGCGCGTCGCGTGCTTGAGGTCGAACACACAGAAAACGAGAAACGTCATGGCACTTCCAAACGAATTCTTGACACGTATTCCTAACGGGGTCCGGTCGCCGCTGCAACCCCGGCGAGGTTATCCTTTGGGCAATCAACCTCGGGTGGGGAGACTCACGATGGCGCGGCACACCAAGCTTTTGTCTCTTGCGGCGGCGATGGCGCTCGGAGCCGGCGCCCCGGCCTTGGCGCAGAATCTGCCTTTCACGGTCACCGAAGTTGCCGACTTCGACATGCCGTGGGCCCTGGCATTCTTGCCGGACGGCAGGCTGCTCGTCACCGAGCAGCGCGGGCAGCTGCTGCTCCATACGCCGGGCGGATCGAGCGTCGCGATTCGCGGGGTGCCCGAGGTCAGCTTCGGCGGGCAGGGCGGTCTGGGCGACGTCGTGCTGCATCCCGGCTTCGCCGAGAACGGCCTCGTGTACTTGAGCTATGCCGAGGCCGGCGAGGGCGACACGCGCGGTGCGGCCGTGGCGCGCGCGAGGCTTTCGCTCTCCGGCAACGGCGGCGCGCTCGAGAATCTGCAAGTCGTTTGGCGCCAATCGCCGAAGGTCGACGGCGGCGGCCACTACGGTCACCGCATCGCGTTTCACGACGGCTATCTCTGGATCAGCTCGGGCGATCGGCAGAAGTTCGATCCGGCGCAGGACATGAACGCGAACTTGGGCAAGGTGCTGCGGCTCAACGAGGACGGTTCGGTGCCGCGCGACAACCCCTTTGCCGACCGCGGCGGCGTGACGGCGCAGATCTGGTCGCTCGGCCATCGCAACCCGCTCGGCCTGGCGTTCGACTCGCAGGGCCGGCTCTGGGACGTCGAGATGGGTCCGATGGGTGGCGATGAGCTGAATCTCGTGCGGCGCGGCGCCAACTACGGTTATCCGATCGTTTCGAACGGCGACCATTACGACGGTAAGGTGATTCCGGACCACGACACGCGCCCCGAGTTCGCGGCTCCGGCCGTCTGGTGGAGTCCCGTGATCTCGCCATCGAGCTTGCTGTTCTACGACGGCGCGGAGTTCCCGCAATGGCGCGGCGACGCGTTCATCAGCGGCCTGTCGTCGCAAGCGATCATACGCATCGAGCTCGACGGCGACAGCGCGCGCGAGGCCGAGCGCTACAACATGGGAATGCGCATCCGCACGATCGAGCAGGGCCCCGAAGGCGAGCTCTGGATACTCGAGGACGGGCGGGAAGGGCGCGGCGGTCAGGGGCGCATGTTCAAGCTGACGGCGCGCGCGGCGAGCGGCGGGTAGTCGGCCTGTTTCGATCGTCGGCGCGGCGCTGACGTTTCAAGTGCCGTCGTCGAGCGTTCGCAGCGCCTCTTCGAACATGCTCCACGGCACGGGTGGGCCGTGCACGGGCGCGAGCAGCTCGACGTCGAGCTTCATGCGCTCGACTTGCATCGCCAACGCGCGCATCGCGGGCAGCTGCGCGGGCTTCGGCGCCTCGTGCGTGTCGAATAAGTCGGCCTGAAATGCGATGCGCTCTTCGGGTAGGTACGCCATCAGCATTCCTTCGACGTGCCGCAACGGCTGCACGTAATAGACGCGCAGGATGCGGCGGTTGTCGGTGATGACGTAGTTCTCCTGCACGGCTTCGTAGTTGTACCCCTCTGCCAGCTCGGTCGGCGGCCAGCGCGAGACGATGTCCGGCGCGACGGTCCGCGGCTCGTAGTTGAGCACGTCGCGATTCAAGAACGCGATGTTCTTCATGTGCGCGACGATCGTCGAGCCGATGTGCAGGTACGTGCGCAAGCCGCCGATGTGATCGAAGTGCGGATGGGAGCTCACGAGCCAGCGGATCGGCTTGCCCGGGGCGAGCCACGCGATCGTTTCGATGACGGCGAGGCTGCGCTCTTCGTTGCCGGGCGCCTCGAACACGGCGACGAAGTCGCTGAACTCGATCATGTAGCTGTTCGCGGGCCCGCCGCCGAGCCAGTACACGCCGTCGGCGAGCTCGTCCCAGGTCACGGAAGTGGCGAACGTGGCCTCCGCGACCGAAGCGGGCACGGGCACGGCGTCGCCGCAATCGTTCGGCCGCACGTCCGGGAAATCGCCGCCGTAGCCGTTGTGGCCCGTGCTTTCCCGGTAGAACTGCCAGTTGTCGTCCCAGCCGTGATGCGAGTGCCACGCCGTGGGCCACTTCACGTCGCCGACGGCGACGAAATTCGTCGACTCGTGCTCGATGTTGAAGTCGCCGAGCGCCGGCTCGCTGACCGTCGTCTTGATACGCGTGATGACGTTTTGCGAGTTGATCGTCGCGTCGACGCGGTACTTGCCGAGCATCGTGATCGCGACGACGTGCACCTTCTCGGGCGCGACGACGTTGCCGTCGCGGCCCTTCTCGAGCTGTTCCCAGCGCCAGAACGCGACGGGGTTCGCGCCGGGCAGGCGCGCGGCCTTGATGAAGCCGTGCGGGTTGAGCCAGAGATCGAGCTGATACAACTCGGCGAGCTCGGGCGGGACGGCGATGGGCTCGCCGTTGCCGTCGATGTGCCACGCGTGGCGGCCATTGACGACGTGCGTCTGACGCGTCTCGGTCTGTGTCGGCGTGCCGCCTTGCCAACCCAAACCGTACTTCCACGACGCCGGGCTCAAACCCGGTCTGCGGTCGAACGTCTCGATGCTCGTGCCGGCGGCCCAATCGATCGTACGCGTGTAGCTCGCGAGCGCGTCGATGCGCGGCCAATCCACGTTGACGGCGTTTTCGAACGTCTGCCCGACGGCGCCGGCATAGCCCGTGCCTGAGAACGTCACGCAGTCGAGCGCCGCTTCGCCGATCTCACGCGCCACGGCGGCGAGCAGCGGCACCGGGTCGACGTAGCCGGGCGGGAACGATTGCGCGAGCGACGTGCCCGCGTGGAGCAAGAAGGCCGCGCCGGCGAGCGTCCTCATCGCGGCGCGGCAGCGAGCGCCGAGTCGATCGCGGCACGGTACTCGGCAAAGTCGCGGCTGCCGTTGATCCAAGCGACGATTTCCTTCGTGCGGCCGTCGAGCACGAGAATGGGGCCCGTCGCGAAACCCGCCTCCTCGAACACGGTGCCTAGTCCGAGCCGCTCTGCTTCTCGGCGGCTGGCGGCCGTCGTTTCTTCGTCGGTGAAATCGAACACGGCGAGCCGCACGCGGCCCGCGTACGCGCGCTCGATCTCCGACCACATGCCCTTCGTCAGCATGCAGACAGGGCACCACTGCGCGTGAAGCTTCACGACCCACGGAGCTCCCGGCGCCTGCGCTTCCGCCGTGCCGATCGCAGGTACGGCGGGCGTCGCGTTGCGTGCGTAGAGGAACGCGCCCGCGCCAATCAGCGCTACGACGGCGACGAGCGCGACGGCGAGCGCCCGGCTCATGCGCCCGCTACTCCGTGTCGCCTTCGGGGGCGCCCGCTTCCTCGCCCGGTGCGCCGGTGTTCGGCGAGGACATGAACAGGCGCGAGCCGTCGGGCAGTATCAGGTCGCGGCCGTTCGCGCGGTGCGCGCCGTTTTTTGCGCGGAAGCCGATGATCGTGATCTCCGTGCCGGCTTTCACGTTGTCGCGCGTGAAGCCGCGGCGCAGCAGCGTGTTCGGCGTGGCGCCCTCGATCATCCAAGGAGTCGTCGTGCCGTCCTCGTTCTTGACGTCGATGTGCAGCCACGAGTGCGGATTGATCCACTCCATCTTCGTGATCGTGCCGCGCAGCTCGACGGGCTGGTTCGCGTCGAACTCGGCCGCGAACGAGTGGTGAGCGGCTGCGGGCGCCGCCGCGGCGGCCGCAAACACTGCGGCGGTGGAAACCCCGGCGATCTTGAGCGTCATCGTGCTGCCTCCGCCGCTTTGCGCTCCTCGTCGCGCGCGTTCTCCAAAATGTTGCGCAATCCGTAGTTGCCCTCGTGACAGGCGTACTCGTAGAGCTCGCCCTCGGCCGTGTTCATCGTGTAGGCGGCGGTCCAGGGCTGCGTCCATTGCGTCGCGTCGTCGAACGTGACCTGGAAGGCGACCTTGTCGGGAGCGATGCGCGTATAGCGCTCGACGACGGTCAGGTTCTCGCCCGCGCCGCGGTACGGCGCTTTGCCGTTGAAGTTGCGCGTCTCCACGACGAGCGTGTCGCCCTCCCATCGACCGCGCGACTCGCCCATGTACGTGCGCACGTTGCCGAACGGGCTGCCGTCGAGCGGGACGATGCGCGTCTCGTGCACCATCTCGTGCACGATCGCGACGTGATTCGGCCCCTGCGTGATCCGGATGTTGTTGTTGTAGAGCGTGGGCATCGGGGCACCCGCGGCGCCGCGCGTGATGCAGCGCTCGAGCAACGGGCGATCGGTATACGAATCCGCGCGGCCGCCCGGGCGCGGCGGGCCCGCGGCCGCGCGCGACGCGGCTTGGCGCGCTTCGGCGGCCGGCGTCAACGGCGGCATGCGGCCGTTCGGCGGATCGATGATCAGCGACGTGCGGCGCGACTCGTCGACGCGGCGGCCGGGATCCGTGAGGTACTCCGCATGAACGAGATTGGCCGGACCGCTCAAGTCGGGCGGCTGCTCCATGCGGCGCGTGGCTCGGCCTTCGAGCTGAGCGATCTCTTCGTCCGTATAGAGCTCGCGATCGCCGAGCTCGGGTCTGCGCTCGAGCGGCGTAATCGTGCGGTAATCCCACACGCCTTGCAGGTCCGGATGGCCCCAGGACGTTCGTGGCACGGTGTAGGGCGCCGCCGGAGCGGCTTCTGCCCCGTCCTGCGCCCGTGCCGGCAGCGCCGCGACCGCCGCCGCGACGGCCGTCAGAACCAATGGAAACGCCTCGATGCGCTTAGCCATGAGCTCCCCCAAAGACGATTCGTCGTCGAAAGCACGATCCTAGCACCGTGGCGTAACGGCTGAGCCCCCGCACCGCGCCGTCGACGTAATGCGAATGAGTTGCATTTGGCTGTCGCCGCGGCTAATAATGAGAACCAGTCGCATTTACATTAACGGAGGCGTTCGTGAGGACGAGGGGTTCGAAAGGGGTGCGCGCCGTCAGTCGCGGAGCGCTTCGCGCGGGCGCGTGGCTCGGGGCCGCGACGCTGGCGGCAGGCGTCGCGGAGGCACAACGAGGGTCGTCCACCGCGCCCGCCTCGCGCGACGCCGAAGTCATCGACGTGTTCGGCACGCGGCTCGAGGAGGGATTGGGCACGCGCTACACGGCGCCGCTGCTCGAGACGCCGCAAACGATCACGCTCGTGCCGCGCGAGATCATCGATCAGCAGAACTTGCTCACGATGCGCGAGATTCTCTCGACGCTGCCCGGCATCACGTTCACGGCGGGCGAGGGCGGCGGCGGCTACGGCGACGGCGTGAACCTGCGCGGCTACTCCGCGAGCAACGACATCTCGCTCGACGGTGTGCGCGACAGCGCGCAATACAGCCGCACCGATCCGTTCAACCTCGAGCAGCTCGAGCTCGTCTCCGGCGCGAACTCCGTGTACACGGGCGCCGGCTCCGTCGGCGGGTCGATCAATCTGGTGACGAAGGCGCCGCGCGGCAGGGAGGACACCGTTCTCGACATCGCCGGAGGCGGCGACTCGTACGCGAGGGCGACGATCGACACGGAGCTCGCGCTCGGCGACGTTGCGGACTTCCGTTTGAACCTCATGACGCATCGCAACGACGTGCCGGGGCGCGACGTCGAGCGCTATGAGCGTTGGGGTATCGCGCCGTCGGTCGCGTTCGGCAGCGCAGGGTCTCGCGTCACGCTGGCGTATGTCCATCAAGAGGACGACAACATTCCGCAATACGGCGTGCCGTTCGCGCTCGGCGCCTTCAACGACGGCGCGTTGCCCGGCGCGCCGACGAGCGCGTATTACGGGTACCGCAACATCGACAAGCAAGAGATCGGCTTCGACGCGTTCACCGTCACGTTCGACCACGACTTCAACGACAGCTTCGGTGTGCGCAATCTCACGCGGTTTCAGCAGGTGGACCAGTACCTCGTCGTCGATCCGCCGCAAGGCACGTGGTGCCTCGACAGCGGCATCAACCCATGGACGGGTGTGGCTTGTCCGGCGCCCGGCACCTATCAGCCGAGCGGCCCGCGAGGCAACGTGCGCGACACGAAGAACGAAATCGTCGTCAACCAAACGGACTTCACGCTCGAGCTCTCCACGGGCGCAATTCGGCACACGCTCGTCACCGGCTTCTCGATCTCCAACGAGAGCTATCACCGCGACAACGGCAACGTGCTGCGGAATCCGCTCGGTGCGACGCCGAATCCGGCGCTGCCGGTGATGAGCATTGCGAACCCCGACAACTACTACACCGGGCCCGTGAACTTCATCCAGAACCAGGCCGTCGACGGCGACGTCGACAACCGCGCGGCGTACGTCTTCGACCGAGTGCAGCTCAGCGACCGCTTCGAGATCAATGCCGGCTTGCGGTACGAGCACAACGACGGGACGAGCACGACGGCCCGCTTCGACGTTCCGTATCCGGCCCCGCCGGCCCAATCGGTCGTGACGCATGATCCGGTCGCGCGCAATGTCGACGACCTCGCCTCCTATCGGCTCGGTTTCGTCTACAAGCCGACCGAGCGCTCGAGCATCTACATCGCGCAAGGCAACTCCGAGACACCGTCGCAATCGTCGGTCAACGGCTCGTGCGACATCATCGAGAACTGCAACGTCGATCCCGAAGAGGCAGAGATTCTCGAGATCGGCGGCAAGTGGGAGCTCGACGGCAGCCTGACGCTGACGGCCTCGGTGTTCCGCAACGAGCGCACGAACTTCCGCGTCGACTCCGGCGATCCGGCGATTCCGGAGCAGCAGCTCGACGGCAGCTCGCGCGTCGACGGCGTCGCGCTCGGGGCAACCGGCGCCATCGGCGACAGGTGGTCGCTGTTCGCGCACTACACGTATCTCGACAGCAAGATCTTGCAGAACATCGACGACGTCTTGATCGGCGCCGGCGCAATCGACTTCGTCGCCGGCGATCCGTTGCCGGTCACGCCCGAGCATTCGGCGAGTCTGTGGGCGACAGCGCGGGCCTCAGACGCGCTCACCGTCGGCGTCGGCGCGACGTACCAGGGCGAGTACACGTTCACGCGACGTCAGCCGACAGACCGGCTCTTCTTCACGCCCGACTATTGGGTTTACCGGGCGATGATGCAGTACGCGATCAACGACAACCTGGCGCTGCAGCTCAACGTGGACAACCTGACGGACGAGGAGTACTTCGAGCGCGTGCGAAACAATCCGACGAACGGCTGGGCCACGCCGGGCGCCGCGCGTTCCGCGGTGGTCGGCGTAACCTGGCGCCTCTAACGGTTGGCGCGGCGCCGCACGAGCGGCGCCGCGGCCATTCGCGGGCTGCGCGTCATGATGATTCAGGTGCCGGAGGTCTTGACGGGCGCCGAGGTGGCCGAAGTTCGGCGTCTCATCGACGGCGCCGAATGGGTCGACGGCAACGTCACGAGCGGCGCGCAAGCCGCGCTCGCGAAGCGCAATCGACAACTGCCGGAAGACAGCGCGGCCGCGAAGCGCGCCGGCGATATTGTCCTCGACGCGCTCGGCCGCAATCCGTTGTTCGTGGCGGCCGCGCTCCCGGCCAAGGTGTGGCCGCCGCTCTTCAACCGTTATGCGGGCGGAGAGGCGTTCGGGCTGCACGTCGACAACGCCGTGCGCGTCAAGCGCGGCGGCGTCGAGCGGTTGCGCAGCGACCTATCGGCCACGCTGTTCCTGTCCGACCCGGAGAGCTACGAGGGCGGCGAGTTGACGGTGGAGGACACGTACGGCGCGCACGCCGTCAAGCTTGCCGCCGGCGATCTGATTCTCTACCCCGCGTCGAGCCTGCACCACGTGACGCCCGTGACGTCCGGAGAGCGAGTCGCATCGTTCTTCTGGATTCAAAGCATGGTGCGCGACGAGGCCGAGCGCCGCGTCCTGTTCGACCTCGACGTTTCCGTGCAGCGGCTCGCGGCCGAGCTGGGTCAAGCGCATGCCTCCGTCGTCGCGTTGACGGGGACGTATCACAACCTCTTGAGGATGTGGGCCGACCCGTGACGGCTCGCGGGCGTCGGGGGCGGCGTGCAATACTCGGGGGATCGTAGACGCCATCACGAGAGGTCGGGGAGCCCATGTCCAACGCGTCGAGAACCTTGTCGTTCGCCGCTGCTGCGCTGCTGGCCGCGCCGGCTTCGGCGCACCACGGCTTCGGCCGATTCGATCCCACGAAAGAGATCACGTTGCAAGGCACCGTGACGGGAATCGACTTCGTGAACCCTCACGCCTATCTCTACTTCGACGCCGTTGCCGCCGACGGCAAGGTCCAGCCGATGCGCTGCGAGATGCGCGCCGCCACCGTGCTGCGCCGCTCGGGATGGTCCGAAGAAATGTTCGTGCCGGGCAAGCGCGTCGAGATTTCGGGCAATCCGCATCGCGACGATCCCGCGTCGTGCTACATCGAGACGCTGAAGCTCGACGACACGACGCTCGAGCGCTATCAGCAGCTCACGACGGCGACGCAGGGCTCCCGCGCCGATCGCGCCGCGCGCGTCGCGAGCGGCGAGCCGAACGTCTACGGCGACTGGGCGCAGGAGCAGTACCTGATCGCCCGGCCGCCGAACGGCCGTGGCGGGCTCGTGCCGAAGAGCATGGTGGCCGGCGTCGAGTCGGGGCAGATCGCGTTCGCCGACGTGCCGAACGCCGGGTGGGGCGCGCGTCCCGTGACGTTCACGCCGGCCGGCCAGGCCGCGTCCGACGAGCTCCGCGCGAGGCCGCCGGAGGACAGCCCGCGCGCGCGTTGCGAGATCACGAGCATCTTGTTCGACTGGGTGTTCGACGGGCCGATCAACCGCATCGCGAAGGGCGACGGCGTCATCACGATGCAATACGGGCGCGGTCTCACACGCACGATTCACATGAACATGACGAGCCACCCGGCCAACGTCACGCCGAGCCGCGGCGGGCACTCGATCGGCCGCTGGGACGGCGACACGCTCGTCGTCGATACCGTCGGTTTCGCGCCCGGCATTCTGGCCGGCAACGTGCCGCACAGCGATCAGCTGCACGTCGTCGAACGGTTCACGCTGGACCCGCAGACGATGGCGCTGAAGCGCGACTACGTCGCGACGGACCCCGTGTACTTCACGGATCAGTACGCGGGCTCGGACACGGTGCTGCCGGCCGACGCGCCGTTCGCCGAGGACCGCTGCGAAGAGCTCACGTACCGCAACTACTCGCTCGAGGCGCTCGAGGGCCGCGAGGAGTAGTCGCGGTCGTGCGCTGCGCGGCGCCGCCGGCTCGGCGTGCCGCGCAGCGCCGACGCGCTAGCGTTGCGGCTTGCGGACGATGAACAGGAACTGATCGACGTCGCGCCCCAAGCGCGGATCGTCGACGGACAACGTGTGATCGTCGGCCGTCGTCCGCAGAATGTCGGACTCCGTCACGATCTCGAAGCCGGCCTGCTGAATCCAGGCTTTGACGTCCGACGGCAGCATGCGGTGCAGCTGCCCGTTGTTCGCGCCCGGCACGCCGACGTGGTCGATGATTGCGGCACGCCCGCCGGGCTTCAGCACGTTGAAGATTTCGGCGAGGTACGGACCGGCGCGCTCGGCATTCATGTGATGCATGTTGAGCGCCGTGACGGCGGCGTCGACGCTGTTCGCGGGCAGCTCGCCGACGTTGCCGAAATACGCTTCCGTGTTGCCGAGCGAGGCGGCGAGATCCTTCTGCGCCTGGCCGTTCTCGCGCTGCAGCGCGCGCGGCCCGAACTGCGCGATGACCTTGCCGCTCGGGCCCGTTGCGGCGGACAGCACGCGCGTGAACCAGCCGCCGCCGGCGCCGACGTCGAGCAGCGTGTCTCCGGCGTTCACGCCGAGGAGCTGCATCACCTGATAGGGGCGGCGAGCGCCGTCGCGGACGCGGTCCTCGAGCGGCCGAGATTCGGCGGTCAGCTTCTCGACGAAATCCGGTGCGGGAGCGGCGAGGGCGCTCGAGACGAAAGCGAACGAGCAAGCGGCGAGCACGGCGCGAACGGTGAGTGAAGTAGTCATGACGATCCCCTACGTCGAAGTTCGTGTGTGAACTGCAAGCCGGCCGAGTATAGCGGCTCGAGGCTCCGCGCTACGTTTAGAATGCTCGGCGTCATGCAGCTGTCACGCGAGCCCCAGCATCGTGAAGCCACGGCCACGTTCGAGCACACGGCTGCCGAGCTCGGCAAAGGCCGGGGTGCGGCCACGAGCGCCGCGCTCTGCCGGCGCCTGAACGGCGTCGTCGACCGCAAGACGGAGGCGCTGCGCGAGCAGGGAGCGGCGATCGCCTGCGCGCCGCGCTGCGATTACTGCTGCCACCTGCGCGTGACCGTCTTCGCGCACGAGGCCGAAGCGCTGCTCGCGCACCTGCGCACCCGGGCTTCGACGGGCGAGGCCGCGCGCATCGAGGCGCGCATCCGGGCCAACGCAAAGCAAGTCGACGAAATGACCGCCGAGCAGCACCGGTCGGCCGGCCTCGCCTGCGCTTTCTTGAACGACGGGCTCTGCAGCGCCCACGACGTCCGGCCTTCCGCTTGCGCCGCGTATCACTCGCTGCGCCGCGACCGCTGCGAGCACGCGTTCCGCTACCCGGAGGGCATCGGAACGGCGCAAAACTCGCGGCCGGCCTTGCTCGAGCTCCAGGTCTTCGCGGCCGCACAAATCGAAGCGACGAACGCGGGGCGCATCGCCGCCGGGCTGCCCGGCGGACAGTCGGAGCTGCACCAGGCGCTGCGCTCGTTGCTCGACGCGGAGGTTTGAGCGCCGCCTCTGGCCTCGAGCCGTCCTGCGGCGGTTCGCGCTATAGTTCTGCGCGTAGTCGTTCCATCCGGGCAAGGGGGGCTTTGCCGCGTATGAATTCCCGCGCACGACTCGCCACGCTGGCCGCCGTCGTTTGTCTGCCGTCGCCGCCTGCGTTGGCGTTCACCGCCGAGCAAGCCGCTGAAGGTCTCGCGAGCTACACGCAGGCGTGCGCGGCTTGCCACGGCGCCGACCTCCGCACGCTCCCGAATGCGCCGCTCCAAGGCGACGAGTTCATCGCGAAATGGCGCACGCGCAGCACGAACGACTTGCTCGCGCAGCTGCGCACGACGATGCCGCCCGAAAGCCCCGGCAGCTTGGGCGAGGACGGTTATCTCGCCGTGATGGCGTACATCCTGCAGCGCAACGGCAACGCGCCGAGCGAGCAGCGCCTGCTCGCGGCGAGCGGGGAGCCCATCGCCGGCGGCGCCGGCGGCGGTGCCCCCGGTGCGCCCGGAGTCGCTCCACCGCGGCCGACGGGCTTACTCGTGAAGGGCACCGTCGAGGGCTTCGTGCCGCTCACGGATGAAATGCTGCGCAACCCCGCGCCCGGCGACTGGCCGATGATCCGCCGCGACTACAGCGCGTCGAGCTTCAGCCCGCTCGACGAGATCACAGCGGACAACGTCTCGCAGCTGCAGCTCGCCTGGATCTGGCCGATGCGCGACGGCGGCACGAATCAACCGGCGCCGCTTGCCTATCGCGGCACGATTTTCTTGAACAACACCGACGGCGTCGTGCAGGCGCTCGATGGCCGCGACGGCAGCCTGATCTGGGAGCACCGCATCGACACGGCGATTGCGTCGCGCGGCATCGCCCTTTACGAGAACAAGCTGATTTTCCAGACCGCCGGCAGGCTCGTGGCGCTCGACGCGCGCACGGGCGAGCTCGAGTGGGACGTGCCGATGAAAGACAGCCGCGCGAGCAGCAGCGGTCCGCTCGTTGCGAACGGCCTCGTGCTCGAAGGCATGGGCGGGTGCTCCCGCTATGAAGAGAACAAGTGCTTCATCGGCGCTTACGACCCCGACACCGGCGAGCAGCGCTGGCGGTTCGTGACGATCGCGCTCGACGGAGAGCCCGGCGGCGACACCTGGGGCGGGTTGCCGAATCTCTATCGCGCCGGCGGCGAGACGTGGATCACGGGCAGCTACGATCCGGAGCTCAACCTCACGTACTGGGGCACGGCACAGGCGAAGCCGTGGATGCCGGCGAGCCGCGGCATGGGCTCGCGCGACGTCGGCCTCTATACGAACTCGACGGTCGCGATCGACGCGAGCACGGGCAAGCTCGCGTGGCACTATGCGCACGCGCCCGGCGAAGCGCTCGACTTGGACGTCGTGTTCGAGCGCGTGCTCGTCGATTCCGGCGACGAGAAGTGGGTATTCTCGGCCGGCAAGGATGGAGTGCTGTGGAAGCACGACCGGCGCAACGGCACGTATCTCGGCCACGTCGAGACGCTGTTTCAGAACGTCTGGGCCAGCTTCGATCGCGAGACGGGCACGCCGCGCTATCGCGACGACATCCTCGAGCACAAGGTCGGCACGTGGATCGACGGCTGTCCGAGCACGGAAGGCGGTAAGAACTGGCAGGCGATGAGCTTTCATCGCCCCTCGCGCGAGCTGATCATTCCATTGAGCCAAAGCTGCATCGCGATCCGCGCGCAGGCCATCGCGCAGACGCCGGGCGGCGGCAGCGCCGGCGGCGCGGATCGTCGCTTCTACGAGATGCCGGGCACCGACGGCAACATGGGCCGGCTAGCCGCCTTCGACGTCGACACGCTCGAAGAGCGATGGTCGTTCCAGCAGCGCGCGCCGTTTTTGACGGGCGTGCTGTCGACGGCGGGCGGAGTGGCGTTCGTCGGCGACCTCGATCGCGAGTTCAAAGCCGTCGACGTGCGCACCGGGAGAATCCTGTGGCGGACGCGCCTCGGCACGTCCGTGCAAGGCTTCCCGCTGAGCTTCGAGGTGGGCGGCAAGCAATACATCGCCGTCACTACGGGACTGGGCGGCGGCAGCCCGCGGCTCGTGCCGGACTTGATTGCGCCCGAGATCGATCCGCCCGAGCGCGGCCACGCGCTGTACGTGTTCGCGCTGCCCGAGTGACGGAACGCGGCGCGGGCCGAGACGAGCCTGCGGCTTTGCCGCGGCCGCGGGTCGCGTGCCCGCGCCGTTTGCACGTATCATTTCGGCCGTCAGATGACCTGCCAGGAGCGCCGCTGCCATGCCTTCGATCCAAGACATCTCCATCGTCGACTCGAACACCGCCACCGCGAAAAAGGTCGACCATGGCTTGGAGCGCACGCTCTGCAGCCCCGAGCTGTGCGGGTCGAAGAACCTCACCGTGTACAAGCGCACGATCGAGAAGGGCAAGGCCTTCGACGTCAACGCCGGACGGGACTATCACCTGCTCTACGTCATGAACACCGCGGCGAAGGCCACCGTCGATTTCGGCGGCGAGACGCACGCGGCAGAGGAGGGCGCCGGCGCGCTGCTGACGCCGGGCGAATCCGCGCGGCTCGCGGCCGGCGACGCCGACTTGAACGTGCTGCACATGGTCGTGCCGAAGCCGCCGCCGGCGGTCGAGGACGGCTTGTCCGGCGGTCCGGGCTATTTCTTCAACCGTAAGACGCTGCGCGGCCTCTCCGACGCGAGCGGCGGACGCGTGCGGCGGTTTTGCGCGGAGTCGAGCGTGCGGCTTCTCGACGGCAGCCGCCTCACCCCGACGAACGCCATTCAAGCCGGCGAGATGCATTACCACGAGGGCGGCTCGTCGCCGTACCACATGCACCACGGCACGCCGGCGAATCCCGAAGGCGCCGCGCATTGCTACATGACGTTCAAGGGCCGCGGCAAGGTCGAGGTCGGCGATACGTCGCAGGAGATCGAGCCCGGCACGCTCGTGTATTTCCCGCCCGGCGTGCCGCACCGGCTGCGCGCGCACGGCGGCACGCTCGATTACTTCGAGATTCAGGCGTGGCGCAGCTTCAAGACAACGATCTTGAGCGAGGAGCCGCTCGGCCTGAAGTGGTACTACGAGCGCGAGAAGCCCGGCGCGGCGCTGGTCGAGTGGAACCAGAGCTGAGGAGCGCAGCCGGCGCCGGGCGGAGCGTCGCCTAACGCCCGTCGTTCTGTTCTTTGTCCTTGGCCGTGAACACGAGGTCCGGCGACAGCATTTCCTCGTGCGGGGGCTCGGGCTCGGATTCGACCTGCGCGCCGGCCTGGCCCGTGCCGACGCCCGGCTTCTTCTCGGCCCAGCTCGTGTTCGCGATGAGCTGATTGATCGTGCCGCCGTCGCTCGTCTCGTCGACGTACAACGGCGCGCGCGCCGTCGCCGCTCGCTCGGTCGGTTGACGGAAGCCGCCCTGCGCGATCTGCTTGCGGAGCTGATCGCGCTCGTTCTTCAGCACTTTGATCACCGCGACCGCGTCGGCGAGCTCGCGCAGCGTGTGCTCGTGCCCGCCGCCCAAATTCGCGAGGATCTCGTCTTTCTCTTTGAGCTCGGCTTCGAGCTCCGCGCGTTTGTCGCGGGCCTCGGTTAGCTGCTTCGCGTAGCTCTTCTCGAGAATCTCGACTTTGAACGTAGCGGCATCGACCGATTCGCGGAGGCTCGTCGCGAGATCGCGTTGCTCCGCGAGCTCGCGCTCCAGGCGCTCGATCGTCGCGTCGCGCGGGTCGGGGCCCGGCTGACCGTTCTGGCTCGTCTCGTCCGCGAGCGGCGGAGAGGCTGGCTTGGCGCGTTTCGGGAACATGGCGGGGGCGTCGATTGCGGCATGCTGAGCGTAGTCGCTCCGCCGCTGCGCGGGCGCGGAAACAGATCACACGTGCGCCGCCTCGGGGCGCTCCTCGGCGGGGCGCCTTGACCGGCGTCACAGGACCGGCTGTACTCGGCCCCCGGCGATAGCGCCTTTGCGCCGCGCTGGAGCCGCCGCTCGTCAACGGACGCTGCGAGTGCGAGCTGGGTTGCCAGCGCACCGAGTAGCGTGAGGCTTGGACCGGCGCGAGGCCTTGCCCCCAGAAAGAGTTTTGAGCTTTTCGAGCTAGACGACGCAATCCATTGATATACCGTAGAAAAAACATGCCCAGTTTTCGCGTTGTGGCCGTCGCGTCCGCAGTGTTCGCAGCCGGTTTCCTGGCGGGACAGGCGTTCGACGGCGGTGATGCTTTCGCGCAGGGACGCAAAGTGTTCGAGCTTCGCACCTACACTTCGCCCGACGGCAAGCTCGACGACCTGCTCGCGCGGTTTCGCAACGACACGATGCGCATCTTCGAGAAGCATGGCATGCACAACGTCGGTTACTGGGTGCCGGCCGACGCGCCGGCATCGGCCAACACGCTGATCTACGTGCTCGCGCACGATAGCCGCGATGCGGCGACGAAGAGCTGGGCGGCGTTTCGCGCCGATCCCGAGTGGCAGGCGGTCGCCGAGCGCACGCAAGCGAACGGCCCGATCGTCTCGAGGGTCGAGTCCGTGTTCCTCGAGGCGACGGACTTTTCGCCGCTCAAATGACGGCTCCGCGCGTAGCCGAGCCAGCGCTTCGACGCTAGAATTCTCGCGTCGCGGTGGCCTCGCCGCCCCGCGCGCCGAGGGATCGGCCGAGAGCTCACCATGCCGCTCTATGAGTTCAAGTGCCGCGGCTGCGGCTTGAAGTTCGACGAGCTCGTCCGGTTGGGCGAGACGCCGGAGTGCCCGAAGTGCGGCGACGCGGCGCCTGAGCGTCTCTTCTCGACGTCGGCCGGCGTCAGCACCGAGCGCAGCCGCAAGCGCGCCGCGGGTGCCGCGCACCGCGTCGCGAGTCGAATCAAGCGCGAGAAGGACCACGCGCAAGCCGAGTACGAGCGCAATTACATCAAGGAACACTCTGGCGGCTGACCGCGCCTGCCATCGGTTGCGGCCGGCGTGCCCGCGCCGCGACGCGCCTGCTGCACCCTCGTCATGAAATCGTCGCGGCTCCTGCCCCTGATCGTAGCCTGCGCTCTGTTCATCGAGAACATGGATTCGACCGTGCTCTCGACGTCGCTTCCCGCGATCGCCGAGGACCTCGCGACCGACCCGATCGCGCTGAAGCTCGCGCTCACGACGTATCTGCTCGCGCTCGCGGTATTCATTCCCGTCAGCGGCTGGGTTGCGGACCGGTTCGGCGCGCGCGCCACCTTCGTGTCGGCGATCGCCGTCTTTCTGCTGGGATCGTTGGGCTGCGCCGCGAGCGGCTCGCTCGGCGAGCTCGTCGCTGGACGGTTCGTGCAGGGCGCCGGCGGCGCGATGATGGTGCCCGTCGGCCGCCTCGTATTGCTGCGTACGATCCCCAAGGCCGAGATCGTGCAGGCGCTGTCGTGGGTCACGATTCCGGCGCTGGTCGGCCCGATGGTCGGGCCGCCGCTCGGCGGCTTCATCACGACGTACTTCGACTGGCGTTGGATCTTTCTCATCAACCTGCCGATCGGCGCGCTCGGCATGATCTTGGGGCTCCGCTTCATCCCTAAGGCGCGCGAGCAACCGCCGCCGCTCGACTGGCTCGGCTTTGCGCTTGCGGGCGGCGGTTTGGGCGCCGCGATGTTCGGCTTCTCGACGCTCGGTCAGCACCTCGTGCCCGTCGAGCTCGCCGCGGCGGCGCTCGTGCTTGGACTTTGCGCGCTTGCCGGCTACGTCGTGCACGAGCGCCGGCACGAGCATGCGCTGCTCGATCTCGATCTGTTCAAGCTTGCGACGTACCGCGCCGGCGTCGTGGGCGGCTCGTTGTTTCGCATCGGTGTCGGTGCGACGCCTTTTCTCTTGCCGTTGATGCTGCAGATCGGCTTTGGCTTGAGCCCGGTCGAGTCGGGGCTCTTGACGTTCGTCTCGGCCGTGGGCGCGATCTTCATGAAGACCCTGGCCGCGCGCGTCCTGAAGGCGTTGAGCTTCCGCCGCGTCTTACTGTGGAACGCGCTGCTCGCATCGGGGATCCTCTGCGCCTTCGGCCTATTCAGGCCGGCGACGCCGCAGCTCGTGATCATCGCGACGCTGCTCGTGAGCGGCTGCTGCCGGTCGCTGCAGTTCACGAGCTTGAACGCGATCAGCTACGCCGACGTCGAGTCGCGGCGGATGGGGCAGGCGAGCAGCCTGTCCGGCATGCTGCAGCAACTCGCGCTGTCGCTCGGTGTCGCGATCGGCGGTTACGCGCTCGAGATCCTCGGCGCGCTC
>Ga0073934_10001695_pt1 | contig 50995 bp, 41 predicted proteins | sample LarsenN4metaG_FD_76834 | JGI IMG/M metagenome (GOLD analysis project Ga0073934, IMG submission 76834) | Hot spring sediment bacterial and archeal communities from British Columbia, Canada, to study Microbial Dark Matter (Phase II) - Larsen... ...
AGCCCTGCGTTCCTTTGAAGATCAGTTCAAGAAATCGGAACTACTGAGACTGGTTCAGAATAATATCAGGCTGGCCAGGTCGGTAATAGCAAGGAACTCGTGCACGAAGCCGGGCGCGTCAGGGATGTTGAATATGACACTTCGAGGCATTGTCCGTGGAAATACCGTTGAGATTACTGATGGGACTGCCCTTCCGGAGGGGGCCGTCGTCACGATCGGTGAAGTTGTGATTGAATCGCCAGCCGAAACCACTCCCGCGACTGGCAGCGACGAAGAGCCGGCGGATGGCCACGCGCTGAACCGTGCCCTCATGAAGTTTGCGGGGAACATCGACGGCCTTCCTGCGGACATGTCGGTGAAACTGGATCACTATCTGTACGGTGCGCCGAAGCGATGAAGACGGTTTTCGCCGATGCCAGCTTTTACGTGAAGCTATTGAGTCGTCGCGATCGACATGCCGCGGCGGCGCAGGACTTCGCTCGAAGCTATTCGGGGCGATTCGTCACTACGACGGCCGTGTTGGTTGAGGTCGGGAACTTCCTGGCTGACAGCAAGCATCGGAAGGACTTCCCAGCGCTCGTCCATGAATTGGAAGTGAGCCGGCGCGTGGACATTGTGGGCGACACGCTCGAACTCTGGGAGGCAGGGTTGCGACTTTATGCCGAAAGACTGGATAAAAAGTGGTCCTTTACCAACTGCATGTCGTTCCTGGTCATGCAAGACCGCGGAATTCACGAGGCATTGACCGCCGACCACCACTTCGAGCAAGCCGGCTTCACGATCCTTCTGAAGTAGCAGCGGAGTCCTTAAAGCTTGTCCCACGACGTATACGACAACCCGCTCATCGACCGCTACGCCTCGCGCGAAATGTCCGCGCTGTGGTCGCCGCAGACCAAGCATTCGACGTGGCGGCGGCTGTGGGTGGCGCTCGCCGAGGCCGAACGGGAACTCGGCCTGGACATTTCACCAGCACAACTCGACGAACTGCGGGCGCACGTCGACGACATCGACTTCGCCGCCGCGGCAAAGTACGAGAAGCAGCTCCGCCACGACGTGATGGCTCACGTCCACGCCTATGGCGACGTGTGCCCCACCGCGCGGCCGATCATTCACCTCGGGGCCACGAGCTGCTACGTCACCGACAACACCGACCTCATCCTGATGCGGCGCGGTTTGGAATTGTTGCGTTCCAAGCTGGTCGCCGTGATCGACCGGCTGGCGAAGTTTGCGGCGGAATATCGCGATCTGCCCTGCCTGGGCCTGACGCATCTGCAACCCGCCCAGTCGGTGACCGTCGGCAAGCGGGCCACCTTGTGGTGTTACGACCTGGTGCTCGATCTGGCCGAGCTGGAGCATCGCATCGGTCAACTGAAGCTTCGCGGAGTGAAAGGCACTACCGGCACGCAGGCCACGTTTCTGGCGCTCTTCAAAGGTGATCACGCCAAGGTGGAAGCGCTCGAGCAGTTGGTCACGCAAAAGCTCGGCTTCGACGCGGCGTATGCCGTCACCGGGCAGACGTATTCGCGTAAAATCGACAGCCAGGTGATCGACGTCTTGAGCGGCGTGGCGCAATCGGCGCACAAGTTCGGCACCGACCTGCGGCTGCTGCAGAGCCGCAAGGAAGTGGAAGAACCCTTCGAGAAGGACCAGATCGGCTCCTCGGCGATGGCGTACAAGCGCAATCCCATGCGCTCGGAGCGAATTTGCGGCCTCGCGCGGTTCGTGATGAGCCTGCCCGCATCGGCCGCACACACGACGGCCACGCAATGGATGGAGCGCACGCTCGACGACAGCGCCAACCGCCGGCTCACCATTCCGCAGGCATTTCTCGCCACCGACGCTGTTCTCATCCTGTGCCGCAACGTGGTGGACGGGCTGGTCGTGTATCCGCAGGTCATCGCCCGGCATCTGAACGAGGAGTTGCCGTTCATGGCGACGGAGGAAATCCTCATGGCGGGGGTGCAGGCTGGGGGCGACCGGCAGGACCTGCACGAACGCATTCGCATTCACAGCCAGCAGGCGGCGCGCGAAGTGAAAGAGCACGGCGCGGCGAACGACCTGTTGCAGCGGCTGCAGTCTGACCCGGCATTTGCGAAGGTCGATCTGACCGGAACACTCGACGCGCGGCGTTACATCGGCCGGGCGCCCGAGCAGGTGGATGCGTTCATCCGCGACGTGGTCGAACCGATTCGGCAGCGCTACGCGGCCGATTTGAATCGGTCGGCGGAGGAGTTGCGGGTGTAGTGTTTAGCCCGCCGGACCAGCGGTCCGGCGTGTTTTGCGGACCGTTGGTCCGCAAAGCCAAACGGCCTTGCCCCGTTTCCCGAACCGCCCTAGAATCTAACGTCATAAGGGATTGTGTCTCTTCTCGCCCTCGGTTCGGTGTCCGTGCGCCGCCCGACTCGCCTGATGGCCCTGGGATGAATCGCATCGTCGTGCTGGGTTCGTCAGGCTCCATCGGGACCAACTGTCTCGACGTGGTTGCTGCGCATGGCGAGCGCCTGCAGGTGGTCGGGTTGTCCGTCCATCGTCGGTGGGAAAAACTGGTGGAGCAGGTGCGGCGGTTCCATCCCCGTTGGGCGATTGTGGCCGACGACACGTGCCTGGCCGCAGTGACGAAAGCCGACTTGCCACAAGGCACCGAATGGAGCTTCGGTGCTTCCGAGATGGAGCGCATCGCCGGGCACCCCGATGTGGACACCGTCGTCTGTGCGATCGTCGGGGCGGCAGGCTTACGCAGCACGTTCGCCGCGCTGGAAACCGGCAAGCGGGTGGCGATTGCCAACAAGGAAACGCTGGTTGTCGGCGGTCCGCTGGTCACGCAGCTCGCGGCCCGCACCGGCGCGGAGCTGCTGCCGGTCGACAGCGAGCACAGTGCGGTCTTCCAGGCGTTGCGTTGCGGCCGTCGCAAAGACGTGAAGCGCATCGTGCTCACGGCGAGCGGCGGGCCATTCCGCGGCTGGTCCCGAGAGCAGTTGAAAGACGTCACCAAGGAGCAGGCACTCGCCCATCCCACCTGGAACATGGGGCCGAAGATTACGGTCGACTCGGCCACCATGATGAACAAGGCGCTGGAGATCATCGAAGCGCGGTGGCTGTTCGGACTGGAGCCCGACCAGGTCGACGTCGTCGTCCACCCGCAATCGGTCGTGCATTCGATGGTGGAGTTTCTCGATGGCTCGACCATCGCGCAACTGTCGCCGCCCGACATGAAGCTGCCCATCCAGTATGCACTCACTTACCCCGAGCGCTGGACCGGCGTGAGTCCCACGATGGACTGGAAGCGGGCCGTTCAGTTGACCTTCCAGCCGCCCGACTTTGACGCCTTCCCCGCGCTGGGCCTGGGTTACGAAGTCGCCCGTCGCGGCGGCACGACGGGCGCGGTCCTCAATGCGGCCAACGAAGTTGCTGTGGAGCGGTTCCTCAAGGGGACGCTCCGTTTTGACCAGATCGCCGCGGCCTGCCGGGCCGTGCTCGATCATCACACTTACGACCCAACGCCGACCCTGAGTGGGCTGCTGCAGCAGGACGCCTGGGCGCGCGAGGAGACTTTGCGGTGGAATTCCTGATGGTATTGGCCACGCTCGCCGACCAGACTCAATTCCTGTTGGGGGTGCTCGGCGCCGCGCTTGGCCTGGGACTGGTGATCTTTCTGCACGAGCTGGGCCACTTTGCCGTCGCCAAGTGGTGCGACGTGCACGTGGAGCGGTTCAGCATCGGCTTCGGCCCCGTGCTGTTCAGTTGGAAGCGCGGCGAAACGGAGTACGCGCTGTCGGCCATTCCGTTCGGCGGGTACGTGAAGATGCTCGGCCAGGACGACGCCGATCCGTCGCAGATGACCAGCGAAGAGATCGCCGCCGACCCGCGGAGTTACATCGCCAAGAACGTCTGGCAGCGGATGGCGATCATCTCGGCCGGCGTGACGATGAACATCCTCTCGGCGGTGGTGTTTTACGCCGTCGTGTTCGGCCTCGGTCGCGAGATTCCCCCGCCGCGGATCGGCACAGCGGCTACCGGCATGCCCGCGTGGATCGCCGGTCTCCGCCGCGGCGATGAGGTGACGCACTTCAACGGACGCCCGGTGACCAACTGGCCCGACGTGGCCATCAGCGTGGCGGTTTCCACCGGACCGATCGAGCTGCGCGGCCGCCATCGCGACGGCAGCAGCTTCGACGTCACCATCGATCCCGATACCTCGGGCACGCGGCCGCAGATCGGCATCGAAAACTCGCTGGGATTGACGCTGCGGAACGATCCTACCGGCACCGACCCTGTGGCGATCCCCGGCACCGCTGCCGCCCGCGCTCAGCCGCCGTTCGAGCCGGGAGACCAGATCATCAGAATCGGCGATCACGACGTGTCGCTGTTCGCCGACTTTCAGGACCATCTCGCCGCGCGGCAGGGCGAGCCGACCACCATCACCGTCAAGCGGAAGAATAGGCCCGAGCCGGTGGTGATTCAGGTCGATTCCAACTATTTCCGCACGTTGGGGCTGCGGCTGGCCGTTGGCCGCATTGCGGCGATCCGGTCGGAATCGCCTGCGGAAGCGGCTGGACTGAAGGTGGGGGATAAGCTCACGAAACTCAACGGGAAGGACATTGGGATCGACATCGACCCCATGCGGCTGCCGGACGAGTTTGCGCGGCTGCAGGGACAAACGGTGGAACTGCAGGTCCAACGGTCGAACCCGTCGGGGGGGCCGTCCGAAGTCACCATCACGCTCACGCCGGAGAATCGGCCGGGTTGGCTCGAGCAGCCGCAGCATCCGGGAGAGCCACTGTCGATTCCGGCGATTGGCGCCGCGTTTCACATGGTGGCCCACGTGCTGCAGGTCGAGCCGGACGGACCCGCGGCGACGGCGGGCATTCGGGGCGACACTTCGATTCAGAAGGTGGAACTCGTCCTGCCGGAGGGCGCGCCAGCCGATGTCGTGAAGCCGCGCACGCTGGACATTTCTCTCGAAAAGGAAAACGCCGACAACTGGGGCTTCGCCTTCCGCATGATGCAGGAGCTGCGCCAGCGCGAAGTGTGGCTGACGGTGAAGGAAAAGGACCAGGCGCAGGCGCGTCGCGTGCAGATCGTGCCGATGGAAGACAAGTCCTGGCCGATGCCCACGCTGGGCCTGCGGATGGAGCCGCTGGAGTATCTGGAACGGGCGGACAGCGTGGGCATGGCGCTGCGGATGTCGTACACCGAGTCCCGCAATGCCGTGCTGCGGACCTACCTCACGTTGTACAACCTGTTCATCGGAAGGCTCAGCTATCGCGAGTTGCACGGCCCGTTAAGCATCGCCGGCGTGGCGTATCACTCGGCGAAGGCGGGCATCGTGCCCCTGCTCGAGTTCCTGGCCTTCCTGAGCGTGAACCTGGCGGTGGTGAACTTTCTGCCGATCCCCGTCTTGGACGGCGGGCACATGGTGTTCCTGACGTGGGAGGCCATCACCCGCCGTCGGCCGAGCGAGCGCGTACTCATCGGCGCGCAATACGCCGGGCTGGTGCTGCTGCTGGGCCTGATGTGCATGGTGTTCTACCTCGACCTCAGCCGCATCTTCGGCGGGGGACAGTAGATTCAGCGAAGCGGTTCCCGTTTAGCCGCGACCCGAAGGGGAGTGCTTGTTCTTCGCACGGAAAGCGCTGCAGCGCGAGGATCCGTGCACGACTTACCGAATCGTCGCGATATGCTCTCAAGGTCGCCGAAGAGCGGTCCCCTGCGGGTCGCGGCTCAACAAGCTCCACCATGCCCGCCAATCTCACGCCGCAGTATCAGAAGGCCGAAGAGGCCTATCGCCGCGCGCAGTCGTCGCAGGAGCGGCTGGATCGCCTGGAAGAGATGCTGCAGCTCATCCCCAAGCACAAGGGGACCGAAAAGCTGCAGGCGGACATCAAGACCAGGATCAAAGACGTCCGCGCCGAGCTGCAGGCCGAAAAGCAGGCGCCGAAATCGGTCGGCAAGGTCTATCGCTTTCCGCATCAGGGGGCGGCGCAGGCAGTGATCGTCGGTGGACCCAACGCCGGCAAGAGCCGCATTTTGAAAGAATTGACGAAAGCCGAGCCGGAGGTCGCGCCCTACCCCTTCACCACCCGCGAGCCGCTGCCCGGCATGATGGCTTGGGAAGACGTGGCCGTGCAGCTCATCGACACACCCCCCATTACCGATAGCCACTTCGAGCCGTACCTGTTGAATCTCGTGCGCTCGACCGACCTGGTGCTGCTGGCGTTCGACGGCCGCTCCGACGACGCACCGGAGCAGACGGCAGAAGTGTTGAAACAGCTTGCCCAGCGGCACACGGTGCTCTCCGATCACACGGGCTTCGACGAGGACGATTTCGCGAAAGTGCACGTGAAAACGCTGCTGGTGGTCACTCGCGGCAGCGATCCCGACGCCGAGGCCCGCGTCGAGTTCCTGCGGGAGATGATGCCGGTTCCGTTTCCCGTCACGACGGTCGAGCTGGACGATGCCGCGTCGCGGGAGGCACTGCGGAATCGCATTTTTGCGGCGGCGGAGGTCATCCGCGTGTACACCAAGTCCCCCGGCAAGCCCGCCGATTACACGGCCCCCTTCACCATTCCGCGTGGCGGCACGGTGGAAGACCTCGCCGCCAAGGTCCATCGCGACCTGGCCGAGAAGGTGAAGTCTGCCAAGGTGTGGGTGCACGGTCATGCCGATCCGCACACGGTCGGCAAAGACCACGTGCTCGCGGACCGCGATCTGGTGGAACTGCACACGTGACCAATCGAAGCCCAGGGAGTGCTATCGCTGGGCTTCCTCGGACCGGACCGTCGCGCCGCGGTTCAGCGGCGAGGAAACGCGGACCACGCAGTCGGACCACCGTGCGTCGGTCGCAATCGACTCGGCGACCTCGTTCGCCATTTCCGGTGTTGCGCACAGCACGGCGATCGTCGGCCCCCACGACGTCTGCGCGACACCGAAAATCCCCTCCCGCCGCAAATGCTCCACCAGTTTCGCCATCCGCGAGTCCGCGAAGGCGCCCCCCTGCTGCGGCGCGAAGTACTCACCGACTGCGTGACCGAAGTCGTACATCGCCGTGCTGAAGACCTGGAAATCTTCGACGCCGGGCATCCAGTAGTGCTTCACCAGTTGATCGAGCCGTCGGCACAACTCGGTGCCCATCGGCTCGATCTGCTGGAACGCCAGGCCCTCCGAGGCTCCGGAAAGGCCTTGCCGGCCCGGCGGCGTGACCAGCACGAATCGCCACGCTTCGGGGAGCTTCAGCACCACATCCATCGGCTGCCATCGCGAGGTGAAAACGCACCCGCCGTGCTCGAAGCCAATCGCCCCAATGACCGATCGCCGCCCGCGGCCCATCAACTGCGACAACCGCCAGGTGGAGACCGGCGTCTTGTCGAACAAATGCGTGAGCGCCGTCGCGACGGCCAGACTCAGTTGCGTGCCGGAACCGAAACCCGCGTGCTCGGGAATCGTCCGCGGCACGTCGACCGTCACCGCCGCGGCCGGGCGCTGCTGGCGATACATGGCAAGGAACCCGGCGATCCGCTGGGCGATCTTGGCGGGCGCCGTGATGGAGTCGGCCTCCGCTACGTTCATCCGCAGCGTGAAGCCTGGTTCGTCCACCATGGCGCCGACGCTGCCGAACGTCGGGCCGTGTTCTCCGCGCGCGACGATCAGACCGAAGTGCAACCGGGCGCCGGTGGTGACAGTGACGCTGCGAGGCATGGCTGCAGAATGCCGCGCAGAATTGCAAGACTGCAAGCGAGCGTCGCCCACTCACATTAGTGATGTTGCGCGAACCACGCGTCGACGTAGTCGGTCACCAGCGACCACGCCGCCAGCTCGCGTGGGCCGGCGGTTTTTTCGACCGGGCTGCGGAGGCGGTCCAGCGCGGCCCGCACGTCGTCGACCGGCAGAATGTGCAGGCGCGTGGCGAGGATCGTCGCCTCCAGCACCGCGTGCTTCGCCCGATTGAAGCCGAAGAAGTCCCGCACACGGCCGGTGTGCACCACCGGCGCCACGATGTGCGTGCGCTCCTGAGAATCGTCGAGCGTCGCCACCTCGAATTCGTACCATCGGCAGCAGTCCGTCAGCACGCGGCCCGGCACCTTCGCCGCGGGAAACGTGTCGGGCAGCGCCGACAAACGGTTGAGCGCGGCCTGGGCCATCAACAGCACGTCGTCGGTGACGTGAAAAACGCCGCACCGTCGCCGCTTCAGGTTCCGATACGTCTGCGACGACTGGAACGGCCGCAGCTCGAGCCGGCTCATGTCGGCGGCCACAATCGGCCCCATCGGCGCGACATTCAGCGCTTCCGCGGCGTCGAGCGTGGTGACGAGGCCTTCGAGGATCATCGTTGTAGTGTATCGACGATCGAGGCGTCACGCGCGGATTGTCGCTTGCAGTTCGCGGACCTCACGATCCGCGAACCGCAAGCGACCATCACCGGTTGATCCCAATATAGAAGCTGAACAACTGGTCGCGGTCGAAGTCCTGCTTCACCACCGGGACGGCCCAGTCCAGCGCGATGGGAACCGGGCCCATGCCGGGCACCTGCACGCGGACGCCGGCACCCACGGAAACGCGGAAGTTGTCCAGCGTGACATCAGTGTCCACCGTGCCGAAGTCGCTGAACGCCACGATCTTCAACATTTCGTTTGCGGTCACCGGCAACATGTACTCCAGCGTGCCGAGCAGTTGGAACTGGCCGCCGATCTCTACGCCGTCTTCCAAGGGCGTCACGCCGCGGAACGCGAAGCCGCGAAACGACTGGAAGCCGCCCGCGTAGAAGCGTTCGTAGATCGGCGTGCTGTCGCCGGTCCAGCCGAACTGGCCGGAGACCGTAAAAATGTGCTTGCCGTAGCCGTCCGGCCGGGCATACGTCGTGAAGAACTGCCGGGCGTCGATCTCGAACCGCGTGTAGTCGAACTCGGCAAACGCCTGCTCGACGGCGAACTCCACGAAGTGCCCCTCCGAAGGAATGAACGCGGCGTCGCGCGTATCGTGCATCAGGCTGAACCGCACCGTCGACAGGAAGCTGTCCCCCGCGGCCTCAGCGAGGATTTCTGGCGGCATGGCGGGGATGTCGCTGATGTGCACCCCTTCCAGCCGCAGCGCCACCGAGCCGGACCACGTTTGCGTGAACTGCTGCCCGAGCCGCACCCGTCCGCCCAGCCGCTGCTCGTCCCAATCGCGATAGAACCGCGTGAAGTAGAACCCGCTGAGACCGAGATTGACGTTCGTGTCGAGGAAGTACGGGTCCTGCCAATCGACGAGGTACCGGCTGACCTGCGTGCCGGGCAACGCCTCAATGCGGAACTTCTGCCCGGCGCCGCGCCAGGCGGTCCCGTTCCACACGTCCTCCCAACTGGTGGGAGGCCGCAGGATGTCGAAGTTGTTCTCGCTGAGGACGATGTTCCCCACGACGCCGGAGTTGCTGTTGACGCCGACGCCGAACATCAACCGCCCCGTGCGGGCCTCGGTGAGGTACGTGTCGATATCGATGAACTCCGGCGGCGGGAGCTGGTTCCAGATGTTGGGATCGGGGTCGTTGATCGAACGCCGCAACGGATCGCCCAGCGGGCTGGAATCGAACAGGAAGTTCTGCGGGTTTTGCATCGGCCCTTTGCTCTGCGCGAGCAGCACGTCTCCCTGGCCGCGGATAATGGAGGCTTCCTCTTCGACGTGTGGCACGGGGACAAAGTAGGGGCGCTCGGCAGACGGGGCTGGTGAAGAGTCCGCGGGGACGTCACCTCTCGGCTTCTGCGCGGTTTTTGGCGACGTCCATTGGGCGGGCCGCAGTGCGTCGCGGCTGAGGCGGGGCGGTTCCTCCTGGCCGCGGGCGACGTTGATTTCGTTCTGCGGCTGCTGCACCCAGCCGGGGCCTTCCACGCGCTTCACTTCCAGCCGCGGACCCAGTTCCGGGCCGCTCTCGAACACGCCGGAGCCTTCGAGCCGCCGCTTGCTCTTCTGGATCTTCTGCGGGTCGGCCAGTTCTCCGGGAGCAACGAGCATCATGTTGCGGGCCAGGTTGGTCCGCGTGTGGGGATGGTCTCCCACAATGTGCACGTTGATTTCGCGGATGCGGTAGACCTTGTCCTCGTCAATCTTGTAGAGGATGTCGACCACGCCCGGCTCTTCGGTGAACCGCGGCACCGCGTCGACTTTGGCGAACATGCGGCCCAGTTGGCCGTACTTCTGGCGCATCTTTTCCACGTCGGCGTTGATCTTGCGAGCGGTGTAGAATTCCCCTTCCTGGATGGTGTGGTCTTTGCGGAGGTCCGCTTCGGGAATGATCTCCGACCCCATCATGGTGATTTTGCGGATCTTGTAACGCTCGCCTTCGGTGATGTTGTAAACGATCTGCACTTTCGAGCGGTCTTCGCTGAACTTCAGCTCGTCTTCGATGCGCACGTCGAAGAAGCCGAGGCTGTGGTAATACTGCGTCACGTGGGCCTTGTCGTCGGGGATGGTGGCGGGGTCGTACTTGCCGCCGATCACCCAGAATTTGCGCGTCTTCGTTTGCAGTTTGAGGGCCAGCAGCGCGTCGGTGAAGAACTTGTTCCCCTGGAAGTCGACGTCGGTCACGACCACCTTGGGGCCTTCGTTGATCAGGAACACAACCTCGCGATCGTTCCGGTCGTTGCCTTTCTCCAGCTCGACCGTGGCGAACGCGAAGCCCTTCTCATGGTACATCTCTTCGATCCGCCGCGCGCACTCGCGGTTGGCGCTCACATCGTACGGACTGCCCGCCTTCAGATTCGTCAGCGCTTCCAGCTTGGGCTGCTTGATCTTCTTGCAACCCTTGTATTCCACGCGGCGAACGATCGGCCTCTCCAGCACCTTGAACGTGAGCACCAGGCCGTCGGCATTGCGGCGGACCACCGGCTCCACCGATGCAAACCACCGCGTGCGGACCAGCGCGTCGACGTCGTCCTTGATCATCGCCTGCGTGACGATCCGCCCGGGTCGCACCTTCACATGCCGCGAAATTTCCGATGTGGGAATGGTGACGTTCCCCTCGATGTTCACCGCGGCCAAAGGCTCCTCCAGCGAAAACGCGGCCGCCCCCGGCGCCTGTTCGGCTTCCGGAGGCACCACCCGCGGAGGCAATTCGAGCGGCTTCACTTTCGGCGGAGGCGAATGCCCAGGCGCGCCGGGAACGTGAGTGACCGGTGTTTCCTCGTCCGATTGCCCGCGAATGACAACGGCAGTGCGCCGCCGCGGCGGATCGACGAACACCGGCTCGCCGGTATCGCCAAACGCCTGAGCCGGACGACCCGCCGCAGACTCGACGTCGCACAACAGCAGCCAGCCGGTCGGAGTGCGCTGCCATTCACGGGCGATGTGCGCAATGCGGCCATCCGCAAACAACTCTTCCAGCCGGCGTTGCAGCAGAGGCAGGGAAGCCGTCGCGCCTTGCAGCGACCGCACCAGCTCCGCGGCATCGGCACCGGAGACTTGCACATCGATGGTCAACACGTTGGCCGGGCGCACGGCGCGCGGCGACGAAAACCCCCACGGTTGATCCGCCTCGGCCAGCCCCGCCAGCAACCCGATGGTCACGATGCCGAACCACCACCGCATGGCGTTGTGCAACGATTTCCCGGCCGTTCCACGGCCATGACGGAGGAATTTCCCAGCGCCGGTGCACGGAATGTCGTGCGCCGCTCTGCGACCGCGGTTGCCGGGGGTGGTGAACACCAGGTTGGTCTCAGGGAGTGTCGTCGCGACGGGAAATCGAGGCCCGCGCGGACGGGCGCAGGCCTCCCAACGAACACAGGGGCGGCGAGTGTTAGCGGAATTGGCAGGACGCGTAAAGACGAGTTGTCGGTTCGGCTTGCCGACTTGAACCCGTCGCTCGCCGCGTCGTATCGTGCGACCTCCCGAAACTTCACTCCCTTCAAAGGACTGCCTCCATGCGATCCCTTGGCCTCTTCCTGTTCGCACTCGCTGTCGGTGGTGGGATGGCGCAGGCACAGACTGCCGCGCCGGATGACTCCGCGTTTACGTCGCAGACGATCGACCTTGGCACGGTGGTCAGCGACGTCGAGAAGTCGGTGGCCTGGTACAAGGACGTGATTGGCTTCCAGGAGGCGGACGGTTTCGACATCCCGGCCGGGTTCGCCAGGCAAACCGGGCTGTCGAACAACCTGCCGTTTCACGTGCATGTGCTCACGCTCGGCAAGGATGAAAAGGCCACGAAGCTGAAGCTGATGCAGTTCAAGACCGCGCCCGGGGCCCGCGTCGACCAGAACTACATTCATTCCACCTACGGCTTCCGTTACCTGACGATCTTCGTGAAGGATCTCAACGCCGCCGTCGAACGGGCCGCGAAGCACAAGGTGAAGCCGATCGCAGAAGGTCCCACGCCGTTGCCGGAAGGCTTTCCGCAGGAGCTGGGCCTGGCGATCCTGCGCGACCCGGACGGCAACTTCGTGGAACTGGTGGGCCCGTGGAAGCAATGACGCGCATGAGATCGACCGTTTAGCCGCGACCCGGAGGGGAGCGCTTTGCGACGTGCAAACAAAGCGCTCCCCTCCGGGTCGCGGCTAAACGCAATACCGTTCGATGACGGAGATTTCGCCACAAGAGGCACAACGGACACAAGAGGGGATGTCTTTTTTGTGACTCTTTGTGCCTCTTGTGGCTGATTCGACTTCTTCGTTGAACAGTCTTGCGGCGAAACGCCGTGAAACTCGTCTAGGAGCGACTGGCAGATTCTGCTACTGTTCGCCGCCAATCGACGCCTGCGGGATCGGCGCAGGCCACGGAGGGGTCTTCCGATCGCATCTCGAAAAGGATTTTGCACTATGCGTCGAAGTGGGACCATGTGGGCGGACACGCGGGGATTGGGGCTGGCGGTGGTCGCCGCATCGCTCGTCCTGTCCGGCGCGACTCTCGAAGCCCAGGCGCCGCCACGCGCCACGCAGATCTCGTACGACCGCGACACCCAGAAGAGCATCATCAACGACCTGAGCGACGGGTTCCTGGAGGGCTTTTCCAGCCGCACCCGTCCCGGCAGCGTCCCGACGACCACCCAGCTCACCCAGCCCACCTCGCAGATGCGGGCGGTGCGGCCGCTCATTCGCGACTTCGCCGATGAAGTCTCGCAGCTCGGCTACCTGCTCAACGACGAGGTCCGCCGCATCCCCTCGGTCCGGCCGTTCCTCACCTCCGCACTGAATATCAGCGGCATGGCGGTCAGCCTGGACAAGCACGCCCAGCGGTTCAACGACCACACGCTGCTGCAGGACGAGTTCCGCCAGCTCGACGCCCAGTGGCGCGAGCTGGCCTACCGGTTGGAAGCCGTGCGCGGGCTGCGCAAGGAAGTCCGCGACAGCATTACGGCGCTCAACGACCTCAACGAACAGATCCGCGATGCGATCGGCATTCGCCCGCAGGTCAATCGTCGCGAGTTGTGGCAGAAGGCGAACGACCTCGCGCAAGATCTGCGCAACCTGATGGAAGACATTCAGGTGGAGCTGCCCGGAACCGAGGGGCGGCAGTTTCAGGTGCAGCTCAGCCGGGCGCGCCAGCAGGTCATCACGCTGGCCTCGCTGTTCGAGGACCAAACCGCCGACATGGAGCTGATCGTCAACGAGTACAAGCAGTTCCAGGCCATCTGGTATCCGCAGCGGGCCAAGCTGCAGGAGTACGACAACCGCTACTTCGAGCGCAGCCTCCGCCGGATCACGCAGACCGACGGCGAAATCCATCAGTTGCTGCTGTTGCCCACGAAGGTCGATTCGCAGCAGTTGCTCTATCTGACCAGCGCGCTGAACAAGGACATCGACGAATTCTTCGACCGCATGTCGCTCAAGCTGCTGATGCACCTGCCCAAGGCCGACCGCGTCGCGGGCGTGGCCAGCGAATTCTACGGCGTGTGCGAAAACTTCATCGACGAAGTGAATCACAATGCGCCGTACGACCAGCTCGTGGACGCCTTCCGCTACATTGAGTCGGCCGAACGCAGCTTCTATGGGGTCTTCGGCGACCTGCAGAGCGATGAGGCCCGCGCCGCGCTGCGGCAGATTTCGCAGACCATCGGCGCACTCCGCAGCGCTATGCAGGTGCAGGGGGACGACTTCGACCGCCAGCAGGCCATCGATCTCGCCGCCGGCCTCGAAGCGTATGCCGAGCAGCTCGAATGGGTGACGAAGCGCTGGTTGAGCAAGGACCGGCAGCCGTTTGCGAACGCCTGCCTGACGTCGATCGCCCAGATGCGCGACGACCTGGCCGACCTCCACCAGGGCCTCGTTGAAGGGGCCTCGCCGTCGCAGCTCCGTCGCGGGGCCGAGTCCACGTACAACACGTGGCGGCAGGTGTACGGCTATCTCATCAAGTGCCAGACGGAGGACCGGGCGAACCTGGGCCGGCTGGCATCGAAGATCACGCCGGCACTCGTCGAGCTGCGGACCACGCTGACGCAATAACGCGCAGTGTCCCGGCCGCTTCCGAGCGACCGCGACACTTTCTTGCGCGCGTACAAAGTGTCCGGGACGCTCGGAAGCGTCCCGGACACGGATTCACTCACCGAAGCCCACGGGTTGCACCCCGTGGGCTTCTTTCATTCCTGCACGGTTGACGGACCGGCGGGAACTGCCGATGCTCGTGCGGCAACGGAGTCCCGCCGTCACTCTTCAAGGACACAGGCAATGACTGCCCCCGCCGCGACCGCGGTCGAACACGTCCTCTGCGTGCCCACGCTGCTGTTTCACGAGCTCGGCTACTTTCAGGGCTTCCAGGGGAACGTGGACCGCTACCTGCGCGTGCTGCTCGACCCGCTGCACACCAGCTTCCGGCCGCGCGACGAAGTCGAGACCGACCCCAGCTACAAACAGCTCATTCCCTACTGCATCTTTCGCTGCGGCGACCGGCTGTTCCATTACAAACGGGGCAAAGCGGGGGGAGAAGGGAGACTGCACAGCAAGCGATCCATCGGGATCGGCGGTCACATCTCGTCCACCGACCCGCTCCACGGCGAACGCGTGTATGCCGCCGCCATGCATCGCGAGATCGCCGAGGAAGTTGTGCTGGATGCCGCAGTCCGGGATAACTGCGTGGGGCTGATCAACGACGATGAGACTGCGGTCGGGAAGGTGCATCTCGGCATCGTGCACCTGTTCGAGCTCGACTCCGCAAAAGTTCTCCCAAGGGAAGAGTCGATTCTGGAGACAGGGTTTGCCTCGCCCGCAGAGCTGCTCGCGCAGAGCGACGAGTTCGAGAGCTGGTCGCAGATCTGCCTGCGGCATTTGTTTGGATGAGGCGTCAGGGGTCAGGTATCAGGGGTTAGGTGTCAGCAAAGAGGATGAGAGACAAGAGGCGGTAGGAAAAAGGGGACGATCGACTCGCGCGATTCCTTTCCTCTTGCCTCTAACCTCTTGTCCCCTCTTGACTGATACCTGACACCTCGCGCCTGACACCTACTTCCGACAAAGGAGTGTCGCGCGATGTCCGAGTGCAGTCGACGATCGGTGTTGGGGGCGGCCGTGGCGGCATTGGCGGCTCCCGCAGTCCTCTCCGCCCAGGAAAAAGCCGCCCCTGCGGCCAAAGGACGGCTGACGGACGAGTCGCTCGGCACGCTGCTCAAGGCGATGGGGCTCGACGCCAAGCTCACCGAGAAGCGCTACGACTTCACGTTCAAGTCGACCGTCGCCAACGACGATTGGGACCTGTCGATGTCGGCAGTGCTGAGCCAGGACGCGAACACCATCTGGATCATGGCCTGGCTGGACGAATGCCCGAAGTCGGCGGCCGACGTGCCCCGCCTGGCGCTGCTGCGGTTGCTGGCTCAGAACGACAAACTGGGCAAAGGGAAGTTCTTTGCCTACATTGCGACCAACAAGCGATTCGTGCTGCAGCGGGTGGTTCCCAACGAAAACGTGACAACGGCCGCGTTCCGCGCGACGCTGGACGACCTCGCCCTGAGCGTCGTGGAAACGTATCCGTACTGGTCAGTCGCGAACTGGTCTTCGAGCAACCAGACGGAAGAGCCGGCGGCGACCACAAAGACGGCCGCGCCGGTCAAGGGGAGCGCCCCGCAATCCGGAGCGCGGCCGCCGGTGGTCCAGACCGCGACCGAGTCCAGGCCGCAGCCCGCGAACAAGCGCTGACCTGGCTCTCTCCAGAAAGCCGCAACGAGGCCATGCGGAGACGGTGAGCAGCAGTTTCTGGTTCCGGTAGTGATCGCTGCAACTACCGTTGCACGGGGTGGTGTCGGCGGTCATTGTAGTGTCCATGATCTGCGTCACCGTCGCCCGCAACCGCCATAAGATGATGACCGCCGAGCACCGCGTGCTTGCGGAGCGCGGGGCCGAGCTGGTCGAGTTCCGCATCGACTGGCTGCAGCGGGCGCCCGATCTCAACCGGCTGCTCAAGGATCGCCCCACGCCGGCCATCATCACCTGCCGGCGACAAGGCGACGGCGGCAAGTGGACCGGCTCGGAAGAAGACCGACTCAAACTGCTCCGCGCGGCGATCGTCGGCGGCGCCGACTGGGTCGATCTGGAGCTCGACGTCGCCCCGCAGATCCGCCGCTACGGCCAGACGAAGCGGATCGTCAGCCATCACGACTTTACCGGCACGCCGGACAATCTCGAAGAGCTGCACGCGCAACTGTGCCAGCAGGATGCCGACGTGGTGAAGCTCGTTACCACGGCGAAATCGCCTCGCGACTGCGTGCGCGTGCTCAAGTTGATTCCGAACGCCCCCAAGCCCACCGTGGCGTTCTGCATGGGAGAATACGGCCTCGCCAGCCGCGTGCTCTGCGGGCGGTACGGCGCGCCGTTCACGTATGCGGCGTTCAGCAAGGACCACACCGCCGCGCCGGGACAGATCGCGTTCGACGAGATGTCCTCGCTGTACCGTTACGACCGGATTACGCGGCACACGCAACTGTTCGGCGTCCTGGGCGACCCCATCGCACACAGCCTCAGCCCGCTTTTGCACAACGCGGCCATGCAGCACGTGGGCTTCGACGGCGTGTACCTGCCATTCCGCGTGCCCGCGGCAGAGTTCTCCGAGACGCTGGACGACTTCGCAGGGCTCGACGTCCGCGGGTACAGCGTGACCATTCCGCACAAGGAGGCGGCTCTCAAAAAGTTCCCGCAGTGCGACGAGATCGTCAAACAGATCGGCGCGGCGAACACGCTGTATCGCGACGCCGACGGCCATTGGCACAGCGACAACACCGACTGTGCCGCGGCCTTGGAATCGATTCACACGGTCTTTGCCGAAGGCGAATCGCTGGCGGGCAAGTGCGTGCTGATGCTGGGCGCGGGCGGTGCGGCCCGGGCGATCGGTTACGGGGTGATGAAACAGGGAGCCGACCTGGTCATTGCCAGCCGCACGGCCGATCGGGCGCGGGTGTTGGCGGAGCAGTTGGGCTGCCGATCGGTGACCTGGTCCGACCGCGACATGGAGTCGCCGCAGGTGCTGATCAACGCGACGCCCCTGGGGATGCACCCGAACGTGGACGACACGCCGTACAAGGCCGACTGGCTCGAGAACAACATGGTGGTGTTCGATACCGTGTACAATCCCGAAGAGACGAAACTGCTGCGCGAAGCCCGCGCGAAGGGCTGCCGGGTGGTGTCGGGCATCGAGATGTTCGTCCGCCAGGCCGCGGCCCAGTTCCAGCGCTTCACCGGCCAGTCTGCCCCAATGGACGTGTTGCGAGAAACGGTCCGCGGCAGCCTGTCTCGAGGGACGTCGTGATTGGTGAAAAGCGGTCTGGAATCGCGGTGTCACCCGGCCCCTGACGGGGCACGGCTCGCCAGGGCGAGCCGAGTCGCGTCAGCAACCGGGTGTCGCCACGAATCACTTTTCGCTCCGATTTCCGCCGAACAACGCACATGGTGATCACCCTCATCGGCTACCGCGGCACGGGAAAGAGCTCGATCGCGCCGCGATTGGCGGAACGATTGCAGTTCGACTGGATCGATGCCGATGTCGAGCTCGAACGCCGTGCCGGCCGCAGCATCCGCGAGATCTTTGCCACCGACGGCGAAGCGGAGTTCCGGCGGCTGGAGCGCGCGGTGCTGGTCGACCTTTTGCAGCACGACCGACTGGTTTTGGCGGCCGGCGGGGGCGCCGTCTTGAATGCCGAGACCCGCCGGGACTTCCGTGCCGCCGGTCCGGTGGTGTGGTTGCAGGCAGACGTCGCCACGATCGCGGCACGCATCGCCGCTGATGCATCATCGGCCGCCCGCCGTCCGAATCTCACTTCTGCCGGAACCGTCGCGGAGATTGAAAACGTCCTGCGGGAGCGCGAGCCGCTCTATCGCGAGCCCGCCACGATGGTCATCAACACGACCGGCAAGGCGGTGGAGGCGATTGTGGACGAAATCCTCGAGGCGATTCCGAAGCCGGGCTTTTCCGAAAGCCCGGCTTCCTCGAGTCCCGAAGCCGGGCTTTCGGAAAAGCCCGGCTTCGAGCGGGGGCGTCCATGATCCTGTGGGACCTTCCCGCGCCGTTCATTTACACCACGCTGTTTCTTCTGGGCGCGGTGATCGGCAGCTTTCTCAATGTGTGCGTGTACCGGTTCCCCAGGCACGAATCGGTGCGAAAGGCGTGGCGAAGCCTGCTCAGCCCGCCATCGTCGTGTCCCTACTGTCGCCGGCGGATCCTGCTGCGAGACAACGTGCCGATCCTGGGCTGGCTGCTGCTGCGGGGGCGCTGCCGGTTCTGCCGGCATCGGTTTTCGTTCCGCTACCCGCTGATCGAGCTGGCCAATGGCTTGCTGTTTGTCGGCGTGTATTGGGCCATGGTGCCGGTGGGCTTCACGTCGTCGATCGCCGAAAGCGCCGTCTACACCCCGATTGGCCCGTGGGGTGCGACGCCGCTGTGGTCGCCGGTGACGCAATCGCTGTGGCTGCACCTGCAGTACGCGTACTTCATGGTGCTCGTGGAAGCGCTGCTGGTGGCATCGCTGATCGATCTTGATTTGCGAATTATTCCCGATAGCGTGACCTACCCTGCCATCGCGGTGGGCCTGCTGGGGAGCCTCACTGGACGGTTCTGGCTCGTGCCGGTGTGGTACCAGTCACCGGCGATGATGAATGCGGTGTGGTTTGCCTTCGGAGGCTCGTCGCCTCCGCCAGCCTGGTGGAGCGCGGCGGTACCGGAATGGACCGCGTCGATGCCGTCCCTGCATGGCCTGGCGGTGAGCGTGGCGGGGTTCTTCGTCGGCCGCTGGCTCGTGCTGCTGGTTCGCAACGCGGGGCAGTGGGTGCTGCGGCGGGAAGCAATGGGCATGGGAGACGTCATCCTCATGCAGATGATCGGCAGCTTTCTGGGCTGGCAGGCCACCGTGGTGGTGTTCTTTCTCGCGCCGGTGTGTGCGATCGCGATCGTTGCCGGCCGGCTGGGATACGATAACCTCGACGCGCTGGTGCACCGACGGCCGCGCATCCGCCGCGACCGGGAGATCCCCTATGGCCCCTTCCTCAGCGTGGCCGCGTTATGGGTGTTGGTGATGTGGCAGTCGATGCATGCGGCGACGAGTGCGTTCTTCGGCTGGGGACCGTTCGTGCCCGTGATGGGAGCACTGCTCGCCGCCTCGTTTGTCGGTGTGTTGTGGCTCGTCCAGGGGGCGAAATGGCTGTTGGGCATTCCGCTCTACGAACCGGCCTGGACCGAGGAATGGACCTCCGCCGACCAGCTCGCCTTCTTCGCGAACAAGGACTACCGCGCGGGAACGGGGCCGCTGGCTCCTCCCGAGTGGCCCGGAGCCCCATCGGGGCAGGGACTGGCACACCAGCGCCATTGGCGCGGCCAGTGAGGAGCGGCAACAACCGGGTTCTGCCTCGCTGGCGCCAGGAACCGGGGGGACGCGGCCCCCCGGCTTCTGACACGCCACACTCCACTCCCCACCCCTCACTCCCTCACTCCCTCACTCCCCACTCTTTGCGACTCCTCTTGCCATCGCGGGCGAATTGCACTACCGTTCCGCCCTTCCAGTCTCCCAATCCCATCGCTTCGTTTGTGCCGGACGCCAAGCATGCGCGGCTCGTGGTGCGTTTGTGCGCTGATTTCGTGGGCGGTGCTGGCCGCCGGCTGCGCCACGTCATCGCGTCCGTGGCGTCGCTCGGCCGAGGTTGCAGACCAGAACTCGAAGGCCGCTCTCGCCGAGAAAGCCACGGCAAAAGCAGAGACGCAAGACTCGCCGTTCGTTGCCGAGCGCGACAGGACGGCGGCCAAAGCGGTCACGGCTTCGGACTCGAACATACCAGACGCGTCCACCACGTCTGCCGACAAGCCGGCGGGCAATCCCGCCCCATCGGGCACGAAGCTCGTCCTGTCCGCCGAGATGCTCAAGCTCATTGACGAAGAACTGAAGGATGCCACGCCCGCGGAGCGCGCCGAGTGGTACGACCAGCTCAAACGGGTCGAGCCCAGCGTCATCCCGGACATCCTGCGGGCGCGGCGGTTGTCGCTGCAGGTCTCGAAGTCTACGTCGCACCCACCGCAGGCCGCCTCTGCCGACGCCGCGTGGTCGCAACCGCTCGCGTCGGAGATACCCGCAGACCACGTTCAAGCCGTGGGGCACAAATCGGCGTCGGGAATGCCACCCGTCAACACGGCTGCGTATCAGACGCCCGCCGACTACCGTCCGCCAGTCGATCCGGCGCTGCATCGCGTCGGTCCGCGTTCGTCACACGCTGCGGTGGTGCTGCAAGGCTTCGAAGCGGAGACGCCGATTGCCACCGGCGTGCCGGTCAACCCCAGCGAACCGGCGGCCGTGCAGCGGCAGTTCACGGAGCCCGCCGCCCCCGCTGTGCCGTGGCCTCCGGCGTCGAAATCGGCGGCGCCGGCCAACCCGCGCTCGTCGCTGGCGCCGCCTTTGGCCTTCGGTGCGGGTCTGGTGCAGAACGTGGTAGGCCTGGTGCCCAACCGCAACAGTGCGGCGAATGCGTCGCCGAACAGTCCGATCCAGCCCGCCGTCGAGTCCAACCCCGCCGTCGATTGGCGCTCCGAATTGCACCGCGCGATCGCCCTGCTGGAGCAGGAAATCGCCGCACAAAGGCCCGGCACTCCCACGGACGACGACGTCCGCAACCAGGTCGCGCTGCGGTTGATGTACCTCCTTGCCGACCATCAGGAACGGGCGCTCACTGCCATTCCCAACATCGATCCTGCCGAGCAGGAGTTCTGGCAGCAGGCGGTGTGGGGGCTGTCGAATGCACTCGACGCGCGGCACATTCCCCGTCCCGAAGACCGCGCCACGCAAGCCGTCGCCCAGCTCAACGGAGCGGTCCGCCGGCTCCAGGAAAAGGCCGACCTGCAGATTCGCAATGTGGCGTTCTCCAAGCAGAACTTCGGCTACGGGAACTACGACCGCTTCGTGAGGGACGAAGTCCGCCCCGGCCAGGAAGTGCTGCTGTACGCGGAGATCGAAAACTTCAAGAGCGAGCCAACGGCCGACGGACAGTACCGCACGCTCTTGCGGTCGACGATTGAAATCCTCAGCCCGTCCGGCGAGGTCCGCAAGAAGATCGACTTCCCTGCCACCGAAGACCTCTGCCGCAACTACCGCCGCGACTACTTCCATAACTATCAATTCACCATTCCCGATCGCCTGCCCCTCGGCCCGCATGTGTTGAAGCTGGCGGTGTTCGACGAACTCAGCGGCAAAATGGCGACCTACACGCTGAACTTCCTGGCGAACTGACGGCGACCGGGAAGCCCGGGGATGGCCATCCCTGGGTCTCTTCTTCTTGATCCCGCCGCGTCGCGGGCGAAAGCCCCGTGAGTGTCGCCGTGGCGGGGCGAGTCCTTTAGAATCGGGCGGTTCGCCACGCGTCCGGCATCTTTGCCGGGGGCGGCGACGGAAACGACTTAGAGATTCTAACACAACCTCTGTACACGACAGTTTTCCCAGTCGTTTGGGAGCTTTCGGTGGTGCACAACCGGTTGTGTTAGAGGCTCTTACTCCTGAACTTACTCCTGAACTTTGGAAAACTTCGACTGCATGGCCAAATCGCTTGCCGAGTACGCGGAATGGCTCGCCGAACGCAATTTGCGCTGGCCGCAGGCGCCGCGACTGGAGGGCGTGAAGGCCACCTCGTACACCAAGCCTCTGCCCGGCATCAAGGCGGTGGCGTGGGACATTTACGGCACGCTGCTGCGCATCACCGACGGCGAGTTGCTGTTCCAGCATCCGCAGGCCGTGCGAATGGAGGTGGCGCTCGACAAGACGATCGAAGAGTTCAAGATGTGGCACAGCATGTCGCGCAAGCCGGGCGCGCCGTGGGAGTACATGCTGCAACTGTTCGCCCGCGCCTACGACGAGCTGCGGATGCTCGGTTCGGGTCGCAAGGGCGAGCTCTCCGAGGTCGACGCCGCCCGGTTATGGCGAAAGATTGTCGAGAAGCTGCAACAGAACGAATACATCTACGACGAGTCGTTCTACGGCGACCTGGACGACTACGGGGCGAAGATCGCCTACTTTTTTCACAGCAGCCTGCAGGGGACGGAAGCCACTCCCGGCGCGCTGGAAGTGCTCACGAATATCAGTCGTCGCGGATTGGTGCAGGGCATCATTGCCGACGGGCAGTGCTTCACGATGGTGCAATTGTTGCGGGGGTTAGAGGCTCAAGGTCAACTCCCGCCGCTCGCCGGGCTGTTTCACCAGCAGGCCATCACGCTGTCGTACGAAGAGGGCATTCGCAAGCCCTCGAAGTCGTTCTACCTGAAGGCGCTCGAGCGGTTTCGCGGACTGGGCATCAGCCCCAGCCAGATTCTTTACGTGAGCGCCCGGTTGCGGGAAGATCTCGCCGTGGCAAAGTCCCTCGGTCTGCGGACCGGGCTGTACGCCGGCGATAAGGTGAGCCTGCGGGCCTCCGCCACCGACTTGAAGGATCCCGAAGTCAAGCCCGACCGGCTGATTACCGACCTCAAGCAGGTCCGCGAAATTTTGTCACTGTAATGCTGGCTGCAAAGGACATGCCTCATGGCCGCCCCGATCTATTCCTTTGACGTGTTCGACGTCGACCGGCCGCTGTTCACCCTCGAACAGATCCGCGAAGTCAATCCGCAGCGCCACGAAATGGAGCAGTTGACCGCGATTCTGTGGGTCGACACGGACGGGCACGGCATCATCGGCTACAAGGACGTCACCGACCACGAATTCTGGGTCCGCGGCCACATGCCCGACTTCGCGCTCATGCCGGGCGTCATCCTGTGCGAAGTCGCTGCGCAGCTCGCCGGGTTTTATGCCCGCAAGTACAACCTGCTGGGCGGGGGCGATTTCCTGGGCTTCGGCGGGATGAATGAGGTGCGGTTCCGCAGCCCCGTGTTTCCGGGCCAGCGGCTGGTGATGATGGCCAAGGTGCACCGCGTGCGACCGGGCCGGCGGGCGGAATTCAACTTCCAAGGCTTCGTCGGCGAGAAAATGGTGATCAGCGGGCAGATGATCGGTGTGCCGATCTTTGCCGACCGCGCTCGCGCCGGCCTGGATCTCGAAGGCGGCTGACAGAAGCCCCCGGCCGCCTGAATCAGCGGCGACGCTTCGGGATCAGTGCAACTGGGGGGTGGCGGGTTTTGCGGAGGGACCCATTGCCAATTGAAAACTGCAAACGGAAAACTGCCAATTGGCGGACATCTCCCGTTGGCGGGTCTGTTCGATCGGCAATTTGCAGTTGCCAGTTTTCAATTCGCAGTTCGTCACCTCGTGAGAAGGCGTGATTCCCCAAGCCCGTGGGCGATGAGAGGGCACCATGGCGAATGCAATCCCCGCGTTGTGTGCGGGCGGGCTGCTGGTCGCCATTGGCCTCGGCCTGGCGTGGTTCCAGTGGCGCTTTCGTCAGCCCGATCCCCAGGCCGATGAGCTGGCCCGCCTGCACGCTCAAAGACAACTCCGGCGGCGGCTGCAGGTCAGCGCGCTAATGGTGCTGGTGGGCGTGTTGATTCCACTCGGCGATTTGCTGCCGGCATTCCAGAAGGGTCAGGCGCCGCTGGCGTTCGCACTGTTCTGGCTGGCGATCCTGGCGGCAACGGTGTGGATCATGGTGCTGGCCGTCGCCGACCTGGTGTCCGCCCGCATGTACCACCACCTGGCCAACCTCCGCATCCGCCAACAGCGCCGCGAGCTCGAACGCCAGCTCGACGACTACCGCGCCGGCGGCAACGGACACCTGCCCCAAGGGCGCCATGATTGACGCGCGCCGCGTCGCCTCACACGAACTTGTGCGGCGAACGAACGCTGACCTCGAACCTCCCAATTCCTTGCCGCTCCTCGTGAGAGTCGCTATTGTTGTTTGAACCGATATCGACCCCGCACCGTGCTCCGGCAGGACGGGTTGAAGGTCGGTCCGGCCTTCGATCCTGCCTGCCTCGACGCCTGCCAACCGGGATTTTTTGCCATGCTCACGTGTCTCGGGCTTCTGTGCTTCTGCTGTCTCGCCACGTCTGCTTTTGCCGCCGATTCTGCCGTTCACGACCCCCTCGACTGGCCGTATTGGCGCGGGCCGGAAATGAACGGCATCTCCCGCGAGAAAAACCTGCCGGCCAGTTGGTCGCCCGAGGGCGAGAACCTCGTCTGGAAGAGTGAAGCGCTGGGCACGCGGTCCACGCCGATCGTGATGCGCGGGAAGCTGTACACGCTCTGCCGGCACAATCCCGCGACGCTGCAGGAAGCCGAGAAGGTCGTCTGCGCCGACGCCGAGACGGGCGAGATCCTGTGGGAGCACATTTTCAACGTCTATCTCACCGATGTGCCCGACACCCGCGTGGGCTGGTCGAGCGTCGTCGGCGATCCCGACACCGGCCACGTGTTCGCGCTCGGCGTGTGCGGGTATTTCGTGTGCCTGAAAGACGCGGGCGACCATGCGGAAGTGGTGTGGTCGCACTCCCTGAGCGAAGAGTACGGCATGCTGAGCACCTACGGCGGCCGGACCAACTTTCCCATCGTGCACGAGAACCTGGTGATCATCAGCGGCGTGATTATCGGTTGGGGAGACATGGCCCGCCCGGCCCATCGCATCCTGGCCTTCGACAAGCGCAATGGGCAGTGCGTGTGGTTCCAGAGCACGCGGCCGTTGCCCGAAGACACCACGTACAGCAGCCCCGTGCTCACGGTCATCGAGGGACAGGCGCAGTTCATCATCGGCGCGGGTGACGGCAGCATGTACGGCTTCCAGCCCCGCACCGGCAAAGTGATCTGGAACTACGACGTCTCGCCCCGCGGAATCAACAGCCCGCCCGTCGTTGCCGGCAACGTCGTGCTCTGCGGCCACAGCGAGGAGAACCTCGACTCTACGGCCATGGGGGCGCTGTTCGCCGTGGATGCCTCCAAGACCGGCAACCTGACCAAAGACGGGGAACTGTGGCGCATCAAAGAGCAGTTCATCGGCAAAACACAGCCGGTCGTGGTGGGGGATCGCGTTTACTCCGTCGACGACAGCGGCAACTTCTTCGTCAACGAGCTGAAGACGGGCAAAGTCATCGGCAAGCAGAAGCTCGGCACGATGGGCCGCGGCAGTCCGCTGTTCGCTGACGGCAAGTTCTACGTCACCGATGCCACCGGCCGGTGGTATATCTTTGAGCTGGATGAAGCCAAGGGGCTCAAGAAAATCCATCAGTTGCGGCTGGAGACCGACATCAACGGCTCGCCGATCGTCTCGCACGGCCGGATCTTTCTGCCGACGGAAACGGCGATGTATTGCATCGGCTTCAAGAACGCGAAACCCGAAGCGGATCCCATCCCGCCGCTATCCGCCGAGACGCCGGTGTCGAACGACATGAAGCCGGCCCAAGCGCTGCTCGTGCCCGTGGAGTCGCTGCTCAAGCCGGGTTACAAGCAGGGGTTGCAGGTCTTCCTGTACAACGCGAACGGACAGTACGTCGGTGCAGCGAAGCCGGAAGACGTGAAATTCGATGTTGCCGGCAAGGGGAGCGTCGAGAATGGAAAGTACCTCGCACCGACAGAACCCGAACACCACGCGGCGATCGTTACCGCCGAGACCGCCGGGCTGAAGGCGCAGGCCCGCATTCGAGTGATTCCCGAAGCGCCCTGGAGTTTCACGTTCGACGACGGCGTGGTGCCCATCACCGGCGTCGGTCTGCGCTATCGTCACATTCCGCTCGATTTCGATCTGTTCCAGAAGCTCAAGGCCGACGACGTGCTCACGTCGCGCGTCTATGTCTACTTGTCGACGCAGTTCACGAATGTGCCGGCCCCCGCGGCGAAGTTCGACGACACCACACCGGCCCAAACGTGGACCGCGTTCAAGCGGTACCTGGGACTGCTGGAAGTGCTCACCAATCAGGCCGAAGCCCAGGCGAAGCTCGATCCCGCGCTGAAGAAACTGCAGGACGAAGGGGTGATCGCCAGGTGGGAGTGGACCGGCACGGACCAGATCGGCCCGCAACTGACCGTCGCCAAGGGCCAGCGGAAGGTGACCGGCAACGGCGTGATGTGCAAAATCACCACCATTCCGAAGGGAACCCGCAGTCAGGGTTGGATGGGGCACCCTGGCTCGAAGAACTACGAGATCCAGGCCGATGTGTTTGCCGTCGGCGTGGAAGCTGCAGACGCCGACCCGAACGCAAAAATGCCCGACATCGGCCTGATCTGTCAGCGGTACCGGTTCGATATGATGGGGGCCGCCCAACAACTGAAGCTGTATTCGTGGATCCCGCACGACCAGAAGTACTTCCTCAAGCCGTTCTCGTGGGTGCCCGACACCTGGTACACCCTGAAGTTCCGCGTCACGGTGGAGGACAAGGACGGCCAGCAGGTGGCGGTGCTCCGCGGCAAGTCGTGGAAGCGCGACGCGGAGGAGCCGCAGGAATGGTCGATCGAGTGGACCGATTCGCCGGCAAACCTCGCCGGCAGCCCGGGCCTGTTCGGCAACGCGAAGGATGCGGAAATCTTCATCGATAACGTCAAAATCACGCCGCTGGAAGGCGTACAATAGTTGAGCGTTGGAGTATCCGCCAGGCACGGCAGGGATTCTCGATCATGAGTGATACATTGGTTGCGCCGTGCTCAACTCTCCACGAGAAGGTCGGAGAGCCCCGACCCATCGGCCCCTGGGCCAATGGCATGTTGATGACCCCTGACGATTTCGATTCCGTAACCGAGTGGGATCCCGACTACCACTACGAACTCATCAATAGGAGTTCTCATCGTAAGCCCCCCGCTCGAGGCCGGTGAACGAGGTCCCAACGACGAGCTGGCTTTCCTGTTGCGAGACTATCGCTATCGGCATGCCAACGGTTCCGTGATTGATGACACGCTTGCAGAACAGACAGTGGCGACCGCCATCGGCCGACGTCGTATGGACCGAGCGATTTGGATTGGCTACGGCCGGAACATCGATCCCGACAAGGATGTCCCCACAATTTCGGTCGAGTTCGTTTCGAACAGGTCGCGCGACCGGCGACGAGACTACATTCACAAGCATGAAGAATACGAGGCGCGGGGCGTCTGCGAGTACTGGATCATCGACCGCTTCCGGCGCAGCATGACCGTCATCCGAAAGGGCGATGTACAAGTCGTTGCTGAACCCGAGACATATCGCACGGAGTTGTTGCCCGGGTTCGAACTGCCGCTCGCCCGTTTGCTGGCCGTCGCTGACATGTTCAAATGACATCAACTGCATCACTCCACAAGGATTTCCATATGCCCCGTTGTTTGATGACGTTCGCGCTGGCGGCAGTCGCCGTTGCGACCACCGCCACCGCCCAGGACAAGTTCGATCCCACCGCCATCGCGCTGCAGCACATCAGCCAGCGCAAAGTGGGCAAGCTCGACTGGCCCATGTGGGGCGGCTCGCCGTACCGCAACAACACGCCGCAGGGCGAGAACATCCCCGACTCGTGGGACCTCGACAGCGGCGAGAACGTGCTTTGGGCAACGCCGCTCGGCTCGCAGACTTACGGCAACCCCGTCGTCGCGAACGGCAAAGTCTACGTCGGCACCAACAACAACTACGGCTACCTCAAACGGTATCCCAAGAACGTCGACCTGGGCGTCCTGCTGTGCCTCGACGAAAAGACCGGCAAGTTCTTGTGGCAGGCCTCCAGCCCCAAGCTGCCGCAAGGACGCGTGAACGACTGGCCCATGATGGGCATCTGCTCCACGGTGTACTGCGAAGACACCCGCGTGTGGTACGTCACCAGCCGCGGCGAAGTGCTGTGCCTCGACTCCGAAGGCTTCCTGGACGGCGAGAACGACGGGCCTTTCAAGGCCGAGCCCAACAATAACAAGGACGAGGCCGATATCATCTGGCGGCTGGACATGATGGGCCAGCTCGGCGTCCAGCAGCACAACATGTGCAGTTGTTCCGTCACCGCGTGGGGCGATTACCTGTTCGTCGACACCGGCAACGGCGTCGATGAGGCGCACCTCAACATTCCCGCCCCCAAGGCCCCCAGCCACATCTGCCTCGACAAGAACACCGGCAAAGTGCTGTGGACCGATAACTCGCCCGGCATCAATGTGCTCCACGGACAATGGTCGTCGCCGTGCGTGTTTGAAGTAAACGGCCAGTTGCAGGCAGTCTTCGGCTCGGGCGATGGCTGGGTCTATAGTTTCGACCCCGCGGGCGATGGAAAGGGAGGCGCAAAGCTCCTGTGGAAGTTCGACGGTAACCCGAAAGAATCGCTGTACCTGCTCGGCGGGCGGTCGACGCGGAACCACTTCATTGGTACGCCCGTGTTCTACGACGGCTTCGTCTACTGTGCCGTCGGCGAAGATCCCGAGCACGCCGAGGGCATCGGCCACTTCTACTGCATCGATCCCACCAAGCGCGGCGATGTCAGCCTGGAACTTGCCATCGGTCCCGACGGCAAAGAGATGCCGCACCATCGCCTGCAGGCGGTCGACACCAAGAAGGGCGAGAAGGCCGTGCCGAATCCCAACTCCGCCGTGCACTGGCACTACGACAACATCGACCGCAACGGCAACGGCAAAATCGAGTTCGAGGAGACGATGCACCGCACGATCGGCAGTGCGGCGATCAAGGACGACCTCGTGTTCATCGCCGACTTCAGCGGACTCGTGCACTGCCTGGATGCCAGGAAGCTCAGCTCGCACGGCAAGCCGCTGGTCTACTGGACACACGATATGTTCGCCGCGTCGTGGGGCTCGCCCTTGATTGTGGACGGCAAAGTGTACATCGGCGACGAGGACGGCGACCTGACGGTGTTCGAACTGTCGAAGGAGAAAAAGATCCTCAACGAAATCAGCATGTTGAACTCGGTCTACTCGACGCCCGTGGTGGCCAACAACACGCTGTTCATCTCGAACAAGTCGACGCTGTTTGCCATCCAGGAAGGCGCCAAGCTGCCCGGCGGCTACAAACCGCAGGCTCGCAGCGAATCCGGCGACAGCGAATGACGTGCGCAACCGGAGCAGCGATTCGCGCCCTGGCATTGGCGGCGATGCTGCGTCGCACCGTATTGTGGGGGGGCAGAGAATCCTGGAATTGTGAGCGAGTAAGCCATGTGATTACGATGATGATTGCAGTTCTCTCCCCGGAGAAACGAGATGAGTTCCGTCGCTGTATTGGATCCGCCCGCTGGAAAGCAGCCCGAGGAATCGCTCGATGCCGCAGGTCCGCTACTGCTTGAGAGCGAGCGGCTATGGGAGGTCGTCAACGGCGAATTGCGAGTGGCGGAACCCATGTCGACGCTGGCGAACGTGACCGCGTCCCGCTTGTGCGTTCGTATCGGAGCCTTCTCGGAAACACGGCAATTAGGCGAAGCGGTCATTGAAGCGCTGTTTGCATTGCGGTCCGAACCAAAATTGCATCGTCGTCCTGATCTGGCGTTCGTGACCCGTCATCGTTGGGACGGCGTTGAACTCGATGAGTGGGCAGCCTGGAACGTCGTTCCGGATCTCGCGGTGGAAGCCATCAGCCCTTCCAACTTGGCCGAAGACGTCGAAGAAAAACTCGACGAATACTTTGCAGCCGGCGTTCGGCGAGTGTGGGTGATCTATCCGAGGTCGCGCAAACTTCACGATCATACGTCAGCAACAAACTGCACGCGTATTCCCGCCGATGGCGTAGTCGACGGCGGCGACATCCTGCCGGGCTTCCAGTTCGTCGTCGGCGACTTGTTTCACGGATTGAAGCCGATACCGATCCCCGTCGTCTCCGATGAATGACGCCGGCCACAAATACCCCGCCGGACAATCCCGCCTTCATGCATCACCCCGCCGATCCCGATGCCCTGACCGGCTTTGATTTCGATCCGCGGACTCGCGTGGTCTTCGGCAACGGGTGCGTCCAGCGAGTGGGCGAATTGGCGCGAGAGTACGGTGGACAACGCGCCTTGCTGGTCACCGACCCCGGCATCGAGAAAGCCGGCCACACCGAGCGCTGCCTCGAACTGCTCCAGTCGGCCGGAATCGAGGTCACCGTCTTCGACGGTGTGGTGTGCAATCCAACGACGGAGGACGTCGATCGCGGCCTCGCCATCGCGCGCCGCGAAAAAATCGACTCCCTGGTCGCGGTCGGCGGCGGCAGCGCCATGGACTGCGCGAAAGGGATCAACTTCCTCTACACCAACGGCGGCCGCATGCAGGACTACTGGGGTCTGGGAATGGCCACTCAACCGATGTTGCCGATGATTGCCGTTCCCACCACCGCCGGCACCGGCAGCGAAGCCCAGTCGTACGCGCTCATCGCCGATGCCCAGACCCACATGAAGATGGCCTGCGGCGACAAAAAGGCGGCCTGCCGGGTCGCGATCCTCGATCCGGAGCTGACCGTCAGCATGCCTTCGGGCGTGACGGCGGCCACAGGAATCGATGCCATCAGCCACGCGGTCGAGTCGTACGTCACCACGCGGCGGAACGCGATTTCCCAACTCTTCAGCCGACGCGCGTGGCGCATGCTGGCCCAGGGCTTTCCTGCGGTCCTGCGCGATCCGACTCGCCTGCCGGGCCGCGGCGCGATGCTGCTTGGTGCGCACCTGGCCGGCGCGGCGATCGAGAATTCGATGCTCGGCGCCACGCACGCCCTGGCCAATCCGCTCACCGCACATTTCGGAATCACGCACGGACTGGCGATCGGGGTCATGCTGCCTCACGTGGTTCGGTACAATAGTGTGGCGGTGGGCAGCATGTACGGACGGCTCGCGGCCGACGCCGGTTTGACGGCGGCCGACGATCCCCTCGCCGGCGACCATCTCGCCGACTGGATCCACGACCTCGTGGCCCGGGCCGGTTGCCCGACCGACCTGGCGGCGTGCGGCGTGTCGTCCGATTTGCTGCCGACACTGGCCCAGGAGGCGGCGCGACAATGGACGGGAACCTTCAACCCCCGTCCAGTGGACGCCTCATCACTCGAGGAGCTGTACCGATGCGCCATGCACGACTCTGCTTCATCGGTGGCCTGATCGCCGCGTTGTCCGTTGCCGTGGCTGCGGACGAGCTGAAAGCTCCCGACGAGGCCAGTTGGCCCTCGTTCCGCGGCACCCCAAACCTGACCGGCATTGCCGCGAGCCCCCTGCCCGCCAAGCTGGAACTGTTGTGGGAGGCAGAGCTCGGAGAGCAGATCGTCGCTTCGGCGGCCATCGTCGGCGACCACGTGTATGTGCCGTGCCTCTCCGGCGAGATTGTCTGTCTCGAGCGCCGCACCGGCAACCGCGTGTGGGCGTACAAGTCGGTCGAGAAGGTCGAGAAGAACACGTTCGCGCCGGGCTTCAAGTCGTCGCCGCTGGTGACGGCCGATGCGGTCTTTGCCGGGGATGAAGACGGCGTGTTTCATGCCATCGACCGTCGCACGGGGACAGGGCGGTGGAAGGTCAATACCGGTGGCGAAATCTTCAGTTCGGCGGCCCATGCTGACGGACGGGTTCTGTTCGGTTCGTACGACAACTCGCTGTATTGCGTCGATGAAAAAGACGGCTCGGTCAAGTGGAAGTTCCCGACGGAGGGTTACGTGCACTGCGCCCCGGCGGTCGCCGAGGGGCATACGTTCATCGCCGGCTGCGACGAGCACCTGCGGGTGATCGCGGTCGACAACGGCGAGCAGGCCGCCGACATCCCGCTCGAAACGTACCTCATCGCCTCACCGGCAGTCATCGGCAAGATGCTCTATGTCGGCACGTACTCCAGCGAAGTGGTGGCGGTCGACTGGAAGGCGAAAAAGGTGGTATGGCGGTATCAGGCCGGTGAAGGGGAGTTCCCGTTCCACTCCTCGGCCGCTGTCACCGACAAGGCCGTGGTGGTGGGCGGCCGCGACAAGCAGGTGCACGCCATCGACCGCGCCACCGGCAAAAAGCTGTGGACGTTCCCGACGCGGGCCAAAGTCGACAGCTCACCGGCAATCGTCGGCAACCGCGTGTTCATCGGCTCCAACGATGGCAACCTGTACGAACTGAACCTCGCCGACGGCAAGGAAGTCTGGAAGTTCAACGCGGGAAAACCGATTTCCGCCGGCCCGGCGATCGGCTCCGATGTGCTCGTCATCGGCAGCGAGTCACGCGACGGAAAGGTGTACTGTTTTGGAAAGAAGTGAAGACTCGTTTAGCCGCGACCCGTAGGGGAGCGCGTTGCGGCAACGCGCTCCCCTACGGGTCGCGGCTAAACAATGACCCCATTCGAGGTTGTGTCCATGCCTGCCGAACTCGCCGACGCGACCGAAGTCGGCAGCTATTTCATCTCGAACTACCCGCCGTTCTCGCAGTGGGACCGGGCGTATGTGTCCGAGATCGACACCACGCTCGACGCCGAGCCGGACCGCAGCGTGCCGATGGGGCTGTACCTGCACATTCCCTTCTGCCGCAAACGGTGTAAGTTCTGCTACTTCCGCGTGTACACCAACCAGAACGCGCGGGCCATCGAGCGCTACGTCGAGGCGCTCGCGCGCGAGGTGGATCTTCTCAGTCGCAGGCGCGCCGTCGCGGGGCGCACGCTGGAGTTCGTGTACTTCGGCGGTGGGACGCCCTCCTATCTCAGCGCGAAACAGCTCCGGTTTCTGCGCGATGAACTCCATCGTTCGGTAAGCTGGGATGATGCCCGCGAAGTCACGTTCGAGTGCGAGCCGGGCACTCTCAGCCTCGAAAAGGTGCAGACGCTCAAAGAGATCGGCGTCACCCGCGTCTCGCTCGGCGTCGAGAACTTCAACGACGCCATCCTCGAAGAGAACGGACGCGCCCACCTGTCGCCCGAAATCTTCCGCGCTTACGAGTGGATCCGGCAGGTGGGCTTTCCGCAGGTGAACGTCGACCTCATCGCCGGCATGATCGGTGAGACCGACGCCAACTGGCACGACTGCGTCGAAAAAGTCCGCCAGATGAACCCGGACAACATCACCATTTACCAGATGGAACTGCCGTTCAACACGCTCATCTCGAAGGACATGCGCGAGCACGGCACGGCGTCGCCCGTCGCCAACTGGGCCACCAAGCGGCGGTGGGTTAGCGAGGCCATCGATGTGCTCGCGAAGGCCGGCTATCACGTCTCGAGCGGCAACGAGTTCGTGCGCGATCCCGTGAAGGACCGTTTTGTCTACCGCGACAACCTGTTCCGCGGGTCAGACATCCTGTGCGCCGGCGTGTCGTCGTTCGGGCATCTGCAGGGCGTGCATTACCAGAACCTGGACCAGCTCGAAGAGTACCTCGACACCGTAGAAGGTGGCGAGCTGCCCATCAACCGCGCGCTGCGCCCCACGCCGCACCAGCTCCTCATCCGCGAGTTCGTGCTGCAGATGAAGGAAGGCCGCGTGGCGGCCCAGCCGTTTCGCGAGAAGTTCGGCGTCGATGTGCTGCAGGAGTTCGCCGAGCCGCTCGCCAACCAGCAGGCGAAGGGCTACCTCAGCGTTGAGAACGACGAAGTGGTCCTGACGCGCAAGGGCCTGCTGCAGGTGGACAGCCTCTTAACCGAGTACTTCGAGCCGCAACATAGGGCGGTACGGTATACCTGACCAAGACGAACGTCCATGAACCCGCGTGACGAACTTCGCGCCCTCACCGACCTGTTCGGCGATTCCGATTCGCTGATCGCGCGCGCGGAGCACATCCCCTCCGCCGCCACGCCCGAGCCGTACAAATCCATGCTGGTGCACGATCAGCACATGACCGTCACGATGGAACGCTATCATCAGACCACTGTCGACGTCCGCGTGCTGTCGCGCGGGCAGATCGGCGACGTCTACGCCCGCAAGATTGTGCTGCTGAAGCACGGCACTGACGTGCCCGTGCAGTTCGGCATCGTGCGGTTCAACTTGAACTACGTCACCGAGCCGGTCCGCCGCGAAATTCTATGCGAGCAGACGCCGCTGGGACGAATTTTGATCGAGCACAACGTGCTGCGGCATATCGATCTCGGCGCCATCCTGGAAATCACCGCCGGGCCGCAACTTGCCGAACTGCTCAACATGCCCGTGGGCGGCAAGACCTACGGCCGGCTGGCAACGATCTTCTGCAACCATCAGCCGGCAGTCGATCTGCTGGAAATCTCCGCTCCGCTGGCATCGAACTCGACAACCTGATTGCGCCAGGTGAGCGGCCCATCGACGAGGTCCAGCATGGCGGCCGCGAGGTTCTGTTCGCACAGCCGGCGGTAGCCGACGTAGCTCGTCGTCAGTCGCGGGTTGATTTCGACCAGCAGCGGGTGCTGTGGAATGCTTCGCGGCACAAGGATGTCTAATCCCACGTAGCCGCGCAGACCAGGCACCGTGCGGGCCACATCGAGGACGAGCGACGTGACGCGGTCTGCGAGTTCTGATTCGACGTCAGCAGGAATCGTGCCGCCGTCGTACGACAGCTTGCCGCGTCCGTCGATGGCGATCTGTTGTTCACTCATCGGAAACACGTCGGGCGAAGTGCCCTCGCGGAACAGGGCTGCGATGGACAGGTGCCGGCCTCCAATCGACGGCTGTCGCAAGGCCAGCGCCGGGTCGTTCGCGTAGAGCCGCGCCGCGCGACGCCAGGCGACGGCGTTTGGAACCGCGTACGTCAAGCAGCAACCGGCGCCGTCGCGCGGCTTGATGAGGCAAGGGAACTCGTCGCTTCGCGGAGGCGTTTCCCAAGCCTCCGCGACCGTGGGAATCGTGGGAATGCCGTGTCGCCCGCAGTGTTCGGCCAATCGCAGCTTGTCGGCGCAGAGCGAGATGGCCTGGGGTGTGCAGTTCAACGATTTCGCGCCGGCAGTGGCGACGAGGCCGTGCAGCAGACCGCCGGTCTCGGGAGCAATCACCAGCACAGCATCGGCTGCAGCGACCGCGTCGCCCCAGCATTCGGACCACTCGGCAGGTTGATCTGACCAAAAACACTCGACGCCTTGCGGGAGCGTCAATTGTCGCCGCAGTTTCGCCGACAGGCAGGTTGTCACCTGGATACCGGGAAAACGGCCGAAGTCGACGACCACGGCGCGCCACATTGCGGCGCCCTCGCGCAAGAGGCTCGATGTGTCTCCGCAGAGTCCCGCGCACACGGCTTCGAGGACGAGGACGCGCATGATTCACACATTGGCCCGGACGACAATTTCGTCGCCGTCCTGCATCACGTACTCTTTGCCCTCCACGCGGTACAGTCCGGCGGCCCGCACTTCCTTCTCGGAGCCGAGCCGCAGCAGGTCGTCGACCGACATGATCTCCGCACGAATGAAGTGCTTGGCGAGATCGGTGTGGATGGTACCGGCCGCATCGAGGGCAGTCTCGCCCTTGTGCAACAGCCAGGCGTGCACTTCCTTTTCGTCGCAGGTGTAGAAGGTGATCTGCTGCGTGGCCTCGAACACGGCGCGGGCGACGCGCTGTTTGCAGGACTCGGTGAGGCCCATTTCCTCGGCGAACAACGTCCGGTCCTCTTCGGGAAGTGCTTCAATCTCCTGCTCCAAACCCACGGGAGCGGCAATGGCCTTGAAGCCGAGTGCGGCCACCTTCTCGATCAGAGTCGGATCGAATTTGGACTCGGCCGTGTTCAAGACCACAAGAATCGTCTTGCCCGAGAGCAGCGAGAACGACCGCGTGGCCTTGTCCTGATCGGGCGTCAGCGTCAGCGTTCGCACCGCCTTGCCGGCGTTGAGCGTGGCCTCAATGGGGACGAGCGCGTCGAGCTCGGCCTGCAACGCCTCCTTTTCCGGCCCGGGTCGCGGCTTCGTAAGGTCTTTTTTCAGCTTCTCCACGCGGTTGGCGACGATCGCCAGGTCGGACAGGATGCACTCGTCGGTGAAGGCCTGCACTTCGTCGGCCGGGTCCGCGCCGGTGAACACGCCGATGACGTGGATGAGCGCGTGCGACTCGCGCATCACGCCGAACCGCTGGGCGTTCGCCTTCTGGTCGCCGCGCGCGAGTCCGGGCGTGTCGAACAGTTGGATTTTCGTCGGCACCTGCTTCTTCGGCTTGTGGAACGCGACGAGCTTGTCGAACCGCTCGTCCGGCACGGTGAGCTCGCCCACCTGTCCGGAATGCACCTTCGACGGGTCCGGCTGCTGCCCGGTGAGCAGTTGAAACAGCGCGCTCTTGCCGCCGCCTTGGAAGCCGACTAAACCAATTTTCATTCGTCTTCTCGAATCGAAGAGACCCAGGGATTGCCATCCCTGGGCATCCTGGTCAAAACATCTGTCCGCGGCCGACAGCTTCGAACGCGTGCTTGTAGTGTGTGATCTGCGGCTCCGCCGTATCTTCCGACCAGACGATGGCGATCACATCGAACCGGCAGCGGCGCTCGAGCCACTGGCGCTGTTTCAGGAACACCAGTGCGGCCCGTGTGAGGCGGCGCTGCTTGTCGGGCGTGATGGCATCGACCGGTTGGCCGCGGTCTTCGTTGCTGCGGGACTTGACTTCGATGAACACCACGGTGCCGCCATCGATCGCGACGAGATCGAGTTCTCCGCCCGCATTGCGATGCTGGCGGGCGACGATGCGGTAACCTAGCTTCACCAGGAACCGTTCCGCCGCGTGCTCGCCGCGATCGCCGAACGTATCGGCCGACCGCGACCACCATCGGCGGAACCAGGTGAGCATGGGATTCCCCCGTTTAGCCGCGACCCGCAGGGAAGCGCTCCGCACGAAACCCGCTTGGATGCGGAGCGCTTTCCTGCGGGTCGCGGCTAAACAAATGCCAATTACGGCATTACTCCTTCGCGGCCTTTTCCGAGCGTTCGGTCAACCGCGTGGCCTTGCCGGTTCGTCCGCGTAGGTAGAACAGCTTGGCGCGGCGGGTTTTGCCGTGCCGCTTCACCTCCACCTTGGCCAGTTTGGGCGAATGCACGGGGAACGTGCGTTCGACCCCTTCGCCGGCGACGATGCGGCGGACGGTGAACATTTCGCTGGCGCCGGCGCCGCGGCGAGCGATCACGACGCCGTTGAAGATCTGAATTCGCTCCTTGTCACCCTCCAGAATCCGCTGGTGCACATCGACGGTGTCGCCAATGGCAAACTCGATCGGCTCCTTGCGGAGGCTGGACTCTTCGGCGGCAACAATCAGTTTGGGTCGCATGGTGTTCTTTCAATGTAGTAGGCACACTCCGTGTGCCGTCGCTTGGTTACGGATGTCACGAAGCCGCAAGACGGCACACGGCGTGTGCCTGCAACTATTTCTTCAATCCTTCGGCCAATCGCCCTGCCACGGGGCGGAGGGCATGGGTTGTGGAATCATGCGGCGCTCGCGAGTGCGTTTCTCGCTTTGCTCCTGGCGCCATCGGGCGATGGCGCCGTGGTCGCCGCTGACGAGGACATCGGGCACCGTCATCCCGCGAAACTCGCGGGGCTTCGTGTACTGGGGGTACTCCAGCAGGTTGGACTCGGCAAACGAATCGTACTTGTGGCTGGTTTCGTCGCCCAGCACGCCGGGAACCAGGCGGATGATGCTGTCGATGATCAGCATCGCAGGAACCTCTCCGCCGTTGGTGACGAAATCGCCGATCGAAACCTCGATCGGCTTCAACCCCTGCGAGATCCGTTCGTCGAATCCTTCATAGCGTCCACACAACAACAGCAGCCGCGGATGCCGGGCCAACTCGCGGACCAGCGGCTGGTCCAACCGTTGGCCTGCGGGTGTGAGCATCACCAACTGCCCCGGTGCGTCGCCTTGGGCCTGGACATGCTCGACGCAGGCGAAGACCGGAGGGCACATGATCAGCATTCCCGGTCCGCCGCCGTAGGGCGTGTCGTCCACCGATTTGTGGCGGTCCGTCGTCCAGTCGCGAAAGTTCCACAGATGCACTTCGACCAGCCGCTTGTCGATCGCCTGCTTCAGCAGGCTCTGCTGCAGGTAGCTGGTGAAGAGATCGGGGAACAATGTGAGGACGTCGAAACGCATGATCAACAATTGCCATTAGGTGTTTAGCCCGCGGCCCGGCGGGCCGCGCAATTCCCCGGCCCGTTGGGCCGGGTCTAACTGACTGTTGAAAGAAAAAGGGTCAGGCACCGAGCCTCACTCATTTTTCGAGGGGATTCTGTGGTTCGGCTCGGAACCAGACCCCTTTTTTCAACAGGCTGCTAAACGAATCTCATTCCGCGGGCGTTTCCGCCGGAGCAGCTTCTTCGGCCGGGGCGGGGGCGGCGGGTTCCTTGGGCTTCTGCATCGGCGGCGGCGGAGCAGCCTTGCCGAAGCGGTTCGATCTCACCTTCTTGACCAGTGTGGCCACTTTGTCGGACATCTTGGCGCCGACCGACACCCAGTAGTCGATGCGGTCGAGCTTGACCACGACGCGCTTCGACTTGTCGGCTACGGAGGTGTCGTACGTGCCCACCTCCTCGATCGCCTTCCCTTCGCGGTGTACCCGCGAGTCCATCACACAGATGCGGTAGAACGGCCGATGATGCCGGCCGATCCGTTTCATGCGAATGCGGACTGCCACTGGGGCTCCTTAAATTGATGGTAACTGGTCTGTTATGCAGGTGGTAGGTGGTAGGTGGTAGGCAGAGAAGAGGATGCAACGTCGATTTATTTCTGCCTACCACCTACCTGTTCCTTTTCCGTTGCTTTTTGGCTTCCTTGCGGAGCTTCTTCTTCTTTTCGGCGGCGGCCTTGGCGTCAAGCGGACCGGTTTTGGTGGGTCCCTTGGCGGCACGCAGATTGGCATTGGGGTCGAACAGGCCAGCGCCCGCCATTTGGCGCACGGCCTTCAACCGGTCCATCATTCCGAGACCGGCCATTTTCTGCATCATGCCGGACATTGCCTCGAAATCCTTGAGCAGCCGGTTGATCTCGGCGGGATCGGTGCCGCTGCCGCGGGCAATGCGGTGACGCCGGCTGCGGTCGATGATGTCCGGATTTGTCCGCTCGTCCTTGGTCATCGAGCCGATGATGGCCTCAATGCGGCCCATGTCGGCTTCGGGATCCATGCCCTCCGGCAGTTCGGCGAAACCGCCGAGCCCGGGAATCATCTTCATGATCTCGCGGATCGGCCCCATCCGGCGGATCTGCTTCATCGAGTTGCGGAAGTCGTCCAGGGTGAACTTGCCCTGCAGCATCTTCTGCTGCTGCTTCTGCACCTCTTCCGCATCGAACGCCTGCTGGGCTTTTTCCACGAGCGAGACAACGTCGCCCATGCCGAGAATGCGGCCGGCGAGGCGGTCCGGATGGAACGGCTCCAGCTTGTCGAGCTGCTCGCCGACACCGACGAACTTGATCGGGACGCCGGTGACCTCTTTGATGCTGAGGGCGGCGCCGCCGCGGGTATCGCCGTCGAGCTTGGTGAGAATGACGCCGTCCAGCTCGAGCGCCTCGTTGAACGCCTTAGCCGAGTTGACCGCGTCCTGGCCGGTCATCGAATCGCAGACGAGCAGGATCTGGTCGGGCTGCACCTTGCGGTCGATCAGCTCCAGCTCGGTCATCAGCTCGCGGTCGACGTGCAGCCGGCCGGCCGTGTCCAGAATCAGCACCTTGACGTCGCCCGCCTTTTGTGCCGCCTTCAAACCGTTCTGGCAAACCTGCAGCGGCGAACTCTGGGCCGGGTCCTCGCTATAGACAGGCACGCCAATTTGCTGGCCGATCACTTTGAGCTGCTCGATGGCCGCCGGGCGCTGCAGATCGGCCGCAACCAGCATCGGTTTCCAGCCGGATTCGAGCAGTTGCCTGGCCAGCTTGCCGCAGGTCGTGGTTTTGCCCGACCCTTGCAGGCCGCACATCATCACTTTGTTGAGACCATCTCGCCGCAGATGCAGCGAGTGGTCGGTCGGCCCCATCAGGTGAACCAGCTCCTGATGGACGATATAGATGAACTGCTGGTCCGGACGAAGCGACTTGAGGACCTTTTCACCCAGCGCCTGCGAGGTGACGCGTTTGACGAACGCGGTCGCGACGTCGTAATTGACGTCGGCCTCGAGCAGGGCCTTCTTGACCTGGGCGAGCCCGTCGCGGATGTTGGCCTCGGTGATTTGACCACCGCGTCCCAACATCGAGAGCGCCGACCGCAGGCCTTGGGTGATGCCGTCAAACATATTGATTCACGCGGGAAAACAAGTCCGGAGCGGGTGCACAGCACCGACCAACTCGGCCAGGAGGCACCGCGGCGTCGCCCACGGGGCAACGTTCCAGGCCACCTAGGGGCCCGGGAACCGGGGAACAAGCCATAATAATGGAATTCCGTCGCAGCCTCAACTTGGGGATTCAAGTTTCTTCGCGAGGGGTAGTGTCCGCATTTCACGTCGAGCACCCCGGCTGCTCCGGAGCAGCCGGGGTGCTTTTGCTCAAAACCGGACAACACCTCGCGCGGAGAGGAGGCGGCCCTGGGTTGACGCCGGACGCTCAAACGGAAACATTCCCGATAGTGGGTCTATATTTTTCTCGTACTTGGGATCCCCGATGTCTCGCACCCAGGCGGCGTATGACGAACTGGCCACACTGCTGCGTGAAGCCGAACTGCTCGGTTCGTGCGCGAGTCTCTTGAGCTGGGACGAGCAGACGTACCTGCCGCCGGCGGGGGCGGAGCATCGGGCGAACCAGCTCTCGCTGCTCGCCGGGTTGACGCACGACCGCAAGACGGCCCCGCGCATCGGCGAACTGCTGTCCGAGCTGGAAGCCGCCGATCTCGGCGACCCCGATGGCGACATGGCAGCCAATGTCCGCGAGGCCCGCCGCGCCTACAACCGCGTCACCAAACTGCCCAAGCGATTGGTGGAAGAACTCTCGCGAACGACATCGCTCGCGCAGCAGGCGTGGGTCGACGCCAAGAAGGATGCCGACTTCTCGATGTTCCAGCCGTGGCTCGAAAAGGTGGTCGCCCTCAAACGCGAAGAAGCCGCGGCGATCGGCTGCGGTGCCGGTATTCCCTACGATGCCCTGCTCGACGATTACGAACCCGGCATGACCTCGGCCGAGGTGGCGGCCGTCTTCCGACCGCTACGCGAAGAACTGGTCAAGCTGGTCGCGGCGATTCAGCATTCGGGCCGGCAGCCGAACCTGGAGATTGTGCAAAGGCATTATCCGCAACAGGCACAGCGGGTGTTTGCCGAAGCGGCTGCGAAGTGCATTGGCTTCAGCTTCGAGCAGGGGCGGCTGGACCAGTCGCCGCACCCGTTCTGCAGCGGCATTGGCCCCGGCGACTGCCGCCTCACCACGCGATTCAACGACCACCACTTCAACTCGGCATTCTTCGGCGTGCTCCACGAGGCCGGCCACGGCATTTACGACCAGGGCCTGCCCGCGGCGGCGTTCGGGTTGCCGACGGGGCAGGCCTGTTCGCTGGGCATTCACGAGTCGCAGTCGCGGATGTGGGAAAACTTTGTTGGCCGCAACCGGGCGTTCTGGGACTACTTCTACCCGTTTGCACAGCAGGCGTTTCCCACAGCGCTGAAGGACGTGCCGCTGGACGAGTTTTACTTCGCCATCAACGACGTGCGGCCGTCGTTCATCCGCGTGGAAGCCGACGAGGTGACGTACAATCTGCACATCATGCTGCGGTTCGAGCTGGAGCAGAAGCTGCTGGCGAACGAACTGCAGGCCGCCGACGCCCCGACCGCGTGGAACGAAACGGTGGAGCAATACCTCGGCATCAAGCCGCCGAACGATGCCGTGGGCTGCCTGCAAGACATCCATTGGAGCGGCGGGTTGATTGGCTACTTCCCCACCTATGCGCTGGGCAATATGTACGCCGCCCAGTTCTTCGAGACGGCGAACGAGCAGCTCGGTCCAGTGGACGACCTGTTCCGCAATGGGGAGTTCAAGCCGCTCAAGCGATGGTTGAACGACAACATCCACCGCCACGGCAAGCGCTACCCGGCCAACCGGTTGGTACAGGTGGTGACGGGTGCTCCGCTCTCCGCAGAACCGCTGGTGCGGCATCTGCGAAGCAAGTTCGGCGCGCTGTACGGGCTGTGACTTTCGTTTAGCCGCGACCCGCAGGGGAGCGTCTTTGGCATTCAACGTAACGCCGCAGAACGCTCCCCTGCGGGTCGCGGCTAAGCAATTGGAAAAAATGAAATGACCACCGAGCCGCAAACGTCACCCGAGCCGCCGCCGTCGTCGGCGCCGTCGCTGGCCATGTGGGTGATGTTCGTGGTGCTGGCGGCGGCGATCCTGTCCTTGTGGATGGCAAAAAGCGCCCGGCCGACTCGGTCGCATCTGATCGGCCGGCCCGCGCCAGACCTCAAGGTCGAAGGCTGGCTGAACGGCCCCGGCCCCACTCCCGACGACCTCGCCGGCAAAATCGTGGTGATCGACGCCTGGGCCTACTGGTGCGGCTACTGCAAGGTCGACGCGCCGCACCTCATCCAGCTCTACGAGAAATACAAGGATCGCGGTGTCGTGTTCGTCGGCCTCACCAACGAAGATTCCTCCTCGCTCGACCTGAGCCGCGCCTATCTGGAGGAAACCGGCATCACCTGGCCGCAGGGCTACGGGGCTGGCGAAACCCTCGAGGAGCTCGAATCGCGGGGCTATCCCGACCTGTTCGTCATCGACCGCGACGGCAGGCTCGCGTGGGATATGACGTCACGGGAGTCGATCGAGGAAGTCCTCGACCGTCTGACGCGCGCCACGAAATAATGCTTCGTTTAGCCGCGACCCGCAGGGGAGCGCTCTGCGCGTTGGAGGCATCGGCGCGGAGTGCTCCCCTGCGGGTCGCGGCTAAACGGTCTCGGATTTGTTCTTCAGCGCCAGCAGTTGTTTTACCGTCTGGACGGCATCGCCGGTGTTGAGCTTCGACAGCGCCTTGAGCGCCGCGGCACGCACGTCTTTCGCTTTGGACTTCGACTGCTCCAACAGGAACGCGAGATCTTCACCGGAATCCCCCAGGCATTCGTTGGCGGCGACTCGCAATTCCTTCGATCCGTCGTCGAGCGTTTGCTGCACGAGATCGCGCGTCCCCTGCGGATCGGTCTCGGGCATCAGCTTCAGCCGCAGCGCGTGACCGCCGTGGCCTTTGGGGTTGAAAGTCGAGCGCAGCTCGGTCAGCACGGCCTTGCCGTACAGCGGCAGGACGCGGTTGGCAATGAACTCGGCGATTTCCGAATAGGGGTCGTCGAGCGCCGCGAGGCCCGGCCGCACTGGATCACTCGACCACTTTCGCCAACACCGCCCCCAGTCGGTAACCGGCTTCAACCACGCGTTGCTCGGCGACGGCGCCCGCAGTTTTTAGGTAATCTTCGGAGAGTTCGACCGTCGGCACTTTGGCGGAGGCGGCTTCGGCGGCGCGGAGTTCGTTCAGCACTTCGTCGGTGTAGACCACCGTGGCCGTCAGCACGTGGCTTTCGTTCAGCCAGGCGACGCCGTCCAGATTCATCGCCGCCTTCTCACCGCGCTCGCGGAGTTCGGGTTGGTTGAGCAGCGTCAGCGCGCGGTTGCGAGCGGTGCGCGAGTCGATCTTCTCGCCTGGCAGGCTGTCCCACACCATGTGCAGGTTCCGCCGCGGTGTCGTTTTCACCAGATTTCCACCGCGGCAGCCTTCGGGGAACAGGTGTTGCGAGAACAGCGCCGTGGAATGCAGCGGCTGGTGGCTGTCGCCGACGGTGTGAAAGATCCAGGTGAGCATGAGCGCGCGGTCGGCGGGCGCGGCGTTCGGATCGGACGCAACTTTGCGCGCCCACGCCATGGACTGGGCGATGTTGAGGTCGCTGGCCGGTCCGGTCGGCATGGTCGTGGAGAGGTTTTCGTGGATCTTACCGTCGAGGGCCTTTCGGTCGGCGTCGGTCAGGAACTGGGGAAAGTCCACGTAGTGCCAGGTGGGACGATGGAACCTCGCCTTGTCTTCGGCGCGGAACTCCCGGGCCAGATCGGCCCACAGCGACGCCTGGTGAAAGACCCATTCCGCCTGTTCGGCCGCGTCGCCGGTTTTGACTTCGTCGGGCATCTTGCGCTCGAAGTCTTCGGTCCAGCGGGGGTGGGCCCGCAGCATCGTCAATACGCGCTCGCGCTGCTCGGGGGTCAAGCGGCGGAACGCGATCGACGCCGAAATCATGTGCCCTGCCTCCCACCACGCCGCTGCTGGGGACGTGGTCAACGCGAACATGCACACGATCAAAGCAACACGCCCAGCCATTGCAGGAATCTCCCGGGATTATCGTTGATAAATCCGCACGACTTTCGGCTCGCTCTGGTGCAGGCGGCGGGAAAGCTGCACGACCAGCCGCGAGGCGTTGCCTTTGCCATAGATCCAGAACTCATCCACGGCCTGGGCAGAAACAACGGTGGCGATGCGCGTCGGGCCGCCCTGGATCTGGCGGACTTCGGCCGCGGTGAGACCAATCGCGAGCGACTTGGGCGCGGCGGGCAATGTCGGCGAGGTCGTTGCGGTCGCAGCCGTTGGCTTGGCCCAGCGGTCGCCGTTCCACTCGTAGCCTAATTCGCGATAGCGAGACTGCACGTCTTCGGACTCCGGTTCCAGCCGACGCGCCGCTTCGAGGTGCACCACCGCCGTGGCCTCGTCCTTCAAGAGCGACCAGTAATCATCGGCCAGGGCGAGGTGTTCCGGGGCGCCGGCGGTTTTTGCCAGCCGCTGTGCCCGTTCGCTCAACCAGCGCCGCAGCGTCTCGACGGCCTGATCGTCCCGTTTTCGCTGCCGGAATGCGGCAGCGAGTTCGAGCGCTTCCGCCCGCGTGCCGGTGGAGATCTTCGATTGCCGGTAGCGCAGCTCCTGGTCGCGGTACATTTCGGCGACCGCGCGGCGTTCGGGGACGAGCCGCTCGATTTGCTCGGCAATCTCGACGCCGTTCCGTCCATCGGGTGCCGCCGTCGCGGCGATCTGCCGCAGTTGAACCTGGCCCGTAAAGAGGCGCTGCAGGACGGCGCGCTGCGAGTCGTCGGCCTGCCGATACGTGCCCAACGGGTCTTGGGCGTAGGCTTCCTGCAATTCCGTGGGCCAGGCCGTCATGGGCGACGTGGCATTGGGCCATTCGACGGCGGCTCGCTTCAGCAGCGCCGCCAGGTCGTCGGAGCGGACCGAGTTCCCCGACGTGGCTCGGGACCACCACGTGCGAAACGCCTCGTGGCGCAGTTCATCGGCGAGGGCTGGGGGCAGGTCCAGCTCGCGAACCTTGGCCGCCAATCCGAACCGGCCGTCCACGTCGTCCTTGGCCAGCTCGCGCGATTCCAGCGCCAGACCGCGGGTCGTGCACAGCCGCGAGGCATCGAGCAGGTCTTTGTCCTCGTAGAACCGGCCCCGCTCGGCAGCCCAGTGGGCCAGCGCGTACCAATCTTCGGGTCTGGGATTCTTGAGTGCCGCCTCGCGGTCGCGGAACTGGTCGCCATCGACCGGCTGCGACTTCACGGCGGCAACGTCGAAGAACAGCTTGCCGGCATCGCGATCACGGGCGAACCGGCCGGAAACTTCGGCATTCTTGGCGGAACTGAGCGTCCGCGCCTGATCCTCGGTGATGCGGAAGGTCAGGTCGCACCGGATGAATCGCAACTGCGTTTTGGTGAACGTCGAAATGCGTCCTTCAATACGCAGCGGCGAATCGACAAAGCGGTCCCAGTCGGCCTTTCGCGCCATCAACTGGGGAACAGACCAGACGGTGTCCGCCGCGCTCGCCGGCACGACGATCGCTGTCCACAGCGCGAACGCCAGCAATTGTCGTAACGTGACAGCGAAGACACGCGAGTGCGGTCCCTTCTCCCCCGTCCGCGGGGGAGAAGGTGGCCGAAGGCCGGAGGAGGGGGCAACGTGTGCCAGCGACCCCCTCCCCCTAGCCCTCTCCCCGGCAGACGGGGGCGAGGGGACCGGGACTGCTGAATCATGCTGAAGCGACACCAATTGTGGCAGGGTTCGGTTCATCGCGCTTCCCCCACGCCGAGCGCCTGCCGCTGCTCCTTCAGTACCTCCCGCAGCGACGTCTCCTGGTCGGCCTCCCACGAAGCCCGGGTGATCGCCTGCAGCGAATCGAAGTGGCACCACAACACGGCGCTCGAGCTGCGCAGCACGAGCCTCGCCGGACGATTCCTTCCGTCCGGCAGGTCGAGGCGGTCCCATTGGGCGGCGAACACCATCCGCCGCGGCCCCGATACGGCCGATGTCTTCCAGTACGACGGCCAGGGAACGTCGTCGAACTCGACCTCCAGCGGCAGATCGCCGAGCCCGAACGGCACATCGACCACGCAGCGGTCGTTCCCTCCAGCCGCATGGCGTTCCACGACCGCGTCGAACACCATCCACTCGCCGGCCCCGTTGGACGCAAAGCGCTTTGCCAGGTTCGAATCCTTCTTGCCTTCCGACACGCGCGCGAGCAACTCTGTGGCGCTGCTGGACGAAAGCTGTGCGGCAATGTCCGCTTCGCGCTGGAACTGGCGCACGGCCGATGCGGCGGCATCGCGGCGCCCCAGATAATCGAGCGCCCGCACGGCATTGCCGAACGCCGAGGAAGCCGCCGGAAAATCTCGCTCCCGCAGGGCATTCAGCCCGCGGTCGACAGCCGGCTCCACGTGCGACCGGGCCCACTCTTTGCGGCTGCCGCGCAGGAGTGCGAGGCCGGTCAAGCCCACCACGAGCAGCAGCGCCAGCGCCACCAGCCGCAAGGGCGTGAGGGCCGAACGCAGTTGCCGTCCGGCGGCTTGCACGCGTTCGCGCGCGGAGGGAGACGGAGGGCGTTTCTCGGCGGGGGCGGGCTTGGTCCGCTCTTTGGCGCGAAGCGGGGCAGCGGGGGCGGCAGCCTTCGCGGCCGGTTTCTTAGCGACGATCTCTTCGCCGAACCAGTCCTGTCGCAGCGCGGTGGGAATGGGGTACACGCATGCCGGCAGCACGAAGTACACCGAGCCGCAGGCGGGGCAACTCGGTCTTTGGGGCGATTCGGCGCGCACGCCGGAGAGTTGCACGCCGCAGTCGCACGTGAGTGCATACGGCTGCGGCGGGGCTTCCCGTCGGCTGAAAACGCCCGTGGCTTTTTGGAACCAACCCGTCGCCATGAGGACGCCGCTTCCGCTGCGGGATTGGATGCTGCAGTTCTAACAACCTTTAACACAACCGGTTGTGCACTATCAAAAGCTCCCGAACGCCTGAGAAAACTCAACTGCACAGAGGTTGTGTTAGAAACTCTAAAGCAGCGGCATCAACCTCTGGGACACTGCCCCGTCAGGTGAGCGAATCCGCTGCAAATTGAGAATTGCAAACTGAAAACTGCAAATTGGAAGAGGTCTCTCGTTACGGGGATCCTTCCAGTTTGCAATTTGCAATTGCCAGTTTCCAATTGGCAATTGAAACTCCTCGGGGAGCGGGTCAAACGCATGCTGCACGCGTACAACCCGATGTCGCTGATTTACTGTCTGCTGCGCTTGCGCCGCTTTTGCGATTATTGACGCCCCTGCCTTCACGGTCAACGCGGTTGTCGCGGCAGCTAGACGTCGCAGGATCGGCAGAGTCCGCAGGGAGGCCACCAAACCCGATTACGAGCGAGTCTTTCCCCTGAAGGCGTTCGGTCCTGTCGTTCGACCTTTCCGAGGAGGCAAACTGTACGCCTTCGGCAGGGACGGTGTGTGAACCTCGCGCAAGAGTCGGGGCGCGGCGCCCCGGTCCGATGCGAGACGTCCCGAGCCTCGTTCGGCAAATACGATCCACCGACGCGCAGCACGGCATGAACGCGCTTCTCGCGCCACCACCGAGTCGAGCCACGTCGCCGGCCGCGCCGGCGACCGCGCTGGTGCTGCAACCGCTGTGGCAGCCGACGCTCGCGCCGCGACTGCTCGCGTCGTGCCGGTTGCAGATCGGTGCCGGCGCCGATTGCGACCTGCGAGTCAAAGCTCCCGGGGTGGCGGAGCGGCATGCGATGGTGCTCGCCGGTCCGCAACGCGTCGTCCTTCGCGCGTGGGATGCCCGAACGTGGGTCAACGATCTGCCGGTTCAGGAAACCACGCTGCGGGCGGGCGACCGCGTGGCCATCGGACCGGTGCAGTTCCGTGTGCGGGCCGCGACGGCGGACGACATCCTGACGCAACTCCCTGCCTCCGGGCAGGCGCCATCGTTGGATGACGTCGCGCCGCCAGCGCCGCCGTCCGCGCCTTCGCCGTTTCCGGACGCTCCCGTCCCCCAGGCCGCCGTCGAAACGCACGAAAGCGTCTTCTGCCCTCCCCCCCACCTGCTGGGAGAATGGGTTTCCGCGCCGACCGGTTGGCCGACGTTCGAATCGATTGTGGAATCGACACCGTGGATCGCCCAGGAGCGGCTCCCGGAACGTCTCGAACCGGACTCCGCGGAGCCGGCAGCCAAACCGAGTCCGCCGCCGTCAATCGATGTGGAAGCTCTCATCGCCGAACGGCTGCGCGAGCGGCAAGCGGCGTGGGAGGCCGAACGCCGCGAGTGGGAGCAGCAGCGCGCGGACTGGGACGCGCAAGTCGTCGCACAACAGCGGCAGCTCGACGCGCGAGCCCAAGAGCTGGCGCGGCTGGGTGAGCAACTGAATCGTCGGCAAGAGCGCCTGGCCCGTCAACAGGCGGAGCACGCGACCCAATCGGCTCGCCTCGAACAACTCCAGGCGCAGTGGCGCGAACAACAGACCGAACTGCGGCGCCTGCGCGATGAACTGCAGTCCGAGCGCGAGCGGTTGGAAGCGGTCGTCACCCAGGCCCGCACCGAGCTGGCCGCGGAAGCCGAACGGCAGGCTGCCGCGTGTCAAGAGTGGGAGTCCAGGCAGCAGCGGCTGACTTCCGAGCTGACCGACCAGTTCGCCGCAGTCGAGGCGCGGCGGGCCGAGCTGACGGACCGCGCAAACCAATTGGAGGCCGAGCGGTCAGCGGTGCACCTCGCCCGGACGGAACTGGAGGCCGAACGCAGGTCGTTTGCGGAATCGCAAGCCGACTTCGACGCCGAGCGCGCGCGCTGGAACGCGGCGTGCCAGCGCGCCGACAAGGAGCTGGCGGAGCTGCGTGACGACCTGCAACGGCAGCAGTTGCAGTTGCTCGCCGACATCCATCGCCGGGCACAGGCCGAGTCGGAGCTGCTGGCGGCGCGTCAGGAGCTGCAGCAGGAGCGCCGTCGCTTTGCCGAGCAGCACGCCGACTGGCTCAAGGACCGCGAAGCGCAGTGGGAACACGTGTCGCAGCGTCGGCGCCAGCTCGAAGAGGACTGTGCGTCGCTGGAGCGCCAGCACCGGCGGATGGGAGAACTCGTCGCTGCGATCGAATCCGAACTGATCGCGGCCCGGAAGGATCGAGAGACGCTGCGCGAGGAACGGGAGCGGCTGGCTGCAGTCCAGGCAGAGGAAGCGGCGAACCGCGCCCGCGGCGAAGCGGGTCGCCAAGAAGCCGAGGCGGACGCTCATGCCTGGGAAGAGAACCTGCAGCGTCAGTTTGCGGAACTGGCTGCCGAACGGGAACGCTGCGCGCAGGTCCGCCGCACGCTTGAGGACGCCCAGGACCGTTTGGAATGCGATCGCGAGCAGTTCGTCCGCGACCAGGCGGCCTGGCAGCAACAGCGCGCCACCGAGCAGCAGGCACTTGGAGTGCAGCGCGAGCAGTTGGAGGCACAACTCCGGGCCGTCGAAGTGCAGCGCGAGGCGATCGCCGGATTGCAGGCCTCCCTGCAGCATGAAGTAACGGTGACGGTCCTGGAGCGAGAGCAGCTCCAGGCCGAACGCGAACGCTTGCGACAGGAACGCTCGCAGACGGCCAATGTTGCCGTGTCGTCCCTGCCCACCCCACCGGTGGACGTCGTCCCCGAAAGGACGGCCTCGACCGTCAGTCTCGCCGTCGACGTTTCCGAAGACAGCGTCGCTGGCTTGGATGCGTTGTGGGAGCACCAGCCGCGTCTGCCGTCCGCCGTTCCGGAGTTCGATCGCGCCGCGGCAGCACCTGAGGACGCCTGGCACAATACCTTGCCCGATTGGGACGAATGGGCCGGGTCGGCCTTCGCACGGTGCGAAACAGCGGCACCGTCCGAACCGACGCCGTGCAGCCTCGAGGCATCGCCGCCGAGCGCACCAATGAGTTCTTCCATTCCCCGGTCGGACGTTGCGGCGCTCGGCTATCGTTCGGAGATTCCAGAGCTGGACTTCGCGGACGAGTGGAGCGCCATCCCCGATCGACAACGCGACGTCGTGACGGGGCCTTCCAACTGGCGGCCGTGCGACACGCTGCTGCAACACGAAGCCACGAACCCTGACAAGACGATTGTGGACTCTGTCAATTCGCTGAGATCGGAATTGGCAAGGTTGTTCAATCTGCCCGAAGACTTTGCCGATCGAGAGCCGGCTGCGGCGAGCGCGGTGGAGGCAGTCGAAGAAAGTATCGGGCCGACTGTCGCCGAACTGGTGGCCAACATCCAGGACGACGAAACCGCCTACGCGATCGAGGTGCCCGCGGAGCCGGAAGAGGCGTCGCTTGCCGACTGGCGCGCCCGGCTGCAGAGTCTGGTCGGTGTATCTGGGCTGGAATCGTCTCCCTCTTCGCCCGTCAATGCAATTGTTTCCGCCTCCGAGCCTACGCCGGCCGTCGAGCCTGCCGAATCGTCTGTGCCTCCGGACGACTCGATCGATGCGTATATGGAACGGTTGTTGGCGCGCCATCGGCGGCAACGGTCGGAGTGCAATGAAGAGCCGTGGTCGGATCGTCTCCAGCCTTCGACGAGTGACTACGCCATCGAAAATCCCTGCCGATCCGCTCCGTCTTCGGCCACGCTCGCGACTGAGCCGGGAACTTCAACGGAGTTCAATCCTGACGACGACTCACACTTGAATGCCGCCCCGCGACACCAGCA
>Ga0073934_10001696_pt1 | contig 50971 bp, 51 predicted proteins | sample LarsenN4metaG_FD_76834 | JGI IMG/M metagenome (GOLD analysis project Ga0073934, IMG submission 76834) | Hot spring sediment bacterial and archeal communities from British Columbia, Canada, to study Microbial Dark Matter (Phase II) - Larsen... ...
CCCAGACGAAGTCGTCGTCGCGGCGGCCGGAGACGAACGTGCGCGCGCGCACCCGCAGGCCGTCACCGTTGTACCAGTTGCGCTGGTTGCCGGTGTTGGCGCCGGTGCTGCCGCAGGCGCCGAGCGTGTAGGTGTTGGCGGTGGGCGTGCCGCTGCAAGGGGTCGAACCGCTGAGCGGAGTGGCCGTGAGGCCCGTGCGGTTACCGACGAGATCGTATGTCATGTCCTGCAGTCGCCGGCCGCGTACTGGACGTGGGTGAGCCGGTTGAGGGCATCGTAGCCGTAGGTGGTCACACCAATATTATCGGTCACCTGCGTGCGGTTCCCGCGCCCGGTGCCTGCCATAGCCCTTGTTCCACCCGCTCCCCCATGCCCCTCGCGCCATTGTCGGCGCTGTCCGCTCGTTAGCGGCCCTCGGTCCTCTTCGCGAGCCGGCACGATCGAGCACGTGCCGCGGCCGCGCATCAAGCACTCGGCCTCCCGCGCTGGACACCCACGCACCCCGCCCGCCACAATCCACCCATGCGCCGCCCCCTCGATGGCATCCGCGTCCTCGACCTCACCATCTGGCAGCAGGGCACCTACGCCACGGCCGTCCTCTCCGACCTCGGCGCCGACGTCATCAAGGTCGAGGAGCGCCAGCACGGCGACCCCGGCCGCCACGCCTGGTACTACCCCGACCTCGGCCTCAGCGCCTACTTCGAGGCCCACAATCGCGGCAAGCGCTCGGTCGCCCTCGACCTCAAGCACCCGCGCGGCCGCCAGGCGCTCCTCCGCATCGCGCGCGACGCCGACGCCTTCGTGACGAACTACCGCATCGGCGCCATCGCCCGCCTCGCGCTCACGTACGACGACCTGCGAGCCGCAAACTCCGCGATCGTCTACGTGCAGGCCTCCGGCTACGGGCCCGTCGGCCCCGACGCGGACCTCGGCGCCTTCGACTTCCTCGCGCAGGCACGCGGCGGCTTCGCCAGCACGAACGGCGAGCCCGACGACCCGCCGCTGCCCGCGCAGGTGCCCCACGCCGACCAGGTCGGCGCCCTCCACGCTGCGATCTGCGTCCTCGCCGGCCTCGCCCACCGCAACGCCACCGGCGAGGGCATGAAGTTCGACACGTCGCTGCTCGGCAGCCAGCTCTCGCTGCAGGCGTTCGACATCAACAGCTACCTCTTCAGCGGCAAGCTGCGCCCGCGCGCCGAGCGCGGCGGCTCCCGCCCCTTCTGGCGCATCTACCAGGGCGGCGACGGCAAGTGGTTCGTCATCGGCATGCTGCTCGACCGCGCCTGGCGCGAGGTCTGCGACACCATCGGCCGCAAGGATCTCCTCGACGACGAGCGCTTCGACACCTACACCAAGCGCATGGGCACCAACGCGCCCGCCCTCATCGCCGAGCTCGACCGCACGTTCGCGACCGCGCCCGCGCGCGAATGGGTGCAGCGCCTCAACGCCGTCGGCCTCTTCGCCCAGCCCGTCCAGGACTACGCCGAGGTCGCCGATGACGAAATGGTGCGCGCGAACGCCTACATCCACGACGTCGACCACCCCGGCCACGACCCGGTGCGCATGGTCGGCACCGGCATCGCCGTAAACGGTGAGCCCGTCCGCATCCCCCGCCTCGCCCCCCACCACGGCGAGCACACCGAAGAGGTGCTCCTCGCCGCCGGATACACCTGGGACGAAGTCGAACAACTCAAGCGCGAAGGCACCGCCGGCCCCGCGCACCACAACGAGTGACCCGATGACCGACGACGCCCGACCCTCCCCTTACGACGACCCCGCATACATGCGCGGCCCCGTCCTCGGCGCCGAGTGCATGGTCGCCTCCGAGCACCCGCTCGTCTCGCAGACCGGCCTCGCCGTCCTCCGCGACGGCGGCAACGCCTTCGACGCCGCTATCGCCATGTCCGCCCTCCTCCCCGTCGTCAAGCCCGGCCGCAGCCACCTCGGCGGCGACGCCTACATCCTCGCCTGCCCCGCCGGCGCGCCCGCCCCGACCGCCATCTGCTCCGGCGGCATGGCGCCCGCCGCCGCGACGATCGACCTGTACGCCGAGCGCACTTCAGATCGAGCGCGGCCTGAAAGCCCGCGCCGCGGGGCGGAGATCCCCAACCACGGCGGCCTCGCCGCCGCCGTCCCCGGCCTCGTCGACGCCTGGTCCGAGTTCCACGCCCGCTGGTGCACGATGCCGCTCGCCGGCCTCCTCGCGCCCGCGGTCCGCTACGCGCGCGATGGCTTTCCCGTCTCCCGCGAGCTCGCCCTCACGCTCGCGAATGCGAAGGGCCTCTTCACCAAGTACAGCGCCCTCGCCGACGCCCTCTACATCGACGGCCGCCCGCCGCGCATGGGCGAGACGCTGCGCCAGCCCGGCCTCGCCGGCGTCATCGAAGCGATCGGCACAAACGGCCGCAGCGCGCTGTACGAGGGCGAGGTCGCCGTGCGCATCGCGCGCGCCGTGCACGACCACGGCGGCGTCATGACCGCCGATGACCTCGCGAGGCATCACGCCGACGTCCTCGAGCCGCTGTCCGTCGACTACCGCGGCGACACCGTCTACGCGACGCCGCCGAACTCGCAGGGCCTCATCCTCCTCGAAGAGCTGCGCATCCTCGAGGCGTTCGACCTCGCCGCCATGGGCCACCTCTCCCCGGACGCCGTCCACGCGCAAATCGAGGCGAAGAAGCTCGCGTTCGAGGACCGCGAACGCTACGCCGGCGACCCCGCGCACTGCGGCTTCGACCCGCGCACGCTGCTCGCCGACGACCACATCGCCCGCCGTCGGGCCGACATCGATATGCGGCGCGCGCGCACGTCCGCCGTCGCGACGGCGAGCACCGACACGACGTCGTTCGTCGTCGTCGACGCTAGCGGCAACGCCTGTTCGTTCATCCAGAGCGTCTTCGCGCCGTTCGGTTCCGCCGTCTGCGTCCCCGGCCTCGGCATCATCATGAACAACCGCATGCGCGGCTTCTCGCTCCAGCCCGGCCACCCGAACGCGCTCGCGCCCGGCAAGCGCACGATGCACACCCTCAACACCTACATGGTCTTCCGTGGTGGCCGCCCCTACGTCGTCGGCAACACCCCCGGCGGCGACTTCCAGGTGCAGACGAACCTGCAGGTCCTCACCGGCATCCTCGACTTCGGCCTCGACCCGCAGGCCGCCATCGACGCGCCACGCTGGGGCCACACCCCCGGCGCCCTCATCGTCGAGCCCGACATGCCCGCCGCCACACAGCGCGAGCTCATCTCCCGCGGCCACACCCTCCGCACGATGTCACGCGTCGCCGCCCCCATGGGCCGCGCGCAGGCCATCGTCATCGACCCTGAGACGGGCACGCGCATCGGCGCCAGCGACACCCGCGGCGAAGGCCTCGCCGCCGGGTGGTAGAGCGTCCTACAGCCCCTCACCGGCGCTGCGGCGCTATGATCCCCTCGCTCACAGGAGGTACGCGATGACCATCGACACGTCCGACACCGTCGCGCCGGAGAGCGTCGGCATCGACCCGGAGAAGCTGGCGGCACTGTTCGCCCGCGCGAAGCGCGACGTCGACCAGGGCATCCTGCCCGGGTGCCAGGTCGCCGTCGCACGCAACGGGCGGCTGGCGGGCTTCGCCTGCTTCGGCTCGGCCGTGCAGGGCGGACGCGAACAGCCGGTCACGGAGCGCACCCTCTTCCACATCTTCTCGAGCACCAAGGCGGTCGTCGCGGCGGCCGTATGGGCGCTGTTCGAGGACGGCGTACTGCGGCTCGACGAGAAGGTGGCCGACATCATCCCGGAGTTCGGCACGAACGGGAAAGAGGCGATCGACATCGAGACGCTGATGCTGCACGCCGGCGGCTTCCCGCTCGCGCCGTTCGCCGCCGACAAGTGGACCGACCGCGCCGCCCTCCTGCAGGCGTTCTCGCAGTGGCGGCTGAACTGGCCCGTCGACAGCCGCTACGAGTACCACGCGACATCGATGCACTGGGTGCTGTCGGAGATCATCGAGCGTCGCGGCGGCATGCCGTGGAAGGAGTTCATCCGCGCGCGCATCACGGGGCCGATGGGGCTCGATGAGCTGTACCTCGGCTGCCCGCCAGACCAGCAGCACCGCGTCGCCGACGTCCGCTACATGGACGACCCCGTCGAGCCGCCGGGCGGTTGGGGCGAGGTGACACCCCAGGCGATCCTGCGCTTCAACGAGCCCGCCGTGCGCGCAGCCGGAGTGCCCGGCGGCGGCGGCGTCGCCAGCGCCGCGACCATGGCGCTCTTCTACCAACCGCTGATCAACGGCGGCCTGACCGCGGACGGCACGCGCATCCTCAAGCAGGAGACGATCGAGTTCGCGACGACGCCGCGCGCGAAGCCGCACCACGTCGACGAGACGCTGAAGTACCTCGACCCATCGCTCAACGTGAACACGAACCGCGCGCTGGCCGTGGTCGTCGCCGGCGACGACGGGAACGCCGTCTACCGTGGGTTCGGGCGGACGGTGTCGCCGCGCGCGTTCGGCACGGCGGCGCCGGCGGCCAGATCGCCTGGGGCGACCCGGCGACCGGCATCAGCCTCGGCTACGTGACAAACGGCTTCGTCGACCCGCTGACGCAAGGCCGGCGGATCACCGCGCTCAGCAGCATCGCCGGGTCGCTGGTCGCCCGCTCATAACCGCCGCGTCACAGCGCCACCAGCGGCGATAGAGGAGGGCTTGCGGCCGGACGGCCGTTGCAGCGATCGTCAGCGGGCTCGCGCAGAGTCTTACGATTTCGCAAGCCACGTCGTGAAAGAGTGCGCCTCGAAGGAGGTACGCATGTATTACGGCTATGGCGGCGGACTGCTGCTGCTGATCCTGATCGTGCTGCTGGTCGTGCTGCTGCTGCGGTAACGGCGGATCCGTCGAAGAGCGCTGGCTCTACGCCGGCACTGGGCCGTCCGACGAAGCGGACAGGGCTGAAGACCCTCTCCGTACGGATGCGCACGTGCATCCTACGCCGACGCGCGCGCTTGCTCGCGCCTGGCGACGTCCTCCCGAAAGCGCCGGATCTCGAGGCGCAGCGACTCCTCGGCGTCGAGTTCGTTCGCGCGCGCGGCAGCGGCCAAGGCGAACAGCGCGGCGCCGAGCTCGTCACCCCTGATCCGCTCGCCGCGCACGAGCTTCTGGAGCATATGCGCCACCGGCGCGAGCGACGGCGCCGCGCCCGCGAGGCCCGCCTTGGCGGCGCGGGAATGGACCGACTGCGCCTGCGCGAGCGCCGGCATCGCCTTCGGGACGGCATCGAGGACCGGCGCGTCGCCGCGCTCTTCCTTCTTCAGCACCTCCCAGTTGCGCACCACCTCGTCGGCACCTGCCACCTCGACCTCGCCGAACACGTGCGGGTGCCGGCGGACGAGCTTCGCGGCGATGGCGCCGATGACGTGCTCGACCACGAACTCACCCTCGTCCTCGGCCACCTGCGCGTGAAGGACGACCTGCATCAGCAGGTCGCCGAGCTCCTCGGCCAGGCGCGCGGGGTCGCCGGCGTCGAGGGCGTCGATCGCCTCGTAGGCCTCTTCGAGCAGGTAGCGCTTGAGCGTCTCGTGCGTCTGCTCGAGGTCCCACGGGCAGCCGCCCTCCGGCGCCCGGAGCTGCGCGACGATGCCACGCAGGCCCTCGAAGGTGCGGACGTCCTCGGCGACGGGCACGGAGGGCAGGTAGAGCGTCGCCAGATGGTCGAACACGTCCTCGTGATCGAGCTTGGCGAGCGTCGTCGTGACGACGCGCGGCGCGTCGGCGGACGGCGCGCTGACCACACGCACCGGGTGGTGCGCCGGATACGCCTCGAGCAGCGCGAGCTTGGCGCGCGAGGCGGCCGCGCGGTCGTAGATCTGGGCGACGACAGTCGGGCGCTCGGGCATGAGACGGCGGCCATGTGGGTCCAGCGCCAACGCGTCGAGGACGAGCAGCCCATCCGACAGCGGGTCGAGCCCGAGCGCCAGACTGACGGTGTCGACGAAGCTCACACCGGGCACAATGCGCGTCGCGATCCCGGCCTCCGGCGCCCGTGTCAGGAGCGCACGGACGGTGGCCTCGCCGAACAGCGGGTGCCCGGGGACGGCGTACACCACGCCCTCGGGCCTCCGGGCGAGGTCGAGCACGCGGGCGACGATGGTCTCGTAGACCGCGTCGAACGTCTCGGCGGACTCGTACACGTCATCGAAGCTGCGGTATGCGGGCCCGGGCGGCAGATCAGGGACGGCGGGATGGCGGGCGGTGCGGAGCCAGACCTCGGACGCGGCGGCGAGCGCATCCCGCGCGGCAAGCGTGAGGAGGGCGGGGTCGCCCGGGCCGAGGCCGACGATAGTGAGGGCTGGGGGCATCGCTGGCATTATCCGGCGCCTCCGGGGGCGGGAGAAGGCGTGGGAGGGCCGTCGTTGACGCCGCGTGTTGGCGGTGTGACCCAGGGCGCCCTGACGGTGCAGTCGCCGCGCACCTGGACCGCCCGGTGGCGACCCCGACCAGATCCTTCGCGTCGCTCAGGATGACCGGAACCGCCGATCGCGCCCGCACGCACGCGCGCGGTACGATCGAGCGGCATGAGCGAAGCGGTTGACAGCGCGGCGGCGCTTGACAAGCAGATCGCGCCGTCAGAGAATAGCGGCGTCGCGGCGGCGGGGCGGCAGAGGGAGACCCACATGGGGTTCGTCCGCTCGCTCGCCACGCTGCTCTTCATCCTGGCGCTGCCTGTCGCGCTCGTCACCACCAACATCCGTATCCTTGTCAACCTCCCGGCGGTCTACGACTACGCGTTCGACCGCTATGACGCCGTACAGACGACCGGGCTGTCACGGGCGGACCTCGACGGGACGGCGAAGGCGATCCGCTCCTATTTCAATAACGACGAGCCGACGCTGTATTACCCCGTGACCGAGGGTGGTTTACAGACACCCGTGTTCAGCGCAAAGGAGACGCGCCACATGCAGGACGTCAAGCGCCTGCTCGTGTGGATGAACCGCGTGCAGATGTTGACGGCCGTATATGTGCTGGCCTACGTCGTCGTCTTCTTCGTCTGGGCGCGCGAGGGCAACGCGCGCCAGCTCGCCGGCCAGGCCCTCGTCGGGCTCGCCCTCGGGGCCATCGTCGTCGGCGGCATCGCCATCTTCGCGGCCACCGGCTTCGAGGCCGCCTGGTCGCGCTTCCACGAGCTGCTCTTCACGAACGGCGACTGGCAGCTCGACCCGCGCACCGACCACCTGATCCAGATGTTCCCGGAGGCGTTCTGGCGCGACATGACAATGCTGCTTGGCGTCATGTCCGCCGTCGAGGCCGCGGCCATCGCGGTCGTCTCGGTCGTCTACCTCGTCGGGACGCGGCGCGAGCGCCAGCACCTGCCCGCGGCCGTCGAGTTGGGCGCGTCAAACACCCAGGCTGCTTGACGCCTGACCAACTCCGCATGTAACGACTTCGCATCATCGTTGCTGCGCGCCGTCATTGAGCGCGGACACGCGCTCGGGGATACTTCGTCGCGAGGATGAGGAGGACGAGGCGCGCGCGGGAGTCCGCGGCGGCGTGGCTGGCCGCGGCGCTGCTGCTCGCACCCGCGGTCGCGGGCTGCGCAAGCGGGACGGCCAGGGCGCTCTACCTGAGCAACGGCTGCGCACCCGGCCGCCGCATCGCGCTCACCTTCGACGACGGGCCGAACCCGCCCTGGACGCAGCGTCTGCTCGAGCTGCTCCGCCAGAAGGGCGCCGTCGCGACGTTCTTCCTCGTCGGCGACACCGTGCAGGCGCACCCGGAGGTCGCGCGCGCGCTCGTCGATGCGGGCATGGAAGTCGGCGCGCATTCCTGGGACCACGCCGAGGACCTCGACCGGCGCGACGCCGCGTCGCTCGACGCCGACCTCGCGCGCATGCGCGCCGCGTTCGAGCGCGCGCTCGCGTTCCGTCCCGCGCTCTACCGCGCCCCCCACGGCCGCACGAGCGCGACCATGCTCCGCCGGCTGCGTGCGGCCGGCTACGTATCCGTGGGCTGGGATATCGATGCGCGCGACTGGAGCGATGACGATGCCGAGACCGTCGTCAACAACGTGCTCTCAAAGGCGCACCCGAACGCCATCGTCCTCATGCACGACGGCGGGCGCAGCGGCGGGCACGCGGACCGGTCGACCACGTTGGCCGCGCTGCCGCGCATCATCGATGGGCTGCGCGCACAGGGCTACGAGCTGGCGACCGTGAGCGCGATCAGCGGCGTGCCGGAGCGCGGGCCGGCGACAGAGGTGACGGCGTGCTCGGCGAGCTGACGGCCGTCCCCCGGCGCGAAGAGCTGGCGCGTGCGCTCGTCCGCTGGCGGCACCGGCTCGAGGTCACGCTGGCACTCGCCGCGATCGCAGGCGTGGGGGTGCTCCTCGCGATCGTGCTGTCGAAGCGCTTCTTCCTCGGTTCGGATTCCGCCAACGACTACGCCCACGTCTGGTGGATCGCCGACCAGCTCTTCCACCACGGGCGGCTGCCACTGCACGTGGCTGGCCTCGAATCCGGCGAGGCGCTGACCTTTCCATACGCGGTCGTGCCCTGGCTCGCGACAGCGCCGCTGTACGCCGCGTTCGGCGACTGGTCGGTGACGCTGATGATGGTCGCTGGCTTCGTGCTGTACGCGGCGATGGCCGTCTGGGCGCGGCCCGCGCTCCGCGAGCCACGCCTGCTGGCGCTCGTGCTCGGCAACACGTTCCTGCTCGAGGGGCTGATGTCGTTCCAGATGGCATTCATCTGGGCGTGCGCGTTCTTCTTCGCCTTCGTCGCGCTCGTCGACCGCCGCCGCTGGGCGCCGGCGGCGCTGCTCGCGGTCGCCACTCTGACGACGCACCCGTTCCTCGGCGCGGCGGCCGTCGGCGCCTACGCGCTGTACACCGCCGCGCGCTGGCCCCGCACGATCGTGCCGCTGGCGCTCGCGCTCGCGGCCGCCGCCGTCGTCGTGACGCCGTTCGCGCTGTACATCCGCACGGCGCCGTCCGTCGAGACCACGTCCCGCCAGGAGCTGTTCGCAACACTCCGCTGGATCGCGCGCTTCCGGGGCGCCATCGTGCTGCTCCCGCTCGTCGTCTCGGCGTGCTCGCCGGCGTTCCGACGCTGGTTCCTCGTTGTGTTCACGGTCATGGTCGCGACGTTCGCCGTCCGCATGTCGGAGGCGAAGGTGAACACCTTCGGCATCACACAGCAGCTTGCCGGCGAGCGCCATAACGGCCCGTTCTATGGCAACTTCATCGCCTCGCCCGTCTTCGACCGCGCGCTCCGCTACCGCGTACTCGAACCGAACGACCGCGAGGACGGCGCCGTGCAGCTCCTCAAAGCGGGGGCCGTGCTGACCCAGGAGTTCTTCGACCAGAGTCAGTTTCGTCGTTGGTGGACCTCGCCTGACCAGTACGCGTGCTTCCTCGGCGCCCGGCGCGTCGATGTCGTGCTCCTCGAGGGCGACTATCCCCTCAAGTTCAACCAGAACGAGGACCGGCTCCTGCGCGAAGCCTCTGAGCGGGGCACAGCACGCGAGATCTGGGTGGAACCCGACCCGCGCGTGCCAGAGAAGCCGAAGTTCCGCGCCTACGATGTCCGTCCCTTGCGCCGCGACGGCGTCTCGCTTGCCGACTGCGGCCTGTGATCGCGACGGACCACCGACGTGTCGGCGCTAGTCCCCGTTCAGGGCGAAGATGCTGACGGCCTCGTTCCCGAACACAAGGCGATAGCGCGGGTCGCGTGAGAGCGACGTACGCAGCGTGGAGCAGCAATCGCTGTCAGCGTTGCTGTCTCCCGGAAGCGGGTTCGGGCTGTTGCGCCCGACGAAGACGTAGTCGAATGCCGCGCCGTTGTTCGCTGCCTGCCAGGCGTCGAGGCACTCGCTCGTATCGCGCCCGCAGCGCTGGAGCTCCTGGTATGAGTCGATCCGCTCGCTGAACGCCGGCGGTGGCGAGAGCCACTCGGCCCCCTGCACCGTGGCGATGCTGACCCGCCCGGCGAGCGCCGGGAACCACTCGGAGTCATAGTCCGCGCCCCAGGTCGAGCCTGTGACCAGCACGAAGCGGCTCCCTGGCGGCGTGTGCTGCGCCGCCCACGCCATCGCCTCCCGGTCGGCGGCGGGCATCGCGCCGAGCGCGACGGTGCCGACGGCGAGGTTCGTGATCGCGGCGTAGCCGAGCATGACGAGCGACGCGCCCAGCGCGAAGCTGTGACGCGGCAGCGCGAACCGGCCCCGTGGCGCCAGCGCCCCGACACGCCCTGCCGTCGCGCGCAGGAACAGCGGCAGCAGCACCTCCACGAACGCGACCGCCGCGAGCAGCGACACGGCCGGAGCGCCGACCCGCGGCGCCGAGCGCGTATCGACGAGACTCGCCAGCAATACCCACGCGGGCAGCAGGTACTGCCGCCTGACGATCGAGACCGCAATGCCGAGCATGGCGAGCGACGCGAACACCGGGAAGAACGGCTCGCGGGCGCTGTAGAACGAGCTGAACAGGATCAACGCGACGAGTGGCGAGACGACGCCCGTGTGCATCGACGCGACGAACGGTGCCGTCCCGTGCGCTGCGAGGACCGTGACAAGCCACGGGGCGGCCACGGCCAGACTGATCGCCGCCGCCGCAAGCGAGCCGATGATGCCCGCGCGGTGGCGCCCCTCAAACACAAGGAACAGGCCGACGCTCCAGGCCGTCCACCAGCCCATCTCGATGTGGCTGAGGAGCGTCAGCCCCGCCAGCAGGCCAAGCGCCGGCACGTGACGGAGCCGCCGCGTCGTATACAGCGCGTGCGCCTGATGGACCGCGAGCAGGCTGAACAGCAGGCCGAAGCCGCGCGTCAGGCCGCCGCCCATGACGAGCCACTCGTATGACTGCGGCAGCAGCGCGAATCCGAAGACGGCGACGGCAACCGTGAGCCGGTCGCGCACCAGGCTGCGCGCGAGGAGGAGGAACGCACCGACCGTCCCGATGGCGAGCGCCAGCGGCAGGAAGCGGAAGACCGTCAGCATCGACATCGGCGTCGCGGCCTCGAGGAGCGCGGCCGCGTAGAAGCCGAGGGGCGCGTAGGCGAAGGGAATATGGCCGCCGTTGTAGCTGGTGAACGCGGGGAGCCGGTAGCCGTTGTCCTGCAGGTCGCGCGCCATGACGTAGAACAGGCCGCCGTCGTTCACAGGGAAGTCCGCCGCGAGCACCCAGCTCGCGCGCGCCGCCACGCCGAGGGCGATCCCGGCGGCGAGGACCCAGGCGTAGGCGGCCCGGGAGAGCTGGATGCGCGCCAACCGCTCGCCCGCCGGCGGCGTCGCGTGGTCGCCTTCCCTCGCCGGGCGCGCGGGCGCGCCCACGACGTAGAAGTGCTGGCGTCGGGCGGCAGCGCGCGAACCGGCGGTGAAGCGCATGTGGAACTACCCCCGTAGGTATCGGCACGGACGGCCGGCGGCTCTCGCCGGAGCCCGGTGGAGGCTCCCTTAAGTTCGGCGTAGGGATGGGACGGCTGTGGAACGGCGCGGGCTACCATTCCCCGCGATGGGCGAGCACCTGTATCGATCGTTGCCTTCAGTAGACCGTTTGCTGCAGGACGCGCGGCTGCGGGGGCGTGCTGCCGATGGCGTGCTGGTGGCGGTCGCGCGCGAGGCCGTGGACGCCGCTCGGGCGGCCATCGCGGCGGGCAGCGAGCCGCCCTCGTATGAGGCGATCGCAGACGACGCACGGCGCCGGCTCGACGGGATGCTCGCGCCGCCGCTGCGGCCGCTGATCAACGCGACGGGGGTCGTGCTGCACACGAACCTCGGGCGGGCGCCGCTCGCCGAGGAGGCGATCGAGGCGATGGCCGCGGCGTCGCGCGGCTACTCGGACCTCGAGTTCGAGCTCGAGACGGGCCGGCGCGGCTCACGCCACTCGCTGCTCGAACCGCTGCTCACCCGGTTGTCGGGCGCCGAAGCAGCGATGGCGGTGAACAACAACGCGGCGGCAGTGCTGCTGGCCCTCTCCGCGCTCGCCGCCGGCCGCGAGGTCGTCGTCTCGCGCGGACAGCTCGTCGAGATCGGCGGCGGCTTCCGCATTCCCGACGTCATGCGGCAGTCGCGCGCACGGCTGGTCGAGGTGGGGACCACAAACCGCACGCGCGCCGCGGACTTCGAAGCGGCCGTCGGCCCGAAGACCGCCGCGCTGATGCGCGTGCACGCAAGCAACTTCCGCATCACCGGCTTCACTGAGACGCCGTCGCTCGAGGAGCTCGTCCGCGTGGCGCACGCACACCAGTCGCCATTGATCGACGACATCGGTAGCGGCTGTCTGCTCGACACCACGCGTTACGGGCTCGCACGCGAGCCGACGCCACAGGCGTCGGTCGCCGCGGGCGCGGACCTCGTGCTGTTCTCGGGCGACAAGCTCCTCGGCGGCCCGCAGGCCGGGATCGCCGTTGGCCGCCGCGACCTGGTCGAGCGCATGAAGCGCCACCCGCTCGCGCGCGCGGTACGTCTCGACAAGGCAACGATCGCGGGGCTCGCAGCGACGCTGCGTCTCTACGCCGAGGGGCGCGCCGAGGAGCGCGTGCCGGTCTGGCGGATGATCGCCACGCCCGTCGACGCGATCGACGCGCGCGCACGGGCGCTGGCCGCCGCGCTCGGCGAGCGCGCCTGCGTGGTCGACGGCCGCTCGATGGTCGGCGGCGGTTCTTTGCCGGAGGAATCGCTGCCGACGCGCCTCGTCGCCATCTCGGGCGCGCGCGGGATGAGCGCGACGCGCCTCTCGGCGGCGCTGCGGTCGCGTGGCGTCATCGGTCGCGTCGAGGACGAGCGCGTCGTGCTCGACCTGCGGACCGTTGCGGCCGATGAGGACGCGCGGCTGCGCGACGCGGTCGGCGATGCGCTTCGTGGTTGGGCTTAAACCGTCATAGTCATATAGAGGTAGAGAGGGGTTGACATGAGCAACAACGGACGCGGCGCGCTGGCGGGGAAGGTGGCGCTCGTGACGGGCGGCAGCCGCGGGCTCGGCCGGGCGATGGTGCTCGGATTCGCGCGCGAGGGCGCGGACGTGATCATCGCGAGCCGAAAGCTCGATGCGTGCGAGGCCGTCGCGGCCGAAGTGCGCGCGGCGACCGGGCGCGACGCCATGCCGGTCGCCTGCCACGTCGGCCGCTGGGCCGACGTCGAGGCGCTCGTCGACGCGGCATACGCGCGCTTCGGGCGGGTGGACGTGCTCGTCAACAACGCCGGCATGTCCCCGGTCTACCCGCGGCCGTCCGACGTGACCGAGGAGCTGTTCGACAAGGTGCTCGCCGTGAACCTCAAGGGGGCGTTCCGGCTGACGGCGCTCGTCGGCGAGCGGATGGCGGCGGGGGACGGCGGCTCGATCATCAACGTCAGCAGCACCGCGGCGATCCGGCCGACCCCGAACGTGATCCCGTACGCCGCCGCGAAGGCGGGGTTGAACGCCATGACCGAAGCGTTCGCCCTTGCCTACGGGCCGAAGGTGCGCGTGAACTGCATCATGCCGGGGCCCTTCCTGACGGACATCGCGAAGGCGTGGGACATGCCGGCGTTCGAGCGGCAGGCGCAGCGGTTCGCGCTGCGGCGGGGCGGGCAGCCGGACGCGATCGTCGGCGCGGCGATCTACTTCGCGAGCGACGCCTCCTCGTTCGCGACGGGGGCGGTGCTGCGCATCGACGGCGGCAGCGGCGTGTGAACGTCCATGCGCGACAAGCGCCTTGGCGGTCCGTGCGAGGCCGCCTCAGTCGGCCCCCCGCCCCGTACCCGTCGCCCGCTCGCCCGGCGCGACCAGGCCGTCCCGCTAGTGTGACGGGGCGCCCGGTTCACGGGTTACCGTCAACCTGACCGGACCGTCCGGCGTTACTACCCAACGCCCGCGGTTGATCAGCATCGTCTCCGCCAGCGGCGCGCCCATCGTCCAGTACGTCCACCCGCCGAGATCCAGATAGCGATACGCAGCACCCCCGTACCGCCCGTCGTAACCGTACGAGCGGATGAATAGCACCATCGCCTCGAACGACCGGCCGTCGCCCTTCGCCCGAAGCGTGTACCAGTGCGGCGCGTCGGGCATCGTCTTCGCGAAGACCCACCGCGCTCCCGCCACGAACCGCCGCGCGTCATCGAGCGTCCAAGCCGATGGCAGCCCGAGCGCCGCATCCTCCCCGGCAGCCGAAGCGCCGTTACTCACCCCGTCTCATCGCCTTCCCCACCACCGCCAGCAACTTCCCCCGCTCCTCCGCGATCCCCTCCGCCAGCCGGTCGCACGCCCGCACCGACACCCACGCCTCCACCGCCCGCGCATCGTACGCCCGCACGCGGCGGTACGCCCGCGTGTACGCCGCGATCATCACCGGCCGCAGCGCCTTCGCCCCGAGGCGGATCACCAGCGGCGAACCGGGCGGCGGTTCCCCGAGCCGCAGCATCAGCAGCGACCGCGCGACGTCCGCGTCCGGGTCGCCCCGCGTCGCGTTCGGCCAGTCGATCACCACCGGCCCCCGCGGCGAGTCGAGGACGTTCGCCGGGTGATAGTCGCCGTGCAGGATGCGGTCCCCGTCTGGCAGCGACCCCAGCCGCGAGCGCGCCCACACCGCGACCTCCGCCGGCACCAGCGGCGACGCCAGCATGCGGTCGACGCGCGCCTTCACGTCCTCGAGCGCCGCCGGCGCCACCGCCGCGTGCAGCCGCGCCTGCAGCTCGCCCGCGACCGCACCCGCGCGCCACACCGTCCACGGCCGCTCGCCGACACCCGCCAGCAGGTCCGGCCCGTCGACGCGCTCCATCTCCATCGCCGGCCGCCCGTCGAACTCAGAGACGCCGTACACCTCCGGCACCGACGGCATCACCGCGCGCGCCGCCGCCATTGCCGCCACTTCCCGCTCCAGCACTAAGCGCGGCCGCGCCTCCCGGAACACGCGGAGCACGTGCCCGTTCGCGAGGGCGAAGACCTCCGCCTCGCGGCCCTCCGAGATCCTCTCGAGCCCGGACGCCGTCGTCACGCCCACCGTGCGCCGTCCATCACGCCCGGACCTCCGTTAGCGACAGCACATGCCCATCAGGGTCTTTGAACCACGCCACCTTTCCGCCGCCCTGCGCCCAAATCCCGAGCTCGTCTTGCTGCATGCCTTCGTACCGCTCGAACGTCACCCCGCGGCCCGACAACGCCCGCACTTCCGAGGCGATGTCCGTCACCTGCCAGCCGAGCGTCGTCCCCGACGCCACCGTCACCCGCTCGACCTTCTGCACGCGCAGCATCGTCCCATTGACGTCGAAGACCAGCGCGTACGGCTCGTCCGACACGAACCGCAGCCCCAGCGTCCCCTCGTAAAACGCCCGCGACCGCGCTGCATCCGTCGTCGACACAAACGCCACGAGCTTCGCCGACCCCAACATCACGTCACGCTCCTCTCGGGGCATGGCCTGCAGCCACGCACGCCACTACGAAACGTGGTCCACGCGGAACACCGGATGGTCCACCGCGTCCGGCAGCGACTTCCAGTACGGCTCGACCGTCTTCCCCGCCACCTTCCGGTACGCCTCGATGATCGGCCCCCGCTCCGCCGCCGGCACCTCCGTCGCCCGTACCCGCTCGGTCTGCCCCTTGCGCGTGAGCTCCGCCTCGCCCGCCGCACGCAGGTTCCGCACCCACTCCGACTCCCCGCGCGTCGAGACGATGTACTTCGCCCCGTCCACCTCGACCGGGATCACCGGCACCTTCCGCAGCGCCCCGGACGTCCGCCCCCTGATCGCCAGCGTCGCCGCCCCCGACATCCCGGACATCATCGCCAGCGGATTGAAGATCTTCTGCACGAACCACGGCGGCCTGATGTACGCCATCACATCACCTCGCTGCGCCCAACGGCGCGTTCGGCCGCGCCCCGCGCGGGCCTCGTTCGGATGCGGGCAGTCTCGTGCCGGCCTCGAACGCACGCAAGCGCGCGAAGCTGGCGATTCCAGCATCCAGGCTCGCGCCTCGCCCTATCGACTCCGCGCGTCCGCGCTACCCTTACGCCATGCGCCTCGAATCCAAGACCGCCCTCATCACCGGCGCCGGCAGCGGCATGGGCCGCGTCGCCGCCGTCCTCTTCGCCCGCGAGGGCGCCAACGTCATCGCCACCGACATCGACGACGCCGGCCTCGCCGAGACCGCCCGCCTCGTCGCCGGGCACGCCCGCGGCAGCATCCTCCCCCTCCCCGGCGACGTCACCCGCGAGGACGACGTCCGCCGTTGGGTCGCCGATGGCGTCGCCCGCTACGGCGCCCTCCACGTCCTCTACAACAACGCCGGCATCTTCCCCGACGCCGACCGTAGCGTCCTCGAGATGGACGAGGGCACCTACGCCCGCGTCCTCGACGTTAACCTCAAGGGCACGATGCTCTGCTGCAAACACGCCATCCCGGAGATCGTGCGCGCCGGCGGCGGCTCCGTCATCAACGTCGCGTCGTTCGTCGCGCTCGTCGGCTGCACCGTCCCGCAGGACGCCTACACCGCCAGCAAGGGCGCCGTCCTCGCCCTCACGAAGTCGCTCGCCGTGCAGTTCGGGCGCGACCACGTCCGCGTCAACGCCATCTGCCCCGGCCCCATCCTCACGCCGCTCCTCGCCGACCTCTTCCCGAACGAAGAGGAGAAGATGAAGCGCCTCAACCGCATCCCGCTCGGCCGCTTCGGCCTCCCCGAGGACATCGCCTTCGCCGCCCTCTACCTCGCCAGCGACGAATCCGCCTGGATGACCGGCACCGAGTTCGTCGTCGACGGCGGCATCACCGTGAACTACTTCTGATGAGCGCCACGCACTGCGTCAGGCCGCGCCGTTAGCCCGGTCGTGCGACGCGCCGGTTCCACGCACGGCTCGCAGACGACTATGTCCGATGCGATGTGCAGGTCACTGGCACGCGTCGAACTGTATGGTCGATAGGACGAGGTTCGCGTTCATCGTGCGATGGATTGGGTTCGTCGCGATCATCGCCTGCGTCGCCGGAGCGTGTAGGAGCAGTCAAGGCATAGCGTCATAGAAGGATGGTCCGCAAGACTCCTCGTCATTCGGACGGAATACATCAGCCGATGTTTTCGCCGGTGGACCCGCGCGTCTTGGCGGCAATTAGGCTCGTTCCAACTCCGTCACGAGCGTTGGCCGCCGCCCAAGCCTCGCTGCTCTACACATCAATAGTGTGGAGGCTCGTGCGGCGTAACTCCCCTCGCATCGATAATCGCAAGCGCGCCGGGCAAGCTATTGGTTCGTGGGGATCAGCGGTTGTCAGTACCTCGCGTAGGTCATCTGGACGGAGCCGGAGAGACCAAGTGATGTCTCCGTTGTTCCGCCTTCGAGCAGCGGCTTGTTCAAGCTCGCCGAACCAAACACGAAAGCCTGGATCGTAGAGCCCGTTGCACCCACGGCCACGGACAGCTCCAAAAGGTCGCGCGTCGAATCCGGCCCAATGCGGGACAGTACGATTGCTGCAAACTGATCACACATATTCCCGCGTGCGCAACCTACGGTCACTCGAGACACGGCGCCTGTGCCATACTAATCAGACCGTGAAGGATCTGCGTTCGCCAACCAGTCGTGAACGATTTGCTCGGTCCGAACTCTGTCCAAAACGGATCCCTCTGACTGAAGCCGGGTCACGACATAACCTTCTCGACGCTCGCTGGACCCTGCCCCGTTGCAGATTGCCATCAACGATGGGTCATTGACGGCGTCGCCGCAATTTACATCGCGTGCAGTGGCAAGTGCGACGATTGCGGCGGCGTCTCCGGAGGACGCGAGTGACGCGATACGCTGGGATAGCTCGCAAACGTTACGATCAACGGGACACGCTTCGCCTGTCTTCGAATCGACGGTTGCGGAAGACTGCGCAGCCCTGGTTGTGGACGGGGACGGTGACTCCGGAGCGGTCGGACTGCCCGTCTTTTTTTGAAGTGACTCACGGACCCGTTCCAGCCCTGTGTCCTCTGCTTCGAGACGCCATAATCCCACCGATAGCGGTAAAACATACCCGTATTGAAACCGAGAGCGGAGGCGGGCGCGGCGTTCATCGTGAGAATCCAAGAGCCAATTATCAGGACGGCGATCGCGTATGCCTTCATTATTGATACTCCACAGAGTCCACAACGGCACGCGCGATCTGCGCGACGGATTCGTCGGCCTTGATCTCGATATACGCCGTGATCGATATGTACCAATCGTCGCGCGGAGACAGCAATGTGGTGGCTATGAGTATCGGCTGCGGTCCTCGCTTGAGCGTCTGAGACGCCTGGGCCCGGCGACCGGCCTTTTCAGATTGGGTGGGCGCCTGCAAGAGATATTCGTCCCCTTGGAGCCAGACTTGAGCGTCCCTCTGGAAAAAGTCCACAGGACTTATAGAAGGTCGCTATCTCTATCTTTGAGGCGCCATCCGGGGATGTGAACCTCGCCGACTCGCCCTGCTGGTAGCCAGCGTTTTCGAACGGCGATGACAGCGACCAGCCTGCGGGCAGCTTCAAAGAATAGCCATAGCATTGGCTCTGGTGCGATTGCCACGTGCTGAAATCTGCAGCGACAACATTGCTGTATAGTCGAACGCTGGCAGCTCGCCAGAGCCTGGCACATTTTTCCCTTCGTTGGGATCCTCGGATTGAAATTTGATCGCAGCCAAAGACTGGTCATCCGCTGGCTTCGGATATTCAGGAGGCAACGACAGTCCCTTTTGTACACATCCGCATATACATACCAGGGCGGCGGGGCGAGTAACCGGCAGCCACTCCGATTTCCGTGAAGGGCTCGTTGTGAACTGCGAGACCTAATCTGCTGAGTCGACGCCACCTCGATCTTGTCGTCGCACAATCTTTGTTCTGCGACATGCTAATCTAGCCTCAGGCCGCCGCCAGTACGCCCCGAACACCCCGTCCGTGCAGTCGTGCGACACCGGCAGCACGATCGTCCCCACATCCCCGCCCAGTTCGTCCGCGATCCGCTGCCCTGCGAACTCCTCCCGCGACGCCTCCTGCCGCAAGTAATCCCGCACCAGCCAGAACCGCTGGGCGAACACCGCCGGCTCCCACGTCACGACCACCTGCCGACGCGACAGTCGCCGCATCTCCGCGAGCCCCAGCACGAGCGTCCGGCCAGTGATGCACCGTCAGCACCGCCATCGCCGCGTCGAACGCCCCGTCCCGAAACGGCAGCGCCCCCGCCAGCCCCTGCACCACCGGCGCCGCCCCCGCCGCCCGCTGCCCGATCATCCGCGCCGAAGGCTCCACCCCAACCACCATCCGATCCTCCGGCTCATACGACCCCGCACCCGCACCCACGTTCACCACCGGCCGCGCATCCCCCAGCGCCGCGAGAATCGCCGCCCCTCACCGCGGGTCCGCCCGCCGGTATCGCGCATACCCCTCCCCGATCACGTCATACAGCGCCATCACCCCCGCCAATCACCCTTCGCGTCACCCTTCACCCTTCACCGGGGCTCTATAAGGCTGTTACCGCTGTTACCGCCCGCCAATCACCCTTCGCGTCACCCTTCACCCTTCACCCTTCACTCTTCCCTCTTCTCCCTTCACCCTCCGACTCGCGTCAACCTTCACTCTTCTCCCTTCACTCCTCACCCTTCTATACTCTCCCCGCCATGCCCGACGACAAGATCCGCGTCCTCATCGCCAAGCCCGGCCTCGATGGCCACGACCGCGGCGCCAAGGTCGTCGCCCGCGCCCTCCGCGACGCCGGCATGGAGGTCATCTACACCGGCATCCGCCAGACGCCCGACATGATCGCCGAGGCCGCCCTCCAGGAGGACGTCGACGTTATCGGCCTCTCGATCCTCTCCGGCGCCCACATGGAACTCTTCCCCCGCGTCATCGAGGCCCTCCGCCAGCGCGGCATCCAGCCCGATGAGGTCCTCCTCTTCGCCGGCGGCATCATCCCCGACGACGACATCGAGCCCCTCAAACAGCTCGGCTTCGAGGCCATCTTCGGCCCCGGCACCTCCACCGAAGAGATCGTCCGCTTCGTCCGCGAGTGGGCCGCCCGCCGCCCCGCCCGCGCCACCTGATGCCCGTCCCCACCGTCGAACAGCTCGTCGACCGCCTCGCCGCAGGCGACCGCCGCGCGCTCGCCCGCCTCCTCACCCTCATCGAGAACGACACGCCCGAAGGCCGCCGCGCCCTCGCCCTCCTCTACCCGCGCTCCGGCAACGCCCACACCGTCGGCCTCACCGGCTCCGCCGGCTCCGGCAAAAGCACCCTCACCGCCGCCCTCGCCCGCGAGCTGCGCCGCCGCGGCAAGACCATGGGCATCGTCGCCATCGACCCGACGTCGCCGTTCTCGCAGGGCGCCCTCCTCGGCGACCGCATCCGCATGCAAGACCTCACCGCCGACCCGGCCGTCTTCCTCCGCAGCATGGCGACGCGCGGCGCTCTCGGCGGCCTCGCCCCCTCCACCGCCGGCGTCGTCACCGCGCTCGACGCCTTCGGCAAGGACGTCGTCCTCGTCGAGACCGTCGGCGCCGGCCAGGACGAGGTCGACGTCGCCACCATGGCCGACACCACCGTCGTCGTCCTCACCCCCGGCACCGGCGACGACGTCCAGGCCATGAAGGCCGGCATCATGGAAATCGCCGACATCCTCGTCGTCAACAAGTGCGACCTCCCCAACGCCGACCTCCTCGCCCGCCAGCTCATCGCCGTCTACGAGACCGCGCCGGCAGCAAAGCAGGGCGGCTGGCAGACCCCGATCGTCAAAACCGCCGGCGCCCTCGGCGAAGGCGTCGCCGAGCTCGCCGACCACCTCGAGAAGCACCGCCAGCACGTCGCCGGCCACGCGCGCGACCAACACCGCCGCGCGCAAGCCCGCCACCAGCTCCTCGCCCTCGCCCGCCAGCGCCTCCTCGACGACCTCATCGCCCGCACCACCGCCGACGGCACCCTCGACGCCCTCGTCGAACGCATCGCCGCCCGCGAGATCGACCCCCACACCGCCGCGGACGAGCTCGTCCGCGACGGCCGCTAGCGAAGCTGAACGCTCAACCCTGTCATCCTGAGCGAAGCGAAGGATCTGGTCGCGAGCGCCGCCGTGCGACGCAGCTGCAGAGCGCGGCCGCGGCGGTCACGGCGAGCAGAACAGCCACAGCGACACCACTGCATCCGCCGGTTGGGCATCCGTGCGCGAGAGGTACACGGCCAGATATGGCGAGCGGATCGCCTGCCCGTCGCCGAAGTTCAGTCGGCCCGCCACTCTCGTTGGTGTCGCGCTCAGGAACGGCGATGCAGGGAGCGACGGTAGCGGCTGGGAAACGCCCGACACATACGTCGGCCAGACACCAACGAGCCCGAACCCGCTTGTGCTGTTGGAGGAGGCTCCGAATCGCGCCTCGATGAACGCGGCACCGCCGGCCGGCTGCGGGCTCACCAACACTGCTTCCACGAAGGCATCCAGTCGCTTGCAATCAGCGACATCGACGACCGCGAACGGGCTGATGTTCGGCAAACCGCCACCCGTGGTCGTCTGTGTCGGCGTCGGCGGCGTCGGCGTCCACGTTGGCGTCAACGTCGGCGTCGGCGTCAGCGTCGCCGTGCTCGCCTGCAGCGACACAAAACGCGGAACGCCTTGAGCGCCAAGCACTCACGGCTGTCCGCAACTCCCGTTCTGATGGATCACGAGGTTCGTCGCTACCTGGATCGTCCTCCCCGGCGACGGCTGCAGCACGGCCTGCAACGGCCCCGTCGGCGCTGGCGCTCCCGGTGGGTCGAGCGGCCCACCGCGCACGACGGCGGCCGCCGCGGCGATGACGAACAACGCCAATGCGCCGAGCAACCCCAGACCGATCAGATGAATGCGAGCAGGCATCGCTACCCTCCCAAATGCGCGCGAGGAGCGCGAACGGCGGACGGTTGCGGGGGCCGCATGGCTGAGTGCGGCGTTCGACATCCTACCCGACTCGGGAGGACCTCCCGCGTCAAGCATGTCTCCTGACGCCTGTGTGTCAGCAGCGCGCCAAGCGCGTGCCCTGCTCCTGACACAACCATGTCAGGAGCTGTCAGCTACTATAGCCACCTGCCCGGCCGGCGCAGACCACCCGACGCCGCAACACCAAGGAGCACCCCCCATGGACATTAACCAGTTCGCCATCAACCTCACCTCCGACCAGCCCGACCGGCTCAAGGCCTTCTACCGCGACACGCTCGGGCTCAAACCCATCCCCGAAATGGGCGAAGGCGCCTTCGCCGCCGGCCAGTCGGTCATCTTCGTCGATGGCCACAGCGACACGCAGGGCCCCGCGAAGGAGCCGCAGCGCTACCTGATCAACTTCTTCGTCGAGGACGTGCGCCCCGACCAGCAGCGCCTCGAGCAGGCGGGCGTGACCTTCATCCGCACAGAGGGCAAGGAGGAGTGGGGCGGCATCATCTCCACGTTCCGGGACCCCGACGGCAACTACCTCCAGCTCATCGCCATGCAGCAAGCTTAGGGATCCCGCGCCACTCCACTTGTCACCCGGCCGATCGTCCGTCCACCTACTCGCCCCGTCGGCCCGGGCCATTGCACGGAAACCCGCACTTGCCCGTTGCGGGCGCCCGCGGGGCCGCCCGCCTGATCCGTGGACATCGCCGGCCAGAGCCATGCGTGCGCCCGCAAGTCGACGATCCGAGCCTCGCTCGCGCGAGCGTCACCGCGACGGAGCCGGCCCGCAGTATCGTCCGCTCGCCTCAGACCACGCGCAACATCCCGACCATCCCCGCGTCCTTGTGGCCGGGCAGCGTGCAGTAGATCTCGAACGTGCCCTTCTTCATGGCGCGGAACAGGACGCTTGCGCGACCCTCCGATGCGGCATGCGCGGCCAGCATGTTGCCGCCGCCACTATGCATGTCGCCGCCTTCGCTCTCGATGATCTCCACGTCGAGCCCATCCACCTGGAAGTCGTGCTCCGTCCCCTCGTCCTGATTCTCGAAGTCGATCCGTACAAGTTTGCCCGCCGGGATCTCGATCTCGCTCGGCTCGAAGCGGACGTTCTTCGCTTTCAGATCGACGATGAGATCGGGCTGCTGCGCCGCTCTCGGGGACGCGTGATCCGTGCTCGGCGCGTGGGCACCCCCCGCGCCGGATCCACCCCCGCAGGCGAGCGCAGCGCTCACGCCAAACACGGCGACCACCATCGTCGCTAGTTGCTTTCGCACAACACCTCCTCCGGCGCGGCTCTCGCCCACACGCCCTCCGTGTCCGTTGCGTTCGCCACAGTCGCACCTGATCATGACAACATCCGGCGGGACACACCAACACATCCTGACACAACCGCGTCAGCAGCCATCGAGTACGATACCGTCCTGCCCGGCATCAACTCCGCGGTCCGCGCGTCGTCATCCACATGATGCCGGGCAAGGACGACGCCGAGTTCGCATGCGGGCCCGCGCGTCGGCGAAATCGTCCGCACTTTGTGAAAGACAACGACGCCCACTTCGACTACCGCATCGAAGAGGTCCACGCCGCCCGCTGGGTCAACGTCGGCCAGCCCGGCACCTACCCCATCCGCCAGTCATGGCACGCGCCGAGAGCAGCAGGCGATGAGAAGTGAGAGCTCCGAAGTCAGATGTGTGCCAAGCGCGATCAAGGGCGCCGTCATGCTGAGCGCAGCGAAGCATCTCTCCGTCGACGGTTGGCCCCGCATCCCGCGCGAAGTACCCGCGGAGCTTCAGCTCCGCCGGACGCGCACCCACCGCCGCGGCATGCTTCATCGGCCCGTACCACCGCCCTCCGGACCAACAGTGCATGCCGCAACACCCTATGAGCGCCCGCCGCAACTGTGCGACGATCAGCACGCCATGAACGCCCCAGTTCCTTCCCGAACCAACACGCCTCCGTGCACCGCCATGGCGCACCGCCACTGCAGCCAGCGGCGTTTGATTGTTCGCGACACGCACACAATCAAATCAATCAAAACGCCGAATCTGACCGCCGCCCTCAAACTGCGATGTCCGTTCGAATCGAAGCTGTCGGGGTCAACCGCGTGAAATCCAATATTCAATCAACCGGCGACCGACCAACGACGTCCCAGCCACCAACGACCCACCACGACCACACTGACGACTGACGACGGAACGACCACCATGCGCCGCGCTGACCGCCTCTTCCAGCTCATTCAGATCCTCCGCCGTCGCAACGTCGCGACCGCCGCCTGGCTCGCCGAGCAGCTCGAGGTCTCCGAGCGCACCGTCTACCGCGACGTGCGCGACCTCACCCTCTCCGGCGTCCCCATCGAGGGCGAGGCCGGCGTCGGCTACATCCTCCGGCGCGGCTTCGACCTGCCGCCGCTCATGTTCAGCGAGGCCGAGATCGAGGCGATGGTCCTCGGCGCCCGCATCGTCACGAGCTGGGGCGATCCCGGCCTCGCCCGCGCCGCCACCGAAGCGCTCGCCCGCGTTGAGGCCGTCCTGCCCGACCGCCTCCGCACGCGCCTGGGGTCGACGCCGCTCTTCGCGCCCGGCTTCCACGTCCCGCGCGAGGTCGTCCGCACGCTCGCCGCGCTCCGCGCCGCCATCGACGAGCGCCGCCGTGTCCGCCTCGACTACACCCGCGCCGACGGCGAGCGCTCGCTCCGCACGGTCCGGCCGCTCGCGCTCTTCTTCTGGGGCAGTGGCTGGTCGCTCACCGCCTGGTGCGAATGGCGCGAGGACTTCCGAAACTTCCGCCTCGACCGCATGCACGCGGTCGAACCGCTGGCCGAGCGCTTCCAGGACGAGCCCGGCCGCGCCCTCGCCGACTTCTTCGCCCGCATGCGCGAGGAGGACGGCCACCATCACGGAACTGCCGAGGGACCTTCAGGCACCGGCCCTGGGCCGAAGGACGTTAGCCGTTGAGCAGCGCCTTAACGGCCGCCCAGGCGTCCGCCGCGACCGCCTCGGGCGGCCGCGTCGCGTCGATCACGCGCCAGCGCTCCCCCGCCTCGCGCGCGAGGTCGCGGTAGCCGGCGCGCACTCGCTCGTGGAACGCCAGCGTCGCGTGGTCGAAGTGGTTCGATCCGCCCGCGCCCGTCCGCCGCGCCAGCCCCATCTCGGCCGGCAGGTCGAGCAGCAGCGTCAGGTCCGGCTCGAGGCCGCCAGTCGCGATCGCGTTCGCCCGCTCGACCACCTCGCGCCCGAGCCCGCGTCCGTACCCCTGGTAGGCCACGGAGGAACCGGTGAACCGGTCACAGATCACGACGGCGCCCCGGGCAAGCTGCGGACGTAGCACCTCCTCGACGAGCTGCGCGCGCGCCGCCTCGAACAGCAGCAGTTCCGCGACCGCGCTGGGGACGGCGTCGCCGCCTGCGACCACGATGCGGATCCGTTCGCCGAGCGCGGTGCCGCCAGGCTCGCGGGTCGTCACCGCTTCCCGCCCCGCCGCCCGCACACGCGCCGCGAGTGCCGCCACAAGCGTCGACTTGCCAGCGCCATCTCCACCCTCGAGTGCGACGAGCCAGCCCCGATTCGCGGCCGTCATCGCGCCGCCGGTGGCGACCCACCGCCGGCCGGGCGCCGGAATGCCACCCGTCCTGCCGTGCGAGGCGGACTTACTCGACGGTCACGCGCGCGTCGTTGCACGGCACCTCAGGCGTCTTATTGGGCAGTTCGCACACGCCAAACACGCTGAAGCCGACGTCGTCCAGCTCCACGAACGTCAGGTGGAGGTCGGACGAACCCTTCGCCACGGCATGGAACTCGATCACACCGAGCACGAGCGTACCGGATTCATGGCCGGTGGCCGGGGTGAAGCACGACAGCAGCGCCTGGCCCGTCTCCGGGTTGCCATCACCTTCGATACCCCCCGGGTCGTCGGTGTCGCCCTCGGGCGCAGGCAGGCAGGACCATTGCGCCTCCTCGCCGCCGAGCGCCGCGACGTTCAGCGCCGGGTTGCGGCTGACGGACGGCCCGTTCTCGATCGTCGGGGCGACGATCTTCGTCTTGTCGTAGTTGACCATGAAATTGAACGCCGCGAGCCCGCCCAGATTGCCGTTGAATTGGGGCACATTCACAACGACGACGGCCACGCGGAAGACGTCGCCGACTGAGACAGTGCGGGTCGACTGAATACCCGGTTTGCTGGCGTCGAGGTCGACGTAGAGCTGGAGGTCGCCACTCGGAGGGTTCGGTGGAGCGATCTCGGTTGGGTCGACCTGGGGCGTCACGCCAGCCGGCGGCGGAGGGACGGTCGCCACCACCCGGGGCGCCGCATTGGGGTCGCCGCCGGAGAGGGCGGGGTCCGCACCGGCGGTGAAGGTCTCGTCAGCCGGTGGCGCGGCCCCCGTCGGGGCTGCTGTGGCGCCGGCAGGCGCGGTGGCAGAGCCGCCGGTGGGTGTGCCCGGGCCGACTGTGGCGCCGGGGGACGGCGTGCCGCGGGTAACGCTCGCGCTCGGCTGCGCACCGCTGGTGGCCTCGGCGGTCTGCGTGTGTTCCTCGCTGCCCTTGCCGCCGCTGCCACAAGCGACGGCGATCCCCGCCGCCATGACGAACAAGGCCGCGACGGCGATCCGTCCTGCTTTCACCGGCTACCTCCGCGAAGCTCCTCCTCGGCCCAGTATGCGCGGCAGGGCAACCCATATCCGCTCCGGGGTGGGTATCGTACCGAATCGCCCGTCCCCGAGGTGTTACCGGGGCGCAACAATCGCGGGGTGCGAGACAAGGAGCCTGACTCCATGGACTGGCCAGCCACCACCATCGAGGTCGCCGACGCCGTGTTCGCCTACGTCCAGGCCGGAGGCGGGCTGTGCATCGCAAACGCCGGCATCCTGGGGGGGCCGGACGAGACCACCGTGATCGATGCGCTATTCACCCCTTCCATGACGTCGGGCCTCCTGGCCGAAACTCGCAGGCGGTCGGCAGCGCCGATCACGCGGCTGATCGATACCCACCACCATGTCGACCACACCCTCGGTAACGCCTCCTTCCCGGCGACCACGCAGGTGCTCGCGCACGCGCGGGCGCGCGAGGAGATGGCGCGCGCGGGGCTCGGCGTGCTCGACGTCATCCGCCGGCTGGCGCCGCACTTCGCCGGCGAACTGGACGATGTCCGCAACCGACTGCCCGACGCCACCTTTGATGGCGATGCGCTCGACCTCGAGGCCAGCGGCCGACGGTTACGGCTGCTCCACTTCGGTACCGGGCACACCCGCGGCGACGTCCTCGTGCACCTGCCGGGCGAGCGCGTGCTGTTCGCGGGCGATGTGGCGTTCTTCGGCGTGACGCCGCTCGCACACGAGGGGCACATCGGGAACTGGATTGCCGTCGGCGAGCGCGTCATCGCCGAGGTCGAGGCGGACGTGATCGTCCCCGGCCACGGCCCGCCGGGCACGAAGGCCGACCTCACCCGCATGCTGGATTACCTGCGGCTCGTGCACGACGCCGCGCAGGCGGCGTTCGACGCCGGCGCGAGCGTAGGCGAAGCGGTAGCGTCGATCGCCCTCGGCGAGTTCACCGAATGGGCGGAGCCCGAGCGGCTCGCGCCGAACGTCGCCCGCTGCTACGCGGAGTTCCGCGGCGAGATCGAGCTGTGAGGGGCCGGCGGCGGACGCGGGGTCGGCTACTCGTGGATGGTCACGCGGGTGCCAACGTGCGCGAAGTTCCAGAAGAACTCGGCATCGGCGTAGCGCATGCCGACGCAGCCGTGGCTGGAGCGGATGTTGCCGAAGTAGTAGTCGTCGCGCCAGTAATTCAGGTGCAGCGCGTGGCCCTGGTCGGTGAAGTACTGGGTGAAGAGCACGTCCTTTAGCACGTAGTACTCCTCGGCGCCGATGGCGGCTGAGGTCATCGTCTCGTTGTAGACGCGGTACTTGATGTAGAAGGTACCGAGCGGCGTCTCCCAGCCGTCCTTCCCGGTCGTGACCAGCGCGGTATACAGCCTCTGGGTGCCGACCATGGCCGTCGCGGTCTGATCGCTGATATCGACGTCAATCCAGCGCTCCTCGGGGCCCGGCGGCGGGATGGGTGGCGGCGCTGGCGCGGGGACCGTTGGCCGGGGCGTGGGCGTGAGCGTGGGCGTGGGCGTGATGGTCGGTGTCGGCGTGTTGGTCGGCGTTGCCGTGGGGATCGGCGTCCGGGTGCTGGTCGGTGTAGCGGTGGCGCCTGCCGCGAAGACGTTCCAGGTCGGGTCGCCGCCCGAGAGCCAGAAGCCGAAGCCCGCCGCGGCAACCATCCCGGACACAACCGCGAAAGCGGCCGCGGCGCGGAGCAGCGTCCCTCTCTTCATGCCGGCCTGCGCTTCCTCTCGTAGGACACAACGCGCCGCTTGGCGGCGAGGTTAACCGGACGACAGCAACCCGCGTCAATTCGGCTGACGCGCCGCGAGTGCGCGGCGTCGCGTGCGGGGAAGCATGAAAGGGACGGAGGGCCGTCCCTTTCATGCTTCCGGTCACAGGCCGCTGTTACTTGGCCTTGCCGATCTTGAACATCGTCGTGCCGCAGACGGGGCACTTCCCCTTCGTCGCGGGCTTGCCGTTCTTCATCGTCGTCGCCTGCGGGTTTGACATCTCGCGCTGCGTGCGGCACTTCAGGCAGTAGGCTTCCACGTTCGGTTCCTCCCTTATGAACGGCGGCGAGCCGGAAGCGCCGCCTCGACGGACACCGCGCCGGTTTCGCATAGGCAGATGAGCACTTCCGGGAAGACCGGCGCGGTCGAAGCAATCATAGTGCGCCCGAAAGCCTTGTCAAGCGCCATGAGGCCGAATCTGGCGCGAATCTACGGAGATCCACGAATTTGGTGTCCCGGAAGGCCCTCAACCGGCGGCCCGGAGCACCTTTTCCGGGTGCCAGAGGCCATCGCGGCGGCGGCGCAGCACCGCGAGCAGCTCGCCACCAGTCGAGTACGCCCGGCACAATTCGTCCCGCTCCGCTGGTCGCTGGCCGGGACGGAGGCGCAGGTCGATGCGACCGCCAGTCATCACGGCGAAGGTGTGCGGCTGGGCGAGGATCGCCGCGCGCATCCGCTCAAGCGCGCGGTCCGGCGCGAGGAGGGCGTCCTCGAGCGCGCCTTCGGCGGCAAGCGCCCGCAGCTGCTCTGGCGAGCGCGCGTCGACGAGCGTGAATCCGCCGCTCGCCGTGCGTACCAGCGCCTCGAGATACGCTCCCGTGCCGAGGGCCTGCCCCAGGTCGTGTGCGATCGACCGCACGTAGGTGCCTTTGGCGCAGCGGACCTCCACCTCGGCGACGCCGTCGGCATACGAGAGCAGGCGGGCGGCATCGACATAGACGCGGCGGGGGGCGATCTCGGGGGCCTCGCCTGCACGGGCGTACCTGTACATCGGCTTGCCGGCAACCTTGATCGCGCTGAACGCGGGCGGCCGTTGCTGGATCCAGCCAACGAACGCGAGCAGCGCCGCCTCGACGTCGTCTGACGTGAGATGTGAAGCGTCGGCGGTCGCGGTGACGTTGCCGTCGGCGTCATAGGTGTCGGTCGTCTTCCCGAAGCGGATACGCGCGCGATAGGTCTTGAACTGGTCGTCGAGGTACTCGATCAACCGGGTCGCCTCGCCAATGGCGATGGGCAGGACGCCCGTGGCGAGTGGGTCAAGCGTGCCGGCGTGGCCGACGCGGCGGACGCCCGTAAGGCGGCGGACGAGGGCGACCATCGCGAACGAGGTCGCACCGGTGGGCTTGTTGATGACGAAGAAGCCGTCGGGGAAAGGCATGGTCGTTGGTCGTTGGTCGTTGGTCGTTGGTCGTTGGTCGTTGGTCGTTGGTCGTTGGGAGGATAGCAACGACTATCGGCGGCTGAGGACGACGGCCGTGACGTCGAGGCCGCGCATGACGAGCGCCAGGCGACGGCGCGTCGCGAGTTGTTGTGGCAGCGCCTCGCGGAGCACTGCGGGCTCGCTGGCAAGCACGACGCAGCGGCCGCCCGGCCGGAGGACGCGGGCGTACTCCCGCGCCATCTCGCGATAAAGCCGGCGCAGCGACGCGGCAGGGTGCTGGCGGCCATATGGCGGGTTCGTGATGAGCGCATCGACGCTGGCGGGGCGCAGCGGCAGACGCTTGGCGTCCCACCGCGCGAGCTGGGCGCTACGGGTGACGTTGGTGCGCGCGGCGGCGATCACCTCGGCATCGATGTCGCCGCCGAGGACGAGCCGGGCGGGGCCGGCGTCCGCGCGCTCGCGGAGGAGCGTGCCGGCGCCGCACATGAGGTCGACCACGACATCGCCGGCGTCGGTGCCGACGAGGAGCACGAGGGCGCGAGCGATGGTGGGCTTCAGCGAGGCGGGCAAATGAGCACGCTTGTACCGGCGCCCAGCGACCGTGTCATCAGAGAGCCGCACGCCGACAAGCGCGCGGTTGCCGATGGCGTGCGCCCACAGCGCGAGGGTCGCGTCCTCGCGCGGCACCCAATGTGGCAGCAGCGCAGCGAGCGCACGCTCGCAGACGTCATGCACCTCGTCGCGGCGGAAGCGCTGACGACCGCGGACACGCGCGACGACCTTGTACGAGCGGCTACGCCGCTTCGGCCGCATGGCATGATGCAGCGCAAGCGCCCGCTCGAACGCCGGCCGCGCGAGCAACGCCGCGATGTCGCGCACGTGCGGCGGCGAATCGAACGTGCGGTCAGCGATGAGGGCGAAGACGTCCTCAACGATGGCGGCGCGCAGCAGCGCCGGGGGCGCATCGGTCTCGACCAGGAGCAGGTCGTTGCGGCGGTCGCGCGGACGCAGCACCTCAGACACCTGTGCGCCGAGCGCGCGCAACTCGCTCGACGCGAGTGGTGCGAGCCCGGGAACGACGAGTGCGTAACAGCGCGCGACCGGTCGCCGCCGCGGTCGCCGAAGCGAGGCGTTACTTTCGCTGGGAGGCGGCACGCGTGCCGGCGGGGCGGTACTTCGATTTGCCGGCCTTGCGCAGCGCGCTGATCCCCTCGTCGATGGTCATGAGCGGCGTCGTCCTGGCGCGCGCCACGGCGCCACCGGCGGCGACAGCGAGGGCGAAGGCGGCCATCGCCTCGTTGCTCGGCATGTCGAGGATCACGATGAGGTCGTACTCGCCGAACGCGTAGTACGCGTCGACGACCTTGCCGCCCAGCTCAGTGATGGCGGGCGTGACCTGTTCGATGCGGTTCGCGGGCTTGGCCACCTGCGTAGCCCACGACTGCGGCGTGTAGGCAAGTTCGTAGAGATATCGCGGCATGCCGACCTCCATGCGCGCTCGCTGCGTCCGAATGGACGATGAACTCTGTCCCGGGTGGCGGGCGTTGTCAAGGAACACGGCGCCTGCTGCCAGTGGCGACAGCCGCCGCGCCGATCAGTCGCGAACGCGCCGCTCGAATTCGCGGGCGAGCACGCCCATGATCAGCTCGTCGCGGTAGCAGCCGTCGTCGTAATGCTGCTCGCGGCGGCGGCCCTCGACGACGAAGCCGAGCTTCTGGTAGACGCGGACGGCAGGCGTGTTCTCGGGCTCGACCGACAGTTCCACACGGTGCAAGTTGAGGTGGCGGAACGCCCAGGCGAGCAGCGCCTCGAGCGCGTCGGTGCCATAGCCGCGGCCGCGGTCCTCGGCACGCCAGATGCCCACGCCGACGAGCGCGTTGCGGTTCCGCTGGTCGATGTGGAAGAGGTCGACGTCGCCGACAGGGCGGCCCTCGGCCTCGATGATCAGCCGGATGACCGACGGGTCCGGGTCGTCCACCCATGAATCGAAGTCCTGCTCCATCTGCTGCAACGAGCGCGGCGGCTCGAACCAGTCGCGCAGCCGCTGGCCGAGGGCGTCGGCCGTCTGCGCCGCCTCCCAGGCGGCGCGCACGTCGTCGCGCTCCCACGCACGCAGGACGACGGTGCGGCCCGCGATCCACGCCATCAGAGCTGCTCCCCGCGCTCTTCGGCGTTCCGTCGCATGAGATCCGTCAGCTCCTGGGCCCGCTGCATCGAGATGTCGCTGACGAAGTCCAGCTGCGGGCTGCGGCGGATGCGCAGGCGCTTGCCGATCTCGCGGCGGAGGAACGAGCGTGCGCTCGTGAGCGCGGCGAGCGTGGAGGCGCGGTCGTCGTCCGAGCCCAGCACCGAGACGTAGGCGTGGGCATGGGCAAGGTCCGGCGAGACGTCGACGCGCGTGATCGAGATGAGGCCGTGGAGGCGCGGGTCTTGCAGGTCGCGCTGGATGAGCGAGGCGAGCTCCTCGCGGAGCAGTTCGTTGACCTGGTCCGTGCGGCGGGTCATGGAATCGTTGTCCCGTTTCCAGCTGACGCCAGGCGGACAGGGCGAAAGGCCCTGTCCTTACGGCAGTCATCCACGTCGCGGCGGTGGGGATCTGCGCCGCGACGGCTGCGCCCTAGGTTTCGCGTTCGATGCGGAAGAACTCGATGACGTCGCCCTCCTCGAAGCTCTCGAAGCCCTCGAGCTGGACGCCGCACTCGAAGTTCGTCGTCACTTCGCGCACGTCCTCCTGGAAGCGCTTGAGCGTCGAGATCTTGCCCTCGAAGACCGTCTGGCCACCGCGCAGCACACGGCCGGAGTCCGTGCGCGTGATCGTGCCGTCGCGCACGTAGCAGCCGGCGATCGCATTGCGACGGCCAACCCGGAAGACCTTGCGGACCTCGGCGTGCGCAGTCACGACCTCCTTGAACGTGGGCTCGAGCATGCCCTTCAGGGCCTTCTCGACGTCCTCGATGATGTTGTAGATCACGCTGTAGCGGCGCACATCGACGCGCTCGGTCTCCGCGATGCGCTCGGCGCCACCCTCGAGGCCCGTGTTGAAGGCGATGATGATGCCCTTCGAGGCGATCGCCAACATCACATCCGACTCCGTGACGGCGCCCGACCCGGTGTGGATGATCTTCACCTTCACCTGGTCGTTGGAGAGGCGTTCGAGCGATTGGCGGATCGGTTCGATCGACCCCTGGACATCCGTCTTCAGGATGATGTTGAGTTCCTTGAGCTTGCCGGCGCTGATCTCGCCGAACAGCGTGTCGAGCGTGACGCGCTGCTGCTGGTGCATGGCGGCTGCCTCGCGCTCGCGGATGCGCTGCGTGACCGTCGTGCGCGCGGTCTTCTCGTCCGGTACCACGGTCAGCACCTCGCCGGCCCTCGGCACGTTGTCGAGCCCGAGGATCTCCGCGGGGACGGAGGGGCCGGCGCTCTTGATGCGCTTGCCGCGGTCGTTCATCATCGCCTTCACGCGGCCCATCGTCTCGCCGACAATCACGTAGTCACCGACGTGCAGCGTGCCAGTCTTCACCAGCACCGTCGCCAGTGGGCCCCGCGTCTTCGAGAGCTGCGCCTCGATCACGATGCCGACCGCCGGGCGATCCGGGTTCGCGCGTAGCTCGAGCACCTCGGCGACGACGAGGATGTTCGCGAGCAGTTCGTCAATGCCCTGCTTCGTCTTCGCCGAGACCGGCACCGCAGGCACGTCGCCGCCCCACTCCTCCACCACCACGCCCGCATCCGACAGCTCGCGCTTCACGCGGTCGGGATTCGCGTCCTCGAGGTCGATTTTGTTGATCGCGACGACGATCGGCACACCGGCCGCCCGGGCGTGGTCGATCGCCTCGCGCGTCTGCGGCATGACACCGTCGTTCGCAGCGACGACGAGGACGGCGATGTCCGTTACCTGGGCGCCGCGGGCGCGCATGGCGGTGAAGGCTTCGTGACCGGGCGTGTCCAGGAACGTGATGTCCTGGTCGTTGATGCGCACCTGATAGGCGCCGATGTGCTGCGTGATGCCGCCGGCTTCGCTTGCCGTGACCCGCGTCTCGCGGATGGCGTCGAGCAGGCTCGTCTTGCCGTGGTCGACATGGCCCATGATCGTGACGACCGGCGGGCGCGGCTTGAGCTTGGCCGGGTCCTCGCCCTCGTCCGGCACGAACCGCGTCGCTTCGGCGGCCACCTCTGCCTGTTCGGCGCCGCGCTGCTCCGCGGGCTCGAAGCCCATGTCGTGGGCGACGATGGCGGCGGTGTCGTAGTCGATGGCCTGGTTGATCGAGGCCATCACGCCGTTCTTCATGAGCTCCTTGATCACCTCGACCGGCGACACGCCCATAAGGTCAGCGAGCTCCTTGACGGAGAGGACGCGCGGGATCTCGATCGTGCGGGCGGGAGCTTCGGGGGTCGTGGTGTCAGTCGTCATATGCCTATTCAGTCTATCGAGGGCGGGCGCTGGCGCCTCCCCCTGCTCTCAATCTGGAAAAACAGGCCTGCAGACCTGTCCTGCGTGTTCGCTCCGTCTATACGGGAGCAGAAAGGTCTGAAGACCTGTCCCCACGGGCATCCGGCGATTCGGCGGGCAGCGACGCGGCGTGCGCGCGCAACGCCTGCAGGTCCTCGGCCCGGATGCTTACCTTCAGCGCGCGGCTGAGCCGATCCTTCTTCAGCGCCTCATCCCAGCACGAGCGCGTCTCGTGTACGTAAGCGCCGCGGCCGTTCTTCTTCCCGGTCGGATCGAGCTCGACGCGGCCCTCGGGCGTGCGCACGACGCGCACAAAGTCACGCTTCGCCTGGACGCTGCGACAGCCGACACAGGTGCGCTGCGGGACGCGGCGCGGGCGCAACGGCTGCTTCGGCGCCGTCATGTTAGCGGATGAGGTCGGCGTACTCGTCGTCCTCCTCGTCCTCGATCGGGAGCTGGCGGCGTGCGCCGCCCCCCTTCTTGCGCTTGAGCGCGGCGAGGCGTGCGGCCTCGTCCTCCTCGCGACGGCGCTGGCCCGGCTGGTATCCTCGGCGCTTCTCGCCGGGCCGCAGCTCCTCGAGCGGCCGCCGCACCAGCTCCTCGGCGAAGCGGATCGCTGGGCGGCCCGGCTGGCCCGGCGCCACGGGCGCCGCAGGCTGCGGCTCGGCGGCGACGGTCGCGGCGGGGCGGAGCTCTTCGTGCTGCGTCGGCTCGGCCACGCCGCCCTCGCGCTCGGCTTCCTTCTGCGCGTATTCGAGCGCGATCTCCTCCTCTGGCGTGAGCGGGCGCTGCGCGGCGACCTTGCGCGCCGCCTCTTCTGCCATCTGCGCGGCGATCGCCTGCGAGCGCTTGATCGCCTCCTGGCGCGCCTGCTCAGCCGCGTCCTCGGGCGTGATCCCCTTCTCGCGCAGCTCCTCCTCGTAGGCGCTCTGGCTCTTGATGTCGATGCGCCAGCCGGTCAGCTTCGCGGCGAGGCGGGCGTTCTGGCCTTCCTTGCCGATGGCCAGCGAGAGCTGCCTGTCCGGCACGACGACCTCGGCGGTCATCGTGTGTGTGCCGTCGGGATTCGTGTCCTCACGGGCGCGGACGCTGACGACCTGCGCCGGGCTGAGCGCGTTGGCGACGAAGCGCGTCGGTTCCGGGTCCCACTGGACCACGTCGATGCGCTCGCCATTGAGCTCGTTAACAACGTTCTGGATGCGGATGCCACGCATGCCGACGCAGGCGCCGACGGGGTCGACCCCTTCCTGGCGCGACCAGACGGCGACCTTCGAGCGGTAACCGGCCTCGCGCGCGATCGACTTGATCTCGACGATGCCGCGGAAGATCTCCGGCACCTCGAGTTCGAACAGCCGTCGCAGCAGGTCGCGATGCGTGCGGGAGACGATCACCTGCGGCCCTTTGACCGCCTTCGAGACCTCGATGATCAGCACCTTCAGGCGCTGGCCGGCGCGGTAGTGCTCGGTGCGCGCCTGTTCGGGCGGTGGCAGCACGGCCTCCGTCTTGCCGAGGTCGATGATGACGTTGCGGCCCTCCATGCGCTGGACCACACCGGAGACGATGTCGCCTTCCTTGCCGGAGTACTCCTCGTAGACGACCTCGCGCTCGGCCTCGCGCAGGCGCTGCAGGACGACCTGCTTCGCCGTCTGTGCGGCGATACGGCCGGCGTTCGCCGGCGTGGCGTCGAACATCACGATGTCGCCGATGCGCGCGTCGGGCTTGAAGCGCCGCGCCTCCTCGAGCGTCATCTCGACGTTCTCGTCCTCCACCTGCTCGACGACCGTCTTGGCGGTGTAGACCTTGATGTTGCCGTCTTCGGGGTGGATCTTCACCACGACGTTGTTGTTAGCGAGGTTGTCCTTCTTGTAGGCGGAGGCGAGGGCCGCCTCAACGGCCTCAAGGACAGTGTCGCGGGGGAGGTTCTTCTCCGCGGCGAGCGCGGTGATCGCCGTGATGAATTCGTTCTTCATGCAAGAAGGTCCCTATCGAACAAAAGAGCCGGCCCCGGGCCGACTCCTGAACGACGTTCTTCAGAGTTCACGGATACTATAGCGCCACCACACGGCCTCCTTCAAGCGAGCGCCACACCCGCTCGCCCTGCCCGTCGCGGCCAGCCCCAATCTGCGACGAGACGGTCTTCTCCGCGACTGGTGCCATAGGCCGTCGGCAGCGACGCCGCCCCAACGAACACCCGTGCTAGAATGCATTCCCCGGGCCGCACGGCCGCCGCCCGAGCTCTGCACCCGACTACCCAGGAGATCGTCGCGCATGCCGCTGGACGCCATCATCGTCAAGGGCGCCCGAGAGCATAACCTCAAGGACATCGACGTCGAGGTCCCGCGCGACAAGCTCGTCGTGATCACGGGGCTGTCGGGGTCCGGGAAGTCGTCGCTCGCCTTCGACACCATCTACGCGGAGGGGCAGCGCCGCTATGTCGAGTCGCTGTCGGCCTACGCGCGCCAGTTCCTCGGCCAGATGGAGAAGCCCGACGTCGACTACATCGAGGGTCTGTCGCCGGCGATCTCGATCGACCAGAAGGGCGCAAGCCACAACCCGCGCTCGACCGTCGGCACCGTCACCGAGATCTACGACTACCTGCGGCTGCTCTACGCCCGCGCCGGCACGCCGCACTGCCCGGTTTGCGGCCGGCCCATCGAGCGCCAGACGGTGCAGCAGATCGTCGACGCGATCCTGGCCATCGAGCCGGGCAAGAAGCTCATGCTGCTCGCGCCGATCATCCGCGACCGCAAGGGCGAGCACCAGCACATCTTCGAGGACGCCCGGCGCGCAGGCTATGTGCGCGTGCGCGTCGACGGCCGCATCCGCGACCTCGCCGAAGACATCGACCTCGATAAGAAGCGCAAGCACACGATCGAGGTGGTCGTCGACCGGCTGATCACGCAGGCCGCCGACGGCGAGGACGCGGCGTCGAGCCGGCAGCGCCTGTCCGACAGCGTCGAACAGGCGCTCAAGCTCGGCGGCGGCACGGTCCTCGTGGACATCGAGGGCGAGAAGGAACGCCTGTACAGCGAGTTCTACGCCTGCGCGTACGATGGGACCAACGTCGGCGAGCTGGCCCCGCGCAACTTCAGCTTCAACTCGCCGCACGGCGCCTGCCCCGACTGCACCGGCCTTGGCGTGAAGATGGAGATCGACCCCTCGCTCGTCATCCCTAACCGCAACATCTCGATCGAGGAAGGCGCGATCGCTCCGTGGTCGCGCGCCGCGGCGACGAACACCTGGTACTTCCGCATGGTGCAGGCGCTCGCGAAGAAACACGGCTTCCGCCTCGACGTCCCGGTGCGCGAGATGAAGAAGCAACATCTCGACCTGGTGCTGTACGGCGACGAGGGCAAGATCGCCATCAAGTACCAGACGTCGGGCGGCCACACGAACCGCTGGGAGACGACCTTCGAAGGCGTCATCCCGAACCTCGAGCGCCGCTACAAGGAGACCGACTCCGAGTACATCCGCAGCGAGATCGAGAAGTACATGGCCGCGGTGCCCTGCAAGACCTGCGGCGGCGCCCGCCTGAAGCCCGAGAGCCTCGCTGTCACGGTCGCTGGCAAGAACATCCAGCAGGTCACAGCGATGGACGTGCGCGAGGCGCGCGACTGGGTGGAGGAGCTCGCGGGGCCGAGGACGCCGCTCAATGAACGCGAACAGACGATCGCCCGCCAGATCCTCAAGGAGATCCGCGCCCGACTCACGTTCATGTTCGACGTCGGACTCGACTACCTCTCGCTCGACCGCGCGGCCGGCACGCTCTCGGGCGGCGAGGCGCAGCGCATCCGCCTTGCAACGCAGATCGGCTCGAGCCTGATGGGTGTGCTCTACGTCTGCGACGAGCCGAGCATCGGCCTGCATCCGGTCGACGATGAGCGGTTGATCCGCACCCTGCTGCGGCTGCGCGACCTCGGCAACACCGTGCTCATCGTCGAGCACGACGAGGCGATGATGCGCGCCGCAGACCACATCATCGACATGGGTCCAGGGGCAGGCGAGAACGGCGGGCGCGTCGTCGCGCAGGGCACGGTCGACGACATCATGGCCTGCGAGGCCTCGATCACCGGCGGCTACCTGAGCGGGCGGCTGACGATCCCGCTGCCGGACCAGCGTCGGCGAGGCAACGGCGCCTCCATCAAGATCGAGGGCGCGCGCGAGAACAACCTCAAGGACATCGACGTCGAGATCCCGCTCGGGAAGTTCGTCGTCGTCACCGGCGTCTCCGGCTCGGGCAAGAGCACGCTGATCAACGACATCCTCTACCGGAAGGCCGCGCAGGACCTCTACAACGCCCGCGAGCGTCCGGGCGCCGTCGACGCCGTACGCGGGCTGAACTTCATCGACAAGGTCGTGAACATCGACCAGTCGCCGATCGGTCGCACGCCGCGCTCGAACCCGGCGACCTACACCGGCACGTTCACGCCGATCCGCGAGCTCTTCGCGTCGGTCCCCGAGGCGCGGATGCGCGGCTACACCGCCGGACGCTTCAGCTTCAACGTCAAAGGCGGCCGCTGCGAGGCCTGCGCCGGCGACGGCTACATCGAGATCGAGATGCACTTCCTGCCGGACGTGACGGTGCCGTGCGAGGTGTGCAAGGGCCGGCGCTACAACCGCGAGGCGCTCGAGATCACCTACAAAGGCAAGAGCATCGCCGACGTCCTCGAGATGACCGTGGACGAGGCGCTGGAGTTCTTCCAGGCGATCCCGATCCTGCGCCGCAAACTCGAGACGATCCGCGACGTCGGCCTCGGCTACATCCGGCTCGGCCAGCCCGCGACGACAGTGTCAGGCGGCGAGGCGCAGCGCATCAAGCTCTCGACGGAGCTGTCGAAGCGCTCGACAGGCAAGACGCTATACATCCTCGACGAGCCGACGACGGGCCTGTCCTTTGAGGACACGCGTTGTTTGCTCGGCGTGCTGCAGCGGCTTGTCGATGCTGGCAACACCGTCGTCGTCATCGAGCACCACCTTGACGTGATCAAGAACGCCGACCACATCATCGACCTCGGGCCACTCGGCGGCGACCGCGGCGGCACCGTCGTTGCCACCGGCACGCCGGAGGAGGTAGCAGCGGTGGCGGCGAGCTTCACCGGCCAGTACCTGCGTCGGGTGCTCGGGGACCGGGTCACGCTGGCGGCCTCTCAATACGGCCGCGCGCGCGACGGCACGAGGACGGCGCGCGTAGGGACGAAGAACGGCGCGCGCGCTTCCACGAACGGGAAACGGGCAACCGGCGCGGCGGCGAACACCCGGAACGTCGCAGCGCGCGCTCGCTAGTCGCGCTTACGCGGCCCTGCGCGCCGCGAGCGTGACGAGAGCCGGACTGAGCAGGAACGCGACCAGCAGCACGCTGCGCGCGACAAGCGCGGCCGGCGCGGCGCTCGCGCCCGCCATGGAGGTCGCCGCGACAAGAGCGATCGAACTGGCGACGATCGTCGAGACACGCGCGGCGCGCGAATCGGCGCGCAGGAAGCCGACGGTACAGGCGCCCATACCCGCGAACACGAACGCGACCGTCATCGTCATCCGGTCGACGGAGGCCGCGGCGCCGGCGCCGTGCAGGTGCAACAGCCAGGCGAGCGCCGGCACGAGCGGCGTGAGCAGCACGGTGGCATCGAGCCAGTCGCGCCGGAGCGCCGCGAGCAGCGCCCACCCCGCGACCACCAGACCGAGCGGGAGATAGGCGCCCGAGGCGACAAGGGCACCGAGCGAGAGAGGCGATGCGAGTGCGTCACGCGCGTTGGCCGAAATCACCAGGAACGCGAGGTAGCCGGCGATGAATGGCAGCACCCAGGCGATACTCGCCCAGGGATAGAACCAGACCGGCCGGCCGCGCCACAGCCCCCACACCGTGACAGCGGCAATCGTCAGGGCAAACGCGAGCGCGAGGGGCGCTGCGCGCCAGAGGCCCGTGGCGAGTAACACCGCCGTCAGCTCGGCGGGTACAGCGGCGAACAGCGCCTCGCGCCACGTCGCCGCGTAACGCGCCTGCCGAATCGAATGGGCAAGCGCCTCCGGCCGGCCGAGTGCCGCGATCGCCCGCCGGTGGGCGGCGTCCGGCGCGAGGCCGGCTCGCATGAAGGCGTCGGCGCGGTCACTGACGTGGTCCTGCAGCTCGCGGAGCAGGTCGCGCTCGTCGGCGTCGTCGAGCTGGAGATGGCGCTCGAGCGCGGCGAAGTAGCGGCGGGCGGCGGCTCGCGCGCCGCCGTCGATGCTGGGGCCGCTCATCCGGATGCGCCACCGCGGGCGACGCGGCCGAAGGCGGCAGCGAACTCGCCCCACTGCGACCGGCACTCGGCGAGCCAGCGCTCGCCCTTCGGCGTGATGACGTAGTACTTGCGCTCTTTGCCCGAGGGCAGCGTCGTCCAGCGCGGGCGGATGCGGCCCTCGCGCGTCAGCCGCTGAAGCGCCGGGTACAACGTGCCCTCGCTGATCGAGAGCGTCCCGTCGGAGGCCACCTCGATGGCTTCGAGGATCTGGTGCCCATACATCGGCTCACGCTCGAGCGTCGAGAGGATGAGGACATCCGTGTTCCCCTTGAGGAGCTGCGTAACGTAGCGCGTGAGCTTCACCGGGCGGCCTCCCTTGCAGTGCAACGGTACGACCGGCAAGCGCCCGGCGTCAACCGCCGGTACGATGTGAGCGATGCGGTCGATCCTGTTGCGGCGCCGTCTCGCCGTCCTGCTCGCCATGGCGCTCGCCATGCTCGCCGCCGCAGCGTGCTCATCGGGCGGCAGCGGGAAATCGGCGACCGCGACGCCGCGGCCGCTGTACACGCTCGACGCCGCGACGGCGCTCGGGCCCTACGCGGTCGGCGTGCGCAGCTTCGAATTTGTGGACACATCGCGGCCGACGGCCGCGAACGGCGACTATCCCGGCAGCACCGAGCGCAAGCTCGTCACCGAAGTGTGGTACCCGGCGCAGGCGGATCGGAGTGCAGCGGACGCTGTCCGCGATGCCACGGTCGACGTCAGCGGCGGCCCGTACCCACTCATCGTCTTCGCCCACGGCTTCATCGGCTCGCGCAACCAGTCGCGGACGTACACGAAGCACCTCGCCAGCCACGGCTACATCGTCGCCGCGCCCGATTTCCCGCTGACGAACGCGGGCGCGCCGGGCGGACCACGCATCGGCGACCTCGTCAACCAGCCGGGCGACGTCTCGTTCGTGATCGACTCGATGCTTGCGCAGTCCGCGGACGCCGCGTCGCCCCTGCACGGCGCCGTCGACGGCGACGCCATCGGCCTCACCGGGCACTCGCTCGGCGCGTTCACGACGCTGCTGACCGTCTACGGCGGCCGGCGCGACCCGCGCGTGAAGGCGGCGCTGCCGATCTCCGGCAGCGGCTGCTTCCTCACGGAGGCACAGACGGCCGGCGTGGACACACCGATCATGCTGCTGACCGGCTCCGCCGACGAGATCGTCGCGCCTGGCGGCAACCGCCGCGCCTATGACCTCGCGCATGCGCCACGCTACTGGGTGCAGCTCACAGGCGGCAACCACATCCGCTTCGCCGATGTGGATGCCGAGGACGGGCCGGCCGCGGCGGCGCTACGGCGGATCACCGGCGGTGGCAGGGGGCCCGGCGCCGCAGCGGCGGCCAGCGCGTGCACGGCGCCGGAGTCGTACGAAGGCGAGACGATCAAACTCGCCCGGCAGCAGGAGCTCCTGCGGGCGTTCGCCACGCCATTCTTCGACGCCTATCTCAAGCGCGACGGACACGCGCTCCAGTTCCTCCAGCGGGAACTGCCCGAGGCGACGCGCGGCGCCGCCGACTACGAGTTCGACGCGGCGGACACGCTGTCGCCATAGCGCAGCGGCGCGCCGCTCTAGGCGAACACTTCCGCGGCGCGCTGTGCGGCAGCGATCAGCGGGATCGGGTACACGCCGAACGTCAGCACGCCGAGGGCCGCCAGCACGAGCAGCCCCTGCGAGAGCAGCGGCGTGCGCACCTCGGGCTCGCCCTCCGCTTCACCGCGCACGAGCTGCCGGGCGACGCCGAGGTAGTAGAAGGCCGACACCGCGGTGTTGAGCACGGCGATGGCGACGAGCCAGACGAGGTCCGCCTGCACGGCGGCGTTGAAGATGTACACCTTGGCGATGAACCCGGCGGTCGGCGGCAGTCCGGTGAGCGAGAGCAGGCAGAAGATCAGCACCGCCGCCGGGACGGGCGCACGCCGCCCCATGCCAGCGTAGTCCTCGATCTCGTCGCTGCCGGTGCGGTTCGAGATCGCCATGACGGCGAAGAAGGCGCCGAGGTTCGTGAACGCGTACGTCGCCAGGAAGAACACGACGCCGCTCGCGCCGAGCTGCGAGTCGCCGTCGGTCGTCGCCGCAACCGCGGCGAGGCCGACGAGGAAGTTGCCCGCCTGCGCCACCGAGCTGTAGCCCAGCATGCGGCGGATGTTTGTCTGCCGCAGCGCCATAACGTTGCCGACGGTCATCGAGATCGCCGCGAGGACGGCGAACAGCATCTTCCAGTCCTCCCCGACGAACGTATCCGGGCCGAATCCTTCGAAGAAGATGCGCAGCACCACCGCGAACGCCGCCGCCTTCGAGCCAACCGAAAGGAACGCGGCGACGGGCGTGGGCGCGCCCTGGTAGACGTCCGGCGTCCACATCTGGAACGGGACAATCGCCATCTTGAAGCCGAAGCCGGCGGCAAGGAACACCATGCTGACGATGAGCGCCGAGCGAATGCCGCTGTCGCCCGAGGCGATCGCGTCGGCGATGCTTGGCGTGCCGTCGGTCGTGATCAGGCGCGTCGTGCCGGCGATGCCGTAGAGGTACGCCATCCCGTAGAGGATGACGGCGGAGGCGATGGCGCCGAGCAGCAGGTACTTCAGTGCCGCCTCGCTGCCCTTGTCGTCGCGGCGGAGGCCGGCGAGGACAAACTGCGTGATGCTCGTCAGCTCGAGCGCGACGAAGATCGTCACAAGGTCACGCGCGCCCGCGAGCAGCATCATGCCGCTCGTCGCGATGAGCACGAGCCCGTAGAACTCGCCCTCGCGGTCGCCAAAGCGCTCGCTGTAGTCGATCGATGCGAGGACGACAGCGCCGGCGACGCCTGCGAAGAGGAACGTGAATAAGATGCTGAAGTTGTCGAGCGCCATCGTGTCGCTGAAGAACGACGCCTCCCGCTCGCGGCCGATCAGCACTCCGAGCCAGATCACCGATGCCGCCAGCCCCGCCACAGCGATGCCGGCGAGGTAGCGCTGGCGCGACTTCGGGATCAGCATGTCGCCGACGAAGATGAAACCGGCCGCCACCATGACGATGAGGATCGGGCCGAAGCGGTCGAGGTCCTGCAGCATCAGCCCAGCACCTTCACGATGTTGATCATCCCCGAATCGAGCACGTCCACGATGAGTGACGGCCGCACGCCGATGAGCACGATGACAGCGACGAGCGCGGCCATCGGCACGCGCTCCCACCACTGGTCGGCATCAGGCAGCGCCGCCCAGCGCGGGTTCTTTTCGCCGAAGAACACGCGCTGGATCATCCACGTGATATAGCCGGCCGACAGCAGGATGCCGAACACGGCGATGATCGTCGGCGCCGTGTACGCGTCGAAGCTGCCGAGGAGCACGAGCAGCTCCGCGACGAACCCGGACATCGCCGGCAGCCCGAGCGCCGCCAGCCCGGCGATCACCATCACCGTCGCCGCGAGCGGCATCGTGTGCGCGAGGCCGGAGAGCTGGTCGATGTCGCGCGTGTGCGCGCGGTCGTAGATGATGCCGACCATCACGAACAGCAGCCCCGTGATCGTGCCGTGCGTGAACATCCGCAGCGCCGCGCCGTTCAGGCTGACGTGCCCGAGCGCGGCGATGCCGAGCAGCACGTAGCCCATGTGGCTCACGCTCGAGTACGCGACGAGCCGTTTCAAGTCCTTCTGTCGCAACGTGACCAACGCGCCGTAGATGACGCTGATCGCCGCGAACGTCGCCATCCACACGCCGTAGTCCTTCGCCGTATCCGGCATCAGCGAGATGAGGATGCGCAGGATGCCGTAGCCACCCATCTTCAGTAGCACACCGGCGAGGATCACGGAGACCGCTGTCGGCGCGTCGGTGTGCGCGTCAGGCAGCCACGTGTGCAGCGGAAACATCGGCAGCTTCACGGCGAAGCCGAGGAAGATCAGCCCGAAGATGGCCCAGAGCGGCAGCAGCGCGTCCGTGATCCGGCTCTGCTGCAGCACCGTCATGTCGAACGTATGCACCGGCTGCGCGCTGAACCCGATGACGAGGAAGCCGACGAGCATCAGCGCCGAGCCCGCGACGGTGTAGATCAGGAACTTCATCGCCGAGTATTCTTTGCGGCCGCTTCCCCAGATCGAGATGAGCATGTACATCGGCAGCAGCTCGACCTCCCAGAACAGGAAGAAGAGGATCAGGTCGAGCGACGTGAACACGCCGAGCACGCCCGTCTCCAGCGCGAGCAGCCAGAAGAAGTACTCGCGCGTCCGCAGCGTGACCCCGAACGACACCAGCGTCGCCACCACGAACAGGAACGTCGTCAGGCACACCATCGTGATGCCGAGCCCATCGACACCGAAGTGGAGGTGCGTCTCGAAGCCGGCGGTCGCTGCGTCGATCCACGTGGCATTCGACTCGAACTGAAACGGCGCCCCGGAGGCATCGCCCGGCGAGCGGTCGAAGCGCATGATCAGGACGAGCGACGTCACGAACACGGCGAGCGTCGAGATGAGCGCGAGCCACTTCGCCTGGTCCTGGCTGTCGCGCGGAACGGTGAGGAGGACCACGAACGCCGCGACCGCCGGGAAGAAGACCGTGAAGACGAGCAGTCCGTCCATCGCCGCCTATCTCTCGATTACGATCAGCATCACGATCGCCGCGACGATGACGCCGGCAAAGCCGACGCTGCCATACATCTGCACGGACCCTGACTGCACCCAGCGCAGCGTGTCGCCCACACGGCGCGTCGTCAGCGCCGAACCATTGACGACCGCATCGACGACGTTGGTGTCGAACCACTGCGCGGCGTAGCAGACACCACGGTAGAGCGCGTTGCGCACAACCACCGTCTCGTAAAGGTCATCCATGTAGTACTTGTTCGCGACGAGCGTATGCACGGGCCCCCAGGCGCGCTGCAAGCTCTCGGCGGAGACCGCCTTCGCCTGGTAGATCACGTACGCAAGCCCGATGCCCGCGAGCGCGAGCGCCGTCGACGCCAGCGCGATGCCCCAGGAGAAGCCCGCGTGGTGCAGCGCCTCCGCCGACGACTCCGGCAGGGCGCCCTCGAGCAAATGCGCGAGCGCCTCGGTGCTGTGGGAGGGGAAGTTCACGAACCCGGCGAGGGTCGCCGGCACCGCGAGCACGAGCAGCGGCGCCGCCATCACCCACGGCGACTCATGGGGCCGGCGGCCGCCGTGGCCGACCGGCTCCCCGTGCATGTCCTCCGCCTCGGTCGCCGCGTGGTCGCCGTGTTCGGATGCCTCGCCGCCCCGGTACTCGCCCTCGAACGTCAGGAAGATCGCGCGGAACGTGTAGAACGCCGTCATGAACACGACCGCCATCGCGACGGCGAACAGCAGCTTGTCGTCGCGCCAGGCGGAGCCGAGGATCTCGTCCTTCGACCAGAAGCCGGCGAACGGGACAATGCCGGCGAGGCTCAGCGAGCCGATGAGGAACGTGACCCACGTCACCGGCATGAACGCCCGCAGGCCGCCCATCTTCCGCATGTCGAACGTCCCTGTGGCGTGGTTGACGGAGCCGGAGCCGAGGAACAGCAGCGCCTTGAAGAACGCGTGCGTGAACAGGTGGAAGATCGCCGCGATGTACCCGCCTGTCCCGAGCGCCAGCATCATGTACCCGAGCTGGCTTATGGTCGAATACGCGAGCACGCGTTTGATATCCGTCATGACGATGCCGAGCGACGCCGCGTAGATCGCCGTGGACCCACCGATGTACGCGACCGTCGTCATCGCCGCATCCGACGCCTGGAACACCGGGAACATGCGCGCGACGAGGTAGACACCGGCCGCAACCATCGTCGCGGCGTGGATGAGCGCCGAGACCGGCGTCGGGCCCTCCATGGCGTCGGGGAGCCAGACATGCAGCGGGAACTGCGCCGACTTGCCGACCGCGCCGGCGAAGAGGCCGAGCGCGAACAACGTGATCACCGTATCTGACAGCTCGCCGCGCTGCGCCAGCTCCTGGATGACCGGGATGTTGAAGGTGTCCGCCTTCGTCCAGATCAGCAGGATGCCGAGCAGGAAGCCGATGTCGCCAAGGCGCGTCGTCAGGAACGCCTTCTTCGCAGCGTTCGCGGCGCTCTCCTTGTGGAACCAGAAGCCGATCAGCAGGTACGAGCCGAGGCCCACCAGCTCCCAGAAGACGTAGATGATGAGGATGCTGTCGAACAGGATCAGCCCGAGCATCGCCGCCGTGAACAGCGACATGTAGGCGTAGTAGCGCGCGTAGCCGCCATCGCCCGCCATGTACCCCTGGGAGTACACCTGCACGAGCAGCGAGACCGACGTGACGACGACGAGCATGATCGCGCTCAGGCCGTCGACGCGCAGCGCCAGGTCGATCTGTAGGTTCGGCCCGCCGAGCCGCTGCAGGACCGGGTTCGCCGTCGAGACATCAAGCCACGGGTGCGACCCGAACGCAAGCGCGCGGCCGTCGCTGTCGATGACGCTGTCGAGCGCCCACAGCGAGAAGAGGAACGACAGCCCGATGGCGGCGATCGTCACGTAGCCGGAGAGCTTCGGCAGCGGCTTCGTGACGAATGCGATCGTCACCAGCGACCCCACCGGCAGGAGCAGGATCGCCCAGACGACGCCCTCGGGGATGGTTGGGAGCAGCACTCAGCAGCCCTCCGGGGCGATGTTGGGCGTGAGAGGCTGGATGTTGGATGGCAGCCGGCAATGTGGGGCGAGCCCGATGGCGTCTAACATCCAACTTCGAACATCAAACATCTAGACCTTCCTCATGATCTCGAGCGCCACGTGCGTCTTCGAGTCCGGCACCCAGATCTCGCGCGGCGTGGCCAACGGCGCGTCGCTTGAGAGCGGCGGCACGACACGGTTCGAGACGCCCTCGGCGTCGAACAGCTCCTTCCACACCTCGGCCGCGTAGCCGTTCTTCACGTCCAGCAGCTTGGTCCACATCTCTGCAGCATTGGTCGTTGGGCGTTGGTCGTTCGGGCAGCACGTGCCCAACGACCTAACGGCGTACGACCAAACCCTCCTCTCTCACCACCTCAGCAGGTCGATCTCGTCGATGTTCACGGTCTCGCGCCAGCGATAGATCGCCACCGCGAGCGCGAGCGCCACCGCCGCCTCCGCCGCCGCGACCGTGATCACGAAGACGGCGAACACCTGCCCGTCGAGCGGGCGCGGCGACTCGCCGAAGCGGGAGAACGCGAGCAATGTGATGTTGACGGCATTCAGCATGATCTCGATGCCCATGAGCACGCCGATCGCGTTGCGCTTCGACAGCGCAAGGTAGATCCCGATCGCGAAGAGCACGCCACCGAGCGAGAGCACCTCCTCGAGGTGGAGCGTGAGCGTCAGCAGCGTCTCAGGCATGCTCGTCCTCCTCCTCTTCCTTCGTCAGGAGGATGGCGCCGATCATCGCCGTCATGAGCAGCACCGACGCGACCTCGAACGGCACGACGTACGGCTTCAGGAACGCGCGTCCGAGCGAGGCCGCCGTCGCCGGGAAGCCGGCACGGTCGGCGATCGGCCAGTCCGTGTCGTACGCCACGAAGACGATGATGGCGGTGATCATGCCGGCGAGGACCAGCGCCGGCGCCTGGAACGCCGTCTCAGAGTTCCGGCGGTCCGCCGATGGCGTGAGCATGACCGCGAAGGTCATCAACACCGCCACCGCGCCCGCATAGATCAGCACCTGCACGACGGCGACGAAGTCGGCCGAGAGCACGATGTAGATCCCAGCGACCCCCACGAAGGTCAGCGCCAGAAACAGCACTGCCTGGATCAGCTCGCGGACGGCGGCGACCATCAGGGCGCAACCGACCGTTGTCGCGGCAAGTACCCAGAAGGCGATGACGATGCCGTTGTCGGCGATCACGCGATGCGGCGCTCCTCGCTCATATCGGGTACGCCCCCGAGGCCGGCAGGTCGGTGCGCGGCTCGCCCATGAGTGGCGGCGCCGGCAACGACGGCACGTCGATCTCCGGCGCGAAGCGTGGCCGCACCGGGAAGCGCTGGAACTTCGGCGCGAGCACCCGCACGAACAGCACGACCAGCGCGCCGGCGAGGAGGTTGTTGATGGCGATGTACAGCGGGACGAAGAAGCCGGCGCTCCAGCCACTCTCCTCCCACACGAGCACCTCGGCGGCGACGACGATCACGTTGATCAGCGCCATCGGCGTCAGCCACTTCCATGCGAAGTTCAGGAGCTGGTCGATGCGGAAGCGCGGCAGGGTGCCGCGCGTCCAGACGAAGAGGAAATACACGGCGTAGATCTTGCCGATGTAGATCATCCAGCCCGGCACCAGCTCGTCGAGCTTGTACATCCACCAGCCGCCGAGGAAGAGCGTCGCGATGATCGCCGACACCGCGACAGCGTTAATCAGCTCCGCCGCGTAGAACAGCCCGAACTTCATGCCCGAGTATTCGGTGTGGTAGCCGCCAACGATCTCCGACTCCGCCTCGGCGATATCCGCCGGCGTCCGGTTCAGCTCGGCCGAGACGGAGAAGAAGTAGACGAGAAACGCCAGCGGCTGCAGCAGAACCATCGGCGCCCAGTACGTCTCCTGGAACAGCACGATGCCCTGCAGGTTCATCGTCCCGGCGAACAGCACGACGCCCAGCAATGCGACGACGATCGGGATCTCGTACGACACCAGCATCGCGATCACGCGCATAGCGCCGAAGAGCGAGTACTTGCTGTTCGAGGAGTACCCGGCCATGAACACCGAGAGCGCCGCGAGCGACGACATGCCCAGGATGTACAGCACGCCGACGTCGAGGTCGGCGAGCGTCATGTTCCGGCCCCATGGCAGCACCGCCATCAGGGCGATACCGGGCACGGTAAAGAGGATCGGCGCCGCGCTGAAGATGAGGCCCGGCGCCGACGCCGGCTGCAAGACTTCCTTCTGCATCAGCTTGATCGCGTCGGCGACCGGCTGCAGCAGCCCGAAGGGGCCGAGCCGGTTTGGCCCGAGCCGCGACTGCATACGGCCGACGACGCGCCGCTCGACCCAGATGTTCACGATCGCCACTGCACCAATGAACGAGATGATGCCCAGCGTGCCGAGCAGCGCCGAGAGCACCCAGATCAGCCAGTCCGGCGCGCCCGCGTCGCCGAGCAGCTCGTAGATCTTGCGTGAGAGGTTCGAGAGATCGCGGATGTCGAACCAGTAGCCCGTGATCAGACCGAGCGTCGGCATCAGCGGTCCAGCTCCCCGACGTTGATGTCGATGCTGCCCAGCGTGACGATCGCGTCGGCGATCGTCTGGCCGACGGTCATCTCACGCAGCACGCTGAGATTGATCAGCGACGGCGCCCGCACGTGCCAGCGGTACGGCGCCGGCCCGCCATCCGACACGACGTAGAAGCCCAGCTCGCCCTTCGGCGATTCGACGCGCGAGTACGCCTCGCCCGGCGGCGGCCGTAGCGCCAGCGGCACATCGGTCTTGTGTGGCCCGTCTGGCAGGTCGTGCATCGCCTGCCGGATGATGCGCAGACTCTGTTTCATCTCCTCGATGCGGATCACCATGCGGTCGTAGGCGTCGCCGTTGTAGCCGATGGGAATGTCGAACTTCATGTGGTCGTAGACGCAGTAGGGGTCGGCTTTCCGGATGTCCCAGGCGATGCCGGCAGAGCGCAGCATCGGGCCGGAGAGCGAGGCGTTGATCGCCAGCTCCGGGGAGACGACGCCGACGTCGCGGGCGCGCATCATGATGATCTCATTGCCGACGAGCAGCTGGTCGTATTCCTCGAACGCGCGCGGCAGCTCGTCGTTCACGAGCTTGTCGAGCGCCGGGAGAAACTCGTCCGGGATGTCGAAGGCGACGCCGCCGATGCGCATGTAGTTCGTCGTGAGGCGCGCGCCACAGGTCATCTCGAAGAGGTCGAGCACCTTCTCGCGGTCGCGGAAGCAGTACATCACCGGTGTCTGCCAGGCGCCGCAGTCGTTGATAAAGGCGCCCGTCGCCATGCAGTGGCTGGCAATGCGCTGGAGCTCGCTGAAGATGACGCGCAGGTACTGCGCGCGCTCCGGCACCTCGATGCCGGCAAGCTTCTCGACGGAGAGGCAGTAGCCGAGGTTGCCGGTCATCGCCGCCAGATAGTCCATGCGGTCGGTGAACGGGATGTTCTGCGTGTAAGTGCGCTCTTCAGCGAGCTTCTCCATCGAGCGGTGGAGGTAGCCGACGACCATCCGCACATCGACGATCCGCTCGCCGTCGATCTTGGCGACCATGCGGAAGACGCCGTGGGTGCTCGGGTGCTGCGGCCCGATGTTGACTTCGACCGGCTCGGTCTTGATCGGCATCGCTACACGCCTGACTCATCGCGCGGGCGGAACTCCTGCCCGGTCTGCCCCGGCACCTGCTTCGGGAACTGGCTGAGCCCCGGCTTCTGGCCGCCGGGCAGGGCCATGAAGTCCTTGCGTAGCGGATGCCCGGGAAACTGGTCCCACAGGAACAGCCGCGTCAGGTTCGGGTGGCCGGTGAAGCGCACGCCCATCAGGTCGTACGCCTCCCGCTCCTGCAGCCAGGCGCCGATCCACAGCGGCGTCACCGACGGCACCTCCGGCCGTTCGTGGTCCGCCGGCACCTTCAGCTCGAACATGTGGTTCTTGGCAAGCGAGGCGACGTGGTAGACGACATCGATGCGCGTGATCTGGTCGACGCTGCAGAGCTGCACCAGGAACTTGCCGTCGAGCTGGTCATCATCGCGCAGGAAGCGCATCGCCTCGAACGCCCGCGGCGGCTCGAGCACGAC
>Ga0073934_10001700_pt1 | contig 50875 bp, 52 predicted proteins | sample LarsenN4metaG_FD_76834 | JGI IMG/M metagenome (GOLD analysis project Ga0073934, IMG submission 76834) | Hot spring sediment bacterial and archeal communities from British Columbia, Canada, to study Microbial Dark Matter (Phase II) - Larsen... ...
AGGCTGATATCGCGCAGCGCGTCAACCCGAGTCTCTCCCTCGCCGAAGTGCTTGGAAATACCGCGCATGGAAACCAATGGCTCTCGATGCGACATGGTCAGCTCCCGAGCGCAGTCGCCGGATCGACCCGAAGGGCCGCGCGCACACCAAGACCACTCGACAGTATGCAGACGAAAAAGACGATTCCAAATAGTATGAGTGCGTTGTCCGCCTCGAGCACGACGCGGCGCGGGAAGTAGTCTTTGACGGCGAGAACCAGAAGCGCTCCGAGCGTGAACCCGGTCAGCCCGAGAGCGAGCGCCTGCTGAACAATCATGCCCACGATGGTTCGATCCGGCGCACCGATGAGCTTCAGCGTAGCGATCTGACGGATCTTCTCCATCGTCATCGTATAGACGATGAGCGAGATGACGACCGCGGATACAGTGAGCAGTATCGAGGTAAACATTCCGATCTGGCGGCGTGCGCGGTCGACGACAGATAGTGTCAAGATCTGTTCCTGCTCCGCCTGTGTCATTGCCGAGAGATGCTTCCAGCGGCGTACCGTCTCGGCTACAGCCTCGTGGGGCACGTTGGAGCCTACACGTGCGACGACAGCGTTGACGGTGTCGCGGCTGGTGCCACCTGCGCCGCGCGCCAGCTGCACACGCGCTGCCGGAGGGGCAAGGTCAAACTGGAGCTTTTGGGAGTCGAGCAGAGAGACGAAGACCACCGGATCTCCACCGGAAGCGACCTGATCTTCGGTCAGCCCGACGACTTGGAAGCGGTTGCGACCGAGATCAATGCGGTCGCCTACGCCGAGGCCGCTGCGCCGATCCGCCACCAGCTCGTAATGGCTGTGTGCGATCCCGCGACCCTCGATGATGACTCGCGGTTCACCGGGCCGGCCTAGTTCGTGTCCGACGACGTAGAGACGCAGCTTGCGGCTGGCGAACTCGGTTTCGACTGACTGATAGGTGACGCCCCCGGCAGCCGTGACTCCGGCAATTCGTGCCACCGCTTCGCGCGTATCGCCTGGGATGCGCGAAGCTTCCGCGAACGGCCCGCGGGTGTTCGCCTCTACCACCCATACGTCGACACCGGGGCTTCTCACGATACTGAGCGCTTCGACGACGATGCCGCGGTAAATGCCGATCATGGCGAGCACGACTCCGAGCAAGAGCCCGAGGCCGACGCAGGTCAGGACAAAGCGGAAGAAGTTATGGCGAACATCGCGCCAGGCGAGATTCATCGCACGGCCTCGCTTGCGGCGCGGGCAGCGTGCCCGTCAGCAGCTCCTCGCGGCAGTTCGCGCACCAGACGAGCGCCTTCAGGAAGCTTGCTGGTCACGACGACGCGGCCATCGTTGGTGCGGGGCCCGAACATGACCTGACGCTGGCGCAGTGCGCCGTCGTCAATCAACCACACGGTGCCACGTGCCCCATCGAACCCCTGGATCGCCCGCTCCGGTACCAAAAGGGCCTCGGTCAACTGGTCCGTCGTGATCAGCACCTCGACCTGCTCGCCTAGGTGCACAATGTCCGGGCACTGTTGGCACTTGACGTAGACACGTCGCTCCTCGCTCACACGATCGCTCTCGATGCCGATACGAGCAACACGGGCTTCAAAGGTTTCTCGCGGTCGCGAGCGTAATCGCACCTCGGCCGGCTGGTCGACCCTGAGATCTCCAGCGCGCCCCTCGTCGATGTAGGCGAGGGCCCAAATGCTGGTCGGATCGATGAGTGTGAAGAGCGACTCGCCGGCCTTCAGTACGGCGCCAAGCTCTTTGTGCCTTTTCACGACCAACGCGTCGTAGGGCGCCGTCAGTACATGGTGGTCGAGAAGAACCCTCTCGTATTCCAATTGCGCCTTCGCATCTTCCAGATGTGCGTGCGCAACGGCGACGTTGGATTTTGCGGTCGCGACATCCGCTCGTGCCACGACCGCCTCTTTTTCAGCGTCGGACGCCTGCTCCACCGACGTGATCTGCTTTCCCAGCAGGGCCTGCCGTCGCTGGCTGATGTCTTCCTTATGAGCCAAAATCGCTTCGGCTCTTCCAACCAAGGCCTGCGCCGATTGCAGTGCCGCCTCGGCATTCACCACGCCAGCCTGCGCCTTGGCGACCTTGGCTGCCTGCTCGGTGCTGTGAAGGCGGGCCAGGATCGCGCCCTTTGCTACTCGGTCGCCGTGATCGACGTGAAGCTCAGTCAACGCAGCGCCAACTTCGAAACCGACGTCGGACAACACGCGGGCTTCGACTGTGCCGAGGCCGTAGACCTTGATCGGCACATTGCGCTCGAGCGCGACGACGGGAACCGTCAGCGGTCGCTGACCATAGAAGATGAAGCCGGCAATTGCGACGATGACGGCGCCGATCGCCGCGATCACAGCACGCGACGGACGCCATGGCTTTGTGGGCGGGCGTGGAGCGCCTTTCTCGGTCACCGGCTTCTGCATGTGGCCCTCGCTCGCGCACAGGCTACCGCTCTGCGCTCAGGGCATCTCTCTCGATCAATGACGGCTCGACGTTGACCAGGATCAAGTCTGACATTCGAGACGAGCTTCCAGTACCGCCATGCATGCGGAGCTATCGCAATTCAGTAGGGCGAAGTCGCTCCTTGCCGGTCTGCTTTGGGAGCGGAGCAGGAAACCAGTCACCTCGACGGCTTGCCTGCCGGTCGGGGCGCCTGCGCAGTGATCTCTGATTGCCCGTCGTTTGATCCCATGAGCGGGCTTCGAGCACTTTTGAACTCCGGCTCGTTCTAGTTCAAATTCGCGCTCCCGAAACGCAGAACCATCAGAGTGAGCGGGTTCGCCACCTCGGGCTCACCGACCGAGAGAATCGATCCACTCTTTACCGGGAACGGCATCAAGCAGTGTTCTCGTGTACGGATGCTGCGGATCGTGGAAGATGTTTGCCGTTGCTCCGTATTCGACGATCTCACCCCTCTGCATGATCGCGATTTCTTCGCAGACGGTCGCAGCGACGCGGAGATCGTGGGTGATGAACAGCAACGAAAGTCCGAAGCGTTGCCGCAGGTCATTGAGCAGATCGAGTACCTGCTTCTGAACCGAAACGTCGAGAGCCGAGACTGGCTCGTCTGCGACGATGAGCTTCGGCTTGACCGCCAGTGCCCGGGCGATGCCGATGCGTTGCCGCTGTCCTCCGGAGAATTCGTGCGGATATCGATCCGCTGCCTCGGACTTGAGGCCCACCAGCGTTAGGAGTTCTCTTGCCTCGGCCAGGGCCTGGGCCCGGTCGACCCCCTGGATCATCGGGCCGATCGCGATGATGTCGCCGACGCGCTGGCGCGGATTGAGCGAGGCGAACGGATCTTGGAACACCATCTGGATGTCGCGCCGGTACGGGCGCATTTGATCGCGGGTCAGCCCTGAAATGCGCGTGCCGTCGAGAACGATTTCTCCACGATCGATGGCTTCGAGGCCGACGATGCAACGCGCAATCGTCGACTTGCCTGAACCCGACTCGCCGACGAGCGCCAGCGAACTCTGTCGCCTGAGTTCCAGGCTGACCCCGTTCACCGCCTTGACCCGGCGCGTACTGCCGCTGAATCCACTCGACGTGACGTAGGTCTTTTCGAGATCCCGGACGACGAGCAATGGTTGAACCTGCTCCGCGTCTCTTGATCTCGGCTTCAGTCCGGGAACGGCGGCGATGAGCGCCTTCGTGTAATCGGCTTGCGGATTGCTCAAGACGGCGTCGGCACTGCCGGTCTCGACGATCTCACCGTGGCGCATGACAGCGACGCGATCGGCGATTTCGGCGACGACGCCGAAATCGTGTGTGATGAATAGGATCGAGGTGCCATGCGCACGCTGCAGTTCCCTCAACAGGTGCAAAATCTGCGCCTGTGTGGTGACGTCGAGCGCGGTCGTCGGCTCGTCCGCGATGATGATGGCCGGCTCGAGGGCGAGTGCCATGGCGATGACGATACGCTGACGTTGACCACCGGAAAGCTGGTGCGGATAGCTGCTGATGATGCGCTCGGGCTCCGGCAGGTGGACGTCGGCGATGAGTTCCAGGACCCGCGCCTTGCGCGCCGCCGGTGGCAACTCGGTGTGGATCTCCAAGACCTCGTCGATCTGACGTCCGACCTTCATCAGCGGATTCAAGGCCGTCATCGGCTCCTGGAAGATCATGGCGATCCGACCGCCGCGTAAGCGGCGCATCTCCTCGTCCGGCAGCGAGATCAGATCACGCCCTTCGAACATGATCCGTCCGCCCGTCGCCCGCACGTGGGGCTTTGGAAGCAGACCGAGAATGGCCTTGCCCATGATCGACTTGCCGGAACCCGACTCGCCGACGACGCAAACGATCTCCTTCTTGCCGATCGTGAGCGAGACATTGGACACGGCATGTTTGCGATCTGACCAGGCCGGCAGCTGGACGGTGAGCCCCTCAATCGCCAGCACATCATCGCTCATAGATCCGCGAGCCTCGGGTTGAGGGCGTCGTTGAGGCCTTCACCGATGAGATTGATGGAAAGGACGGTCAGCAGAATGACGAGCCCCGGCAAGGTCACCAGCCACCAGGCGTCGCGCAGGAAGGAACGACCGGCTCCGATCATGAACCCCCAGCTCATCTGATTGGGGGCACCTAGGCCGAGGAACGAGAGCGCACTTTCGACCAAGATGGCCGTTGCGACGAGAAGCGACCCAGTGACGATCAGCGGAGAAAGGGTATTCGGGAGCACCTGAGTCAAGAGGATCGCGCTGTCGCGCTGACCGGCGACGACGGCGGCCTGGACGAACTCGCGTGACTTCACGGACAGAACTTCGGCCCTGACGACCCGCGTGATGGGAGGCCAGCTGACGACCGAAATGGCGATCACCAGGTTCAGCGCCGATGGCGACAGAATGGCGATGAGCACGATGGCGAACAGAAACGATGGGATGGTCTGGAAGAACTCGGTCGTCCGCATCAGAACGTCGTCCACCAGGCCACCGTAGTAGCCGGCGACCGCTCCCACCGCGGTCCCGAACGCCAAGGCGGCCAAGGTCGACAGAACCGCGATCAGCAAAGTGGTGCGAGCGCCGTGGATGAGGCCCGCCATGACGTCGCGTCCGAGACTGTCGGTTCCGAGAAGAAGTTCGCCGCCGGGGCGGCTGAACGGGACACCGACGATTTCGAAAGGATCGCGCGGCGCCAGCAGGTCGGCGAAGACAGCGATGAAGACGACCGAAAAGAGCCAGAAGCCACCGATGGCGACGCGCGGATTGGAGAGAAATCGGTGCCAGAAGGATTTCATGGAGCCCTCAGCCGATCCGAATTCTGGGGTCCAAGAGGACGTAGATCACGTCGACCACCAGATTGACGATGACGACGAGGCACGCCGAAAGAAAGAAGATCCCGAGCAGCAGATTGAAGTCCCGCGCGAACAGAGACTGATAGGCCAGCTGTCCGAGGCCGGGCCAAGCGAAGACGCTTTCAACCACGACCGAACCACCGAGCAGGCTGCCGAACTGAATTCCGGCCATGGTGACGACCGGCAACAACGCGTTCCGAAACACGTGGCGTGTCACGATCTGGCGCTCAGGCAGACCTTTGGCGCGGGCCGTGGTCACGTAGTCCAAGCCACGCTGCTCGAGCATCGATGCGCGCATCAGTCTCGCATAGAGCGCGAGATAGAACATCGAAAGCGTGATCGTCGGCAGCACCAGATGGTGCGCGATGTCGACAACGCGTGCGAAGCCCTCGTGGAAAGCGACCACGTCCTCCATTCCGGAGGTCGGGAACCAGTCGAAATGGATCGAGAAGACGAGGATAAGCATCAGTCCGATCCAGAAGAGAGGCGTCGCGTAGAAGATCACGGCCGCGACCGAGATCAGGTGATCTTTCCACGTTTTGACCCACAGCGCCGCCAGCAGTCCCATGGCGACGCCGATCGTCAGCGAAACGACGAGCGTCGATCCCATCAGGAGAAGTGTCGGCCAGAGCCGCGCCAGCAGAAGGTCGAGCACCGGTGCGCTCTGCCGGAACGAGTAGCCGAGGTCCAACATGGCGAGGTTTCGGAGATAGCTCAGGAGCTGCACGAGAACGGGCTGGTCCTGCCCGAACCGCTGTCGGAGTTGATCGACGTATTCTTTGGGAGCGCCACCGGCTTCGCCAGCGAGAACGGTCGCAAGATCGCCTGGGGCGAGCTGCAACAGAAGAAAATTCAAAACGACGACACCCAGGACCACCGGAAGCGTCTGTAAGAGCCTTCGGATGATGTATTTGCCGAGGGTCGTTCCACCCACCGATGACCTCCTTCAGCTCACGATGCGATCGTGTCCTGACGTGCAGGTGTACGAGTGAGCCGGCACGGGTGCGTCCGGCTCACTCGATGCGCGACGACTACTCCCGATAGGCGTTCGCGTAATTGCCGTAGATCCCGAGCGGCGTGTCGATCACGTTCTTGAACTGCTTGTTGATGATGGTCGGAAACTGCAGCTCGTGAACGTAGATGACGGGACTTGCTTCCGTGACTTTGGCGACCAGTTCGCGATATAGAGCGCCGCGCTTCTGGGCATCCGCCTCGACCGTCGCCTTATCCATCAGCGCATCCGTTTCCGGGCTGGACCATTGGGCGGCATTCACGAAGACGGTGCCCTTCTTGATGCGGTCCGAGTGGAAGCTGCGATGCACGCCGAGCACGGGATCCGCGAGATTGTAGAGGAAGTTCGAGGTCACCTCGAAATCATAGTCGGTGTAAACACGCTTCAGCCACTTCGGGACGTCTTCATAGCGGAGCGTCGCCTTGATGCCGACCCTCGCAAGCGCCTGTTGAACCGCTTCGCCGAAACGCTGCCACTCCTCACCGTACGGCGTGATGTCGTGAACCATTTCAAAACGTGTTCCGTCGGCTTTCCGCGGGAAGCCTGCTTCATCGAGCAGCTTGTTCGCGCGTTCGACCCGGTCGGCGACCGTATAGTCGACCCCTTTGCCGTACAGGCCCGACGGCTCGAAGTTCGAGCTGATCGGTCCCATCGCGGGCTTCCCGAAGCCAAACCAGACGTTGTCGATCGCGAATTTTCTGTCGACCGCGTAATTGATGGCCTGACGGACCTTCACGTTGTCGAACGGCGGCTTCTTCGTATTGATGACCATCTCGACAACCGGAGAGATCATCTCGTAGCCCTTGGTCGTCACCTCGAGCGAGGGCAGCGCCGCGAGCTTCTTGACATCGTTGTAGGGAACCGCACCGAAACCGGCGAGATGCGCCTCTCCCTTTTCGAGCACGGCCGTGCGCGTCGATGCGTCGGAGATGAAGCGAACGACGATACGATCGAGGAACGGACGTCCCTGGCGCCAGTAATTGGGATTCTTGTCGAGGCGAACAAATTCGCCACGCCGCCACTCCACGAATTTGAAGGCACCCGTGCCGATGGGATTGTTGGCGTTCGGATGAGCCTTGATGTCGCCGGTACCGTAGACGTGCTTCGGCAGCATCGGGCTCTCGTAACCCGACAACGCTGCCATCATGTAGGGCGCGGGGTTTGCCAGCTTGAAGATCGCAGTCGCCTCGTCGGGCGTCTCCACGGCCGTGACTTCGCGGAACGTCGCGATGCCGCGGGGATGATTGTTCTTCAGCACGTCCATGATCGTGAATTGGACGTCGGCCGACGTGAACGGCTTGCCGTCATGGAACTGCACGCCACGTCTCAGCTTGAATGTGACCGTCTTGCCATCGGGCGAGACCGTGAACGACTCTGCGAGAGCGGGCCGCGGCTTGAGATCGAAATCGTATTCGAGCAAGCCATCGAACACCTTGGCCGTCACCTGGCCGATCGGCCCTGAGGTCGAGATGTACGGCGCGAGGTTGGGGGGCTCGGGCTGCGTGATCTGCACCAATGTGCCGCCCGGCTTTTGCGCGTATGCGCTCCCACAAGTCAATGCCATCGCAACGGCAATCAACCCTAGAGATCTCGTCATAACTCGCATGACTGGCTCTTCCTCCTGCTCGATGCCTCAGTCGAAAATTTCGAAAGTCGGGTCAGGCCACGCCTCGTTCACTGCGAACGAGTAGCGCCGGCGAAGTCATCCTCGTAGGCGAACAACGCGGACGAACCGCCCGTATGGAGGAAGAGTACATTATCCTCTGGCTTGAAGAAGCCTTGCCGGACGAGCCCGATCAGGCCTGCCATCCCTTTGCCGGTATAAACTGGGTCGAGAACGATGCCTTCCGTTCGGGCCGTTTGCACGATGGCATCGAGCGTCGAGGGTGCAGGAATGCCGTAGCCGTCCCCGACGTAGCCGTCGTCGACGAGGGTGCGTTCCGGCGGCAGCGGCCCGCAACCGAGCTTCTCCGCCGTCGCCTGCGCAAGCGCATGCACGGCGGCGATCTGCCGGTCGCGCTTGTGACGCACGCTGATGCCCATGACCGGCAGGTCAACCCCGAGAGCATGCAAGCCTGCCACGAGCCCGGCATGCGTTCCGGTACTGCCGGTCGGTGTCACGATCCACTGGAACGCCAATCCGTCTGCGCGGCGCTGTCGAACGATCTCTTGAGCGCAGGCGGCGTAGCCCAGGGCTCCGATCACGTTGGAGCCACCGCCGGGAATGAAGTACGGGCGATGCCCTTCCGCTGCCAACCGCTTGGCGACGGATTCGGCCTCCGCATTCATGTCGAGACCCGCAGGCCGAAACTCAAGCTTGGCCCCGAAGAGCCGGTCGAGCATGACGTTGCCGGTCGCCTCGTACTCATCGGCCCGGTTGGGGACGCGCCGCTCGAGCAACGCGACACACTTCATGCCGTGCTTGCAGGCGGCCGCAGCAGTCTGGCGAACGTGGTTGGACTGGACGGCGCCCTGGGTGACCAGCACGTCGGCACCCTGTTTGACGGCCTCGCCGACCAGGAACTCGAGCTTGCGCGCCTTGTTGCCGCCCGTTGCGAGCCCCGTGCAATCGTCCCGCTTGATGAAGAGCCGTGGACCGCCGAGCTCGTCTGTGAGCCGCAGCAGCGGTTCGATGGGCGTCGGCTGGTGACAAAGAGGCACGCGCGGGAACTGGTCGAAATCGATCCAGGACGTTGAGCGTGATTGCAGCGACGATGCCGTCATGTCCCGGTCCTTTCGCCGATGGGGTCCTCCCAATGGAGCCGGAAGTCGCCACTCCTATCCAATGCAATGATTTTCTGACATCATGCGTTTTTTGCATGAGGACGAGCTATGAATTTGTTCTGGCTCCGAGATCTCGCCCATATCGCCGCCACGGGAAACTTCTCCAGAGCCGCGCAGATGGGCAATCTCAGTCAGCCGGCATTGAGCCGGCGCATCAAGGCGATGGAGGCCTGGGTCGGCGTCACGCTCGTCGACAGGACGCGGCAGCCTGTGCGATTGACGGGGGCCGGCATTCAGATCCTGGAAGTTGGGCAGCACGCGCTGAACGTTTTGGAGGACGAGCGAAAAGCCATCCTTCAAGCTCAGTCTCGGGCAGACCGTTACGTGGTGAAATTCGCTGCGCAACACTCACTCGGCTGGCGCTTCTATCCGAGTTGGCTGCAGGCGTTCGAAAGTGCTTTCGGGCCGATCGTTTCGCGTCTGCGCGCAGACGATCTGCCGGCTTGCCTCCAGGACCTGGAAGCGGGCGCCGTCGACTTCGTCATCGCCTACGAGAGCCGCCGCGGCACGGTCACCCCGATGTCGCGCGAGATCGACAGCCTGCGGATCGGACGGGATGTTCTCATGCCCGTGGCCAAAGCGGGAGCCGACGGTCGCCCGCTCCACACGCTCGACCGGAAAGGGCAGGCGCCGATCCCCTACCTTCAGTTCGGACCCTCGGCCCCGATCAGCCGGCATATCGATCCTCTGCTCGACAGCGGCGAACTCCGCGCGCGGCTGCAAGTGGTCTACGAGAATTCGATGGCCGGCGCTCTGCGCATCCGTGTCCGTGACGGGATGGGGCTCTCCTGGCTTCCGAAGAGCCTGGTGACGCCGGACCTCGATGCCGGTCTTGTGGCGCCGGCTGGCGGCATGCGCTGGCAGATACCACTCGACATCAGGCTCTATCGCATCCGGCGGCACGCGAACTCGCTGACGGAGAAGATCTGGTCGTTCCTGGCGCTCCGGGAGGACCAGCCGCTTCTGCTCACCGACGAGGCCACCAGCCAGCGGGTAACCGACAAAAGGTCGAGAAAGCACAGCCGTCGCACGGCTTCGAAGTGACGGCAAGTCCCGTTCGTCGATGTCCTCGAGTGGCCTTAAGCCACCGAGGGCAGCACAGTTGCTCGTATACACAAAGACGACCTTTGCAGACGATTCTGTTCAGAGGCACACGATCGGTCGCCGCTTCGTCCTATAAGCGGACTTCGCGCATTTGGGGCCGTGCGCATGCTGCGATGTCCGCATTCGAGCCCAGAGGTGTTATTAACGCCTGGTCGCCGAAAGCCGGCATGTGACCCAAAGCGGTCTCACCACCCCTCACGGCCCTGCCGGAGCCTCGGCCGTGCCGATCGGTTCGGCGTCGATCATGTCGAACGTATGCACGAACAGGCGGTCAGCGAGGAGTGTGATAACGTTGTAATTCGGCACGCCGGCCATCCAGGGCGTGTCACCGTTCTTCATATCCAGGATCATCTGGTGCGAGCACCCACGCCCGGCCGTGAAGGGTAGACCGCCGGGGTACACGCCCGACATCGGGACATGGATGTGACCGAGAAAGATATGGCGGACGCCTCCCGAATGAGACGTCAGCAGATCGAGGTAAGGGTCTGGCTCGGCCATGCAGATGTTATCGAAATGTGGCGCACCGACCGGCAGCGGCGGGTGGTGCTGAAAAATCGTCACTGGCCGATCCTCGGCTTCGCTGAGCCGGGCGGCGAGCCAATCGAGTCGCCGACGGCAGAGATGGCCGCCGATGCGTCCCGGCTCGTGCGTATCGAGAAAGATGAGCCGACCGATCTGTCCGGGAGCATCGAGAACCGACTGGACGAAGCCGGCATCGTCAACGGGGTGCTCCGGAAAGGCCGCGCGGAAATTCCCGCGCAGATCATGATTGCCAAGCATCAGGCGCACTGGGATGGCGAGCCCATCGAGCACACCCGCAAGTCGCCGGTAGGCCGAAGGCTCGCCGTGATGGGTGAGATCTCCCGTGACTGCGATGAGGTCGGCATCCGCGTGCCGCAAGACCACGTCACCGAGCACTGTCGCGAAGCGAGAACCCGAGTCGATGCCATAGATCGAATCACCCTCCGGGCGGACGTGCGGATCGGTGATGTGGATGATTTTCATGTCGCGTTCCCCCTGCGGACGAAGGTGTGGTCAGCGGGGTGCGAACACCCCGCCGACCCTCCGATCACTTTGCTTTCATCATGTCGCGCGTGGTGGAGACGATCTCGGTGAGACCGGCCTCCGGCGTGACTTCACCACGCATCACCTTGCCGATGACGTCACGCTGTGCGCGCCAAATGCGGACCGTGTTGCCGCCTGGATAGGCGCCCCACGGACCGGCGCGGTCGATTTGCAGCACTGGCGTCCTGTAGTTGGGGTTCTTGTCGTAGAACGGCCCCAGGAACTCGGGGCTGGACGCGCGCAGATTGGTCGGTAGATAGCCGGTCATTTCCACGACGATCTTCTGTGCTTCAGGTCCCGTCACATACTTGATGAATTCCCATGCCGCTTTCTGCTTGGCGGGGTCCTGGGTGAACATCATCACCGCGTTGCCGCCGGTCGGGATGCGCCCGTTGGCTTGATCGGCGATCGGGAACTTGGTCGTCCCCCAGATGAACTTGCCGCCGACGAGGTTGGTGATCTGCGTCAAATGGGCGGGCGTCGTGAAGAAGATGCCGATCTTACCGGCACCGAACTGCTGGCGGCTTTGCTCCCAATCGATCATCTGCATGCCGCCGTCCGTCACCATGCGGCGGAACGTCCGGAGCGCCTGCAGACCGGCCGGGCCGTCGAACGCGATGTCATTGCCGTCCTCGTTGAGCAGCCGCCCGCCCGCCTGCGAGATCATCGCTTCGAACAGCCAGCTGTCTGGCCAGCCGTGGACGTCGTAGGCCATCCCGTTGATGCCGGCGGCCGGATCGTTGATCTTCTTCGCGAGTTCGATCACGCCGTCGAACGTGGTCGGCATGTTCGCCGGGTCTCCACCCGCCTTCTTCACCAGCTCCGTGTTGAAGTACATGATGGGGTTCGACGCATTGAACGGCAGGCCATAGATTTTCTTCTCGACGATGCCGAGGCCGACGAGGTTGTCGGAGAAGTTCGCCTTACGGAAATCGGCGCCTTCCTTGTCGAGGAAGCCGTCCAGCGCCACCACCTGATTACGCTTCACCAGTGTCCGGACGAGTTCGGGAAAAAGATGGAATCCGGAATAGAAGACGTCGGGCAGCTGGTTGGTCAGTGCGCTCCGCAGCATGACCTGATGGCCTTCGTCATAGCTCGGCGAGGGAGCCCGGAAATTGATCTTGATGTCCGGGTTCTTTGCCATGAATTCCTTCGCCAGCGGCTCGTGAAAGCGCGCGAAGCTCGGAAAGCAGTAAAGTACATCGAGGGTCACTTCCTGAGCCTTCGCCGGCGTCAAGGTGGCGGGCGCCATCGCGCCCAGTGCCACGGCAGCGGCGAGGACCGCCCTTCTCATCATCGTCATCGCGTCGTCCTTCTCTGTGCTAAGCAACCGGGCGCTTCGCAAAGGAGACCGCCGGCCGCGCCCGCGCCGTCGTCTCGCGCTGCGGGCTACTTGATGCCCGTCATCGTGATCCCTTGGACGAAGCGGCGCCGTGCGATGAGGAAGAGCACGACGAGCGGAAGCGTGATGATCGTCGCACCGGCCATCAGGCTTCCGTAGTTGGCGCCCGACTCGGTTCCGGTGAAGAACAGCATCCCGAGCGGTGGTGGCGCGTACTCGAGACGCTGGATGACGATCATCGGCCAGTAGAGATCGTTCCAATGCGCGACGACCGAGAAGACCGAGAAGGCGGCGATGGCCGGCCAAGCCGAAGGCACAACGATGCGCCAGAGGATTTCGATCTCGCCAACGCCATCGACGCGAGCCGCCTGAATGATCTCGTCGGGGAATGTCTTGAAGGTCTGCCGGAACAGAAAGATCGCGAACACCGAGATGAAGAAAGGAACCATCATCGCGAAGTAGGTATCGAGAAGGCCGAGGTTCGCGAGCGCGATATAGAGCGGCAGCGCGGGGACCTGGATCGGGATACAGAGACCGGCAATCACGAGCCCAAAGAGTAGAGACCGTCCGGGAAAGGACAGTTTCGCGAGCGCATAGGCCGCCGGAATGGCGACGAGCAGCTGCACGATCAGGATGCCTGCGCAGACGATGACACCGTTGGCCATGAACTTGAGCAACGGCGCCGTCTTGAGCGCCTGGGTGAAATTCTCGACACCGTGGAAGGCACGTGGGAACGGGTCGAGCGGATGAGCAAGAATTTCGCTCGGAGGGCGCACCGCCGTCGCGAACATCCAAACGAACGGAAGCAGCATGACAACTGCGCCGACAACCAAGACCGCATGCGTGGCGACGAGAGCGAAGGCCTTGCCGAGCGATAGATGGCCGGGTCGTGGCGCCGCCGACTGTTCCGCCTCACTCGGAGCAACAGCGAGCGACGTCATGAGTAATGCACCCGTCGGTCGAGTTGGAAGGCTTGGACAAGCGAGAACGCCAGCATGAAAGCGAGGAAGACGACCGTAAGTGCCGCGGCGTAACCCATCTTGAAGTACTGAAATCCTTCCAGGTAGATCGCATACAGAAGGACTTCTGACCCGTACTTGCCTTGCGTGAGGGCCGCGACCGTATCGAACACTTTGAAGGCGGTGATCGAGGTCGTGACCGCAACGAACAGAGTCGTCGGTGCTAGCATTGGCCACGTCACCGTCAGGAACCGGTCGACGGCGCCGCCTGCTCCGTCGACCGCCGCGGCGTCGTAGAGATCGCGCGGGATCGCCGAGAGGCCGGCCAGGAAGAGAACCATGTTAAAGCCGACCACCTGCCAGAGGCCGATGGCTGCGAGGGTCGGCAGCAACAGCTTGGGGTCTGAGATGAAGGCCTGCTCGGAGAACCCGAGTGCCTTGAGTGCTGCATTTACGGGGCCGAGGCGGGGATGCAGCAGGAACTGCCACACTGCAGCCATCGCGATCAGCGTCGTCGTAACAGGCAAAAAATAGACGACCTCGTAGAAGCCGCGTGTTCGCGTGCGGGCATGGATCAGCAGCGCGAACAGCAGTCCCAGTGCGACGCCACCCGGCAACACGATGGCGACGTACAGCAGTGTGTTGGCAATGGCGCGCCGGAAAACGGGATCGGTAATGGCGCGCTCGAAGTTCGCGGTTCCAACCCACCGGATCGCAATGGCGCCGATCTCGTAGTCGGTGAAGCTCAGGGCCAGCAACATGCATACGGGCACGACGAGAATGGCTACGATCAGTACCGCGGCCGGTGCTGCGAACAGCGCGCCGAGTGCCGCAATCCGGCGACGCCGAGCGGCGGCTGCGGGTTGGATGTTCAGCGCTGACGTCATGAAGCGGCTGCCGCGCGCTGGCGTGCTACGATACGGGGCGGCGACAACCCCTCGGGAGTCGTCGCGACAGCGCGACCCTCGGCGTCGAACACGTGCAGGCGGCTCTGATCGAGGGAGATCGAGATTTCGGTCCCTGAGGTCGGCACCTGACTTTCGCTGTCGACATGCGATGGCAAACGCGCGACGGCGTTCTCGACGCTCTCGCCTGCCATGACGTCCAGATATGCGAGAATTTCGGAGCCGTGATGTTCGAGCCGACGGATGCGTGCAGTAAGGGCATCACTGTCACCGCTGGCGCTATTCAGCCGGACGGCCTCCGGGCGGAATGCCACCGAAACTGCGGATCCCGACGGGAGTGAGACACCGACAGGGATCTCGCGGGCACCGATGCTGAGCTGTCCCCCCGCCCCGACGCGACCTGGCAGCACATTGATGCTCGGTGAACCGATGAAACGCGCAACGTCCAGCGTTTGAGGACGTTCATAAAGATCCTGTGGCCGACCAACTTGGGCGATGCGGCCCTGGTGCATCATCGCCACGCGGGTCGACATGGTCATCGCTTCGACCTGATCGTGAGTGACGTAGACGAACGTTGCTCCGAGCCGCTTGTGAAGATCCACGAGTTCGTCGCGCATGTGCACGCGCAGCTGTGCGTCGAGGTTCGACAGCGGTTCGTCCATCAGAAAGACGGAGGGCTGTCGGACCATCGCGCGGGCGAGTGCCACCCTCTGGCGCTGACCGCCCGAAAGCTGGCCCGGCTTTCGGGCGAGCAATGGCTCGATGTGCAGCTGCGCTGCGACCTTCTTGACGTCGTCAGTGATCCTGCGCTCGACGCGGCGGCGGCGCGGCGAGAGATAGCGTATAAGGGGCAGGCGCTCTGGAAGCGACAAGCGGCCGACGACCAGCGGAAGCGCAATGTTGTCAAAGGCCGTCATGTGCGGGTAGAGCGCGTAGCTCTGGAACACCATGGCGATGTTGCGTGCGCGCGGCCCGAGATGATCGACCGCGACGTCACCAATTCGAACGGACCCGCTGTTCTGCGTCTCGAGCCCAGCGATGATCCGCAGCAAGGTCGACTTGCCGCACCCTGACGAACCGACAAGGGAGACGAACTCGCCCGGCGCCACATCGAGCGAAACATCGTCGAGAACGGGACCGGCGCCGAACGACTTCGAGATCGCTTCGATCTGTAGTCTGGTGCCCATCGAACGCGGTTCCATTCTTTGCGGACGATGGGGCTCTAGACCACGCCTGTTTCAGTCCTGTGACAGGCGCGCTTCGCCGACAGGCTTCGCCACTGTCGCGGTGCTGTCACCTGGATGGATTAGTTGCGTGGGAGCCGGGCATCGCGTTTTCGACCGGCTGATCGATACTCGCGCGTGCACCGGAGGGCCGCCCCCTCCGGTGCGTTTTCATGTCATGCGCCAGAGGCCATGATGGACGTCGTCTCAGGGGCTTCCCTCGTGGCGGAAATGGACGCGCGTATCGGCCGCGAGCCGGAGAACAAGCTCGCGTTCACCGCGACGACTGGGTGACGAAGAAACAGGCCAGCTGCGTTGAACCTTCTCCGCTTATCGCCCGGATCACCCGTCGAGGTGACGGTGGGCCTGCATCGGCTGTCGCTCAGCGTTCAACTTAAGGGGGTATGAGGAGCGGGTAGCGTAAGAGGTGTTCCCGTGCGTCGGTCTTTCTCTGATTTTGCTGCGCTCGTTTTGGTCATCGGCGTTATCGCAGGAACCGCCGCTGCGCTCGCCTCGATCGGCTGAGCGCTTCCCCGACTGAAAAGGCCCAGGGCCGGGCTAAGCTGCCATCTCCGCTTCCGCGTGGTCGGTGGTCGTCGCGTAAATGGCGTGCAATTGCTCCTGCGAAATCGAGTTCGCGTCCTGGTCGACGACAATGCGCCCGCTGCGAAGCGCCACGATGCGGCTGGCAAATCGTTTCGCAAGGGCCGTCTGATGTAGGCTGCATACGACGGCAATCCTGTGTTCGCGCGCTATCCCTTCGAGAAGCTTCATGACGTTGTCGGCAGCCGAGGGGTCGAGGCTCGCAACCGGCTCGTCGGCCAAGATGATGCCGCTCTGTTGGGCGACGACGCGGGCGATCGCGACACGCTGTTGCTGACCACCCGAGAGGCTATCCGCCCTTTGGTAGGCCTTCGCGAGGAGACCGACCCGATCGAGCGCAGCCAGCGCTGCTTGGCGGTCCTCGGATCTGAATACGCGAAAGGTCGCTCGCAACGGCCCGACCGCTCCGAGACGTCCGGCCAAAACGTTGTCGAGGGCCGACAATCGGCCGATCAAATTGAACTGCTGGAAGATCAAACCGATCGCGCGACGATGGCGTCGCAGAGCGGAACCGCGCAACGTGTCCATGCGGGTTCCGAGCACGTGGATCTCGCCCGCATCCGAGTGTGCGAGTTGCGTGATGCACCGGAAGATCGTCGACTTACCGGATCCGGAAGGCCCGAGCAGCGCGACCACTTCCCCCGGCTGCACACTGAAGGAGACGTCGTCGACGGCTTTCGATCGCCCGAAGCTTTTCGACAATCCAACGATGCGCAGAGCTGGTTGCGCGCCGTGCATCAGACTAGCCTCCGACGAAGCCATGCACTCAATTGATCGATCACGGTCACCATCAGCAAGACGATCGCCGAGAGGGTCAGCAGGCGCTGGAAATCCAGAAGGTCGATGGCTGCCTTGATCTCGATTCCGATGCCGCCGGCACCGACGATCCCGAGGATGGTCGACGTCCGGACATTGGCTTCCCAGACGTAGAGCGACACCGAAGCGAGACTCGGCAAAACCGAGGGGAGGAGTGCGTACGTCACGATACTGGTGCGGGATGCCCCCGTCATCGCAGCAGCTTCCAGCGGGGCCGCCGGGACGGTTTCGATCGCCTCGCTGTTCAGCTTGGCGATGACACCCAGCGAGTGGACAATCATTCCAAGTACGCCGGCAAACGGCCCCAAACCCACCGCGGCGACGAACAGGATCGCGAAGACCACCGTGTCGATGCCACGAAACATGTTGACGAGCCAGCGGACCGGCAACCCCAGCACCGGCCAGGGCGTGACATTCCGTGAAATGAGGATCGATAATGGAAATGCGAGCACGGTCGCAACCGCCGTCGCGACCGTCGCGATAGCGACCGTTTCGGCCGCCCGGATGAACATGACGTCAAGTTCGTTGAGCTGAGGCGGCCAGCCCTTTGCCGCCCACGCTGCGAGGCGTGGCAGGCCCGCTGCGAGACGACCGAGATCGACATCGCTGAGGCGGACACAGATCGCCAGAAATACGACGATGGCGGCAACCGCCAGCAGACGCATGAGCGTCCGCAGCGACAGCCATTCCATGGCCGGTTCTCGATACAGGCCTGGCGCTAATCGGACCGGCGCGCGCTCCGTCATGCTCACCCCCGGACGCAGAGCCGCCGCGCCCGCGAGGGCACAGCGGCATCTGCCGATTAGGCCGACTTCTTCAGGACGCCAAGGTCGACGCCCATCTTCTCGAGAACGAGATAGGGCTCGTCCGTCCCGACGACATAGCCTGTGTACGGATAGGGAAGCTGCTTCGCGATCTCTTCGCCGGAGATCGCGACGAACGCGGCCTGGAGCTTTTTCGCGAACTCCGCGTCCATGCCCTTCCGGACCGCGACGACCTCGTTCGGCAGAGGATCGGACTCCCACACGATCTGGTTCGAGTCCTCCTTGATCGTGTTGTTGCGGATCATGATGTTCCGGTGCGTATCCCAACCGGTCGCCAAATCGACCTGGCCGTTGACCGTCGCCATCTGCGCGGCGGCCGCGGACGCTCCTTCGGCGTACTTGCCGAAGAACGTCTTGGGATCGATGCCCTTGCTCCTAAGAAAATGGGTCGGCACAAGCCAGCCGGATGTCGAACCGACGTCGAGCATCTGCATCGATAGGCCCTTCGCGTCGTCCGGGAACTTGGCAATTTTCAATCCCGGTCGTCCCACGATGATCGCCTTGTAGGTCGGCCTCCCGTTGACCAGCATCGTGTTGATGATGCGCGCGCCGCCGTTGTTCTTCGCGAGCACGTAGCCCCACGGTCCCATTTGCGCGACGTCGATTTGCTCATTGGCCAGAGCGGTTGCGATGCCGGCCCAGTCGTTGGCGACGCTGAGTTCGAGCGTCGCGCCGACCTTGTCGCAGACGGCCGTATAAACTGGTTCCCAAACGCGGCGAGTATCCGCCTGCGTCGGCTGTTGTGGCCCAAGTCCCACCCTCACGACAGGCTTGGCCTGAGCGCGCGCGATCGAAGGCGCCGCGAGAATGGCTGCGCTGCTAACGGTCAAATGAAGGAATTCACGACGCCGCATCATCAGATCCTCCAGTTATTGCGTGCACGGTGCTCTCTTGCACGGCCGCTGGAGTCACTTAGTCTGGCTCAGTAACGGTGCGATGACAGTTGAGCGCGGCTCAGATCAATCGGATGTGCCTTTCAGCCGCTTCTCGGCGAGCACATCGTACGACCGCCGGATCGCCTTCAACGACGGCTCCCATCGTTCGATAGCGAGGCACGCACAAAGTATGTCGACGACGAGCAGTTGCGCGACACGGCTCGCCGTCGCTTCCATCCTGTAGCGGGTTTCGACGGCGGCCGTGAAAAGCGCGACGTCACAGTATTTCATAAGAGGACTACGCCCGTAATTCGTGACGCAGATGGTCTGCGCACCGCGCTCTTTCGCAAGCCGGGTCGCGAGCAGCGTCTCCTTCGTCTTTCCGGAGTGCGAGATGGTGATGGTGGCGACACGCGGGCCGGTGAAGGCCGCACTGATCGCCTGAGCATGTGAATCCGTCATCGCCTTCGCGTTCAGGCCCAGCCGCAGAAAGCGATACGCCGCATCGTCCGCGATTGGGGCTGCTGTGCCGATACCGTAGACTTCGATGCGCTCGGCGAAAGCGAGGATCCCCACCGCGCGCTCGACACAATTGGCATCCAGAACCTTGCTCGTATCTTCGATTGCGGTGCGATGACTGGCCGCCATCTTGGCAATGACGTCCGAGGTCTGGTCGCTCCGGACGATGTCTTCGTGGAGCAATTCACGACTCGCGGCGATCTCGCGCGCAATGGCGATTTTGACGTCGGAAAAGCCCTTGGCACCGATCTGCTGACAAAGAGCGATGACGCTGCCCTCGCTCACTCCAGCTAGACGCGCGAGTTCCTCAACTGACATTTCCACGATGGCATTCGGCTGCTCGACGATCACCTTTGCCAGTCGCTGGGCCACCGGCGGAAGCGTATCGCGCATCGCTTTGAGGAGAGCGATGGGTGAGTTGAGCCGGTGTTCGCTACGTGCTGCGGTGCGCTTCACGATGAGAATTGCTCGCTAAAGACGACGTTCGAGGCTAGCTATCGCGATCTATCCTCGACCGTGGATCGCGCCTCGTACCAATAGCGCGGCTTCAGCTCGATGTTGAAGACCGTACCGTGTACCGTGTCGCGGAGAGACCGCGCCGACGTTGTCCGATTCGAGGCGTCGAGCCGATGGCGGATGATCCTGCCGGCCAGCACAAAATCCTGATCGTAAACCGAGTGCTCGCCAAACTCGCCGCCTGCGTGTTCGACGCGATCCAGTATCGCACCACCGTCGCTCAGGTCTGGTAGGCCGGCCGCCGCCGTCAGGCCAACGCCGATCACTCTCGTCATGCTGGCTCTTCCCTATCTTCCTTGACCGCCGAAGCTTAGGTCAGCGCCGCGTTGCACGCGACGACGACAAGCGTGTGACAACTCCACGACGACTCATGTCACACGCGTGTTGCGAGGCGTCGTAGGAGGCGTTCGTGCTGAGCCTCAAGCTCAACGCGGTCGTGGTCCGACCGCCGCGAGACCTTCGACTGCGATCGTATTGGCGGAGTCGAGGGCGATGGCGCGTTCATAGTCGTCCCGCGCTTCGGCAGGACGCCCGAGACGTCGCCGTGCATCCCCGCGCGTAGCGTAGCCGTCTGCATAGTCCGGCCACGCCGCGAGCGCGCGATCGGCATCGGACTCGGCTTCCTGATGGCGACCGAGCAAGATCAGCGTTTTGGCTCGGTTGTTCAGCGCGCGTGCATCGTTGGGTGACGCGGAGAGTACGGCGGAAAAGTCCAAGAGCGCCTCGTCCAAACGACCAAGCCGACGCAATACCACGCCCCGGTTATTGAGCGCCGACGACATCGCCGGGGCAAGTCGCAGCGTCTCGTTGAAATCCGAGAGCGCAAGGTCGAGGCGCCCCATCTGCTCGAGTGCAACGCCGCGGTTATGGAGAGCACCTGCCATGCCTGCGTCGAAGCTAAGAGCAAGGGTGAAATCCTGGACAGCTTCGCGTAGGCGCCGTTGATTGAGACGGAGCGTGCCTCGGTTGTAGTAGGCCTTCGCGTAATGTGGATCGGTCTCGATTGCATGCGTGTAGTCGTGCTCCGCGGCATCGAGATCATTCTGCTGCACCCGGGCGCTAGCGCGATTGTTCAACGCCATGGCGCGTTGCCACGGTTGGAGATCCGAGCTTTCGATCAGAGCGGTGCAGCCGTCGATAAGATCTGCGAGCGCGAAGGCTTCGAAGCAATCATCCCAGTCGTTTGCGGCCGTCGGCTGGGTCAGGAGCACGAGTGCTCCTGCCGATAACGCAGCCGCACATCTGATCCATGTGTTCACGACAGGATCTCCGCCACACCATACGAGACGGAGATTAGGTGGGCGCCCCCGACCGCGGCGTCACCCGAACAGGTGATGGCACACGCCTAGGTGCGCACAGCGGCCAATGCGGACACGAGTTGAGCGAGATCGGCTTGTCGGCGCACGCCCACCTTCGCGAACACTCGGGCGAGATGCGTCTTCACCGTGTTGGTCGACATGCCGAGAGAGCCGGCGGCAGCCGCCAGACCGGTTTCCCGCACGACGGCCAAGGTGACCCGGACCTCGGCCGGCGTCAGTCCGAACACTTCGCGCAAGGCGATCGGTTCGGCCTCGATGTCAGCCGGCGTGTCGATCAGGAACAGCAGGACCGCAGGGGGCCGGCGGCCGATCCCGTAAAGTCGAGACTTATCCCGGGCGCGGATCGACGACGCGACCACCAGGACAGTCTGGCTTTCATCTTGGACAGGGAGGGCTATCGACGCCATCGGCACGCCGCCGTGGATGTCCCCGACGAGTGCTTCGAGCCGCCGCGTCAAGGCTGGATGGCTGGAAATCAGACGTCCGCCGACAAGTCGGAGCGGCCCAGCCTCGCCAATCAAGGCGCTTGCTGAGCGATTGCAAAACAACACATTTGACGCGTCATCCAGAAGCACGACGCCCATGGCGAGCCTGTCGAGTGCGTCATGCTCCGCCCGTTGCAGATGCCCGTAGGCATCGAAGCGATGGCCGAGCGAGAGCGAACGCACGACATGCGGCAGGAGCAGGCGCAGTTGCGCGTGGTCAATGCCGCTGGGGGGGCCCTGCCGGGCGGTCCGGCAGATATTGAAGGCGACCAGAAAACCGCGGCGCACTGCGACCGGCGCCATGACATTGTGCGCCACGTTCTGTGGGTGAAGGACATCGGCGAAAAACAATGTGCGCTGGAGATCTTGGAGTGCGATGATCTCGTCAGAGACCACGAGTTGGCCGGCGGGCTTGTGGACCATGGCCTTCGACCAGACATTATCGATATGCCGATCCTGGAAAGCCGCGTTGCAGTCGGGGTCGAGACCTCCGTTGTGCGAGAACATGACCTGTCGCAGGTCCATGCGCTGGCCGATGAGTATGCCCCCGGCGCTGTTAGTCACCCGCGCTATGTGCGCCATCGCCGTCGGCCATAGGCCGGGATCGAGTGCCGCGTCATAGATCGTGTCGAGCAGCTTCTCATGATCTTCGGGTGACACGCTTGGCCTCTCTCGGAGCCCTGCACGAAGATATGTTGCGGGCGAAAGCTAGCAGCGTAGCTCGGTTCCTAGGAAGCCCCGTCGGCGACATGATGCGACGAGGTACCCCGGGGCGAAGACCGAACCGGCCGGTCAGCGCACTTACGTGTCTGGTCGCATGTGTCGGCTCCAAGTCGGTCGTCGCCCTCGAGCGACGGGCTACAAACTATCACTCTGCACGCTCTGCTTGACGACTTGTGACGCTACACATCATGGCGGCGGGCGGAACCCAACGCGCCACTTTATGCATTATGAAACTCGGGCCGACCGGACGATGGCCGAAGCACCGCTAAGGCACGGCCAATCAATCCGACTGCTGCGAAGAGACCGACGGTCACGAGGCACAAGCCGGCGATCTGGATACCGTCGGGCCATTCGCCGACGAGCGGGATGCCGATCAGGATCAAGATCGCAGGGACGATGGCTGGGAAAAGCACCGCTCGGCTGACCCCGAGGATGGAGACCGCCTTGCTGTAGGCGAGCAATGTCAGGACGCCCTGGATCAAGCCTTGTACGATGCCCTGGGCCAGCAGCGCGTCGATAGGTAACGTCAGCACGCGGGATATCCCGTGAAAGGTGAGGTATCCGGGCACGACAACGAGTGCGGTAAGGACAGCGACCACTGCCGTCGCCCGAATAGGGTCAACGCGCCACTTGCGCATGAGGATCGTGAATGCGGCCCAAAGCATGCTGGACGTCACGAACATCAAGTCGCCGATCCATGTCGTTCCGCTCACTGCGCTACCTGCCAGCCCGTTCGAGCTCACGAGAACGACGCCAGCAATGACGGTCAGGCCACCCACGACGTGCCATCTCGTCAGGCGCTCACCCAAGAGGACGACGGCACCGAGCGTGCTCAAGATCGTGACTGTGGACGGTGCGATGACCGCGCCATGCGCAAGTGGGGCGTAGGCATAGCCGCCGATCTGCAGGAAGGCGAACAACGGACCACCTGTCAGGAGCAGCAGGAGGCCGCGTCGCCAACCGATTCCGGCGAGTGTCGGCAGACCGAACCGCATGAGAAACGGAAGCATGATCAGTCCCGCCACGAAAGCGCGGGCCAGGATCATGTCGTCAGGTGCGAGGCCATTGAGTGCTCCGGCGCGCGCCATGGCGAACGAAGTGGCCGCGCCGCAGGCCATGGCCAAGCCAAATAGATAGCCCATCGCCATGGATGGCGAGTGCTGCGGTTTGGAGAGGTTCGTGCTCATGACCGTCCCCATTCCGACTCGTTGCTTGTGTATCGGAGCAATTACGCATGCGCCGCCGAAGGCGGCGTTTGCCGAAACCCTCAGGCACTTTGCCGGTCAGCAATTGCCGCCAGCGCACCGATCGCATCGCTGGGCTCGAGGCGCTTTCGATAATCGGGATCGACGAAGGCGAGTGCGATGCGGCCGCCCTTCTCGACGACATACGTGGCCGGCATCGGCAGCGACCATCGGTCGTCGCCGTTGCGTGCGGGCAAGTCGTGGCCGGCCCTTACGAAGTAGGCTTTCACCGCAGCCGAGAGCTCGAACCTTATGCCGAGGGCATCGGCGAGACGTCCGTGTGCATCGGAGAGAACCGTGAACGCGAGGTCGTTCTTCTCGGCTGTCGTAAGGGCGTTGTCCGGCGTCTCGGGAGTCACGGCGATGAGCCGTGCGCCGAGGCGGGTGATTTCCGGAAGCAGCTTCTGGTAGGCGCGCAATTCGAGATTGCAGTAAGGGCACCAGCCGCCGCGGTAGAACGTGACGACGAGAGGGCCGTCGGCTGCGAGCCCCGCCGGGTCGACAGGACGCCCGAGTTGATCGGAAAGCGAGACCGCCGGGAAACGGTCGCCAGCTTTCAGCGCTCGCGATGCCAGAGGCCTCAAAGCGCCGTTATCGTCGACCATCATCTGCGCTACGGCGGGGCCGACACGCTCTGTCCAAGTTGCTTTGAAGGCGTCGAGTTCGGCTTGCAACGACATGACTGTGGCTCTCGATAAGGGTTGCGGGTTACGACCGAAGCCGGGCTGAGATGTGGGTGTTCGGTTATCAGGCAGCGCGGTGCATCTCGAGCTTCGGCGCAGCAGGAAAATCGACAGGGACGCGCGTCGTCGCATGTAGGTAATTGGTGACGACCTTGTCGCCGATCACGACGATGGCATCGACGAGGTTCTCTTTGCTCCAGCCGGCCGCGAGGAAGTCGTCGACGAGCGCTTCATCCGCATGTCCGCGGTTGAGCGCGATGCTCTGTACGAGGCGCGCCAGCGCATCGAGCTTGGCGTCCCAGGAGGCGCGGCCAGATCGGATCTCCAGGATTTGCTCGGGCTGGAAGCCGACCATGCCGCCGATCACCGTGTGGGCCGCGAGACAGTACTCGCAGTCGTTCACTTGACTGACGACGAGATTGACGACTTCCCGCGCTTTGCCGGTGATGGATGACTTTGAGTTCTGGAAAGCGAGGTAGTTGGCGAGCGCATGCTCCGAATGAGCCAGGGTGGCATAGAGATTGGGCACCATGCCGAGCTTGCTCTTCAGCTGCTCGAAGATTGCCTGGTTTGCCGGGCTGACTTCTCCACGGGTAGGAACTCCAATCACGCTCATGACCATCTCTCCTGCTCAAGTGGCGGCTTGATTGGCCGCCTGTGCAGGAATGAATGCTGGATCGAAGCGGTTTGCATAACAGGGCGGACAATCATATCTTTCATACGAAAACCGTATGGATCTCCCATGGATCTTCTCGGACCAATGCGCACGTTCGTTCGGGTGGTCGAGGCTGGCAGCTTTACAGCCGTCGCCGCCGAACAGAACACGACCCAACCGACGATCAGCCGGCAAGTGGCGGCACTCGAAGATCATCTCGGCGCTCGACTGCTCACGCGCACGACGCGGGCGCTGACCCTGACGGATGACGGGCGCGCCTTCTACGAGCACGCCTTGCGTGCGCTCGAAGCCATCGGAGAGGCGGAGAACGCTGTCGGACGCCGGCAAGCGAAGCCTAGCGGGTCGCTTCGTCTGGCGGTACCTGTCGTGCTCGGGCGCCGACATATCGTGCCACGATTGGCGAGGTTTCTCGCCCGGTATCCCGAGGTCGCGATCGACTTGGCGATGAGCGACGGTTTCGTCGATCTCGTGGAACAGGGCATCGACCTCGCCATCCGCGTCGGCGAGATCACCGACCAGAGTCTGGTCGCGCGGAAGATCGGCATGGTCCGGCGCGTGACAGTTGCCTCACCTGCGTACCTGAAGGCCAAGGGTACGCCGCGAACGCCCGATGATCTGAAACGGCACGACTGTATCGTCTATACGCGCCTCGCCACCGGCAACAGATGGCATTTCGAAAGCAGGGACGGTCCGCTGTCTGTGACCGTCTCCGGCCGCTACCGCGTCGATAACTCGGACGCCGTGAGGGAGGGCGTACTCGCCGGCCTCGGCATCGCCGTCATCCCCGCTTTCGCCTTCTCCGACGAGATCAAACGGGGCACCGTCAAGGTGCTGCTGAAGGCCTACGAGCCCAAGCTGCTCCCGCTCAACGCCGTCTATCCGTCGCGCCGGTACGTGCCGCTGCGCGTGCGGGCCATGATCGACTTCCTCAGCCACGAACTCGAGATCGATCCGGTGCTCAGTGGGTATGGGGACGCTGGCCAGTAGCAGAACGTCTGATTGGGTACGAGCGGTGCCTCAGCAGTTGGCCGGCGACGAACATGCAAGGCCACGGTGGGCGTTTGCCGCAGAAGGGGTTGCGATTGCCGTCGGGCTGCTCAAAGCGCGTCTCGCCGAACTCCAGGCGAAGTCGGGCATGGGCGCATCGTCGAAGTCGGTTACCGAGAGGAACGGAGCGAGACCCGAGTTGGTCGGCTCAGGGGTGAACTGAGAACAGTGCGCCCGCAAAACTCCCGTAAGCGCTCGGCGGGCGCTTGAGAGGAACAAGTAAGTTGTTGAATTCATTGGTGGGTGATGAAGGACTCGAACCTTCGACCCGCTGATTAAGAGTCAGCTGCTCTACCAACTGAGCTAATCACCCGCCGAGCCGGCGATGCCGACCGAGGCGCGTCGTGTATCAACTGGACCCTGCCCTGTCCAGTGGCAATCGGGGCGGCCGATCAACCGGAAACCACGTGGCGCGGGCGGCCAGCAGCGAAGGCTTCGATGTTGCCGACCACCTGAGCCCAGAGGGCCTGCATGGCCTCGTCGCTGGCCCAGGCCACGTGCGGTGTAATGATCACGTTCGGCCGGTCGGCGATAGCCATCAGCGGGTTGTCGGGCCGCGGCGGCTCGCTGGTGAGGCAGTCGAAGCCGATGCCGGAGACGAGGCCCTGATCGAGGGCGGCCACGAGATCCGCCTCGTCGACAAGTCCGCCGCGCGCGGTGTTGATGATGAGCGGCCGCTTCTTCATCTTGCGGAACTCTGCCATCGCTAGCGTATTGCGGGTCTGCGGTGTCAGCGGACAGTGGAGCGTGAGGATGTCGCTCTCTTCCAGCGCTTGATCGAACGGCGTGTAGAGAGGTCCGAGGCCCGAGACGTTCTTGTGCGCGGCGAACAGTGTCCGCATGCCGAACGCCTGGCCGATCTTGGCAACCGACTGGCCGATGGCGCCTTCGCCGATGATGCCGAGGGTGGCACCGGCGAGATTTCGGATCGGGTGCGTGAAGAAGCAGAACTGCGCCGCTTCCTGCCATTTGCCGGCCAGGACATCCTGCCGGTAGCCCACGATCGAGCGCCGGAGCGCCAGGATCAGCGCAAAGGTGTGTTCGGGCACGGTCTCGACGGCATAGGCGCGGACGTTGGCGACGATGATGCCGCGTGCCTTGCAAGCGGCGACGTCGACGATGTCGTAACCGGTCGCCGCGACCGAAATCATCTTGAGGTTCTTGGCGCCGGCGAGCGCTTCGCCGCGGACAGGGGCCTTGTTGGTGATGACGATGTCGGCGTCGGCGATGCGCTCTGCCACCTTCTCGGGCGGCGTCCGGTCGTATGCGACCCAGTCATGGGCGAAGCTGGGCCGGGTGAGGTCGACAGCCGGGCCGATGGTGTCGCGGTCGAGGAATACGATGCGCATGGTGCGTCTCCGCCGTTTTCTTGGGTGTCGGACGCGGCGCCGCCGCCCCGCTATTTGCTATGCAACCCGAACTTGGGCTGTCTCACCACGTGGTTGAATACGTGGCAGGGCCGGAATCCGACTTGCCGCAGACGCAGAATTGATCTGAGCCGGGGGCGGAGGTGGCCCGAACGGCTTAAGGTGCCGCGACCACGAGATGGTCGGAGGTCCAATGCGCTACGACGCCGGTACACACGCGGCGCGAGCAGAACTGTTCGCTGAAACCGCCTCGCATGCCCGCAATCGGCGGGAGCGAACGACCATGTTGGCCCATGCGGTGATCGCGACGCAGCTTGCCGAATTGGCGGAGGCGCGGGGTGCGGTCTTCGTATTCGTCGATCCCAAGGCAGAAGGGGCGGGCGATCCCTCGCTCTGGGGTGCTGCGCGGCATTAACGCCAAGGCGCCGGGTCCGCCGCGGAACGATCTGCAAAATCGACCGTTGCTTCGCACGGGATGGCAGCCGGGACGACGAGCGGAGCGACACGTGAGCATTCTAGCCTGGTTGATCGTAGGCCTCATCGCGGGGTGGCTCGCCGAGCGCATCACCGGACGCAATCACGGCCTCGTCACGAACTTGATCGTCGGTATCGTCGGCGCGCTGGTCGGCGGCTTCCTGATTTCCAGCGTGCTCGGTTTCGAGTACCGCAGCGGACTGAACCTCGCCTCCATCGCGGTGGCGACGGTCGGCGCGGTGGTATTCCTGATGGTGCTCAGCTGGATCCGCGGCACCGACGATCGCAGCCTGACGCGCTGACGGAGACGTCGTCCTCGACCGTACCCCGCTCAGCGATCTTCGAGCGCCAGGGCGGCGAGGATCTGTTCGGCGACGCGGCGCGCCGTCGGGTGGACGGACACGACGATCGGGTTCTCGGCGGCGTCGGGTGGCTCGAGCGCAGCGAACTGACTGGCGAGCAGCGCGGGCGGCATGAAGTGGTCGCGCCGCCTGCTCATGCGGCCGGCGATCAGGTCGGCGTCGCCTTCGAGGTAGACGAGGCGGACGTCGGGCCGGCCGACGAGCAGCCGATCGCGGTACCGCCGCTTCAGGGCGGAGCACGTCACGATGGCGTGGCGTCCCGCGCGTCGATGCTCGTCGATCCAGGCGGCGATGGCGTCGAGCCAGGGCCAGCGATCGTCGTCATCGAGCGGGATGCCGGCCTTCATCTTGGCGACGTTGGCCGGCGGATGGAAGCTGTCGGCGTCGCGGAACGGCCAGCCGAATTCGGCGGCGAGGTTTTCGCCGGCGGTGCTCTTGCCGGAGCCCGACACGCCCATGATCAAAAGGACCGCCGGCTGCGGGATCGTCACGGCTTTTTCTCCCGCGGCGGCTCGACGTGGCCGCCGAAGCCCTTGCGCATGGCGGACAAGACCTTCTCGGCGTAGGTGTGATCCTGGCGCGAGCGGAAGCGCGTGTAGAGCGCGCTGGTCAGCACCTCGGCGGGGACAGCTTCCTCGATCGCAGCCTGCACCGTCCAGCGGCCTTCGCCCGAATCTTCGACGTGTCCGGAATATCCCGAGAGGTCCGGATCGGCGGCGAGCGCCGTCGCCGTTAGGTCGAGCAGCCAGGATGTGATGACGCTGCCGCGCCGCCAGACTTCCGCGATGTCGGCGACGTCGAGGTCGAGGCGGTGCTCGGCCGGCAACTTCGGCGAGTTGGCGTGGCGGAGGATGTCGAAGCCCTCGGCGATCGCCTGCATCATGCCGTACTCGATGCCGTTGTGGATCATCTTGACGAAGTGACCGGCGCCGTGGCTGCCGGCGTGGAGGTAACCGAGCCCGGGGCGCGGATCGCGGGCATCGCGGCCCGGCGTCTCGGGAATGTCCCCCACGCCCGGGGCCAGCGAGCGAAAGATTGGGTCGAGCCGGTCGACCACGGCGCGCTCGCCGCCGATCATCAGGCAGTAGCCGCGTTCGAGACCCCAGACGCCTCCGGAAGTGCCGACATCGAGGTAGGCGAGGCCGCGGGCGGCGAGGTCGCGGGCGCGGCGGATGTCGTCCTTCCAGAACGTGTTTCCGCCATCGATCACGACGTCGCCGGGCGAGAGGAGTTCGGCGAGTTCGGCGATCGCGCCTTCGGTGGCGTCGCCCGCGGGCAGCATGACCCAGACGGCGCGCGGAGCCGTCAGACTGCGGACGAGGCTACCGAGGTCTTCGGCTCGAACGGCGCCGTCGGCGGTGACGGCGGCGGTCGCTTCGGCGCTCCGGTCCCAGACGTGGCAGCTGTGGCCGTCCCGGACGAGCCGGCGCGCGATGTTGGCTCCCATCCGGCCGAGGCCGACGATCCCGAGCTGCATGGGTCCTCCGTTGGCGGTTCAGCCGCCGAGATAATCGCGGGTCGCGGCGTCGTAGGCGGCGGCGCGCGTCACCTGCTTCATGAGCGCGGGAGACGCGAGCCCTCCGAGGGCGGCGGGATCGGTGCCTGCACGCAATGCGGCGAGCGTCGCGTGGACGGCGGCGACGGCGGCCTGGATCGGCTGGTGCCCCTGCAGACAGAGGCGGACGCCGCGGCGGGCAAGGGCGGCGCAGTCGACCAGGGCTGGCGGGAGGCCAGCCAGAACGAGCGGCAGGCGCGTCGCGCCGGTGATGGCGACGAGTTGCTCCGGCGTGCGGATGCCGACGACGAAGATGGCGTCCACGCCGGTGTCGGAGTAGGCGCGAACGCGGGCGACGCAGTCGTCGAGCCCGGTGATGGTGACGGCGCTGGTGCGGCCGGCGATGACGAGGTCCGGGTCACGGCGGGCGGCGACAGCGGCGCGCATCTTGCCGACGCCCTCGGCGATCGAGAGCACACGCGGCTTGCCGGCTGATCCGTAGGGGTCCGGCAGTTCGGTGTCCTCGATCGACAGGCCGGCGATGCCAGCGGTCTCGAGTTCTTCGATCGTGCGCATGACGCTCAAGGCGTTGCCGTAGCCGTGGTCGGCGTCGACCATCAGCGGCAGTTCGCCGGCTCGGCAGATGCGGCGGGCCTGCTCGGCAAACTCGGTCAGCGTGATGGTGATGTTGTCGGGCGCTCCGAGGACGGTCAGCGAGGCGGTCGAGCCCGCGAACATGCCGCATTCGAAGCCGAGGTCTTCGGCGATGCGCGCAGAAATCGGATCGTAAACGGAGCCCGGATGCACGCACACCTCGCCGGCGAGAAGCGCCCGAAAGCGTGCCCGCCGCGCGGTCCATCGTCCCGACATCGCAATCCCTCCCGCCGGCCGTCGTGGTGCTCAGTCGGCCGACAGGCCGAGCGCTACCCTGAGACGCGCCTTGTTGTGGGCGCCGTCCCGGAGCGGAATGACGCGCGGGGCATCCTGCTGGGCGATCTTGACGACGGCAAGCGTCGGCGCGGTGCCGACGGCGTTGACACGGGCGGCGAGCGCTTCGACCTCGGCCATGGTGGTCAGCGTGCGGGCGTCGGCGAGGCCGCAGGCGGCGGCGACCTTGGCGAGGTCCGTTCCGTGAGCGGTGTGCGTCGTCTGGGCGCCCGTTTCGCCGTAAAGTTCGTTGTCGAACACGACGACCGAGAGGTTCGGTGGGGCGGCCTTGGCGATCGCGGCGAAGGCGCCGAGGCCCATCAGCATTTCGCCGTCACCGGTGATGACGACGACGGGGCGCTTCGGCTGGGCGAGGGCGATGCCGAGGCCGACCATGGCGGTGCCGCCCATGGCACCCCAGAGATAGAAGTTGAGATCATGGTCGCCGGCAGCGGCGACGTCGTAGGTCGTGCTGCCGAGGCCGGTGACGACTAGGGTGTCCTTGCGCGGCGCGAGCAGGCGAGCGGCGACGGCACGGCGATCGAGGCGGGCGGAAGCGGTCATCGGGGCGCCTTTCACTTCGTGAAGACCTTGGCGCCGACGAGGCGCTGGCCGAGCAGCACGGCGACGGCCGAGCCGCCGCCATAGGCCATGGTGCAGGCGGCGCGGACGACGTCGCCGACATCTTCCGGGTGATCGGCGCGCACGGTGCCGACGTCCATCAGCGCGAAGGCGTCGGCGGTGCGAGAGCCCATCGGCACCTGCCACGGATTGAACTCCCCGAACTCGCCCCGCATCGTCACGAGGGCCAGGAAGGGGAAGCGGCACGTCTTGATGAGCGACAGCATGTTGATGCAGTTGCCGACGCCGCTCGACTGCATCAGCAAGGCCGCCCGGTCGCCGCCGAGCCAGGCGCCGGCGACGAGGGCGACGCCTTCCTCCTCGGTGGTGAGGGAGACGGCGCGCATCGCCGGATTGGCCTCGACCCGGCGAATGAGGCGGGCATGACCGCCGTCCGGCACGTAGCCGACCTGGCGCACGCCGGCCTCGTTCAAAATCTCGAAGATCGTGTCCGGCCAGGTCGCCGCCTGATCGATCTCGTCGCGTCGCGCGCTCATGTCGTCTCCCCCGTGCGGGCTTCGGGACGAGGTGAGTAGCGCGAGCGGCCCGTCGTCCACAAGCCATCCGCCGGGCGGGCAGACCCGCCGGAAACGCGCCGCGCTGCCCATGTCCCGCCGGGAACAGCCGTCGCCGGGCCGCTCCGCCAAGGTGAACGCGATCTCAGGGGGACGAAAGGAGACGTTTCATGTCGATCTTGAAGGCCAGTGCGCTGGTGGCGATGGCCGTCGCCCTCAACGGGGCACAGCTGTCGGCCCAGGCGTTGACGGCCGATTGCGGCACGGATGCGCCGCAGAGCCGGCTGATCGGTCTCGACCGCAGCGAGGCCGACGTCTGCCTCGACCGCTTCATGCTGACCCCGCCGCCGACGGCACCGGCGTTGCCGCCGAGCGTGGCGTCGACGGCCGGCCGCGAGCCGATCGGTCCGCCGCCCGAGCCCGAAGGCCGCGACGGCACCTGTATGCGCTTCGTGCCGACCCTTGCGATGACCATGCCCGTCCCGTGTCCGGCCGGCGGCAAGGCCCCCTGATAGCGCGCCCATCCTCCCGCGCGGTGCCGCCGTGCATTCGTGCTCTTGCAGTGGCGGCGCGGTTGGCCGACCCTCGGCCCAAAACAAGGGATCAGGGGAGGCGCGCGTGACGGAGCAGACCGTCGTCGTCGACGCGGACGAACTCATCACATTCTGCGCCGCCGCTTTCGCACGCACGGGCATGCCGGGCGAGCAGGCGCGCGCCGTCGCCGCCAATCTCGTCGAGGCCGATCTCAGGGGCGTCGAAAGCCACGGTGTCGTGCGCTTGCCGATTTACGTCGAGCGGCTCGAGAAGTGCGCCAACAACCCCGCGCCCAAAGTCCTTATCGTGCGGGAGACGCGTTCGACCGCGGTGGTCGACGGCGACAACGGCATGGGCCAGTGGGTCGGCATGCGGGCGATGGACGTTGCCATCGACAAGGCCCGGCGTGAGGGCGAGCCGACCTGGGTGACGGTGCGCAATTCAAATCACTTCGGGGCGGCAGCCCTCTATGCCGCGATGGCGGTGCCGGCCGGCATGATCGGGCTCGCGTTCACGATCGGCGGCATCAACCACATGGTGCCGTGGGGTGGTGCCGAAGCGATGCTCGGCAACAATCCGTTCGCCATCGCTTTCCCGGCGGGGCGGGAGCGCCCGGTCGTGCTCGACATGGCGTGCAGCGTCGCGGCGCGGGGAAAGATCATCGTCGCCGCCAAGGAGGGTCGTCCGATCCCGGCGGATTGGGCGGTCGGGCCGGACGGGCTGCCGACTACGGATGCCGCGCGCGCGCTCGAAGGGTTCGTGGCGCCGATCGGCGGTCCCAAGGGCTATGCGCTGACGCTCGCCATCGGGCTCATGAGCACGATGCTGTCAGGCGCCGCCTTCGGCAGTGAAGTCACCCACATGTACGAGGACTTCGAGCGGCCGCAGAACCAGGGTCACGCTTTCGCGGCGTTGCCCATCGCGGCGTTCGAGGACCCCGAGGTTTATGCGCGACGCATGGAGAAGGCGGTTGCCGACATGCGGGGCGTGAAGCGGGCGCCGGGCGTCGAGCGCGTCTATCTGCCGGGCGAACGGGAAGCGCTGCTGATGGAACGCCGGCTCAGCGACGGCATCCCGATCGGGGTGGGCGTCTGGCAGGACCTCGTCGATCTCGGCCGAGCCCGCGGTCTTTCTCTCCGTCCGAAAGGGTGACGACCATGTTCGATCCGGCCGAGCCGCGCCTGCTCGGGCGCACAGGGCTCAACGTCTCGCGTCTCGGTGTCGGAGGGACGCCGTTCGGCAATCTCTTCCGTCCGATTTCGGACGACGACCTCGCCGGGGCGTTCGAGGCCGCGTGGGCGAAGGGACTGCGCTTCTTCGACACCGCGCCGCAGTATGGCGGCGGCCTCTCGGAGCAGCGGATGGGGGCGCTGCTCAGGACCAAGCCGCGCGACGCCTACGTGCTCTCGACCAAGGTCGGCAAGTTGCTCCGTCCGTCGGCGGATGGCCGCGCGCCCGACGGGATCTTCGCGCACGGTCTGCCCAACGTGATCGTCTACGATTACACCTACGACGGCGCTATGCGGTCGATCGCGGCGAGCCTCGAACGGCTCGGTCTCGATCGGCTCGACCTCGTGCTGATCCATGACGTCAACCGCCGCTATCACGGCGACGCGGTGTGGGACGTCTACGACATCGCGCGTACGGGTGCCTGCAAGGCGCTGGCGAAGTTGCGCGACGAAGGCGTCATCGCCGGCTTCGGCCCGGCGAACCGGGAACTCGACGTCAACATCCGCTTCGTCCGCGAGGTCGATGTCGACTGCCTGATGCTGCCGACACGGTTCACGCTGCTCGACCGCTCAGGCGCGGATGAATTGCTGCCGCTGTGCGCGGCCGGAAACATCGGTGTGCTGCTCGCGGGCGCTTTCGACAGCGGCATTCTGGCGACCGGCGCCGTGGCAGGTGCCACTTACACGTATGCCGCCGCCGAGGCGCCGGTGCTCGCGCGTGTCGCCCGGATGGAGGCGATCTGCCGGGCCGCCGACGTACCGCTCGCCGCCGCTGCCTTGCAGTTTCCGTTCCGCCACCCGAGCATCGCGAGCGTGGTCACGGGCATGGCGAACCGGGGCGAGGTCGAGGCGAACACACGACTGATGGCGATGCCGGTTCCCGAGCCGGTGTGGACTGAGTTGCTGGCCGTCTGACATCAGCGGCGATAGTGTGAGCCGAAAAAGAAACGAGACTTGGGGGAGCGACCGATGAAGATCATCCGCATCGACACCATCCGCACGGAAGAGTTTCCGAACATCCTCTGGGTGGAGTTGCACACCGACGAGGGATTGGTCGGGCTCGGCGAGACGTTTTACGGGCCTGCGTCGGCCGAGGCGCACATCCACCAGATCATCGCGCCGAAGCTGATCGGTCGCGACGGGCGCAACGTCGAAGGGGCGCAGGCGGACCTGATCGGCTACGTCGGCTTCGTCGGGTCGAGCGCCGAGATGCGCGGCAAGTCTGCGATCGACATTGCGCTCTGGGACATCTTCGGCCAGTCGGTCGGCCTCCCCTTGGCGGACGCCTTTGGGGGCCGCGTGCGCGACAAGATCAAGGTCTACAACACGTGCGCGGGTTATTCCTACGTCCAGACCAAGCCCGTGCAGGGGACCGCCAACTTCGGGCTCGATGCCACGCGCGGTCAGTACGAAGACCTCGACGCCTTTCTGCATCGCGCCGACGAACTCGCCCATTCGCTGCTCGAGATGGACATCACGGCAATGAAGATCTGGCCGCTCGACTATGCGGCCGAGGCAACGTCCGGATACTGGATATCGGCTGAAGATCTGAAGCGGGGGCTTGAACCGTTCGAGAAGATCCGCGCCGCCGTCGGCGACCGGATGGAAATCGCCGCCGAACTCCATTCGCTGTGGAGCCGGCCGATGGCGCAGAAGATCGCGCAGGCGCTGGAGCCGATCCGCTGCATGTGGGTCGAGGATCCCGTCTTCATGGATCATCTCCGTTCGATCGGCGAGGTCGCACGGTCGACGCGCTCGCCGATTGCCGTCGGCGAAACGCGCGGCTCACGGGCGGATTTCCGCCAGCTCCTCGAACTCGAGGCGCTGTCGATGGTGATCATGGATCTTTCATGGTGCGGCGGCATCAGCGAGGCGAAGCGCGTCGCGTCGATGGCGGAGACTTATCACGTGCCGGCCGCCTTCCACGATTGCACGGGTCCCGTCGTGCTGACGGCGTCGACGCACCTCGCGCTGCACACGCGCAACTGCTGGGTCCAGGAGATCGTTCGCGCCTTCTACTACGGATGGTACCACCGCTTCGTCACCGAGATGCCGCCGATCGTGAAGGGCACGATTACGGTGCCGGCGGGACCGGGGCTCGGGACGAAGCTGCAGCCCGATGTGCGCAAGCGGCCGGGCGTGACGGTACGCTCGACGACGGCAGCCGACCTCTGAGGTGGCGGCATGGACCTCGTCGCGCTCGTCGCCGTCCCGCTGCTCGCGCTCGCGGCGTTCTGGTGCTGGTCCGAAACACGGCGTACGACGCGACACTGGCGCACGGCGACGTTCGTGACGGTAGTCGTCGCCGTCGCAGCGGCGGTCGTCAGCGAAGCGGTGACGGGGACGAGTTTCCGGGGTGGCGGCTGGAAAAATCCGACCGGTGCGGCGCTGGCGCTCTTCGGGTGGGTGGCCGTGGCCATCGGGGCGCGCCTGCGTCGACGGAGACGGTGATGCGGCCGGGCAACGGGTGTTTTGCTCCAGCGGCAACATTTAACATCCCGTTAACCAACCGCGCGTACGCTGATTTTCGGACGACCAGGGGAGGCAGCCATGTCCACCTTGAGTACAGTCGGAAATTCGCTCGGCGAACGTCTCGCCACCATCATGGGCAGCAACGTCGTGGTGCTTTGGTCACCGAGTACGCCGCCCGCGAGTTCAACGAAAACAGCCGCGGCACCGGGCAGCGATGCGCCGGGGCTGAAGGCGCGCACGACGGCCGCCCTCTGGGACGGTGCAGAGCCGCCGGCCTTCGGGTCGCGGGCCAGCATCGAGCGCCGCTACGGCGAGGAGTGAGGCTCGCGCCGGCACCTGAGTGGAGCGCGCATCCGTGAACGGCCCCGGCAACGCGCGGGCGCCGAGCGGAGCGACTTTTCTCGTGATTGTCGTCGCTGCCGTGCTAGCGACTTACGCCGTTCTGTCCAGCGGATGGTACGGAACGCTCCGTGAGCGCTATTTCGATGCGCTGCTTGCGCACGCGTCCCTGGCTGACGGCGCGGCGGACCGCGTCGTCGTCGTCGACATCGATCGGCGGACTCTGGAGAACACCGGGCAGAGTTGGCCGCTGCGACGAGAGACGCTGGCGGGTCTAGTCGACCGGATTGCCGCGGCCGCGCCGTCTGCGATCGTGATCGATATTCTCCTCGCCGATCAGGATGCCGGTTCGCCGGCGGCGCTTGCGCGTCGTCTCGCAGCGGCGACGGGAGATGCACAGCTTGCCGTCCGTGCCGAGTCGTTGCCGGACGGCGACCGTCTCCTCGCGGCGGCACTGGGCCGTCGGCCTGCCGTGCTCGGCTTCATCCTCGACGATCAGCAGACGGAGCAGAGCGGGTGGCCGTCTACGGCTCCCGTTCTGAGTGACGGCATTGGCGATCTCACGACGATCTGGAAAAGTGGGGGTGCGATCGGGGCGACGCGTGGGCTCACGTCGGCGGCTGCGGGGCAGGGGGTGATGTCGCTCGCCGCCGATGCCGACGGGCGTGTGCGCCGGGTGCCGCTGCTTGCCATCGTGGGAGAACGCGTGGTGCCGGGGCTCGCCGCCGATGGCGTCCGGCTGGCGGAAGAGGCTTCGGCGTTGATCGTCCGCGAGGCCGACAATTTGATCGCGATTGGGCGCGTGCAGGTTGCTGCGGGTGGTGACGGCTTCCTGCGCCTGGCGCCTGCGGCGGAAGAAAGCATGCGCCGGCAGACGATATCAGCCGCCGCTATCCTCGGTGGGGGCGTTGACCCTTCGACCCTGGCAGGACGTATCGTCGTGCTCGGCAGCTCGGCGCCCGAGGCCGGCGGGGTGCGTATCGGCGCCGGCGGCGAACCGGTGTCATCCGTCGTGCTGCAGGGGGCGGCGATCGCGCAGATCGTGGGTGGTCTCGTTCCGCGGCGACCATCGTGGGCGACGCCGGTCGAAGGGTTCGCGACCGTTGCTGCTTTGCTCGGTGGTGTTGCGCTGGGTTTCGGATGGTTTGCGGCCGGGCGTCTCGGTCCGGCGCGGGCGGGAGTTATTGCCGGGCTGCTCGCCGCGGCGCTCGTCGTGCCGGCCATGCTGGCGACGGCGCGTGTCGGCATTCTGGTCGATCCGCTCGCCGCTGCGGCAGCGCTTCTGCTCGGCTATACAGCTGCAGCCACGCTCGCAGGTGTCGATGCCTGGCGGCGTGCCGCTCTGTTGCGTGGGCGGCTCGAGCAGCAGCTCCCCAACGAGGTCGTCCGTCAGCTGATCGAATTGCCGGCGGGGGAGCGTCTGCCGCCGTCGACGCGTGAGGTGACGATCCTCGTCTCCGACATCCAGGGCTTCACGGCGATGGTGGAGCGGGCGGCACCGGCGGCCGTGGTGACGGCGCTCGATCGCTACTTCGAGACGGCGACACGGATCGTCGAGGCGCATGGCGGCATCGTCGACAAGTTCGTCGGCGACTCCGTCATCGCGCTTTTCAACGCGCCGCTCGATCTTGCCGATCACCCCGCGCAGGCGCTCGCGGCCGCGCTCGCGCTGAGAGACTCAGCAGAGTCGTTTCGGCGCGATCCGGCGGTCGCCATACTGGGACTCGGGCGGACGCGGATCGGGATCGAAACGGGATCGGTGCTCGTCGGGGATGTCGGCGGACGGCGCCTCGATTATACCGCCTACGGATCTGCGGTGAACGGGGCTGCCCGGCTCGAGGGGGCCAACAAGGTTCTCGGAACGACGATCGCGGTCGGGCCGGGTGCAGCCGCTCGGATCGCGCCGGACCGGCTGCGGCCACTCGGGCGGCTCGCGCTCAATGGCTTTCGTGAGCCGATCGAGGTCTTCGAGCCGTGGCCCGCCTCCTACGATGCGGCGGACCGAGACGCCTATCTGGCGGCGCATGCAGCGGATGATGAGACATTGGCCAGGGGGGCTTTCGCGGCGCTTGCTGGCCGTCACTCGGACGATGTCGCGCTCGCCCGACGCATCGCGCGGCTCGGTTAGGCGACGGCGGCGCGGAAGGCGCGGATGCGCGCGACCGGCCAGACCCGCGGTCGCGACGGAGTGGCGCCGGGGTTCGCGATGTCGGTGCCTTGGCCGGCGGCGACGACGACCGTCCGGCCCGCAGCCGTGACGGACACGCTGCCGCGGTCGACGAAAACTGCGAAGCGGCCGCGGTCTTGGCCAGCGTGAAAGCGGGTGCCGCGAACGGCTATGACACCATAGATGCTGCGGAAGGTGAGGTCCGGCGCTTTGGCCGGTGCCTTGCCGGGCGCCGGCTTGTCGAAGCGCAGCACGCCAGACTCGAGCGTGAACTCGCCACCGGCGTCGACGATGAAGCGGTCGATTTTCAGTTTCGCTTCCGCGCCGAGCCGCAGAGAGGTCGATCGACCGAGCGCGACGCCGAGCCGAGAGGCGACGCCCGTCGTCAGAAGATCGCCGACGAAGACGCTCGCCTGTGTCGCGAGTTTGCGCATGCCCGCCGACGCAACGGCATGCGCTTCGCCGGCGATGGCGTCGACGACACCGGCCGGGTCTTGGGCCAACGTGGGACCGTGCAAAGGCAGTGTGGCGAACGTGGCCCCGGCGCCAATCAGCAGCGCGCGCCGCGTGCCTGCCATGCCGTCATCCTCCGCCATTGCCGGTCTCCGTGAAGAGCCGGGTGGACGCACGGCAATAGGCCGTGAACGTCCACCCGGTCCTCAGTCATCGGGGTTGTCCAGCACCGGGTCAAGGGGCGGTCGGTCAGGTGCTGGAGGTCACCTCGACGAAGTGAACGGCGATGGCGCGCGGTTCGCGGCGGACGACCTCGACCAGCGTGCGCGACGTGCGGTCGACGAGGTGAAAGGCGTCGGGGATGCCGAGCACCGATCCGAAGGCCAGTTTGGCGCCGGTCTCGGATCGATCGACGATGCGGCAAGGCATCCGCCGCCCGTTCGCCAATACAATCTCTGCCGTCGCGTTATCTGCGCGACGGGGGCTGCGGCGTCGTTCGTGTGGTTTTCCGATGCGTCCAAAGCCCATCGCGGTCACTCCCCAGCTCGCGATGAACAATGTTTATACGATGAGGAATGAACGTAGTTCTAACGCGATGTCCAGGTCATGCCGAAACCGAGCTGGGCGGGGTCGACGGCGTGGTCGCTGTAAAGTGAGACGCCGACGTCGGCCGGCGGCGTGCCGCAGTCTGCGATGTCTGCCCGCTGGCCGTTTGCTCGGCTGGTGACGCTCGAGATGCAGGCGATATAGCGGGCCCGGCGGCGTGCCTCGATGGCCCGGAGTGCGCGGTCCGCATCGACTTCGATCACGCTCAGGAGGTCCTTCGGCGGCAAAGGTGCCTGTTCCGGTTCGTTCGGCAAGCCGAAGGCCGTCGCCGCCGCCAGGAGGCTGGTGGCGGTGAGGGCTGCGAACGCGCGGCCTGACAACACGGCGATCGAACTCCCCGTTCGGCGGACCGTCGGATGCATTGGACGGCGAAGCAGCGAAATCATGGCGCCATCCCCAGTTTCGAGCCTCAGAGCAAACGCGGGGCGGCGGGGCCTTGTTCGATCGGCGGTCCGCCAAGGAGATCGAGCTTGTCGAAACCGGCCTGCACCTCCCGGACGGCATCGGCAGGCGGAGTGGCAACGAGCTGGCGTGCGTCCTCGGCCGATCCGTCGAGCCAGGTGTCCCAGGCGTCGGGTCCGAACAGGAGCACCGGCATGCGCTCGTGGTTGATGGCGGCGACTCGCTCGTTCGGCAGCGTCGTCAGGAAGGCGAAGACGTCGAGTTCGACGGAGGGGCCGTCCTTGCGGATGGGGCCGACGTGGCGGCGCCAGACGCCGGCGAACGCAAACAGCGGTCGCGACTCCCCGCCGCTGGCGGCGAACCAGTGCCACGTCGCCGGGGTGACGTCGCGGGGTTCGGCGAAGGATGTGACGGGAACGAGACAGCGCCGTGTGCGGTAGGACGGCGCCCAGAACCCGCTGTCGAGCTTGTCGTCGCGGCAGTTGGTAACGCGGCGTGGGGCGCGGCCGGTCTGCGGCAGCACGAAGCCCCAGGAGAGCGTGAGGAGTTCTCGTGCGCCGTCGGCGGCGTGGCGGACGACGGGAGCGTCATGGCCCGGGAAATAGGCTGTCCGGCCGTCGAATGAGGCAGCTCTGTTGTGCCCGACCCTGAAGAGACGAAGCACGGCCTCGCGAGCCGCTGTCATCGAATAGAGATTGCACATTCTATTGATCCGAAGGCGGAGCGATCTCGCACCAGCATGTCACCCTCGGCGCTGCGCTGGCAACCCAGGACAGATGGGAACCGAACAACGGTCCGCCGCGTTGGCGGGGACTGATGAGGTTTCCTGTGACGTCCGACGGCAAGCAGCACGAACTCGACCGCATGGTGACCAGACTGATCGCGCGGGCCCACCAGCTGCCGGACGACCATCCCGAGCGCCAAATCCTTCTGGTCGGGGCGCGCTTCCTGCAGCGGCTGGCCCGCAGGCTGAAAGAGCGCGGTTGACGCCTCGGCGACGTCGGCGGGCGGTTGCGGGACTGCCTCTCGGTCGGCGCATGGCTCTCCGGGTTTTCCTCGTTAAAACAGCAGGTTGATCCGCGAAACCGGAGCGCGGTCAGATCGCTGTGCCGATTGTCGCCCTCAGGCGTGGCGACATACCCTCTTCCTCGCGCGGCCGAGACAACAACAAGGGCCGCCTTGGCAGGAAACGTAAGCGGCGCCCCCACCGACCGGCGTCCGCAACAGGAGGCGACCCATGAAACTCACGCGGAGAAACTTCGGCGTGGCCGGTTTGGCTGCGGCTTCGAGCGCTGTGGCGGCGCCGGCGATCGCGCAGTCCGCGCCGACGGTCAACTGGCGCATGGTGTCGAGCTTTCCGAAGAGCCTCGACAACTTCTTCAACGCCTGCACGACCATTTCGCGCCTCGTCGCCGAGATGAGCGACAAGAAGTTCAACATCCAAGTCTTCGCGGCCGGCGAAATCGTGCCCGGGCTGCAGGTGCTCGACGCGGTGCAGAACGGCACGGTCGAGTCGGGCCATACCTATTCGGGCTACTACATCGGCAAGGACACCAGCCTCATCTTCGACGGCTCGCTGCCGTTCGGCATGACGCCGCGACAGCATCATGCGTGGCTGCAGTTCGGCGGTGGCCAGAAGCTCGTCGACGAAGTCTACGACCGTCATGGCGTGATCGCGATCCCGGCAGGCAATACCGGCGCGCAGATGTTCGGCTGGTTCCGCAAGGAGCTGAAGACCGTCCAGGACTTCCAGGGTCTCAAGATGCGCGTTGCCGGTTTCGGCGGCCGGGTGCTCGGCAAGCTCGGCGTCGTGCCACAACAGATCGCAGCGGGCGACATCTACGCCGCCCTCGAGCGCGGGACGCTCGATGCGGTCGAGTTCGTCAACGCTTACGACGACGAGAAGCTCGGGTTCTTCAAGGTCGCCAAGTACTACTACGGCCCGTGCATCATGGAGCTCGAGGCGAACATCCCGCTGATCATCGGCAAGAATGCGTGGGCATCGATCCCACCGGCTTACCAGACGATGCTGCGGACGGCGGCAATCTACGCCGACGTCGAGATGCAGGCCGCGAGCAACGCGAAAAACGCCTCGGCGATCAAAAGCGTCATCGCCAAAGGCGCGCAGATCTCCTGGCTGACGCCGGAAATCGTCAAGGCGCTGCATACGGCCTCCGAGCAGGTGCTCGACGAGGAATCAGGCAAGAACCCGAACTTCGCGAAGGTGCTGACCAGCTGGCGCGAATTCCGGGCCGAACAGCATCGCTACTTCCAGATCGCCGACGCCAACGCCGAGATGACCGTCTACGCGCAGCGGACCTGACAGGCGGAACGCGAGACGTCCGGGCAGCGGCACGCGCTGCTGCCTGCCCGGATCTTATTCCTCATTCAACGGATCGAGGCAGACCGTGGCGAAGATCGCATTCGTCGGACTGGGCAAGATGGGCTTGCCGATGGCCCAAAATCTCGTGAAGGCCGGTCACCAGGTGACGGGCTTCGACCTCTCGGCCGCGGCAGGGCGTGCCTGGCGGGACGCCGGCGGAACCCTTGCACCTTCGCTCGCCGAGGCGGTGGCCGGCGCCGAGTTCGTCATCTCGATGGTCAACACCGGCAAGCACGTGAAGAGCCTCTACTGCGACGCCGGTGGCGTGATCGCGGTGGCGCCCAAGTCGGCCATGCTGGTCGACTGCTCGACGATCGACGTCGAAACCGCGCGGGCGGTCGCTAGGTCTGCGGCCGACAGCGGGTTCACCATGGTCGACGCGCCCGTCTCGGGCGGTGTCATGGGGGCGGCCGCCGCGACGCTGACCTTCATGGTTGGCGGACCGGAGGCTGCGTTCGAGCGTGTGCGGCCGATCCTCGCCGGCATGGGCCGCAACATCGTGCATGCAGGACCATCCGGCAACGGACAGGCCGCGAAGATCTGCAATAACATGATGGTCGGCATCCATGTCGTCTCGACCAGCGAGGCGATGGCACTCGGCATGAAGCTCGGGCTCGACCCGATGACCTTCTTCAAGATCGCCTCGACGTCGTCCGGCCAGTCCTGGGCGCTGACGACCTACTGCCCGATCCCGGGTCCCGTGCCGACGTCGCCGGCCAACAACGACTACGAGCCGGGCTTCTCGACCGATCTGATGCTGAAGGACATGCGTCTGTCCCAGGAGGCGGCGACGGCCGTCGGGGCCTCGACACCGCTCGGTGCGTGCACAGCGTCGATCTACCAGGCGCTCGTCAACAACGGGTACGGCCCCAAGGACTTCTCGATCGTCGCCAAGCTGCTCTCGGGCGAGCTGGGGCTCGCGGCCAAGAAGGAACCCGGCTAAGACAGTCGCCGAGTTCGGCAAGACGGCCGCCGGCGCGGCGGCGAAGTGCGAGGAGAACCACGATGAACGCGGTCGGCGAAGCGAACACATTGATCAAGCGGCAGATGCTGGTCGACGGAGCGTGGGTCGATGCGCTCGGCGGCGAGACGCTGACGGTCGAGAACCCGTCGCGCCGGACGCCGCTCGGCGTGGTGCCGAGGGCACGTGCCGCCGACGTCGACCGCGCCGTGGCGGCGGCCGAAGCGGCGTTCCGTCCGTGGTCGCGGATGGTGCCGCGCGAGCGTGGCCGGCTCTTGATGAAGATCGCCGACGCGCTCGACGCCCGCCACGACGAATTGGCGACGATCCTCGCCGCCGAGACCGGCAACGCGATCCGCACGCAGGCGCGGCCCGAGGCGACGGCCGCCGCCGACACGTTCCGCTACTTCGGGGGCCTCGCGAGCGAACTCAAGGGCGAGACGATGCCGCTCGGCGAGAACCACCTCGCCTATACGCGGCGCGAACCGATCGGCGTCGTCGGCGCGATCGTGCCGTGGAATGCGCCGGCGGTACTCGCGGCCATGAAGATCGCGCCCGCCGTCTGCGCCGGCAACACGATCATCCTGAAGGCGGCGGAAGACGCGCCGCTGGCGGTGCTGCTGATCGCGGAAGTCTGCAGCCAGTTCCTGCCGAAGGGGGTCGTCAACGTACTCACGGGGCTCGGCCCTGAGTGCGGTGCGCCGCTGGCGGAGCATCCGAAAGTGCGCAAGGTCTCGTTCACGGGCTCGACGGCGGTCGGCAAGTCGATCATGCGGGCGGTGTCGGAGCGGGTCGCGCCCGTGTCGCTCGAACTCGGCGGCAAGAGCCCGTCGATCGTGTTCGCCGATGCCGATCTCGATTGGGTGGCCGACGGCGTGATGTCGAGCATGCGGTTCACGCGGCAGAGCCAGTCGTGCACGGCCGGCTCGCGACTGTTCCTGCACGAGAAGATCTTCGACAGCTTCCTCGACAAGATGAAGGCGCGGGCCAGCAAGTTGAACATCGGCGATGCGCTCGACGAGAAGTCGGACGTCGGGTCGATCATCAACGAGAAGCAGTTCCGCAAGGTGTGCGGCTATGTCGAGGAGGGCCTCGGCAACAAGGACGCCAAGCTGATGTTCGGCGGTCTTCCGCCGTCGAGTGGTCCGCTGTCGGCCGGCTACTTCGCGGTGCCGACGGTGTTCGCCTTCACCTCGAACGAATGGCGGCTCGCGCGTGAAGAGATCTTCGGACCGGTGCTCGTCACCATTCCGTGGTCGGACGAGGAGCAGGTGGTCGAGATGGCGAACGCGAGCCATTACGGACTCGCCGGTTACGTCTGGACGCGCGACATCGGGCGCGCGCTCAGGACTGCGCACGCCATCGACGCCGGCTGGATCCAAGTGAACCAGGGTCCCGGCCAGACGCTCGGTCAGCCTTACGGTGGTCGCAAGCAAAGCGGCATCGGCCGCGAGTGGGCGCTCGACGGCATGCTCGACAGCTTCACGGACCTGAAGAGCGTCACGATCAACATCGCGACGCCGCCGGTTTGAAGCCGATCAGCCGGCGGACGGAGCCTCGGCTTCCGGCGTGTGGGCGATCAGGCCGCGGGCGAGGAGGGTGTCCCAAGCCTCCTCGGCCGTTTCAACGAAGCTGAAGAGGTCGAGGTCGGTGGGGTTGACGGCGCCGAACTCGACCAGAGCGTCGAAATTCACGATGCGCGACCAGAAGCTCCGGCCGAACAGCACGATCGGCATGGGCGGGGCCTTCCGTGTCTGCTGCAGCGTCAAGATCTCGAACAATTCGTCCATCGTGCCGAACCCGCCTGGGAATACGGCGAGCGCGTTGGCGCGCATGGCGAGGTGCATCTTGCGCATCACGAAATAGTGGAAGCGGAAAGTCAGTTCGGGCGTCGAATAGGCGTTCGGTTCCTGTTCGGCTGGCAGGCCGATGTTGAAGCCGATGCTCGGCGCCCCTGCCTCGGCGGCCCCGCGGTTCGCAGCTTCCATGATGCCCGGACCGCCCCCCGTCGCGATGACGTTGTCGCGCGGCCCGCCGTTGGCGAGCTTGGCGCCGCCGCGCTCGGAGACGAGGCGGCCGAAGCGGCGGGCTTCCTCGTACCAGGGGGCGAGGGCAGCGCGACGCTGGGCCGCCGCTTTCTCGGCGTCCGTCCTCGCTGCGGCGAGAAGGGTTTCGACCTGCTCCGGGGACGGAATGCGCGCGCTGCCGAAGACGACGACGGTCGAACGGACGCCCCAGTCGCGCAGCAGCAGTTCGGCCTTGCCGTATTCCATGGCAAACCGCAGGGCGCGCATTTCGTCGCGCAGCAGGAAGTCGGTGTCTTCCACTGCGAGGCGGTAACTCTGCGACCGCTTCTGGCGTCCATTTTCCGGCATGGTCGGCCTCCCGAAAACCGCCCCCGCGGCGGGTTCACCTGTCGTATAACCGATCCATCGGCACGTGGGACGGGGGTCGACGGATGCGCCTCTCCTTCTTCGGAGCGACCGGCACGGTCACGGGCTCCAAGTATCTGCTCGAGGAGGGCGAGCGGCGGACGCTCGTCGACTGCGGCCTGTTCCAGGGCTTCAAGCAACTGCGGCTGCGCAACTGGCAGCCTCCGCCGTTCGACGCCAAGGGCGTGCAGGCGGTGCTGCTGACGCACGCCCACATCGACCACAGCGGCTATCTGCCCGTTCTGGTCAAGCGGGGGTTCAAGAAGCCGATCTACTGCAGTCGCGCAACGGCCGATCTCTGCCGGATCATGCTGCCGGACGCGGCGCATCTCCAGGAAGAGGAGGCCCGCTATGCCAACAAGCGGGGTTTCTCGCGCCACAAGCCGGCACTCCCGCTCTTCACCGGCGAGGATGCGGGGCGGGCGCTCGATCTTCTGCATCCGGTCGATTTCGGCGAGCCTGTGCGGCTTGGCGGTCGGACGACGGCGCGGCTCCTGCGCTCGGGACACATTCTGGGTGCGGCCATGGTGGTCGTCGAGTTGGGCGGGCGCCGCGTCGTTTTCTCGGGCGATCTCGGCCGTCCTGGGGATCTCGTCTGTCGTCCGCCGGAGACGATCGACGCCGCGGACGTCCTCGTGCTTGAGTCAACTTATGGCGACCGGACACATGACAAGGCCGATCCAGAAGCGGTTCTCGGCGATCACCTCGAACGCGTCATTCGCCGCCGCGGCGTCGTGGTCATCCCGGCGTTCGCGGTCGGCCGGACGCAGACGTTGCTTCTGCTGCTGTCGCGGCTGAAGGCGAAGGGGCGGCTACACGGCGTGCCGGTCTATCTCAACAGTCCGATGGCGGTCGATGCGACGCGGATCTACCAGGCTCACGCGGACGAGCACCGGTTGTCGGCGGACGAGTGTCGTGCGGCGTGTCAGGTTGCCGAGTTCGTGACGACGGTCGAGGAATCGAAAGCGCTCAACCGTCGCAACGGCCCGATGATCATCATCGCTGCGAGCGGCATGGCGACGGGCGGACGCGTCGTGCATCATGTCGCGGCATTCGCCCCCGATCCCAACAACCTCATCCTGTTCGCTGGCTTCCAGGCGGGCGGCACGCGCGGCGCCAGCATCGTTGGAGGGGCACCGACGGTGCGCATCCATGGCGAAGAGGTGCCGGTGCGCGCGGAAGTCGCCAACCTCGATCTCCTGTCGGCGCATGCGGACGTGGACGAGACGATCGGCTGGCTCCGTGGGTTTCACCGGCCGCCGGAAATGACCTATCTGACGCATGGCGAGCCTGCGGCCGCCGATCAACTCCGCCAGCGGATCGAGCATAGCCTCGGCTGGGCCTGCACGGTGGCGGATTATCGCGACACCGTGGACGTCTGACACTGGGCATGAGGATCGCGACGCCGGCGCTCTTGCCTCGCGCGCGCGATGTCCGCAAACATGGGGCCATGACCGATCGCGCCATTCATGTCCTGCTGATCGATGCCGACCGTATCCGCGCGTCGATCATCGAAGAGGGCTTGCGCGAGGCCGGACACGCGCGCGTCACGGTGCTCAGCGACATGGCTAACCTGATGCGGCGGATCGTCGAGATCGACCCGGACGTGATCGTCGTCGATCTCGCCAATCCCAGTCGCGACATGCTGGAAAACATGTTCCAGGTGAGCCGCGCCGTGAAGCGACCGGTCGCCATGTTCGTCGACCGCGCCGACCAGAGCTCGATCGTTGCGGCGATCGAGGCCGGCGTTTCGGCCTACGTCGTCGACGGGCTCAAAAAGGAACGGGTGAAGCCGATCCTCGATACCGCCATCAGCCGCTTCAATGCGGTCGACCGGCTCAGGCGCGAACTCGAGGCGGCGAAAACCGAACTCGCCGATCGCAAGGCCATCGAGCGCGCCAAAGGCATTCTGATGAAGACGCGCGGCATGACCGAGCCGGAGGCTTACGCGCTGCTGCGCAAGACGGCGATGAACCAGAACCGCCGGATCGCCGAGATCGCCGAGAGCCTGATCGTCGCGGCCGGACTGCTCGGTGGGGAGGAGAAGTCATGAGCGCGCCGCCAGACTTCGAGATCCGCGCGGGGTTTATCCCGCTCGTCGACTGCGCGCCGCTGGTGGTCGCCGCAAACGGCGGATTCGCGGCGGCCGAGGGGTTGCGCCTGACGCTCGTGCGGGAAACTTCATGGGCGACGGTGCGCGACCGCCTCGCCGTGCGCCATCTGGACGTCGCGCATATCCTCGCGCCGATGGCGCTGGCGGCCAACCTCGGGCTCGGGCCGCTGCCGACACCGCTGATCGTGCCTATGTCTCTCGGCTGCGGCGGCCATACGATCACCGTTTCGTCCGGGCTCTGGTCCGATCTGTCGGCGGCCGGCGCGCCGAACGATTTCTCGGCGGCGGGCGCCGCGCGGGCTCTCGCCGCCGTCATCGCCGAACGACGGCGACGCGGTGCTCCGATGCCCGTGTTCGGCATCGTCCATCCGTACTCTGCCCACCACTACGATCTCGCCTACTGGCTCGCCTACGCCGGCCTCGCGCCCGGGCGCGACGTCGAACTCGTCGTCGTGCCGCCGCCGCTCGCCTCGGACGCGCTGGCGATGGGTCAAATCGACGGCTTCTGCGCGGGTGAGCCGTGGGGCAGCGTGGCGGTCGCCGCCGGGGCCGGTGTGATCCTCACCACCAAGGCCAACATCTGGCGGACTGGTCCGGACAAGGTGCTCGGAGTTCGCCGCGATTGGGCCGAGCGACACGAGGATGCGCTGGTGCGTCTCATCCGGGCTGTCTGGCGCGCGGCCGTGTGGTGTGACGATCCTGCGAACCGTGAGGCGCTGGCGGAGCTCCTGGCACGGCCGGAGCATCTCGCGCAGCCGGCGGAGGTTCTGTTGCCGTCGCTGTCGAAGCGGCTGATCGATCCGACGGGTCGGCCACGCGAGGTCGGCGGCTTTCTCGTCTTCGCCGAACAGGCAGCGAGCTTCCCGTGGATCAGTCACGCGCTTTGGTTCTATGCCCAGATGGTGCGCTGCGGGCAGGTGGCGTTCTCGCCGGCCGGCGCGGAGACGGCGGCAAATACCTATCGACCGGACCTCTACCGGAGTGCACTGACTGCGCTCGGGGCCACGATGCCGGCGGCGAACGCGAAGGTCGAAGGCGCGCTTGCGAGCGACAGTCCGGCAGGTGCGTCGCAGGGGCGGCTGGTGCTGAGCGCCGACGGCTTCTTCGACGGCCGCGTGTTCGATCCCGACGACCTCGCCGGCTACGTCGGCGATACGCGCGTCGTTCCACGCCACGAGCCGCCTGCCTGACGCGGGTCAGCTTCGGGCCAAGGGTCCGGCAGATTGCCCGCAACGAGGCAGCATATCGCCTAACTTTCGATCGTAGCCGCCGGGTGCAAGTTTTCCGGGCACTTGCTAGTTTGCCCGCGGCACAACCGGGGGTGGCGGATGGACTGGCGTGTTTGGCGGCAGCGGGGAACGGCGTCAGCGACGAGTGTGACGCGAGCCAGGGCCGAGGACACCGCGCGCGTTTCGGAGGGGAGTGCAGCCGCGCCTCCGACCACGCGGCCTGCCAGTCGGCCGGTCGGTGGATCGCTGCGCCCCATCCCGTCGCCCATCGACGTCTGGCTCGGGGAGCTGCACGCCAAGTACAAGGGCGATTTCGGCGGACGCCTCGCGAGCTACATTCCCGAGTTGACGCGGGCAGATCCGGCGCATTTCGGCATCGTGCTGGCAACGGCCGACGGCCAGCTCTACACCGTCGGCGACGCCGATGCTCCATTCACGATTCAATCGATCTCGAAGCCGTTCGTCTACGGCCTGGCACTCGAGGATCATGGACAGGAGCACGTCCTGACCAAGGTCGGCGTGGAGCCGACCGGTGAAGCGTTCAACTCAATCGTGATGGACGAGGTCAACAATCGTCCGTTCAATCCAATGGTCAACGCGGGCGCGATCGCGACGACGGCCCTCGTCAACGGAACGGGGGAGGCGGAGCGGTTCGGACGCATCCTCGGCATGTTCGAGCGGTTCGCGGGGCGCAAGCTCGACGTCGACCAGAGCGTCTTCGAGTCCGAGAAGGCGACGGGGCACCGCAATCGTGCGATCGCGTTCCTTCAGCTCAATGCGGGTATGATTGCCGAGCCGGTGCTCGAGCACCTGGATCTCTACTTCCGTCAGTGCGCCATCCTGGTGACGGCGCGCGACCTTGCGGTGATGGCGGCAACGCTCGCCAATAACGGAATCAATCCGCTGACGGGCGAGCGGGCGATCGGCTCGGAGCACGTCAAGACGATGCTCAGCATCATGGCGAGCTGCGGGATGTACGACTATTCCGGCGAATGGGTTTACCGGGTTGGTCTGCCGGCGAAGAGCGGCGTCGGCGGCGGCATTATCGCAGTGCTGCCCGGGCAATTCGGCATCGGCGTCTTCTCGCCGCTGCTCGATGCCCACGGCAACAGCCGACGCGGTATCGAGGTGTGCAAGGAGATCTCGCACCGCTTCTATCTGCACGTCTACAACACGCATTTCATCGCCGACAACATCGTGCGGCGGAGCTATCGCGGCGGCTCCGTCACATCGAAGCGTCTCAGGGCCGAGCGCGAGCGGAAGGTCCTCGACCGGTCGGGACACCGCATTCTCGCTTACGAGCTGCAAGGCGGGCTCTATTTCGCGACGGCCGAACAGCTGTTGCGCCGTATACGCACGGACGCCGTGCAGACCTCGTTCGTCATTCTCGATGCGAGACGGATTGGCCGAGCGGATCTCAGCGCCTTGCGGCTCATCTCGGACATGAAAGCTTTGCTCGCGGCGTCCGGCATCACGCTGGTGCTCGCCGGTGCGACGGAACAGATCCGCTCGGATTGGCTCGCCCTCAATGCGGCCGGGAGTGCCGACCATTGCTTCGCCGACGTCGACGCGGCGCTGGAATACTGCGAGACGCGGCTCATCGCCGAGAGCGACCCCGAAGCGTTGTCGACCGAGCAGGAACTTCCGCTTGGCGCCATGGACATCCTCGATCGGATGACGCCGGAGCAGATCACGCGCGTCGCGCCCTATCTCGATCGGGCGACGTTCGATGCGGGCGATCGGATCATCAAGGAAGGCGATGTC